>Ga0187782_10000576_pt1 | contig 25167 bp, 22 predicted proteins | sample 0715_SJ02_MP15_2_FD_132454 | JGI IMG/M metagenome (GOLD analysis project Ga0187782, IMG submission 132454) | Tropical peat soil microbial communities from peatlands in Department of Meta, Colombia - 0715_SJ02_MP15_20_MG | ecosystem: Environmental > Terrestrial > Soil > Wetlands > Peat | place... | reverse complement strand
CTGTTATCGCGATCTCCCGGATGCTTTCCGGCGGACCACTGAAGCGGTCGCCCACGTACAGAAGCAAAAGAACCGCAGCGTAGGACCAGAAGGCGTAGCGGCCGATGCGATCGCGCGCGCCAGTGCTCCGTGCGTACAGCCAGACACCCACGACGAACAGCGGCAGCTCCACAATCAATGTGCCCGGAATCGAGTTCCACAGACTCAACCCATATTTGGGGCCGCTCGGAAGCACCGGCATGTCCGGACGATGGGTCACCCAATCCAGCACCCAATGGCTGACGACGCCAATCCAGATTGCAATAGCCCCCGGCAGATCCGCACGATACACGCGATACGCAACAGCGAGCGCCGTCGCCCAAAGCGCCAAAAACAACAGGCTGTGTGAGCACGGGTAATCGTAAAGTTCCAGCGGCGTCCAGCGTGTGTCTCCGACCGAGATGCGCGCATGTTCCCAGCCCAGCAGCAGAAAAACAGTCCACAGGATATCCGCCCATACAGTCGCGCCGATCAACAAGGCCAGGGAGACTCGCGGGGCAACCCGCTTCAGACCGAATCCCACGCCAAAATGGCCAATGAACATCGCTCACCCGATTTCTATCGCGGAGTCAGCTCCTTGGGCGTAAATGAAAGCGTGGAGTGGAAGTGGCCCATGGATGGGGTGGCGGAGGCAGCCGCACACTACCAACGGGTTCGACGCCGAGGGCGGGAGGAGGGTTTCAGATTTCTGTCTTCGAATCCGAAGCCAGGAATTCCAAGAAGACTCTTGGCAAGATCCTGTAGTGGCCGCCGTTTGCGGGGGTCATCTTCGGGCGTCCGAGCATGCCTACACCTGCAAAACATCGCCTTCGCGCGCCACCATTTCGTACAGTACAGGATTCACGAAAAATCCCAGGAACAGACGGGAGAGCAGCCCGGCGACCACCACAATGGCGAACGGCTTCTGCGTATCGCTACCGACTCCCGTCGACATTGCAGCAGGCAACAGACCCAAGCAGGCCACAAGAGCGGTCATCATAATCGGCCGCAGCCGCAGCAAGGATGCTTCTCGCGTGGCCTCGCGAATACTCTTGCCTTCCAGGCGCAGCTTGTTAATGTAGCTCACCAGAATGACCGCCGTTTCCACCGACACGCCCAGCAATGCGAGCAATCCTAATGCGCTCGAAACGCTGAGCGGCGTGTGCGTCAGCTTCAGAGCGATCAATGCTCCGACAGGTTCGGTTACGATTACGCCCAACGCGATGGTCATGGGGAATTTGAAGTTGCCGTAAAGCGCGAAAAGAATAAGGAAGATCAACATGACCGCCAGCGGGCCGATGACGAAGAGTTGCGCCTTGGCCTCGAGCAGCTCGCTGTACTCGCCCCCCCAATCCAGCCGGTAGCCTTCGGGGAGTTGCACATCCCTGGCGATATTCTTCTGTCCGGCTTTGACAATGCCTTCCAGATCGCGCCCCACAATCGAGAATTGAATTCCGATGTACCGCGAATTGTTCTCGCGATAGATGAACGAAGCCCCGCTGGCCTGCTTGATGGTGGCGAGTTCGGAAAGCGGAATCTGCTGGCCAGCCGGGGCGGGAACAAGCAGATTGCCGATCTCGCGCGCATCCGACCGGTATTTCGGGTCCATGCGCACGACAAGATCGAACAGTTTTTCGCCCTGAATGACCTGCGTGGCGGCTTGCCCACCCACCGCCGCCTGAACCACTGCTTCCACGTCGGCCACGTTAATGCCGTAGCGCGCAATCTTGGCGCGGTCCGCATCGACCAGGAGGCTCGGCTGTCCGAGCTCCCTCACCACGGTAAGCTCAGTGAAGCCCGGCGTCTTTTCCAGCACCCGTTTGATTTCAACGGCCTTGTGCTCCAGCACGTCCAGGTCGGGCCCAAAGATTTTCACGGCTAGTGCGGACTTCAATCCGGTCAGCGCTTCGTCCACAGCATCTTCGGCGGGCTGAGTGAAGTTGAAAATCACGCCGGGATAGGCGTCGAGCTTGCTGTCCAGGTCTGCGATCAATTCTTCCTTCGTGTGGATGTGCGTCTGAGCCCAGGATTTGTCCTCGTAAGGTTTCAAACCGACGTAGAACTCGCAGTTGAAGAATCCCGTCGGGTCTGTGCCGTCGTCCGGCCGCCCGAGCTCCGATCCGGTCACCGTCACCATCGGATACTGAATAAGCAGGCTGCGCACCCTCGGTGCAAATTTGGCCGCCTCTTCGAACGAAATCGTGTACGGCATCGTGGCTCTAACCCATACCGCTCCTTCATCCAGGTGTGGAAGGAACTCGCCGCCAATGAGCGGCACGAGGAGCAGTGTCGCGCCAAAAATGAGCAGTGCCACAATCAATGTGATCGCGGCGTGATTCAGGCACCAATCCAGCCGCCCTGCATATTGGTCGCGGACCCAGTTGTAGATGCGGTTTTCTTTTTCCTTCACACCACTCTTGAACCAGTAGGAGGACAGCACGGGAACCACGGTCAGCGTGAGAATCAGGGCGCCCAGCAAGGCAAAGCCCATCGTATCCGCCATCGGGTGAAACAGCTTCCCGGCCGGTCCCCTGAGCGCGTAGATCGGCAAATAGCCCGCAATGATGACCGCAACGGAATAAAAGATGGGGCGGTCGACATCACGCGCCGCCTCCAGAATCACGTCGTTCAATCGATAGACCGTGCCGTGACGGAGACCGAGCTCGCGATAGATGTTCTCAACCATCACGATGGTGCCATCGATGATGATTCCGAAATCGATCGCCCCGATGGACAGCAAATTCGCGGCTTCTCCGGTCCAGTGCAGAAAGATAAAGGCGAAAAGAAGGGCCAGAGGAATGGTTAACGCCGTGATAACCGCCGCGCGGATGCTGACGAGGAAGAAAATCAGCACGAGGAAGACGAGAATCATTCCGCGCAGCAGGTTGCCCTCAACCGTATCCGTGGTCACGCGGACCAGATCGCTTCGGTCATAATAAGGACGAATCTTCACGTCCGGCGGCAACTGCGTCTTATTGATCTCGTCGGTCTTATTCTCGACGCCCTCGAGGACGTTCTGTGTCTGTTCTCCCCGGCGCATCAGGATGACGCCTTCAACGGCGTCGTCGTTGTTGCCCTGCTTGGTCTGAAAGCCAAAAATTCCCAGGCGTGGCGCGTGGCCGATCTCCACGTGGCCAATGTCCTTGATGCGCACCGGCACGCCATTCAGGCTGGCCACGACAACTTCACCGATATCCTCGATTGTTTTCACCAGGCCCAAGCCGCGCACATAGTAGAACTGTCCACCCTGCGTGTAGAAGCCTCCGCCCGTGTTGGCGTTGTTCGCATTCAGCGCGGCCACAACCTGCACCACCGGCAGGTGATAGTTAAAGAGCTTTACCGGGTCGAGCAGGACGTGATACTCCATCGTGGGCCCGCCAAAACCGGAGTCATCCGCCACGCCCGGCACGCCCTTATACGCACGCTCGATGGTCCAGGCTTCAAAGGTGTGCAATTCCATCGGCGAGCGATCCGGACTCTCGATGACGTAACGATATACGAGGCCGCTGGGACTGAAGAGCGGCGCCATGCTGGGAGCTACTCCCTGGGGGAGAACCGCATCGCTGATGCGTTCGAACACCACCTCTCGCGCAAAGTAGGGATCGACGCCATCCTCAAAGGTCAAGATCACGTCGGACAATCCGTACAGAGAGATGGACCGCATGATCTTCAAGCGCGGCGTGCCGTTCATGGCGAGCTCAAGAGGCAGCGTCGTCAGCCGCTCCACCTCTTCCGCCGCATGCCCCGGCCACTGCGTGATCAGTTCCACCATCGGCGGCGACAGATCGGGATATGCGTCCACGGGCATCTGCTGGAAGGACCAAGCCCCCGCAACGATCATGAGCACCGTGACCATGAGCACAAGGAATCGTTGCCGAAGGGCGAATTGGACGATGCGGTGAATCATTGAGGATTCTGGAGCTCTCCTTAGTGCTGCAGGGAATTCTTGAATTGCAGGAACAGGCTGCCATCGCCGGCCAGGTGTTCTCCTTCTTTCAACCCGCTGGTGATTTGCGTGCGACCCCGGTTGATCTGCCCCAGGGTGACCAGCCGGCGTGCGAACTGATTGTCATTCGTCTGCACATAAACGAACGGCTGGTTCTCCGTGTCGCGAAGAACCGCGGCGTCCGGAACCGTGATGGCGTCTGGTATGGAGCCCGCGTTCACCACAGCGGTAACGTACATATCCTTCTTTAGTTTCTTGCCGGGATTTTCCGTCACGATGCGGGCCTGTAACGTCCGCGTCGTCGGATCCATCGCTGGGGCAACGTAGGAGATTTTGCCGCGGAAAAGTTCCGGATAAGCCTCCGTGTTGATCTCCACAGGATTGCCCACGCGCACGTAGGGAAGGTCGCTCTGGAAAACATTGACGAGCACCCACACCGTGTTTGTGTTGGAAATGGTGAAGCATTGTGTTGCGCCGCCCTGAAGCAATTGGCCGGGGCCGACAAGCCGCTCTACAATCTCTCCCGCGACCGGCGCAGGGACGGGAATTTCCGCTGTACTTCCCGGATTCTTGAGCACCGATTCCGGGTCCTTGATTCCGAGTGCCCGCAGCGCATCGCTCGAAGATTCCAGGTCCGCGTGCGCCTGCGTGCGATTGGACTCAGCCTGCTGCAAATCCGCTTCGGCAATAGCACCGTGCGCGTAGAGGTCTACAGCGCGTGTGTAGAGCTTGTCAGCTAGCGCGTAAGCATCGCGAGCCTTGATATATGCGGAGCGGGCTGCGGAGTAATCCGGGCTGGTCACCGTCAGCAGTGGCTGGCCGGCCTGAACTACTTGCCCCGGCGAGACCAGGATTTCGTGCACCGGTCCGCCAATCGCGGCAAACACGGGAGTCGTTTGGAACGAGTCGTAAGCTACCGCTCCGGACAAACGGAGGATGCGCGCCAGCGGCGCTTTTTCCGCGGCCACCATCTGAATGTGGGCCATTTGTTCCTTTGGCACAGTAAAGAGCTCCGCGGTGTCCGCCTTTGTTTCGGTGGATGTGAATGAGGTCATTTTGGATTCGGACTCCACGGGTCCCGATTTGCAGCCAGAAAACGCGACAAAAGCGGCAGCAACAAAGACGGCATATCTAAGACTCTTCTGGGTAGGAGGCTTCATGGCAGGTTCCTTGTGCCCACGGCCTGGCGCATCTGTTCAATCGCGAGCATGTAGCTCGCCAGCGCCTGGCGGTAGGCAAGCTGGTTGGCCCGGTAAGTCCGTTCCGCATCGAGAAAGTCCAGCAAGCTCGCGGCACCTTTCTGGTAGGCGTATTCGCTGATGTCGCGCGATTGCTTGGCTTGATCGACGTAGCCGCCCTGGTAGAGCTGGATGATTTGATCGTTGGTGCGGAGGTTCTCGTACGCCTGAACAACGTCGGTCGAAACCTGCTGCGCAGTTTCGCTAGCCTGCTCCTGCGCCTGGGTGATCGCATACTGCGCGCGAGCGATTTCTCCCTGATTCCGATCAAATACGGGCAACGGCATGTTGTAGAAGAAGGAGCCAGAATTCACGCCGGAAGTGTGGGAGTAATCGAAAGTGCCGGTGATGTCCATCTTGGCGTTGGCCTTCTGTAGGGCCATCTGGCTTTCCGCAGCGGTCACGGCCAGTTGCGCGGCGCGCAGATCCGGCCGGTTCATGGCCGCGAGGGCCTTCAAGCTGTTGGTGTCCGAATGCACCGGCTGATATTCGAGGGTGCCCTGGACGTCGTAGTCGTCGGGTACCGACTCGAAGCCAAGCAGTTGCCGGAGTGTCGCCAGCCCTTGCATTTTCGCCAATTTCGCCGCCGAGACGTCGGTCTGGAACTGTAGAAGCTGCAGCTTGATCTTCAACAGGTCGCTCTCGCTCATGTCTCCCACGCGATAGCGCTCGTTGCTGATGTTCACGGTCTTCTCGAAACTGGCCAGATCCTGCACCGCAAAATCCAGGGTGGATTCCGCGAGCAAGACGTCCACGAACTGTTGGCCAACATTGAAGATGAGCTGGCGCTCGCTGTCTGAGACTTGCGACCGCACGACGGCCGTCAGGTCTCGTGCCGCCTGCAGACGGTGCTGCCGCTTTTTGCCGCGTTCGAACAGATATCCGATGCCCGCGTCGAATTGCGATTGCTGATCGATATAGTCGTGGCTGAACTCGTTGGGCTGAAAGATGGGGAGAAACTGTGCGTCGAGGCCCAACGTGGGATTGGGCCGGAGGTTGGCTGTGATCTCCTCGGCCTGGCTTTGCAGAATTGTGGACCGCATTGCCTGCAGTGCGTGGTTATGCTGCAGCGCCAGCCGAATTGCATCATCGAGTGAAACCCGCGCAGAAGGCGCCGAAGAAGAGGCAGCTTGCGAAGGTGCGGCTGGCGCGGGCGTCTGCTGTCCCGTTGCAAGCAACGGAAGGGTGAGCACTGCGGCAGCCCAATAGATTCCTTTCCTCAACGGCTAACTCCTCGCGCGTCCCCCTTTGGAGGGACTTCAACCCGTGGTGATTGGAAATAGGAATACTCAGACGGTCAGCAGCCAACCGGGGGCGCGCGAGGGGTGATATTGCGGAAAATGAAGGGAAGGAGCGGAGACAGGGAGCAAAAGACCTCAAGCCTGTGGACGACCAGCCCCATAGCGAGAATTAACGCACACGTGGCGATCGCTGCCCCCAGCGTGTAGCACACCGGGCAAGGATGCGAATCCATGATTCCGGGGTTCAGGTCCATGCAACAGTGCAACTGCGCGGCGAAGAAGACGGACGCGAGCAGCAATGCCAGGATATAGGCACGTCTGGAATTAGCCGGCAATTTCTTCTAATTTCCCCAACAATCCAATTTACATAATCATACACCCGGCGTACGGGTTCGAGACAACCAAACTTAGCCCGCTTCCTCGGAACTTGATTCCTGAGTCGATGCGAGCGTGAGAACCGCCGGGACAAGGAACCTATAAGTCCCTTTTGTTATTCAGATGGCTGTAGTAGGCGGTCTTCTCCGAGGAGCCTTGCCTAGTGGCTGACTTCGACCTGGTAGGCAATCACCGTTCCCGACTCGTCCCGGATGGGCTCGATCTTGCCAATCGAGAATCGTCCATCACCGAGGGCTGGAGCCGCTTTCTGGAGCGCATTGTGAAGATCGTTCTGCAACGCCGGCGTGCGCACCGGAGGGGCGAGCACGCGCGCGTCCACCTTGTAAACTTCGTGCTCCCCCGATTTGCTGAGCAATTCGACCTGCGTGGAGTTGACGGGAAGCCCGACCTGCGGCTGGTCGTGGAACCACCGCGTGGGCGTGGCCAGCACAAACAGAAGAATCAGAATCACTGCAACATCGTACTGCCAGGTCCCTCGCTCGTAGGACCAGAAGAAGATCCGATTCAGGATTTGAGCGACGCCCGCCATGTCAGTCAGCCGGAACGCCGTCGACGATGACGCCGTCGCGCATATGGACCACGCGGTCAAAGTACACCGTCGCCTCCGGATTGTGCGTGATCATCACAATCGTCTGGCCCAAATCCTTGTTCAAACGGCGAAGCATCTCGAGCACGACTTCCGAATTCTTCGTGTCCAGGTTGCCAGTGGGCTCATCCGCCAGAAGTATCTTCGGCTCGTTGATGATGGCCCGCGCGATGGCCACGCGCTGCTGTTCTCCACCAGACATTTCCGAAGGCCGATGATGAAGCCGGCCATCGAGCCCGAGCATCTTGGTGACAACGTCAAAGCGGTGCGGGTCAAAGCCGTCGCCGTGAATGTATTGTGCGATGGCGATATTTCCCCTCGCCGTCAGCGCTGGCAGAAGGTTGAAGCGCTGAAAGACGAAACCAATCTTGTGCCGTCGCAGCTTCGTCCTGTCGGCGTCGGACATGGACGAAAGATCGTTGCCGTCGACATACACTTTGCCTCGTGAAGCCTGCGCGAGCCCGCCGATAACATAGAGAAGAGAAGACTTGCCGCAACCCGAAGGGCCCATAACCGCCACGGATTCACCCGGCAGCACATCGAAATTAACGCCGCGGAGCGCGGGGACTTCGACCTTCCCGGCGTGATAGAGCTTCCACAGATTTTCGGTTTTGAGTATCGGCTCCAAAGTTTTCAGCTCGGGCTCCGCCAGATTGTTCGTCTGCGTCTGTATTCTAACCGTGATTGACATATGTGACTAGGTTGCCAAAGCTCCTTTTCAGTCGTATGAGAGGGCCTGAACAGCGTCCTTGCGGCTGGCAAGCCAGGCAGGATAACTTGCGCCCACCATAGCGCCCACAAGGGCAATCAGCCCGGCCCGGACAATCCATCCTGGAGTAATCAGAATCGAAAGCGTCGGAAAAATGGCAAGAAACCCTGCGCGTACAAGGTAACTCAGACCGATACCCGCGCCAATACCAAGAAAGCAGAGAAGTGCGGTTTCCGTAAGGAGCGCGCGCACAATCAGCAGCTTGCTGGCCCCCAGCGATTTCAGCACGCCAATATCCCGTGTGCGCTCAAGCACCGTCGTGTACATGGTGAGGAAAATCACCAGCAGGCCGATGGCAACGGCGAGAGCGATCATCGCATTGATAAAAGTCTGCAGCCCAGGAATGTTCGAGGAGGTCATCAAGCTCATGAAATCCTTCAGCGGCCGAACCGGATGATTGGGAAGAAGCTGATCAATCTCCTCGATGACGTCCGGTGTGTGCTCCGGGCGCGTGCACTTGACCAGGAAAATGGAGGCTTTATCCCTAGCGCCGACCAGATCCTGAAGCGTCGCGATGGGCACGAACAGTCTGCCGCCCTTGCCGTGCTCAACGATTCCCGCGATATTCCAATCGTGATTGAAGAGCCGAAACGTGGTGCCGACGGTCAGATGTTTGGCCTTCGCTTGCCAGTCGTCGACCAACAGATCGTCCGGGCCTTCCATGTCATGCCCCGCGAGAAAAACAAATCCGCCGGAGACCGCGCGGAACGATGCGGGATCGATTCCGTACACAATCTCTACCCCACCCGAGGAATTGAATTGCAGCAGAGCGGGCGCCACCGCTTCAACATACTTCAGTTCGCCCAGTTTGTCGGCAATCTTTATGGGCATAGGCGAACCGCTGAAGCCGATCAGAATCTGCGCCGCCGGGGCCTGCACCATGATGTCCGCTCCAATGCCCTCGATGCGCTTGGCGGTTTCTTGCAACATGCCGGAGGTCAGGCCGACGATCACCACCACCAGCATGATCTCCACGCCAATCGCAAGCACGCCGATAATCGTGCGCACCGGCCGATGAAACAGGTTGCGGAGAACGAACTGGGCCATCATGGCTTTTTGTCCTCCGCCGTATCCGTCAGGCGCACCACCTCCGCACCTTCCTGCGGCTGCAATTGGAAACGATCCGGCGCTATCGATTCGTTCAAGGAAATCCTGCTGAACGTAAGGTCCAGGCGATATTCGTCTCGCGGCCGGTCGATGCGGATGGAGCGCGGATAATCGGCGAGCGCCGAATTCGAAGTGTCGGGGGGCTGCCAGTTGGCATAGCGCACGTCGGAAATTAACGCCCCCTTGGGGCCGTAGGATTGCACGCGCACCAAGTGGAGGTCTCCCCGATCAAACCAGATCTTGCGCAGAATCTCCGAGCGATAGCCGCCGCGCAGTACGGTCAAAACATAATAGCGGGCCGTTTCGTCGTTGAACTCTTCGAACAGCGTGACTTCTTCCTTATGAACCTCTGGCCAGAGCAAGGCATCCACCAGATGCTGCGGACGGAGATTCTCAATCGGCTTGGCGCTCGGCCGGTTCAAGGTCACAGGTCCTTCGAGAAATTTATTCTTTGGAGGAATCGACACTTCAAATTCCCGGCCGTCGCTCGCCATATCAAACACGGTTTTGCCCACGATGGGTACCTGGCCAATCATTCGTATGCTATACGGACGAGAGGCGAGCAGGAACGCTTTCACGTCGTGATATTCGTTAATTACACCGGTATATGCAGAACCGGCAAAAGGCTTCAGGTCGGCAGTCGCGTTCAGGGATTGCAGGTTGCCAACGAGGGAGTTGTAGCGTTCGAGGAGTTGCTCCGGCGTGGCTTCGAGCGCCACCGGCCGATTCGCTAGAGGAACGGTAGTCGTCTTGGTGACACCCCCATGCCCACCGCAACCAAGGGTGAGTGCCGACAGTGTCAGGCAAACCATACAATTCCACACACGATTCATCAAGAAAACTGTAATACCCTTAGGGAGCAAATTCACAGCCAATGGAATGCGCTTGGAAACGCAAGGCAGAGCCGGACAGTCGCGCGGATCATTGCGCCAGATAATTGCGATTGACGCGGTCCCCGAAGGCTCTACAGGAATATTTTAGCGTATTTCCTGCCTTTCGCGAATTATTGCGGCCGGGCGATGTATACATCGAAAGGCTGCAGGGCGGGGCGAACGCGCCGGATAATCTCACTGGGCCACAGGGAGTCGCTCAGGAGGGTGACCCAGCCGTCGCCAGGTTCGCAGATAGCGCAACAGCTGTAGCATCCGTAGGCGGGTTGGTAGGCGTCCAGGCCACGACGTGAAAGCTCGTTCTCAATCTCTGGGTCTTCTTTCGCCGCTGCAGGGCCGACGCGCAGGCCAAAGGTCTCGGATTCAAAACGCGAGAAAAGTTGCCGTAGCAGCTCCGCAGAGGGTTGCGGGATTACCAGGCAACGTGAAGCGGCTTCGCGGACGGCAATCCCGTGCGAAGCGCAAAACTCCCGGACCCGGTCCAGGTGGCTGAAAAAATCCGCCACATACGCTTCCTTGCCGGCCAGCGCGGCCAACGCCTCCGCCCAGATCGATGCGGCCTCCGGACCGCGAAGCGGCTCGCGGCTCTCCGTTTCGACCAGTTCCAGCCCAACGGCCTTAACCCCTGGGCCCAGGTCCATTGCCTGGACGTCCAGCGAATACGGAGGAAGATCGGGCGCAGGATTTTCCGCGTGCTCTGCATGCATGGCTACTCTTTCTCGGATTCCTGATCGATGTCGCCGAATTTTCCTTGGAACCCCGCCGAGGTTTTGCGCACTTCCAGCCAGTCGAAGAACGCGTCCGGCGTTTCCAGCCAGATGCGGAACCATTCCGCAATTTCCTGTTTCTCTTCGCGCTTGTGCGCTTCCACCTTGCGGTTATGAGAGATCATTTCGGCGCGCCGTTTGCCCAGCCGCGCAACCTCCAGCACGCGTTCGACCGCCGCTTTCTCCCCGTGCGCCCGAAAGCGGCGAAGAAGCTCGTCGAGCCGCGTCAGGCTGACCTGTGCATCCTGTAGCGTCTTGAAATGCAGAATGTCCTCGAACTCTTCCTCGAAGCGTTCCTCGGCCTCCTCACGTTCGGAGAGTTGTACTTTCCAGCCCATCGACTCCAGGACGTCCGAAATATAGTCGTTCGAGGACTTGCCGGCTTCGCCGTGATTGGCGATGAGTTTCCGACGAAGCTGATCGATTTCCGCCGTCGACCATTTCTGCAAGCCCAGTTCGCGGGCGGCCTGGAGAATCATCTCCTTTTTCGTGCGTGCCACTTCGGTCATCGGTTGCCTTTGTACGCGCTTTTGCGAGCAGACCCGGCGTTATGAAATGAATGCACCTCAGGCACCGGGGGATCGGCCGGTTGCCCATTCAGCAGACGGTGATATTTGGCCACATTTTGGTTGTGTTCCGCCAGTGTGGACGAAAAAAAATGCCCGCCCTGGGTGTTGGCGACGAAATACAGAAAATCGGTCGTAGCGGGCGAGAGCGCCGCGCGGATCGCAGATTCACCCGGATTGCCGATGGGCCCGGGAGGCAGCCCGGGACGTACGTAGGTGTTGTATGGCGAATCGTACCGCAGGTCCTTCAGCAGCAGCGGCGGTTTATACCCATCCACTTCTTTGAGCGCGTAAATCACCGTGGGATCGCACTGGAGTAGCATGCCCTTGCGCAACCGATTCGTGTAAACGCCCGCGACCAGTGGCCGCTCTTCGGGCTTGGGAGTTTCCGCTTCCACCAGGGACGCGAGTGTAATCAGGGAAAGCAGGGGCGTGCCAGGTGTCTGCGGATCGAGCCGATCCGGTGCAATTTCCTGCAAGGCTTCGCGGAATTTGTGCACCATCATGTTTGATAGATCGGTTGGCGTGGGATTGTACGGAAGATTGTAGGTCGCGGGGAACAGAAAGCCCTCTAGTGTCTTTGCGCCAGGGGCGAGATCCTGAATCTGGGAGGCATCGCTGGCGGCTTTCAGAAAATCCGCGGCTTTTATGTAACTGGCGACTTCCAGATTGTGCGCGATGTCGAAGATTGTGTCGCCTTCTTTAACGGTGAAAAGCTGCTCGTAGACCTCGCCATTCGCCAGTTTCCAGAAGACTTCCTTGCCGGAAAGCCGATGATCGAAAAGATATTCTCCCGCAAGAAGCGAGCGCCTCGGGTGCCGCCGGGCGTAAAGTTCAAACGCCAGGGAGCTGCGAATGATTCCTTTGCTTTGGAGAATGTGCGCTGCGGCGCGGCTCGAGGCGCCGTGCGGAATTTCGACGAACACTCCTTCGGGCGGAATATGCCCGAAGGGTTTCTCGATGGCGTACCAGACGTAACCCCCCGCGGCGGCCGTTGCCAGCAGAACCAGAACTACGATAGCGAGGAATGCTCTCACGTTAGGCAGATTCCTTGGCGATCGAAGAACCCGCCAGATATTCCCGCAGAATCACCATCGCAGCCACGGCGTCGACCGTGTACTTCCCCTCTGGGGGACGGACGGATTTCCTGCGGCCGTCGCGCGTTTCGGTGTGCGTGATGCGGCGGCCGAGTTCTTCTTCAAGGATGCGTTCCGCATCCCAGCTCGTCAGCCGTTCGTCCACCAGTTCCACGGGCAAGCCCAGCTGCTTACGCAGCCGCACGGCAAAGCGTGTGGCCTCTTCCGCCATTTCGCCCGTCGTGCCGTCCAGCCGCAACGGGAGCCCAACGACGATCTGTTTCACGCGATGGTCGCGGGAGAATTCGCGCAGCCGCCGCATGTCCTCATTGCGATTGATGCGTTCCAGGGTCGCATACGGCTCGGCAATGCGCGCCTCAAAATCCGCCAGTGCTAGGCCGATTTTCGTGCGGCCATAGTCCAGCGCAAGGATTTTGGGTATGTCCGGTTTGGAATTCCGCGTCACAAGCCCAGTATAGCTTGAACGTGCAGCAGGAGCCGAAATGCTGACGCGAAGTGGTGAACTCAACCTGCGGTCGTTTTCCAGGTCCACTCAACAGAGTGATTTCATTAACCTCGATTAATCGGAGCTTGTTGCGCGCCTCAGTCACAAGCGGCATGGCGCTGTCACGAACTCGCCGCGGGCGGCTCGCTTTCCGGTGACATGCGCTGGCCCTGACCTCCTTTGCGCCTCTGAACCGCCTCTCGTAGCAAGTATTCGATCTGGCCGTTAACGCTTCGCAGTTCATTCTGCGCCCAGGCTTCCAGTTCCGCCCAAAGCTTTGGATCAATTCGCAGTAGAAAGGTTTTGCGCTCCATGAACCTGACCGATCAGGTGTAGAGTGTGCCGGTGTTCAGCACAGGATGAACCTCGGATTCGCCGCAGAGCACCACCATCAAGTTGCTGACCATCGCTGCTTTGCGTTCGTCATCCAGCGTGATGACGTGCTTATCGGCCAGCTCCTTCAGGGCCATGTCCACCATACTGACCGCGCCATGGACAATCTTTTGTCGTGCGGCTATGACCGCCTCTGCCTGCTGGCGGCGAAGCATCGCTTGCGCGATCTCAGGTGCATAGGCAAGGTGCGTCAACCGGGCCTCGTCGACGGTCACGCCTGCCTTCGCCAGTCTTTCTTCCAGTTCGGCTCTGAGGGCCATCGACACTTCTGTCACATTGCTCCGGAGCGTGATTTCGTTTTCCTCTCCATAGTCGTAGGCATACAAACTCGCTAGGTGGCGCAGCGCCGATTCGCTTTGCGTGGGGACATAGTTCTCGTAGTTGTCCACGTCAAAAGTAGCCTGTGCCGTATCTTCGATCCGCCACACGACAACCGCGGCGATTTCAATCGGATTGCCCCTCTTGTCGTTCACCTTCAATTTGTCACCGTTAAGAGTGCGCGCGCGGAGTGAAATCTTGTAGCGGCCCAGGCCTTGGCGCGGCGTTGTGGCTGTATCTTTTTTCACGCCAGCCATTCTCGCAAGGGGCCCAACGCTCACCCCGCGCATCGCGAAGGCTTGTGGCCCGTTACTGTAGAACGGATTGCCCCAATGAAATCCGCTTTTGCGCACCGTGCCCTTGTAGTTGCCGAATAACACCAGCACTCGTGCTTCATTCGGCTGCAGAGTAAAGAAACCGTTCATTATCACGATCAGAATCATCAAAAGCAGGACGCTCTGGAGGATAAGCGGAGCCTGGGCATTCTGAATGGAATTGATCAACAGCGCTATATCAGCCAGCAGAAATACGATGAGCAGGGGCAGCATCAGCCAACCACTCTGAACCTGAACCGCCTGTTCCACGCTGGCCACTGTCCCTTTAGGATTTGTCGGCATAGGGGATCCTTTCGAGGAGTGGTGTCTATCAAATTGATATCATAATGATACTGTTCTGTCAAGCCCTGCCGGACACCTATCCGTCCTCTCTCGCGAGTGATTGCCTTCTGGCTGATAGATTGGTTGTCTAGACCGGGAGGGCTTAACTGCAGTTTGCAGGATAGACAGCGAGGAACAGTGTGGCGCCTTTCGCACCGCGCGGCCACCGATAAGCCCGGCAGCGCGTATTTGCCGGAAGTACGATCAGGTCTCCGGGCTCGAGAAGACGCGGCGGGAAATCCTCGCGTTCAAATTCCATCTTGAGCTTGCCCTTCACCACAAGAAGCAGGTCGACTCTGGATTGCGCAAACCACTCCGGGTCGATTTCTTCGTCTTGCTTCTTCACCCAGACGGCTTCGACGCCTTCGCCGCTGAAGATCTTCCCGACGCTGCCAAACGAAGAATGGCGGATCTCCAACGCCTCTTCACGGAGGAGGTGAAAGACCCGCGGCTTGTCGTTATTCTTCAACCCGCACTCCCACCGTAGCGCTAAAGCAAGCCTGGCTTCAGGGTTGGCGTCCCTGGGCCCCGGATTCGAAATCGTGCAGCATATTCAGCTTCTGCAGCTCTTTATCGAGCCCCGTCTCCTTCATCAGTGTCTCGATCTCGGCGCGCGATTGCCGCTTGCCGATGGGTTCCACGCGATCGGCGATGCCCCAGGTGGTCACCGCGGCAAGCACGGTGTTGAGTTTCAACTCGCGGATATCTACCTTGTCGAAGGTATCAGAGGCAGCGTGATAGTTCTCGAGGTAGTTGCCGACTTCCTGATTCGCCACGAGCGTCGGCACGCCTTCGAGCAGAAAATCGAGGTGGTCCGTGCCCGTCTGCGCATCCAGCGTTTCGTTGTCCACGCCCCAGCTCGCAAAGGGCTTCAGAATTTGCTGGACGGCGTCTTGAATGTCGTGCCTGCCGCCCAGTGAATAGCCGGTCACGCGCCCGATGCCGGAATCGAAAATTACCACACCTCGGTATTTGTCCATCTCCATACGATGCGCCCGCACGTACGCCCAGGAACCGAGCAGGCCCTCTTCCTCGCCCGAGAACAAAATGAAGCGGATGGTCCGCCGCGGCAGCAGGCCGCTGGCCTTGATCGCCCGCGCTGCTTCAATCACCAGGGCCGCGTTGCACCCGTTGTCGAGCGCGCCCGTGCCCAATTCCCAGGAATCCAGATGCGCGCCGAGCACGACAACCTCATCGGGCTTCTCATAGCCGCGAATTTCGCCGATCACATTTTCTTGCTCCACCGGGCCACCGATCCGGTTCGGCATGGTCAGCCGCAACCTGACCTTGCCCGGATACGCCAACGCTGTGCGCTCGAGCCGCAGACCATCTTCCCGCGCCAGAATCGCCTGCGGCAGCGCCTCTAGCCTTCCGTCCGGCGAATTCGTGTGGCGATAAAGCAGCTTGCGCTCGCGTTCGCCGGTCCACAGAATCGCGGCTGCGCCTGCCCGCACCGCCCGCGCGATGATAGGCGGGGGATCGTCATATTCGCGGAAGAGATCCTGCCACGTGTAGCTCACTTCCGTGTGCACCAGAAGAATCGCGCCTTTTAAGGAAGCTCCCGCGTGCGCGAAATCGGCGTCCGTTCCTTTGCCGACATAAACGAGTGGGGCCTCGATGCCGCTCGCCGGAGTCGCGGCAGAAAGTCCGAGAGAAACAAGCGAAACCGGGAAGCTGACCGGACCGAGAATATCCAGCCTCGTCGCGCCTTCGCTCCACGTGTGCGGCAGCATGTATTTTTCCGTGTGCACATCCACGCCGCCAGCGCGGAAGGCAGCGATGGCCCACTCAACCGCCTTGGCCATTTCCAGCGAGCCGGTTACGCGGCCGCCGACATCGTCGGTGAGCTGGCGAAGATTCTCTGCCAGGGGAGACTCGCCCATCACAATGGGCGTGATTTTGGCCGCCGCCTGCGCGCACGAGGACGCGTCCGTGGCCGAACAGCCCGCCGCCCCTTGAATGCCCTGCGAAGGACGTAGGGGGTCGGAACTCGCTGGAGGAAACTGGGCGAAGGAGGGAATCGCAAAAACGGGAAGCAGGCACGAAACGTAGAGAAAACGGGACGCGCGCATCAGGAAGTCCTTCGGGGCAAGAAATGGAAACGCGAGCGAATTATAACGCACGCCGAAACGACATTGAAATTTTCCCCGTGAGAGATATGCTTTGGACTAAGAAGAATTTTGGAGCGATGCCATGGAAGGCACAGAGCAGGTACAGCCGAGCGCGCAATATTATCTGGTGGCGCCCGCTTTTTTTGTGGGCGCGGCAATTCTGGCGCTTTTTCTCACCGCCTTGGGCATACACCAGATCCGCAACGCCATGTTGCACGCCGAAGTGCCCGGTGAGCTGGACATGGAGCTGAAGCAGAACGAAACCTATGTGATCCTTTTGCAGGGAGAGACGCGGCCCCAGGCTGCCGCAGCGGCCGCAAAGACCTTGTCCTGTGAAGTTCACGTTTTGCCGGCGGGAGGCAGTTTCTCCGCGCAACCCGTGGCGGTCTCAAATTCCTGGTTCATCTCCTATGTGGGGATTCCCTTGTTCGAATTCACGCCGCCGCACAAAGGAGAGTATTCGGTGGAGTGTACGGACAGTCAGGAAGGCGCTCCGCCGCTGCACATCGGCATAGCGGGTGGCGTGGTCAAAGCTCTTTCCGCGTTGTTCTCAAGATGCATCGTAATTTTGATCTTGGGGCTTGTGGCGGCTTTGCTCGCCGTCTGGCGCGTCACCATGCTGCGCCTCGAGTCGCGAAAAGACATTCGCGAGCGCGGGTTGGTCCCCGTGTAGAGGAAGCTGTCTGCCTTTCGAAGCTGGCTTCTCGCCGTTGAGTTCTCTCCTGATTCTTCCGTGTAGCGCTGGTTTTTATGTCAGCGTCTTAATTAAGGCCGCAGCGCGGCACTACGGACGGCGCCTTCCTCCACTCAGAATCGCATCCGTCACTCGCGCGACCTGCGCCATCTCCGCAACATCGTGCACGCGAACAATGTGCGCGCCCGCAAGAATGCTGGCCGTGACCGTGGCCGCCGTTCCCCAGAGCCTCTGCCCCGGAGGAGCGGCCTTGCCGTTTCTCGCCAGCGTAGTGCCGAGAAAACCTTTCCGTGAAGTCCCCACCAGCAGCGGGCATCCGAGCTTCGACAATTCCGGCAGCTTCGCAAGCAACTCATAGTTCTGCGCGTACGACTTCCCGAAGCCAATGCCGGGATCGAGGATGATTTGCGATTTCGTCACACCGGCCCGGCGAGCCAATGCCAGCGAATGGCGCAAGCCCGCGGCCACGTCACGCATCACGTCTTTTGCGAATGGCCCCTTCTGCATGGTCCGCGGGGTGCCGCGCATATGCATAAGGATCAGCGGCACTTTGTAACCGGCCGCGACTTCTGCCAGCCGCGGATCGTTCTTCAATCCGGAAATATCGTTCAGGATCTCCGCGCCGGCCCCGATCGCACTCTCTGCTACCGTCGATTTCTGCGTGTCCAAAGAAATCGGAATCATCAGCCTCCCCCGCAACTCCTGCAGCACCGGCAGCAGCCGCGACAATTCTTCGGCGGCCGAAATCCCGCTGGAGCCGGGCCGCGTCGATTCCGCTCCGATATCGAGAATGTCCGCGCCCGCATCCTGCATGGCCAGCGCGGCTTTCACGGCTTTGCCTACCGCAAAGTATTTGCCGCCATCGGAAAAGCTGTCCGGTGTGACGTTGAGCACACCCATGAGGAGCGTGCGCTCGCCCAGCGCCAGTGATCGCTTTCTGAGTTTCAGGTGGAAAATTCTGCGGTGAGTCATCCGGGAAACTGGTTCAATCCAAGTCGAAATCCCGGATCGGCTTTCCGGCCGGCGCATCCTTGGCCTTCTTCATGGCCTCTTCGAACTTCTTGGCCAGGATGTCTTCCTTGTGCGTTTCCTGGAAGAAAGAGTCCGCGAACTTGTCCTCGCGCTGCTTCTTCTGATTTTCCAGAATGTCGGAAGCCTTCGTCAGATCGACATCCGGCCCTGGCTTGACGGGGGCCTCATGCGAAAGCACCGCGCCGAAGATCGGATCGATCACCAGCTTGGCCTGGCAGCAGGGGCAAGTCACGTTCAGATTTTCGCCGTCTTTCAGTCCCATGGCGGTATTCTACGCCTTTTTCTTGGAATGCGGCTTCCCCAGGAGATTGGCTTCCATCCCCGCGCCGTAATCGGGATGAATGTGGAAGCTTCGATAGCACAGCTTCCGCAGAATCGATGCCGGCCGCGCATACCAACTCGCCCAGGAAAGCGGAGACTCTCCATTCATGTCTCTTGCATCGATCACCGCGCCGGCGTCCAGCAGGAGTTGAATCGCTTCCTCGTCGCCAAACGCAGCGGCGCGATGCAGGGGCGTTTCCCCTCTGGTGCAGCAGTCGCGCATGAAACAGCCAGTCTCAACAGAATTCTTCGTTTTGCTGTTGGGATTCGCGCCGTGCGAAAGAAGGACCTTCATCACCAGATTGTGGGCGAGGCGTCGCGGCGTACACAGGGCGCAATGCAGGGCTGTCTCTCCGGTTTCCGGATCCGCCAGATTCACGTCTGCCCCGCACTCGAGAAGAAACTGGCAGAGCCGCCAATACCCGTGGAATGCAGCACTTCCCAACCCCAGATTTTCCGTCAGCGATTTCAGCTCGGCACCCTGAGCCAGTAAGAACTTCATGCCACTGACATCTCCGTAATGCGCGCACCACTGCAGCAGAGTGACTCCGCCCTCGTCCGTGAAGTTCGCAGCATGGCCCTCCGCCATATATTCAAAGACCAGATCCGTTCGCCCATCCCGAATCTCTTCCGGTATCGCCATGGGGGCGGATATTACCACGCGCCGCCCTTCTCTTGGGTCACTGTATTTCTTATTCTTCTTCCCTTGCACAACAAAACAACGATACGAAACCTCCAACACAAGCCAACTGCCTATCGTCAACCACCAACAGTTCGCCGCCGACTGGCTAGCTATGAGCCCAAAAGACAAAGAGGCGCGATCTCTCGCGCCTCATTTCGGAACTTATAACGGACAACTGATTCGGGAAAACGACTTCACGCCTTCGCCGGCGAATCCCCCCGTGTAAACCCCGGCGCCGGCCGCAACTCCGGCCGCACGACCTTCGGGTCAGTGCCCGGGGCGCCCTGCGGAGGCGGATTCGGTGGCGTGCGGGGCTTATCAGGAAGCGTCTTGCCTTCCATCAACATCTTCACTTCGTTGGCGTCCAGAACTTCGCGATCCAGCAGCGCCAGCGCAATGCGTTCCAGCGTGTCGCGGTTGGACTGCACGATGTTCTGCGCCTTCTCGTACGCTTCGCTGACAATGCGCTTCACTTCCTTATCGATCTGCAGCGCGGTGTCCTCGCTGAAGTCGCGGTGTTGCGCAATCTCGCGGCCGAGGAAGATCGCTTCTTCCTTCTTGCCATAGGCCAACGGGCCCAGATTGCTCATGCCCCATTCGCAGACCATGTTGCGGGCAATGTCCGTGGCGCGCTCGATGTCATTCCCGGCGCCGGTGGTGATGTGGCCAAGGAAAATCTCTTCGGCAGTCCGCCCACCCATAAGAACGGCCAGCATACCTTCCAGGTATTCCTTCGTGTAGGTGTGCTTGTCCGCCTCCGGCAGCTGCATGGTAAGGCCCAGTGCCATGCCCCGCGGAATAATCGTGACCTTGTGCACCGGATCGGCGCCCGGAGTCATAGCGGCAATCAGGGCGTGCCCGGCCTCGTGATACGCAGTGTTTCTTTTCTCTTCGTCGGTGAGAATCATGGACTTGCGTTCGACACCCATCAAGACCTTGTCCTTGGACATCTCGAAATCCGCCATGGTGACGAATTTCCGGTTCTGCCGCGCCGCCCACAGGGCAGCTTCGTTCACCAGGTTCGCAAGGTCCGCGCCGGAGAATCCCGGAGTCCCGCGCGCAATAATCGAGAGGTCCACGTCATCGGCAAGCGGCACCTTCCGCGTGTGCACGCGCAAAATCTCTTCCCGGCCTTTCACGTCGGGACGCGCCACAACCACGCGCCGGTCGAAGCGGCCCGGCCGCAGCAGTGCCGGGTCGAGCACGTCGGGCCGGTTCGTCGCGGCGATCAGGATCACGCCTTCGTTGGATTCAAATCCGTCCATCTCGACGAGCAACGCGTTCAGCGTCTGCTCGCGCTCGTCGTGACCGCCGCCCAAGCCCGCCCCACGATGGCGCCCCACGGCGTCAATTTCGTCGATGAAGATGATGCACGGCGCGTTCTTCTTGCCCTGTTCAAACAGGTCGCGGACGCGGCTGGCACCGACGCCTACGAACATTTCCACGAAGTCCGACCCGGAGATCGAGAAAAACGGAACGTTCGCTTCGCCCGCAATCGCTCGCGCAAGCAAAGTTTTTCCCGTACCTGGAGGTCCGACGAGCAGCACGCCTTTGGGGATGCGTCCACCCAACTTTTGGAATTTCTGCGGGTCTTTCAGGAACTCAATGATTTCCTGCAGTTCTTCCTTGGCCTCATCGCTTCCGGCCACATCCTTAAACGTTGCCTTCTTCTGCTGCGCCGAAAGAAGCCGCGCGCGGGACTTGCCGAAGCTCAGCGCCTTGTTGCCGCCGGCCTGCATCTGCCGCATCAGGAAGAAGACGAAACCCGCGAGAAGCAGCAATGGCAAAGCGTTCAAGAGAATCAGAACCCAGTCTCCGCTGCGCACTTCCTTAATGCTGAGCATCACCGCTTTGTCGCGAAGCGCCTTGGTAATCTCCGGGGCATTTTCCTTGGGTATGGTTACGCGGAACTTCTGATTGGAGGGACGCGCATATTCGCCTTGAAGCTCGTAACTGTTCGGGGAGAGGTAGAGCGTAACTTCTTTGACGTCACCCTCGTCGACCTTGGCCATAAACTCGCTGTAGCTGGGAGTCTGCTCGCGCGCCGCCTGGCCGTTGCTCGAGACCAGCTTCCAGAGCATCACGCCCAGGAAGACGATCGAAATCCAGAAGAGAATCGTTTTTGCCGTAGAACTGGAATTCACATTAACCTCACAAGTTACCCTCGAAGCCTGCTTCAAAATACGCCGCGCGCTCCCGCCGCTAGCGCCCCTTTTTCCTGACGGCCCTGGATCTGCCGGCCCCGTTTGTCGATGCTCCTGCCACCAGATTCCTGCCGTTCCGGCCTGTCCCGTTCGAGGCCGCGAGACCGTATCCTGACCACAATAGATTAGATGCCGTCCGAAAGCCAAAGTAATCGGGCTCCAGGGCCACGCGGCGCCGGGAGGTTTTGTCGAGAAGCACGGCCAGCCGCAGCGAGCGTGGCTTGCTGTCCCCGAGCCGCCGCAGCAGAAAGTCTTGCGTGACTCCGCTGTCCAGCACGCAGTCCACAAGAATGACGTCGCGCCCCTTCAATTCAGCGTGATCCCTTGCCGCGTTGGTGGCCGAGCGGTTGGCGAAAAACACCTCGCGCCGTTCCTTGCCGGCGTAGTCGATGTCACGAATATCTTCGCGCACAAAGTGGAGCACCACGGGACTGTCAATGGCGCGGATCAGATCGGCTGCAAACATGAAAGAACGATCCATGGTCACTACAATATCAAGCCGTCGGCCCTGCCCATCGCGGGACATTTGCCGCCCCAGCGCCTTCACGCGATTGGCAATCCGTGCGGCGGAGAGTGTGATCGTTTTTGCCATATCTACGAGAGCGGAATCTCCGTTATCACGACTCCTTCCCGAGCAGTACTGCCTGCCGCAAACTCCGCCGAAACCGGCAATCCGCGGGCCCAGGCCACTTTCCCGCCAGCTTCGAGGACCGGCCAGGAAGCCTTGTCCCAGCGGCTCACGCCCAGCTCGTTCAGCAGACGCGACAATCTATGGGGCTTCTGATGGCCGAGCGGCTGCATGGAGTCGCCTGGCCGCCAGTTCCGCACCACGAGGGGTACACTTACCCTTTCACGGTCTAATACTGCCCCTGTAACCTTAGTTTCTCGCCCTTGGGGAGGCCAGTCAATCACCGTGAACCGTAGACGGCACGAGTGTTCCGGGAGCGGCACCTCCAGTTCGCGGGTGCGGAGTTCGACGCGGTAGGAGAAAGGCCCTGTTTTCTCGAAAGACTTGGCAACGCCTTTCCCTTCCCTTGGCCGGAACCGCAGGGCGTCCCGCTCCCTCCTCACTTCCACGCCGCCCGGCAAGTGCAACGATTTCCCGCTGTCCGGCTGCCCTGCGAGTTGCAACACCGCGTCGACATGCAGAGAGCTGAGCTGGCCCGAGTGCGGCTTCACTTTCTTCACCAGCAGCCGGATCATGCGTTTGCTCATAGCTTGGGGAGCGCGCCGCGACCAAAGTTCATTGGCGTCTTTCGGGGAGTCTGTTTTTGAGTGAGACGCCAACAGATCCCGGAGAGAGATCCGCCATTCGCCTTTTTCTTCCTTGGCGTTGAGGAACACGCGCAGTTCAGCCGAACTCTCGAGCCAGGCCTCGTCTTCTCTCGCAAGGTCTGCAAGCTGGCAGAGGTGTTCAGCTACGGCGGGCTGAAACTGTTTCTCGAGCAGCGGCATGAGCTTTAGACGGATCCGTGCGCGCATGCGCTTGGTATCACGGTTGGTCGAGTCTTCCCGCCAGGCTTGATGACGGCCGCGGAGGTACGCGCGAAGCTCTGCGCGGCGAAATTTCAGAAGCGGTCGAAAAACGCTGCCTGTTTCCGGGTGAATGCCCCCGAGTCCGGCAAGCCCCGTGCCGCGCAGGATGTGCGCAAGCACGGTCTCCGCCTGATCGTCGGCAGTGTGCGCCACCGCGATTTTGTCGATCTTGCCTTCGCGGGCAAGGCTTTCGAAAAAAGTGTAACGCGAGCGGCGTGCCGCGTCTTCCAGGTTGGCCCCCTCGCGCCTGGACTTGGAGGAAACGTCCTCGCAACTGACGAAACAAGGCAAAGAGTGCCGCTCGGCAACGCGGGTCACGAATTTTTCGTCTGCATCCGAGGAACGTCCCCGCAACTTGTGGTTGAAGTGGACAACAGACAGAACGATTCCCAATTCTTCCCGCAACTCCAGAAGAAGCGAGAAAAGGCTGACGGAGTCCGCCCCGCCCGATACGGCAACGCCAATCCGCTGGCCCGGCTTCGCCCAGCGATTGCTTTGCAAATGACGGAGCAAACGAACGGCAAGTTCCGTATGGCGGCCGGCGCTCGTCCTGTGCCCAGCCGTTTTGGGCGAGCGAAACTCTCTTGTCATGGCGTTCTGCGGTTATCCTAACAGATGTCCCGCACCCGTAGCTCACGGCGAGTCCGCGAGTCCTGCGGCTTCTTGAGTAGGATGGCTTATAGCTCGCGCGCCATATGGAACAGGAACAGCATGGAGAGCTGTACGTCGCGCAGCAGATTCAACGGAACCTTATGGACCGGAATCCGGAACCAGCGCTGTTCCTTCCACCGTTGGCTGACGTGCGTCCAGAAAGCGTGCAAATCCGCACGTGTGTAGACGTTCTGCTGCATGATCAGCGGACTCCACTTCGACCAAAACAGTTGCACCTTGGAGGGCACGCGAATCGACGGGAAATGCTCTTTCGCGCGCAGGTACGCGGCCTGCAGATCGGCCAGCTTGAACTGGCCGTATTTCTCGCGTAGTTTTGCATACTCTTCGGCGACGCGCTGCTCGGCAGCAGAAGGATGCCGCGTCTGTAGCCAAAGTTCTTCCATTTCCGCCAAGACCCGCACCATTCCGCGCACATGCAGGTACATTTCTCTCAGGCGCGCCGGGTAATATTCCGACCGCGAAAGAACCGGAAAACCAGGCCGCCGCGCCGTTCTCCCCTTCAGCCGGAAATACCCGGACATCATCGGATGACGCCCTTCGGTCTGAATGGAATTTTTGTACCAGATGAAGCGGAGGAAGTTGTTCCAGTAATTGGCACGCGTGCCGCGCTGCAATACGGCCTTCATATTCTCGAGGCTGTAAAACGTCTTCCAGGCCTCAAAATACGTCTCCTTCCACGAGCCATCCTTCAAATAAGGATGGTGCATAACTTCATGTTGTGAATCGTAGAAATTGAAGTCTGGATCCATCCATTCGCCGCGTCGCATCATCTGCAGGTGGTCCATCGAGCCGGGAAGTGGCGTGAGGATGAAGAAAGAAGCATGGTCCGGGCAGACCTCTTCGGTCAGGAATTTCAGGTCGCGCCGGATGGAATCGACGGTATCAAAGGGGAAGCCTACAATGTAACCGACATGGGAAGAGATCTCTGAATCGCGGTACGCCTGAATGAGCTGCCGATATTCGTTAACCTGATTCTGCTTCTTACCCGCGGCCGCGAGATTGCCCGGGTCCACGCTTTCCATTCCAATGAATACATTGATGCAACCTGCCTGCCGGGCCTTGGCGACGAAATTCTTGATCTTCCAGGAGAGCACATCCACCTGCATCATGAATTCAACCGGGATCTTTTCCTGCTCGCGCAGCCGGATGAGCGCGTCGAAAATCGCCTCCCAATTTTTGTTGCGGGCAAAATTGTCGTCGGTGAAGAAGTAGAACGTGATCCCGTTCTCGTGATAATTCTGCCGGACCGACTGTGCAATGTGCTCTGCCGAGCGAAACCGCATCTTCCGTCCCTGAACGTTAATAATGGTGCAGAAGGTGCATTCAAACGGGCAGCCGCGCCCGCAATCCAGAGTGCCGAAATTGGAGGCCGCAAATTTCCGGAGGTATCTCTTTCGAATCGCGGGAATCGGCTTGGTATAGAGGTCCGGCTTGCTGTTCAGG
>Ga0187782_10000575_pt1 | contig 25196 bp, 18 predicted proteins | sample 0715_SJ02_MP15_2_FD_132454 | JGI IMG/M metagenome (GOLD analysis project Ga0187782, IMG submission 132454) | Tropical peat soil microbial communities from peatlands in Department of Meta, Colombia - 0715_SJ02_MP15_20_MG | ecosystem: Environmental > Terrestrial > Soil > Wetlands > Peat | place... | reverse complement strand
GTACCAGCCAGCGACGACGTTTGGACTTACTGGGAATCCACTCCGCATCGCGATGTTTCCCGAATCCGCGACTTAAGTCCTGGTGGCCTATTCTTAGAGACCCCCGCTCGAAAGAAAGAAGGCGAGATGGTGCGTCTGCATTTTCTCGTGCAAGAAGGACAGATTCGTGCAGAGGCAGTGGTGCGGCATGTCATCGCTGGGCGTGGCTTCGGCGTGAAGATTGAATCGCTGAGTTCCCAAGATGCTCCGCAGATGAAACGCCTATTGTCCCGGCTTCGCGAAAATTTGGGACGAATGCACCAGTCCCTCGCGCGGCCTTGAATCAAGAAACTGTGCGATCCGCGAATCATCTTTTCGCAACAGTACTATTGACGGAACGGCTACAGCGGTCTACCGTCGGGGATGGCCCCCCTCTCGGCGAACTCCTTTGACCTGAGGTTGCCTATGCCTGTCTCAACCAAGGATTCCATAAACCGGCAGTTGGAAGAGCGTTGGGCGAAGATGCGTTCGCACAAACGCGCCATGGCCAGTCTGCGGTTTGTAGTGGAATGGGAAGACGACGACAAGCAGCGTTCCGCGAATGGCATCACCGTCGACGTCAGCCATTCCGGTTGTATGGCCGTGGTTGGCGCGGACCTGCCCTTACATCGAAGAGTCAAAGTCGTACTTCCCGAGCAGGGCCGCAGCGCCCACGGAGAAGTAGTGTGGCGCGGACACGAGGCCTGGGATGTTGGCATCGAGTTGGCCGAACCCGACGCTTCCTTTTGGGGCGTCAAGATATAGCCCACAGCCTCGCCGGACTCCGACTTATATCCAGTTAGTGCGCGACCCCACTGAGGTGCACACCGAGGTAGTACGCCCAGAGCACAATCTCAAGGACGCCTTTCCAGAACCCGGGGTGCAGCAAGCCGATCGGGAACAACCAGTTCGACTTACCGTACTCTCGGCGTGAGTAACCTGAAAACGAAAAGCCCCGTACAAGTTCTGCACATGCACGGGGCGGTGGTTCTGACATTTCAGCGTTCTAGAACAAGTTCCACAGGAACTGGTTGTAGACCTCGTGGTGATACTGCACTTCGGCTCCCTTGACGAAGGTGCCCAAAGTGCGCGCGCAACGGTCGGCAGAAGCGCGTTTCAAATCGGAGTAGCGCGCCTTGACATCGCCGCCGAGCAGTTTGCTGGTCCACTCCGTCTTGTCGAAGTTTTCCAGTGCCGTGTAAATGTTGTCGGGAAGATAACGCTCCGCCTGTCGAAGGTTTTTGATCTTGGCCGTGTCACCCTCCAGGCCGGTGCGGAACAACGAATACATTACTAAATAAGGATTGGCGTCCGGCGCGACGGAACGGAATTCCACGCGCATACTGCGCTCGTTGCCAATGGGGATGCGAATCATGGCGCCGCGGTCCACTGGCGAAGCCTTAAGCTGGTTGGGCGCTTCAAAATGTGGATCCAGACGGCGATAGGCGTTCACGCTGGAGTTCATCAGCAGGCACAGGTCGTTGCCGTGCGTAAGCACACGGTCGACAAAGGCCCAGCCAACCTTGCTCAGCTTTTCTTCTCCCTTGGGATCCCAGAACAGGTTCTTGCCGTCCTTGGAAACCGAGACGTTGGTGTGCATGCCGCTGCCGTTGACCGCAACAACCGGCTTCGGCAGGAAGCTGGCCGTTAAGCCCATGTTGTTGGCCACTTGACGGCAGATCAGTTTGTAGAGCTGGATCTGGTCGGCAGCGCCAACCACGTCCGTGTAGTTGTAATTGATCTCGAATTGTGAAGGGGCCACTTCCGGGTGGTCCTTCTCATTCTGGAAGCCCATGGCGCGCTGCACCTCGGCGGTGGTGTCAATAAAGGTGCGGAGTGGGTCGCCGGGCAGCGAGTGGAAGTAGCCTCCTGTATCGACGTACTCGAACTTTCCGGTCTCGTGATAGTGGCGCTCGGCATTGGGCCCCTTGAAGAGGAAGCCCTCGATTTCGTTGGCCGCGTTGAGCGTATAGCCTTCCTTTTTATATAGCCCATCGGCATAGCCCTTCAGAACGCCGCGGATGTCTGCGCCATAGGGCGTACCATCCTTATCGATCACGTCGCCGAAGACCAACACTTTGCCGTTGCCAAAAATATCGGCCGGCGCCCAATAAAACGCGCCCCAGTCGATGCCCAGACGAAGATCGCTTTCGCGCTGCGCGGTGAACCCGCGAATGGATGAGCCGTCGAAGGTGAGGTTGTCGTGGCTCTTGATCAGGAACTTCTTGTCATAGTCCAGCATGTGCAGACGGCCCTCGAGATCGCTGAACAGGACCGTCACCGCCTTAATGTGCTTCTCGTCGGTCAGGTATTTGACGCGTTCTTCCTGAATTTTCTGGATGGGAGTGTGTTTCTTGCGTTGTTCTTTTGCTTTCAGGTTCAGTTCTTCGAGTTCATCGTAAGACAGGGCTAGGAAGCTACGCAGTTCAGTCGACATAAGTCTCCTTGGGAGAATTGGGGACTACAAATCCGAGAAAGCTTGTGTGCAGCTACTTTGGTGGCCGGGGCGAAAAGGATCATGCGGACGTTTAAATATCGTAATACAAATGGAATTCGTGAGGATGCGGCCGCATGCGCACGGCATCGACCTCATTCTTCAGTTTGTAGTCAACCCACAGGTCGACGAAATCCTCCGTAAACACACCGCCCTCAAATAGGAATTGGCAGTCGGCCTTGAGCGCGGCGAGCGACGCCTCCAGCGATCCTGGCAGGGACGGCACTTTGGCGGCCTCTTCGGGCTCCAGTTCATAAATATCTTTGTCGAGCGGTTCACCCGGATGAATCTTCTTCTTGATACCGTCGAGCCCGGCCATCAACATGGCAGCGAAAGTAATATAAGGATTGCAAGACGGATCCGGCGGCCGGAATTCCAGGCGCTTGGCCTTGGGACTCTGGGAATATACGGGAATGCGCACGGCAGCGGAGCGGTTGCGCTGGGAGTAGGCCAGATTCACCGGAGCCTCGTAGCCGGGAACGAGGCGCTTGTAGGAGTTTGTGGTCGGCGCGGCAAAGGCCACGATGGCAGCAGCGTGTTTCAGCAAACCGCCCGCATAGTAAAGAGCCGTCTCCGAAAGGCCCGCATAACCATTGCCGGCGAACAGTGGCTGCCCCTTGGACCATAGCGACTGATGGGTGTGCATGCCGGAACCGTTGTCGCCAAACAGCGGCTTGGGCATAAACGTCACGCTCTTGCCCGCCTTATACGCCGTGTTCCGGACGATGTACTTGTACTTCATCATCCCGTCCGCCGAGTTGACCAGCGTATCGAACCGCATGTCGATTTCCGCTTGTCCCGCGCCGCCGACTTCGTGATGGTGGCACTCGATGTCCATGCCGCAGGCGGCCATATTCAGAACCATCGTCGTGCGCAAATCCTGGTAGTGGTCGGTGGGAGGAACAGGAAAGTACCCTTCCTTGACACGCGGGCGAAAGCCGAGATTATCCTCGACGCGCGCGGTGTTCCAGCGGCCCTCCTCGGCGTCAATAAAGTAGAAGCCGTGTTGTGATGCGCTGTCGAAACGCACGTTGTCGAAGATAAAAAACTCGGCCTCCGCACCGAAGAACGCCTGGTCCGCAATCCCCGTGGAATGAAGGTACGCCTCGGCTCTCTTTGCCAGGCCTCGCGGGTCACGCGGATACGGTTTCCGCGTGGGAGGATCCACTGCATCCCCGATCATCACCAGTGTGGGGACCTCGCAGAAAGGATCCAGGAACGCCGTTGCTGGATCGGGAACCAGCAACATGTCCGACTCGTGAATGGAGGCCCAGCCGCGGATCGAACTGGCGTCGAATCCAAAGCCATCTCGAAAGGAACTTTCCTCTAACTGATGAATGGGAAAGCTGACGTGCTGCCAAATACCGGGGAGATCCACAAAACGCAGGTCAAGGATCTTGACATTATTCTTGGCTGCAAACTCCAGAACACCTTTCGCGTCCATTCGCACCCCTCCTTAGTTGGCGGCCCCTAAACGACCGTCACACCCTTCATCCGCAGAGCGGCGGTTGAAGCAGGCGCCGGAGAGGCCGCGGATACCCCAGAATTTCGCAGGAGCACCAGAGTAACTGGACACACTACAAGAAACCGCCGACAAGCGTCAATTGCAAAACGGTGGAAAACGGAAACGAAAAATGAATGGCGAAGATGAAAAAAGCAAATAGTAACGACGGGAGTTACGCGGGCAACGATTTCCGGCAGGAACTCAGGGTTCCGCTTACGCTGTCCCATTCCGGGACAGATCGCCCCCATAATGCAAATTTGGTCCGCTGCCATCAACCTTAACATTCGCATTTCCAGTGAATTCAGTGTCCGCACGTTGGCATCATTCCTGCATCAGGCTACTTAGCTGTTGCTCCAAAGTTCGGATTCCATGCGAACCAGGCGTAAGAAAAAGCGTACTGGAATTCGAGCCAGTGTCGCCCCAAGGATCCCACTGCTATTTGCCTGCCAGAACCCTCCAACGGGCGCCGGAGATTACCCTGAATGATCTCCGGCGCCTGAACCCTCAATGTGCCCATTTTTTGAAGGAAAAAAAACCGCCCGGCTTTCGCGGCCGGGCGGTTGAAGAGAGCAGTTGCTTACTTTTCACCTATCGGGAACTTGTGCTGTTTGGAGAATAGCTGGGGACATAGCTCGCAGCAAGGGACGGCACGTTCACCGTGCTATCCATCCGCACGAGCATGCCGCTGTTCGCCGGCAAGTCGATGTCCTTGCCTCGGCGCGCCACCACATACACCGCGCCCGCAGCGAACCCTATACCCAAGCCGCGCGCCACGTTGCTGAAAACCAGTCCTACGAGGGAACCGCCGCCACCCCCGACGGCCATTCCGGCAACGTCTCCTCTATAATCGTGTTTTTCCTCCAGCACCGCGCCTTCAATAATTTTTGTGTCCTTGCGCGGCCTGCTGTAGGAATCGATGCGCGGCTCGCCGATCGCCAGAATGCTCATCTGCACCGGGATAAGCCGGCCATCGAGCTCCAGAGTCTTGAAGCGGAGGTTCATGTAGGCCTGCCCGCGGAAAACGGAGAAGGACCTGGCCCTCTGGATCGTGCCGATGACTCCGTTCACGCGAGCGCCAGCCGGAACAATGATGCGGCTGTCAAACGCTACCGGTTGCGCGAGAACCGCAACGAAGGGATCGCCCTCGCGCGAGTGCGAAGAACTGATCGGCGTGAGCAGCGTGAGATGAATCTCCGTGCCCTGCAAGACTTGTTTCGGCTCCGCGTAAGTTGGCGGCGCAGCCGCGCACACCAGAACCAGCGTCAAAAAGAGCGAAATTACAACTTTCATGGACAATCCTCCTCCCCTGCGTGCCGCAGCCAGGCTGCGAATGCAGGTGTTTGCTTCCCCGTGACGTGGGGCAGTGGTCCCGCGTTGGTGCGGGACGCGGCGCTGGCGCGCGGACCCCGGTCCAGACCGGGGGCGGTTGGGGAGGAACTCCAACCGCTGGCCAGCTTACAACGGGCTTCCTTCGGGCCGAACAGCCGGATTCGCGTTTGTGCTTACTTCGCCACCTCGGCAGGGGCGTGGCACTGTTTTCATCGAGCTGCAGGGCGCGAAGGCGGGAGGCGGGCCCATTTTGGACCGCGGCGGCTTGCCGCCGCTTTTCCCTTTCCATCAACCCGCTAGTGCGTGTGGAGCAGCCTGTGTCCCTGTGCTAGACTGGATTTTGCAGTCGAAAGCAGCCGCGACTGCCACTCCGTGGAACTTCGGGCTCTGTGCAACGAGGTCCCGCGAACCCCGCCAGGCCCGGAAGGGAGCAACGGTACCGGGTAAGCCAAGTGTGCCGCAGGGACTCCGAAGTTCCTCGATTTGAAGAGCGTAATCAGTAATCAGATATCAGTAATCACTTCCGGAAAAGCTCAGTTTCGCACTCGTCGCCCACGCCGAATATCTGCTCCCGACGGATCAAGTCGACCGCTTCATACGCCAGATTCTGCGCTTCCTCTCTGCAAAGCCCCCTGTCCACTGGGCTCTTGGAGCGGCCGCCTTCTGAGGCGGGCTCTTCTGCTTTGACTTTCAACTTTTGACTTTTAAACTTTAAACTTTTAACCCCCGACCTCTGCATCTTTGATTTGCTTTTTTCCATCCCGCCGTCGAAAATGCAAGACGTATGACCTACCAAGTGATCGCGCGCAAGTGGCGTCCTCAAATCTTCGCGGACCTCGTCGGACAAACGCACGTTACGGAAACTTTGCAGAACGCCATCAAGAACAATCGCGTCGCGCATGCCTACATCTTCTCCGGGGCACGAGGCGTGGGGAAGACTACTGCGGCACGCATCCTGGCGAAAGCGCTAAATTGTGTAAAAGGGCCAACTCCGGAACCTTGTGGTGAGTGCGATTCCTGCAAAGAGATTGCCGCCGGCACTTCGTTGGACGTGATCGAGATCGACGCCGCCTCCAACCGCGGCATTGATCAAATCCGCGAGTTGCGCGAGATGGTTCGCTACGCGCCCGCCGCTGCTCGCCACAAAGTCGTGATCCTCGACGAAGCTCACATGCTCACCGGCGTAGCTTCCAACGCGTTGCTAAAGACACTCGAAGAGCCGCCGGATCGCGTCATCTTCGTGATGGCCACCACGCAGCCTGAGGATCTCGAAGACACCATCCGCTCGCGTTCGCAACATTTTCATTTTCGCGCTCTTACTTTCGGCGAGATCACCAGCCGCCTGAAATTCATCGCTGGCGCGGAAAAGCTCCAGATCGACGATGGAGCACTGAGTGTAATCGCGCGCATGGCCGAAGGCAGCATGCGCGATGCGCTGTCTTTGCTAGAACAAGCCCGCGCCTATTGCGGCGACGAAATTCACGACAAAGAAGTTCGCGAGCTCCTTGGCGTCGTTCCCGAAGACGCGCTGCAGGAACTCGTCGAAGCCATTGCCGAACAGTCTGCGGACCGTGCCCTCGGTCTCGTTCACCGCTTCCAGCGCGAGGGCCGCAACCTCCAACATTTCTGCCGTGAAGCCATTCGCCTTATTCGCAACCTCTTGATAGCGCGTGTCTGTGGAGCGGATTCGGAATTGATCGCCGCAACACCCGAGCAGCGTCCGGGACTCGCGAAAGCTGCGGCGCTGTTCAGCGAAGAAGATCTAACTAGATATTTCCAAATCCTCCTGCAAACCGATGATGACGTGCGGCGAAAGATGGATCCGCGGGTCCATCTGGAGATGGGATTGTTGCGGCTCGTCAACGCGGCGAGACTCGCCCCGCTTGAGGAATTGCTGGCCGAGGTCAACGGCAGCACAAGCAGTCGAGCAGGCGGAGGTTCCACACCACGAACCACCGCACCCACTTCCTCAGCGCCGAAAGCCTTCACGCGCGGAGCGACCGCCGGCTCGGCCACGGAGGCGAAACCGAGCGCCGCACCTGTAGGCGAAGGCGCCAAAACGCAAAGTTTCGCGCCTGCGGCGACGGCACCCGCCACGGCCTACGGAGTGAGCGGTTCAGCCGTGGCCGCAGCTCCTGCCAAAATTCCAGCGGAAAAACCAGCAATTCCATCGGTAAGCAAAACGGAAGTGCTCGCGACAGGTTTGAGCGTAGAGGAAGTCGTGGAAATCAAAACCGCGATTCAAGCGCAGCAAAAATTCATCGGCGAACTCGTCGAGCATGCTTCGCGCTGGGAATTGGAAGGCGGCGAATTGCGAATTTATTTTTCTCCGGAGAAGAGCACCTTCGCCGGTTTGATCGAAGGCCGCGAAACTCTCGAGAAGATCCGTACCACTTCAAGCACGGTACTAGGGCGCGCGGTGCGCGTCTGTGCTAGACTCGAAAGTGTTGCGGCAAAAGATGCCGGCGCATCTCGCGCCGCCAGCACGCAGGAGATGCGTGCGCAGTTTGAAAACGACCCGCTGGTGAAGTCTATGCTGCAACGCTTCGGGGGAAAAATTTCCGAGGTGCGGCGGCGCAACGGGGAGTAGCGAGGAAAGAGGCATTGTGAATATGGAAGTCAGCGCCCTCCAACAGATGCTTTCACGTTTGCGGCAGGTGCAGGAAGATCTGCAACGCCAGGTGAATTCTGTGGCTGTGGAGGCTTCTGCCGGCGGCGGCATGGTGACCGTCAAGATGAACGGCCAGAAGCAAGTGCTGGATGTGAAGATCGAGCCCGAGGTTTTCTCGAGTAAGGATCAGGAGATGTTGCAGGATTTGATTCGCGCGGCGGTCAATGAAGCGTAACGCCGCGTCGACGACGAACTCGCCACGCAAATGAAGAGCCTCGCTGGCGGCCTTCCCGGCCTCGCCGGAATGAAAATCCCCGGCCTTTTCTAGTTCTCAGTTCTCAGTTCTTAGTTTTCAGTTTTTAGTAAAATGTGTAGCGGCCGCCTTCTGAGGCGGGCGCTTTTCTTCTTGCTAACAGTCGAGCCTCGGATGACTCCGCTTCTGAGACTCTGCTCTGAAACTGAAACTTAAAACTGATAACTGAAAACTGACAACTCGAAATTTGCGCCTGCACGCTGCCTGTGTTACACATTCCGGGGATGGCACCGAACTCACCACCCGAACTGCGCAACTTCATCGCCGCCGCCAAACAAAAAGGTGCCAGCGACGAAGCCGTGGTCGGCATGCTTGAAAACGCTGGCTGGGCCCGCCACGAAGTCTGGCGCCTGCTCGGCCAGCATTACGAATCGCTGACGGGCGTCGCCATTCCTCCAGGCAAAAAAAGCGCCACGCCCGCCAAAGATGCCTTCCTTTACCTTCTTTCCTTTTCCACCCTGGCGACTTGGACCTTCGCTTTAGCCTCCATTTGCTTCATCCTCATTGAAGACTGGATCAGGGATCCGCTCGCCGCTCCCACCTACGTGAATCTTTCCTACGAAATTTCCATCGGACTGGCGTGCCTCATCGTCACGTTTCCGCTGTACCTCTTCGTGATGAAAGTAATTGTCTCCGACACGCGTCGCAGCCCCGAGAAGCTGGATTCGCCGATACGCAAGTGGCTCACCTACATCGCCCTGCTCATTGCCGCCGGGTTCATCATCGGGGATCTCATAACCGTCCTCACCTATTATCTCCGCGGCGAAGTCACCGCGCGTTTCATCGCCAAAGCCGCCGTGACGCTCGCCATCTCCGGCGGAGTTTTCTGGTATTACCTCGGATCGTTGCGCGAAGCTCGCAAGGGTGCAGCCGATGCGGTTCACTAGGGATTCTGTCGCGGCTCTCCTCGCGAGCGTAGCCATTCTCGCGGTTGTCGTCCTGGGTTTCTACAAAACTCGCGGCCCTAGCACGCAGCGCTTGTTGCGCTCCGATCGCAAGCGCGTCGCCATGATCAACCAGCTGGCCAATGAGATCCGCATGCAGTTTACGAACAATCATCTGCTGTTGCCTGCGAACCTCACTGCCATACAAGGGATGAAATACAAGGACCCGGCAACCAATCAGCCGCTGGAATATTCCCCGATCTCGCCGACGCGCTATTCCATTTGCACCACCTTTGTTCTTCCCACGCAGGGCACAGAAGAACAAAAGGTCGAGTTCACCTTCTGGACCCACCCCGCAGGCCACAAGTGCTTCGACTTCGATACCGATGCGCCCATTCCCCCAGTTCCCTACACCTATTTCGGCGATTTCTAAGCTGGGCACTGGCGAGGAACCCCTGTTGCCGCGTCGTTTGCGTCAACCCGCCGCCTGTGCTACACAAAGGAAATGCCAGACTTCGCCGCACCGGTCGAACGACTCATCGACGAATTGAAACACCTCCCCGGGATCGGGCAAAAAACCGCCCAGCGATTAGCTTTCCATTTATTGCGCGCTTCGAACGAAGACGCGCTTGCGCTCGCCGACGCCATCCGCGACGCCAAAGAAAAAATCCGCTCCTGCTCGATTTGCCGCAACGTTACGGACACCGATCCTTGCTTGTATTGCGCCGGGCCAAGCCGCAACAAACGCACCATCTGCGTGGTCGAAGAACCTCATAACATCCTGGCCATCGAAAAAACGCGCACCTACAACGGCATGTATCACGTGCTGGGCGGTTCGCTTTCGCCCTTGCAAGGCCGCGGGCCGGAGCAGCTCCATATCAAAAGTCTGATCGAACGCCTGAAAGGCGGCGGAGTGGAAGAGATCATCATCGCCACAAATCCCACTGCCGAAGGCGAAGCCACCGCGGTGTATCTTTCCAAATTACTGAAGCCACTAGGAGTCCGCGTAACGCGCATCGGCGTCGGCATTCCCGTAGGCGCTGACCTGGAATACGCCGATGAAGTCACCATGCTGAAAGCCATGGAAGGCCGCCGCGATCTGTAGCCGGATGTTGAAAAAGTACCTAACACGTCATTCCGAACGGAGTCTGCGGAGTGAGGAATCCCTCCGTTTCTTGGATTCTGAGTCGAACAGAGATTCCTCGCTGCACTCGGAATGACGATCGGACGCAACCACTCCTCCCGCCCTAAAAATAGGTTCCAAAACCATTGGGAAAAAAGCCCTAGTACGCCCAGCATCTTTGTCCCTCTAGGCAAGCACGCGGTTTCAGGTTACATTCCTAGTCTCCACGGTGGAAGTCCCCGCCAATCGTCTCCAGTTCCAAAAGAACTGGGCTAGGAGGTGCGCTTGCCGGGTTTAGCGCACTATATGGGTCAATACGACCACGAACATAGTTCCAGGTGGAACAAGTTGCTTCATGGAGTTTTTCAGGGATCAGTTTATTTGCTAGTCGGGCCTGTGTGGGTCGCCAAGGAGCTTTGCTCATTCCTGGCCGGAACACATCGCTCTCAGAGCCCCGAGCACACACCTCTAAACGAATCCTAGAGGTCGAAGCTTCGCGGAGTGGCTGAACCACAAAGGTACGGCGAGCATGCAAAACGACGAAGAGCGCCACGAACTGGCGGACGAGACTTCCGAAATGGCATCCGATAGCGCCACGAATCCCACCACCGAATTGCGCAAGCGACGCAGCACTCGCATCGTCCAGGCTGTGCCGCTCGTCGTCACTGGCGTGGATGCCCTGGGCCGTCCTTTCGCGGAGCGCACTTCCACGCTGATCATCAACTGCCACGGCTGCCGCTATCAATCCAAGCATTACGTGCTGAAAAACATGTGGGTCAATCTGGAAGTGCCGCATCCGGATTCCGGACGGCCGCCGCGGCGCGTACGCGGCAAGGTGGCGTGGATCCAGCGGCCCCGCACCGTGCGCCAACTATTCCAGGTCGCTCTGGAGTTAGAAACGCCCGGGAACGCCTGGGGCATCGGCTTTCCTCCTGAGGATTGGTTTACCTTCCCCGAGGAAGGTTCGTTCTTGCCAAATGCCCTCGCGCCGGGGGAGGCAACCGGCTCAAGTCTCCCATCTCCGCCTGAAATGCCGCTTCCCATTGCAGAAGCCGAACCCGGCGTCGCGGCTCCCGATAACATTCGCGTGTTCCCTGCTCCAGCCAGCACCACGGACGCATCCATGCAACTCGCGCGTCAGGTTGCCAGGCTCCTGGCGGAAGCCAAACAACAAATTCAAGCGGCCGCGCGGGAAGCCGCCGTGCAAGCTGTCGGCTCGGAGCGCCGCCTGGCTTTCGAACAATGGGAACAGAAGTACGCGGAGTTTCGCCAGGAGGTCGCACGCGAAACGGCGCACGCCGTGGGCACCATTCAAGAAGAAACCGAGGCGCGCGCGCGCACCGCTCAGGCGGCAGCCGCGGAGGCCTTGAAGAACGAACTGCCCCGCTGGCTCGCGCCGCAGCTCGAACAATTAACTCACCAACTGACTGCCCATCTGGCACGGGAAGGCGCCACGCAGCGAGAGCAGCACGAAAAGCAGCTCGCCACCGCCCAAGAGGCTTTGCAGACTCTCTGCGCCCAGGCGGACGAAGCAGCGGCGAAGCTCCGAACGCAAGCGGAAATTGTCGAAACAAAAGTTGCCTCGCAGTTGGAAGCAGCCTCCCTCAAAGTTCAGGAAGAGGCGCGCCTGCGGGAAGAAACGGCAGGCTCCCATCGCGAAGCGCTCAACGCAGCGATTAACGTTTTGCAGCAGCAAATAACCGAGGCGCAAACCGCAGCACTCAATGATTTGCGCGAGAAACTCGGTCACGAAGCGCAGGCTGCTGTGGAGTTGTGGGATAACACCCTGAAATCCACTTCTGAGTCCGCCCGCGAACAATCCTTGGAAGACCTGCAACAGCTCGCCGCAGATCTTCGTAGGCAGTTGGAAGAGGAAGGCGCGAAGCAAAGCGCCGCGCTCCGCGAAGCGTTGGAAGCTCAATCGAAAAAAGTCGAAGAAACCCTGGCGAAAACAAAAGAGGCCGCCGATCGCCTCGAACAGTACCCCGGCCGCATCGAAACCGTGCAGCACCAGGCCGTCAGTGGCTTCCAAACGCAATTAGACGACGTCCTCAGCATCCATCGCAACGAGTTGCACCGCCGGTCGGAAATGCTCTTCGAAGAAATCCACTCGCGCATTCGCAACAGCTTTGAAACCGCGAACAGCGAAGCCCTCGAGAAGTTCGACCAGCAAATCCAATCCTTGGTGGCGCCGCATATTCAGCAGACCGAGCAGGCCATCCACCGCCTCGCTGGCGGCCGCTCGCTGCTCGACGCCGCCATGACCATGCAGCAGGACCGCATCCGCGCCTCGGCAGACGAGGCCTTTGCCGAGTCTTTGAGCCGCTTCCGGGAAAACCTGGGCAGCGTCGAGCAGTTGCTGACCGAATCGGCGCAGGCCATTACGGGACGGCATCTCGAGGAAATGGAAGGCAAAATCTCCGACCTCAAGCACCGGTCCGTGGAGGATTTGTACAAGACCGCCGAATGGTATGAGAAAAAGACCCAGACGCAGTTGCAGAATCTGTCCGACAAATTGACCGAGGACGCTGGGAAGCAGTTGCACGAAAAGGCCGGTGAGATTTCCGGCGTCTTCGCCAATGAACTGAGCAGCACCAGCCGGAGTTTCGCCCTGCAGTCGCGCCAGCAGATAGAAGAGGCGATACAAGAAGGCTTTGAGAAGATTCGCCTGCTGTTCGCGGAAGCTGCGGACACCACTTCGGCCGCCTTCACCGATGAAATTCAGCGCAACGCCCGCCAAGAGCTCGCGGGATTCGGTGAGCTGATCAACCGCTCAGTAGAGCAGTCGCGGGAACGGCTGGACGCCACGCGGTCGGATTTCGAATACAAGCTGACCACGCATCAGGAAGAGTTCCTGAAGCGTTTTCAGGCGGCGATGAATGAAGCGGTGGGCAGAGGCGTGGTCGGCGCACAGGAGAAGGTGCAAACCGGCTTCGCCGCGCTTTGGACTTCCTGGAAAGCTATGAATGACGCAAATATGACCGAAATGCGCAATTCTCTTTCGAAATTGAGCGACGAAGGCGCCGAGCAGTACCGCGCGCGACTCGAAAACATCTCAAACTCCTGGATGGTGGCAACCGTGGCGACACTGGATCATCAGTCGAGAGACGTCATCGCGAAAATTGCGGCGACTGCCGAGGAGCGCTTGCGCGAAGCCACATCGGAAGTCTTCGCGCGCTTCGGAGACAATCTCCGCGAGCGCCTCCAGCAGATTGCTTCAAGCCTCGAGAAACCCGCACCTCCGAAGTAGTTCTTGCCTCCCATGTGTATTGCCCGCCTTCTGCTCGCGCTGAGCTTCGAAGCGAGGCGATTCGCCACGTCTAACTCTACCCAGACCTAGCCATCAAGCATGCTTTGATTATGTAGGGCTCGCCTTCTGAGGCGGGCCGCCAAGCCCACTTCAACCGAGGAACTCATCCGTTCCGCCGAACGCTCAGCCCTTGCGTTCACTGAGCACTACTCAGCAGCTTCCCGTACGTCTTTAGGTACTTCATCCCCGTATCGCACATAATCGTCACGACGGTCGCATCTGGTCCCAGTTCTTCGGCTAACCGCAGAGCCGCGATCACGTTCGCGCCCGTAGAGGTACCCGCAAACAGCCCTTCCTCCCTCGCCAACTGAAACGCCATCGCGGTGGCCTCTTCCGTTGACACGAGTTCAATCTGATCCGCAAGGTCCTTTTGCCACAGCGGAACGACAAAGCCTGCTCCAATCCCATCAATCTTGTGGGCGCCGGGCGGACCGCCTGACAGAACCGGTGATTCCCCCGGCTCCACGGCAACGATTCGCAAATCCTTTCTGTGTTCTCGTAAACCCTCCGCAATGCCTCGAATGGATGCCGCCGTCCCCACGCTCTGCACAAAACCATCGATCCGCCCATTTGTCTGCTCCCAGATCTCCTCGGCCATCTTGTGGTACGCCGCCATCTGGTCCTTATTCTTCATCTGGTCGGTCCAGTAGGCTCCCGTCTTCCCCGCGACGATCCCGGCCGCTTCAATCATGTCGCGGGTCAGTTTCTCCGTCATGCCGCCGCCCTCGCTCGGCACAATTTGCAGCGTGGCGCCTAGAATTCTCATATGATCGAGTTTTTCCCGCGCGAAGGCATCCGAGCTCACAATATGCAGCGGATGTCCCTTCACTGCGCACACGAACGACAAAGACACTCCCGTGCTGCCACCGGTATATTCCACAACGGAACCCCCGGGTGCGAGGCGTCCATCCGCTTCTGCCGCTTCGATCATCGCCAGCGCCATGCGGTCTTTCATGCTCCCAGTGGGGTTCTCACTCTCCAGCTTGAGCAGGATGCGCGCGCCGTTCTCCGGCACAATGTTGCGCAACGCCAATGACGATGTATTGCCGATGCAATGCAAAATATCCTGTGGCAGCGTGTCTCTCATAATGGCCCTTTTGACGTGAGATCGGCTCTCCTCGCCTTGAACTCCTACAACTTATAACTGGCAACCGAAAACTGCCAACAATCGGCGACTGCCGTATAATCCTGTGTCTGACCATGTCAAACCGAGCCTACTTGCGCGTTTGGACCCGCGACTTCTCCGAAAGAACCATGATCCCGGAGTTCGCGCGATTCCTTACCACCGCCCCGCTCTCCGAAGGCGAGGGCCGCTTTCAGCAATTAACCGTACAGGCTGTGGATGCCACGGAAGCTCCCGTTTCCGAGTGGGATCTGAAAGAAGGCACATTCGGCCCAGCCGAAGTAGTCGCCTTAGCTGCGCAGTATCTCAATGAAGACACCGCCTTCATCGTGGAAGCGCAGTGGGATTTGTGGAGCTTTAATGTGGACACGCTGAAGTGGATCCACGGGCCGCAACCCTTAGTGCTGATCTGCAACGGCAAAGCGTACGACGAGGGTGTCGCAGCCACTGCTGGCCATTTTAATGCCGACCTGGGCTTCGAGCATCTTTTCACCGGCCGCGCGGAATTATTGGCGCCCGGCGTGGCGAAAAATCCATCCGACAATTCGGACCACCCGGTCGAGAAGACGTTTCGCAACTGGATGGCAAGCACCGAGAACTTGAAGCAATATCACCAGAAAACTCGCGAAAACATCCAAAAACTGTTCGCCTGGGTGGAGGCTGTCGAAGCGGCCCTCCCGGTCCAGCGCAGCGAATTATGGAGCGAGGGAGAAGACAATTTTGAGGCCCGCCTCGATGCCATCCTGGCGCAGCGCTAACTCGTCGTACCACGCCGGATACTCATCTGGCTTTTGTAGCGGCCGCCTTCTGAGGCGGGCGCCTTCCGGTGCGTCCGCAGCACTCCACGGTCCACCCGACTCGAAGAGTCCTAGCACGCGGGACGGCCAGCCGTTAGAATTGTGGTATTACGCGTTCGACTGGGCTGGGCCTGACATACCCCAAGTAATGGAAGTCCTTTGCACGACGGAAAAGGAGGGCCAGCCGGGGCGGGTGGTCGAGATAACGCTGGCGGCAACGAAGCGGCCATCTCAATAACGCCTGCTTTGGTAACGGCTTGCGGTCCAGCGCGTCTATTTCAGAAAGGATCTGGATGAATCGTTCCCTGTTGGGGTTTCTATCATATGGTCGCATCCTCTCCCAATGTCTGCACAGCTTCGCTCGTCGCAGTTGCCATGTGAGCTGTGTCGCACTTCTGGCGGCAGGTCTGATTCTGAGTGGCTGTGGCTCGGAAACTCCGAAGGAGCAGGCCAAGCCCACCGAGCCCCCTGTTCCCGAAGAGGTGCAAGCTGCCGCCAACGCCTTGTTGGGCGGCGAGACTACGGTTTTGTTGTTCGGTGACTTAGCCGTGAACGGGAAGCAAGAATTCCTGGCCGCGAACGTGGTGCCGAACACGCCCAAAAAGATGGTTGCAGGAACAGCCGTAACTCGCGCCGTCGTTGTGGAAAACCAAGACGGCAAATGGGTCGAACTCATGCGTGCTGATGAGCATCTGAAAAACCAGGCGGGCTATCTGGGCTTGACTCCGCTCAAACCCGTGAGTGGCTGGAAATTGCAATACGAAAACAGCCCTGCCAAGGGCATGTCTCTGTATTTCACTCCGATCACCACTGACACGAGCGTCAGAACCATCGCCGTGAAGTACAACCCGGCTACAAAGCGCTATCAGTCTCTGGATATCAACTACGAACATTTCCTCTTGGAAGCTCCCGCGCTGGAAAGCCCGAGGTCCATGCTGCGATGAGTACGTCGGCGACAACTCCGCGCGCGGGAACCGGGGCAAAGACTGCCCCGAGGCCCTCGGCCTGGCAGAACCTGCGCGGGTTGTTGCCCTATCTCGGCCGTTATAAGGGTGCGATTACCTTTGGATTGCTGACCCTTGCGCTGATGGGTCTAATCGGCAACATAGTCCCGCTGACGACCGGTATCATCACGGACTCCCTCACCGGAAGCGCCCGGCCGTTCCAGTCCAGCGGCCCAGACATGAGGGCCCATACGCTCGGCGGAGACTGGCTCGTCAATCTTATTCCCTACTACGCGCCGCACAGCCGCCGCACGGTTGGAATTTACTGCCTGATTCTCATCGCCTGTATCGCCTTAAAAGGCGTGATGTCCTTCGCCACACGCTGGATTCTGATTGGTATTTCTCGCGACATTGAGTTTGATATTCGCAATGACCTGTTGGATCGCTTGCTGGTGTTGGAGCCGGAGTTCTACGTGCGCAATCGCACCGGCGAACTGATGTCCCGTGCCACAAACGATCTCAACTCCGTGCGCATGGTGCTCGGCCCGGGCATCATGTACAGCGGCACGACCATTGTCACCATGGTTCTGGCCATCACCTTGATGCTGAAGCTTTCTCCCTCTCTGACCCTTTGGGTGCTGCTGCCCGTGCCGGTCGTGGCGGTCGCGGTTTGGTACTTCGGCAAAGTGATTCACGAGTTGTACGAAAAAATCCAGGCAGCGCTCGCAACCCTTTCCGCCAAGGTGCAGGAAAACCTCTCCGGCGTGCGTGTGATTCGCGCGTATGCGCAAGAGGCCGCCGAGATCAAAGGCTTCGACGAACCCAACCGCGAGTACGTCGCCAAGAATGTGCAGCTCATCCGAACCTGGAGCATGTTCATGCCCTCGCTGCAGGCCATGATCGGCACCACGTTTCTGATTGTCCTCTGGCAGGGCGGCTATCGCTTCCTGCACGGCCAGATGTCCCTCGGCGCCCTGATCACCTTCAATACCTATCTCAATTTTCTCGTATGGCCGATGGTCGCACTCGGCTGGGTGACCAACATCTTCCAGCGTGGAGCCGCTTCGATGGGCCGCCTGAATTACATTCTGAACGCGGAGCCACAAATCGATGATCGCTTTGCGACTCTTCCAACCGGGACGCCCCTTGGAGGCGAAATCGAATTTCGTAACCTGACGTTCACCTATCCAACGGCTGCATCAAATACAAATAATGGAAACAAAGGCGCGGACGGTCATGGCACTGAAGTACGTCCCGTCCTGAGGAACATCAACCTCACGATTCCCGCGGGCTCTACTCTAGCCATCGTGGGTCCAACCGGCAGCGGCAAAACCACGCTCGCATCGCTGATTGCGCGCCTCTGGGAAGCTCCGAACGGAGAGATCCTCATCGATGGCCATCCCATCCGCGAATGGCCTCTGGAAACGCTGCGCCGCGCTATCGGTTACGTTCCCCAGGACACTTATCTCTTCAGCGAAACCGTCCGCGAAAACATCGCCTTCGGCCTCGAAGCCCATAAGCAAGAGCAGGTCCTGGTGGCCGCAGAAATCGCCAGCCTGCACACGGACGTGCAGGACTTCACGAATCGTTACGAAACCCTTGTCGGCGAACGCGGCATTACTTTGTCCGGCGGCCAAAAGCAGCGTTCCGCCATCGCGCGCGCGGTCATCCGCGATCCCCGCATTCTGATTCTCGACGATTCCCTTTCTGCCGTAGATACGCAAACCGAAGAGAAAATACTTGGCCGGCTGCGCGGCGTGATGCGCGGACGCACCACCATCCTGATTGCACACCGCACCTCTACGGTGCGCGATGCCGACCAGATCGTGGTGTTGAAAGACGGCGCCATCATCGAGTGCGGCACTCACGACGAACTTCTGGCGCATGCCGGCTATTACGCGGATTTGTATCAGAAGCAACTCCTGGAAGAAGAGCTGGAACGGGCATGAGCGCAATGCACGAAGAAGAAGCACTGGGCAAGGCGTACGATTCACGCCTGATGAAGCGCCTGCTTCGCTACATGGCGCCGTACAAGTGGCATGTGTTCCTGGCCCTGGCCCTGGTTGCAGTCGTAACGCCGCTCGAACTCGCCCCGCCTAAGCTCTTTCAGTTGGCTATCGACAAGTACTTGGTGCCCGGCTCCCAAGGCTTGGCGAACCTCGCCAGCGCCTGGCATGGAATCATCCTCATCAGCATCGGGTATTTCGCCGTTTTAGTCTTCGACTTCCTCGCGCAATACGTCCAAATCCGCATTATGCAGCGCGTCGGCCAGCAGACCATGTACGACATGCGCACCGAGATTTTCGGCCACATGCAACGCCTGCCGATGAGCTATTTCGATCGCAACCCGGTCGGCCGCTTGATGACCCGCGTCACCACCGACGTGGATGCCCTAAACGATCTCTTCGCCGCCGGCGTCGTCACCATGATCAACGACTTCTTCCTGCTCGCCGTCATGGCGGGTCTGCTCTTCTGGATCGACAAGAAGCTGGCACTGGATGCTATCGCTGTTTTGCCCTTCATCCTTGTAGTCACCTTGGTTTTCCGGAAATATGTTCGCGACGCCAATCGCAAAATCCGTACTGCCATTGCCCGCATCAATGCGTTCCTTCAGGAATACATTTCCGGCATGTCCGTCGTGCAACTCTTCAATCGCGAGAGCAAGGCGCGCGCGGAGTTTGCGAAACGCAACAAAGACAACATGTTTGCCTGGCGCGACGCCATCCTGGCCTATGCCCTGTTCTATCCCGCGGTGGAGTTTCTCAGCTTTGCCACCATCGCGCTGATCTACTGGTCCGGGGGCAATCGCATTCTCAACAACGCCCTGACCCTCGGCGTGTTGATCGAGTTCACCATGTACGCGCAGCGTTTTTTCCGCCCTATCCAGGACTTGAGCGAAAAATTCAACATCCTCCAATCCGCCATGGCCGCTTCCGAGCGCATTTTCAAGCTGCTCGATGAGCCTATCACCATCGACTCCAACCCCAACGCGCAACAACTCGTCTCGCCGCGGGGCGAAATCGAATTCCGCAACGTGTGGTTCAGTTATAAACATACCGCCGAACCTGCCGACGAAGATTGGGTCCTGCGTGACGTCTCTTTCCGTGTTTCGCCGGGCGAGTCCTTCGCCATTGTCGGCCATACCGGCGCGGGCAAGACCACTTTGATCTCGCTTCTCCTGCGCTTCTACGATATTCAACGCGGCCAGATTCTCCTCGACGGCATCGACATCCGCTTCCTAAACCTGCAGGAATTGCGCAAGCAATTTGGCATCGTGCTTCAAGATCCCTTCCTGTTTACCGGCACCATCGAGTCAAACGTGCGTCTGGGCACGGCGGGGATCACGCCTGAAGACGTGCAGCGCGCCCTCTGGGAAGTAGGTCTCGGCAAGTATCTCGAGTCGCTCCCGCAGGGGATACGCACGGAAGTCAACGAGCGCGGCTCGACGCTCTCCGTAGGCCAGCGCCAATTAATCAGCTTCGCTCGTGCGTTGGCACACAATCCACGCTTCTTGATTCTTGACGAAGCCACCTCGAGCGTCGATACAAAAACAGAATTGCAGATTCGCGAAGCGGTGGAACGCCTGCTTGCGGGCAGAACTGCTGTCGTCATCGCGCACCGTCTGAGCACCATCCAACACGCCGACCGCATTCTCGTCTTTCACAAGGGGAGGTTGCGCGAGCAAGGCGCTCATCAGGAACTGCTGGCGCAGCGTGGCATCTATTTCCGCCTGTACCAGTTGCAATATAAAGAACAGGAACTCCCCGCTGGCAACGGAGTCCTCCCTGGAGCAGGCTCCGCCGAACTCCCGGCTCCTTCGCCCGCGGATTAAGCAGAATTCCTTCTTCCATGCCGCCGATTCCTCTACTCCTCTCTGCCGGTGAAGCTTCCGGGGACATGTACGCCGCGCGTCTCGCTGCCGCGTTGGCAAAACGGCTCGACGTGCAAATCTTCGGCATGGGTGGCCCACAAATGCGGGCGGCCGGCGTCGACATCGTCATGGACTACGAAGAAGTCTCGGTCGTCGGAATCACGGAAATCCTGAAGCACCTTCCGTCACTTCTGAAAGCCATGGAAAAAATCGTCGCCGAAGCGGAACAGCGTAAGCCCGCATTGGCGATACTTACCGATTTCCCTGGCTTTCACTTGCGTCTCGCCAGAAAATTGAAGTCTCGCGGCATTCGCAATGTGTATTACATCTGCCCGCAATTCTGGGCCTGGCGGCCCTGGCGCGTGAACCTGATCCGCCGCCGCTTCGAAAAAGCTCTGTGCATTTTTCCGTTCGAAAAAAAGTTCTTCAGCGACGCAGGAATTTCCACCGAGTGGATCGGCCATCCGCTGGTAGGCACGGTCATCGCCACAAAAAGCCGCAAGCAGCTCTGCGATGAGACTGGCCTGGCTCCCGGCACAACGCTCGTGACCGTATTGCCGGGGAGCCGTTCCGGCGAGTTGGCTCATCATTTGCCCGCGCTACAAGAAGCCTGTGCGCGCATTCACGCCAGAATGCCTGCGCAATTCATCGTCGCCGCTGCTCATCCACGCGATATCGAAATGCTCAAGTCGGGTTGGCCACATGGACTCAAAGTTCGCGTGCTTGCCGGCGAAACGTACAACGCTTTGGCCGCCTCCGATGCCGCCATCGTCTCCAGCGGAACAGCCACCGTTGAGGCCGCATTGCTCGACGCGCCCATGGTGGTCGTCTATCGTGTCTCGCCTCTGACGGCGACGCTCGCGAAACCCCTGGTTCGCACACCGTATTTCGCTATGGTGAATCTCATCGCCGAAAAGAGAGTGGTGCCCGAGCTGGTCCAGGACGACTTCACCCCCGACAAGGTGGCCGCGGAAACCCTGCGGCTGCTGCAGGACCCCAACGCACGATCCACGCTGAGAACAGGCTTGGCCGAGGTTCGGACCAGGCTCGGTCCCCCGGGCGCCGTGGACCGCGCCGCCGATTCCATCGCCCGGCTGCTCCAAGGGTATGCTGGCAACGCTTCCTGAGCCGCTGTTATCCTATATATGATCCAGTCGAGGCATGCTTTGAGAAGGATATCGATGACGCATCTTCAAAGGCGCTGGGCTTTCGCTCCCGCCGGCTTGTTCGTATTGCTCCTGTACTGTGTTTGTACGCCTTCCGCGAACGCACAAACCACGCGCCCTCTCAGTTTTCTTGCCGACAAGTATGAAGTGTCCGCGTACCTGGACACGGTAGCGCAAGGGATCAATGCCGTAGCGAAAGTGGAATTCCGAGCGCAAGAGGTATCCTCCAACGTGCGCGTGGAACTCCACGAAAATCTCGAAATCCGCGAAGTCAAAGGCGCCGACGGCAAAACGCTGCCCTTCCAGCGCGAAAACGAAAATCCCATGTTCGTCTTGGTGACCCTTCCTACCCCCGTAGCCGCCGGACAAACCGTCACGCTGACATTCAACTACGGAGGCTTGCTGGCCAACGAAGAAAACAGCCCCGTGCCCAATACGCGCGTGGCCTCGGTGAATAAGGATTGGTCCTACTTGCTGCTGCCCGCAAGGTGGTTCCCGCTTACGGGCTTTCCCTCGAACCGTTACACCGCCACCTTTAGATTGAATGTGCCGGATAACGTTGCCGTCGCGGGCACCGGCAAAGCCGAAGCGCCTCAGCCCATGGCGGCGCGCGCTCCTGCCGAAGGCGGCCGTCTCATGTACACCTTCCGCTGCGACCAGTCCGCGCCAAACGGCTCCTTCGTCATTGGCCCGTTGCAGCTCAATCCCAAGCAGGCCGAAGGAATCAATGTCGCCGTCTATGCGCCCCCCGCGCAATCCGGCAAGGCGCAAGAATTTGCCAGCGCTGTCGCCCATCAAGAAGTGATTCTCTCCGACTTGTTCGGCGAACTGCCGGAACCCGACATTCAAGTAATCCAGTTGCCCGATGGCACCTTGCGGGATTTTGCCGGACCCGGCGTCGTTATGCTGAGCCATCGCATCTGGGACCCAAAAACCAGTGACCGCACTCTAGCTCGCCTTGTTGCCTCGCAGTGGTGGGGAAATCAGGTTCTTCCCGCAAGCTTGGCGGATGTGTGGATCAGCGACGGCTTGGCGCGATACTCCGAGGAGCTATACGCAGAACAGGCCATTGGCAAAGAAGCTGGTCTGCGCGCCATCGACGAATTTGCCGTCGGCGCGCTGATGTACGAGGACTCCGCGCCGGTCGCCCAATCCGCGCGCTTGGTTCCGTACTCCGGCGAGTATCGCTCCGTGGTTATGAATAAAGGAGCAATGCTCTTCCACATGCTGCGCGCCCAGATGGGTGATTTCGCGTTTCGATCGGCCTTGCACCAGTTCTACGCCAAATACAAAGGCAAAACTGCGACCATCGCCGATTTCCAGGACATCGCCATTGCAGCCACGAACGCGAGCCTCAAGCCAGGTGAGGGCGCGCCCAATCTTCCGGGCTTCTTTGCGCAGTGGCTGAACTCCACGGGCATTCCGGAATTTACCCTGGAATACGTCGTGTACCGCACAAGAAAAGGCTTCCGCATCATCGGTAAAATCAAGCAGCCCCTCGACACCTTCAGCATGCCCACGCAGCTCCGCATCGAAACCGAAGGCAATCCAGAAACCAAATGGATTGATGTAACCGGCACTGAATCGGATTTCATGATCGAAACCTTTGGACGGCCGAAGGCCGGCGGAATCAAAATCGACCCGAACAACACGATTTTGAAGGGCACCCCCGCGCTGCGCGCCCGCGCAGCCATTGCTCGCGGCGAGGAGCTCGCAGAATTGGGCAAGTACTACGACGCCGTTCAGCAATACCAAAGAGCTTTGAGCATCCAGCCGAATCGTTCCTTGGCCAATTTCCGCATGGGAGAGGCCTTTTTCTATCAGAAGAATTACCAAGCCTCCGCCAATGCTTTTCGCGAAGCCGTAGCAACTGTGCCCGAGCCCTCCGAAAAGTGGACCGAGGTCTGGAGCCACATTTATCTAGGAATGATTTTTGACCTGCTCGGCCAGCGCGAACGCGCTTTGAATGAATACAACAAGGCTCGCCAAACCAACGACAACACCGGCGGCGCACAAGACCGTATCTTGGTTCTGATCAAGAAGCCTTACAACGAAAATCAGAATACCCAGACCACGACAACGACCACCGCCGACTCCACACCTGCGAAAAACGCACCTGCCGACCTTCCGCCTCCCAGCACCGGCGACAAACCCACCTTCAAGAAACCCAGTCCGTAAAACCGTGTAGCAGCGGCTTTATGCCGCTGCGGCGGTGGGATAAACCCGCCGCTACACTAAATGCCCTACGAGCTGCTCAATCCAGTAAGGTTGGCTCCCGGCACGCCTTTCTGCTGCACCAACACCTGAAACCGTTCCCCCATTCCTTCCGGAAAAATCAGCGTCTTCAACTGCAACCGCGCGCGAACGCGTTCCGTTTCATCCATGCCTTCGTCATACAAATCCGCAAACTCATTCGCCTGGCCCAGTGCCAGCAAAAACGCGGTCTGCGAAACCAATCCCAATGCCTCCAACCCGCTCCGCTCGCCCCACATCTTCAGCGCCGTGAAATTTACATGCGCGGTCAGGTCTTGCTGCCCCGGGGCCACGTAAAACTCCTCGCTAGTTCGGTGATTGGCATAGGCAAGCGCCGTTCCGGCCATGTGGTGCGCGTCAAACAGATCCTTCGCTTCGTGCCCGTAGTCAATCGTCAGCACGAATCCGCGCTCCAACCTCCGGCCAACCTCCATGATGCAATCGCAAGCCTCTAAGCCGGCCTCCGCGTGCTGCCCCTCGACGAGCGAAATCTGCTGCGCGGCAAAATACTCCGTGATGGCGCACGTGGAGAGCGCCATGGGAATATCTCGGAAACCTGCGCCATCGCAAATTACAAATATCTCCTGCTGCGTTCCATCTTGCTGCAAAACGCGGTGCGCCGGAAGCGCGTCTAACAGCTCATTCGAAAACACACAACCCACAGGAATTTTCGCGGGCATCTCGATGCTCGACGCGCAGCGCCCATCCGCGATGTGCGGCGCAAGCCGTGTCGCCATCTGGTCGCACCGCACCGGCGAGCGTTCCACTGCAAAATAACGCAAGGCTTGATAAAAATTCGGCAGCTTCACGCGCGCGAAATCCAGAATGTGCCCGGCAAGGCGCCCTGTCCCCGCCGCTGCTTCGACAAGCCGGAACTCACCGGGGCATCCCAGTTGCTCCCACATCTGCGCGAACTGACGCGCGAGCAAGCGGCCAAAAATCGGATGCACGTCAACGCTGGTGTAGTAATCCGCGAAACGCCGCACTTCGGGCTGGCTGTAGTAGCCGTGCACCGGGTGGTACAGGCACTCCCGCATGTACTCGGCAAACGTGATGGGACCGAACCGGCGGATTCGTTCGGCAAGCAATTCCGCAAGTGGGGTCACGCTCCCGCGGCCCCCACCGTCAGTTCTCGCTGCAATTTCTCCCATGTTCGCCGGAACGTATCGCGGCCCTTCGAATCGAAGAGCACGAAGTAAATCACTTCGAGCGAGGTTTCACTTTTCAAGTGCTGAATCGCCTCACCGAGCATGATCTGTGCGCACTCTTCCATCGGGAAACCCGAAACGCCTGTGCCGATCGCGGGAAATGCGATGCTCTTTAGCTTGTGCTCTGCCGCCAGGCGCAAGGAGTGCGCGGTCGAAGTCCGCAGTGTTTTTGACGTGGTGGGAACGTCCCCGAGTCCCATGCTGGCGGCGTGAATCACGTACCGCGCCTTCAGCTTCCCTCCTCCGGT
>Ga0187782_10000574_pt1 | contig 25246 bp, 21 predicted proteins | sample 0715_SJ02_MP15_2_FD_132454 | JGI IMG/M metagenome (GOLD analysis project Ga0187782, IMG submission 132454) | Tropical peat soil microbial communities from peatlands in Department of Meta, Colombia - 0715_SJ02_MP15_20_MG | ecosystem: Environmental > Terrestrial > Soil > Wetlands > Peat | place... | reverse complement strand
TGCGTCAGGACTTCGCGTATCATTTCACCAAGGTGCAGTTCGAGACCTGGAACTCGGAGGAGACCGACCACGGCCTGAGCTGGTTCTGCGCCGACAGCGTGGAGACGATCCCGCTCGACGACGAAAACACCTATCTCTACAACCCGTCGAACTTCGACTTCGGCTCCGGCGGCATCCTCCCGTCGAGCCAGCCCGGCATTCGCACGCCGGATGCGCGCTACCTCGCCGTCGGCGTAGCGAGCACGCAATGCTCGGGCTCTTATAACACGGGCCTGGTCGGCGTGGCGGAAGAGGCGATCGTCTTCGGCGGCGACCTTTCGTTTGAAGCGATCGTCCAATTGGTGCAGTATCATATCGTCGCCTCGACGACGACGCCCGTCGGCTATGCGGCGGGTCCGGCCTATACGAACACGTTCAACGTGACGCCTGCGGCGAGCAACGTCACGCAGACGATCCCGGTGCAATCTGGCTTCGTCTTGTGGGACTGCGCGAACGGGAATTACTGCAACCCGTAAACGACGCGCGCGGTCAGCGTCGGAAGCAGAGCCGAAAGCTCCATCTTTTTCTAAAGCGCTGGCGCCGAAGATTTCTCGGCGCCAGTTTTTTTGCGCGTCAAAGTTTCTGCGTGCTCGGATCGGGACGTGTTTGGCGGGCGGGCCGGAACATCGCGCAAAGCCCTGGCGACGCCACCGTTTCCCTCCCCGGATCGGCTCTGGAGGAGGATCGAGCGGCGCGGACGAGGGTCCAACCTTACGAAAGCTTAATGGCGGCCGGCATTTCAGGGTTGTCAGCCGCCCGGCGCTTCGCCTAGATACGCCCGCTTCTATAGCGCGCGCCCGACCGCTCCCCCTCTTGCAGGATGCGGCGCAAGCCGCCTTCCTTAAGGAGGATTGGATGTCACGTCACGCAATACTCATCGCCCGAGGCCGCCGCGCCGTTTTCGGAGGCGTCGCGCTTTGCGCGCTGCTCGCAGGGGTCGGCGCGCCAGCGCAGGCCAAAGTGCTGGCGAAGGTCAACAATGTCGAAATCACCGACGATGATCTGAAGCTCGCGACTGAGGACATCGCGCCGAGCATCCCGCGCCAGCTGGAGGGCAAGGCGCGCGACAGCTACGTTCTCGACTATCTCATCGACGAGCAGCTGCTCGTGCAGGAGGCGCAGGCGCAAAAGCTCGCCGAGACGCCCGATTTCGCCAAGCGCCTCGCTTATCTGCGCGACAAGGCGCTGTTCGAGACGCTGCTCGGCAAGGTCGCCAAGGACGCGACGAGCGACGCCAACATCAAGCAGACCTATGACACGGTGGCCAAGGCGCAGAAGCCCGACACTGAATATCACGCCCACCACATCCTGGTTCCGACCGAGGACGAGGCCAAGGCCGTCTACAAGCGCGTGAAGGGCGGCGAAGACTTCGCCAAGGTCGCCGACGAGACCTCGAAGGACCCGGGAAGCAAAGGCGGCGATCTGGGCTGGTTCACCAAGGACAAGATGGTGCCGGAATTCGGCGACGCGGCCGCGAAGCTGGAGCCCGGTCAGCTCTCGGAGCCTGTGAAGTCGAGCTTCGGCTGGCACGTGATCCGCCTGGACGAGAAGCGCCCGAAAGTCTTCCCGCCGCTCGATCAGATCCGCCCGCAGGTCGAACGCTACGTCGCGCAGAAGGCGACGGCCGATTTCGTCGGCAAGCTGCGCGAGGCCGCCAAAATCGAGCGCGCAGAGCCTCCGACGCCGCCTTCGGGCGCGGCTCCGACGCCTGCGCCCACGCCCGCGCCGGCGAAAGGCGCAGACAAGAAGAAGTGATCTCGTAGCGGCCGGGGCGGAATGGCGCGCTCCGGCCGCGCTCACGGCGCAGCATAAAAGCGAATCGGCGCGCCGGTCGCGGGCGTCACGAGCTCCCCCTCCCACATGACCTTCGCGCCGCGCACGAAGGTCCCGACCGGCCATCCCGCGACTTCGCGCCCGTCGTAAGGCGTCCAGCGGCAACGCGACGCGATCCAGTCGTTGCGGATCACGGCCTGCCGCTTCATGTCGACGATGGTGAGGTCGGCGTCAAACCCGACCGCGAGGCGACCTTTGCCTGCGATCCCGAAAAGGCGCGCCGGCCCGGCGCTCGTCAGGTCGATGAAACGCGCAAGGCTCAGCCGCCCCGCATTGACGTGGTCGAGCATGAGCGGCACGAGCGTCTGCACGCCTGTCATGCCCGATGGGCTCTCGGGATAGGGCTTCGACTTCTCCTCCAGCGTATGCGGCGCGTGATCCGAGCCGAGGATGTCGACGACGCCCTGATCCAGTCCATGCCAGAGAGCCTCGCGATGGCGCGCCTCGCGAACCGGCGGGTTCATCTGCGCAAGAGTTCCCAACCGCGCATAGTCATCGCTCGATAGCGTCAGATGGTGCGGCGTCACCTCGACGCTGGCGATATCCTTGTGACCCGCCAGAAACTCGATCTCGGCGGCCGTCGAGACATGCAGCACGTGCACGATCTTGCGCTGCGCGCGCGCGGCCGCGACGAGGCGCTGCGTCGCCCTCAGCGCCGTGAGCTCGTCGCGCCAGATCGGATGCGAGGCCGGATCGCCCCTGACGCGAAACGATTCGCGCTCCTTGAGCCGCGCCTCGTCCTCGGCGTGGAAGGCGGCCCGACGCCGGGTCTTGGCGAGGATCGCCGCCAGTCCGGCGTCGTCGGATACGAGCAGCGAGCCGGTCGACGACCCCATGAACACCTTTATGCCGGCGCAGCCCGGCTCCTGCTCCAGATCGGGGATTTCCTCGACCGTCTCGACGGCGCCCCCGGCCCAGAAGGCGAAGTCGCAGTGCATGCGGCCCCGCCCGCGCGCGACCTTGTCCGCCACGTCGGACACATGCAGCGTCGGCGGCTTCGTGTTCGGCATCTCGAACACGGCAGTCACGCCGCCGAGCGCCGCGCCGCGCGAACCGGTCTCCAGATCCTCCTTGTGGGTCGCGCCGGGCTCGCGAAAATGCGCCTGCGTGTCGATGACGCCCGGCAGAATGTGGAGGCCGGCGCAACCGATTCGTTCCGCGGCCACAGCCTGCGCGAGATCGCCGATCGCGGCGATCTTGCCGCCGGAAAGGCCGATGTCGCGCTGGCCCAGCCCGTCATGATTGACGACGGCGCCGCCGTAGAGAATCGTGTCGAAGACCCTGGCCATGCTGGCGCCTTGCTTGCACGAGGAAAGGAAGAGACTAGGTCCAAAGAGCACAAACGGGCGTGCAAATCCATGACGCGAGCCGGGAGCCCTGAGCGAGATGGCTGACGCAATTCTGCTGGACGACCGCGGCGTCGTCGAGGTCGCGGGCGCCGACGCCGCCAGGTTCCTGCACAGTCTTCTCACCAACGACATTCTCTCGCTGCGTCCGGGCGAGGCGCGCTTTTGCGCGCTGCTGACGCCGCAGGGCAAGATCATCGGGGATTTCCTGACCTTCGCCGAAGGCGCGGGCGACAAGCGCCGCTTTCTGCTCGACTGTCCGCGCGCGCTCCTCGGCGAGCTGCGCAAGCGTTTGAGCTTCTATAAGCTGCGCGCCGAGGTGACGATCGCGGATCGCAGCGAGGAGCTTGCGAGCTTCGCTTATCTCGACGCCGAGCCGCCCGAGGCGGCTGCGACGGCGCGCGCGCGCGATCCGCGTGCGCTGGCGCTCGGCTGGCGCGCGCTCGCGGCGAAGGGCGCGATCGCCGCGTCCGGCGACCGCGCAGCCTATGACGCGCGCCGCATCGAGGCGGGCGTCCCGGAGGGCGGCGTCGACTTCGCCTATGGCGACGCTTTCCCGCATGAGGCCAACATGGATCTGCTCGCCGGCGTCGACTTCAAGAAAGGCTGCTTCGTCGGACAAGAGGTCGTCGCGCGCATGCAGCATCGCGGTCTGGCGCGAAAGCGCGTCGCCCCTTACCGCGCGGAGGGCGTGGCGCCCGCTCCGGGCCAGGCGATTCTTGCCGGCGATAAGGAGCTTGGCGTCACGGGCTCCGCGGGCGCGGGCCGGGGCTTGGCCCTGATCCGTCTCGATCGGCTGGAGGAAGCGCGCGCCGGAGGCCTCAGCCCCAGCGCCGGCGGGACGCGCCTGGAGTTCGTCGAGCCGACGGGCTGAACGGCTCTGGGGGCAGGGCGTTCGTTCGAGCGGAAAGGATGGCTCGCCCGCCCGCGCCGTGCTATCTCCGCAAGCCGATGGAAAGCTGGACGCCGATCCCGAAGGCTGCGATCTACCCGGGCTTCGCCTTGAGCCTGTTTCTCGGCCTCGCCGGACCCGCTCTCGCGCAGAGCGCGGACGACGCGAGTTACGTCGCCTCTGCTCCGGCGTCGGACTCAGGGCTGCGCGATCTCTGCACCGACCGTCCGCCAAAGGCCAATCTGCCCTGCACGGTGGACGCAGGTCACTTCCAATATGAGTCCGACGTCTTCAACTGGACTCGCGCGGTCTCCGGCGGCGCGACGACCGACACGTTTCTCTATTCGAACCCGACGCTCAAGGCTGGCGTGACGAGCACGCTCGACCTGGAAGCGAATATGGCGCCCTTCGAGCGCGTCGTGACCAGGAGCGCCTCCGGCCGGCAGACGTTTGCGGGCGTCGGCGACCTCTACTTGCGCTCCAAGCTCAATCTGGCCGGTCCGGACGGCGGCGACGCCCAGGCTGCGGTGATACCCTATCTCAAGGCGCCGACCGGCTCGCCGGGGATCAGCAATCGGGCGGTCGAGGGCGGCGTGATCGCGCCCTTCTCCTTCGCGTTGCCGCAGGGCTTCACCCTGCTGTTCGATCCCGAGATCGACGTGCTCCGCAACGCCAATGATTTCCGCCGCCACGCCAATATCCAGTTCCTCGGCAATCTCAGTCATGCGCTGACGGATAGCGTGACCGGCTATGTCGAGCTCTGGGGGCAGGCGAACGCCGATCCGGCAAGCCCCAGCAAGCAGGCGTCGCTCGACCTGTCGCTCGCCTGGCTCGCCTGGAAGAAGTCGCCGAGCCTGCAGTTCGATGTCGGCGCCAATATCGGCCTGACGTCCGCGACGCCGCGGCTGCAGCTCTATCTCGGCGTGTCGCAGAAGTTCTGAGCCGGCGCCGATTGGACGGGCCCTTCGGCGAAGCCGTCGCGGCGTCTGGACGCTTTTGCGCCGCGGATCAAAGACGCTATTGTGCGCAAAAGAAGGAACAGGCCCAGGGACCCTATAATGGCGTTGAATGAGAACGAGCTGCCGCCGCGCGAGGCGATGGACTATGACGTGGTGATCGTCGGCGCCGGACCGGCCGGCCTCGCCGCCGCGATCCGCCTGAAGCAGATCAACGCCGATCTTTCCGTCGTCGTCATCGAGAAGGGCTCCGAGCCCGGCGCGCATATCCTCTCCGGCGCGGTCATCGACCCGATCGGCCTCGACCGGCTGCTGCCCGGCTGGCGCGAGCGCGACGATCGCCCGCTGAAGACGGAGGTCCGCGAGGACCAGTTCTTTCTCTTCAGCGAGAAGTCCGCGATTCGGCTGCCAAATTTCCTGATGCCGCGGCTCATGAACAACCATGGCAATTTCATCGGCTCCCTTGGCAACGTCGTGCGCTTCCTCGCCGCCGAGGCAGAGGGGCAGGGAGTCGAAATCTATCCGGGCTTTGCGGGCGTCGAAATATTGTACGGCGAGCGGGACGAAGTCCTAGGCGTCGCGACGGGCGACATGGGAGTGGCCAAGGACGGCCATTTGAAGGACAGTTTTACGCGCGGCATGGAGCTGCGCGGCAAATACACGCTCTTCGCCGAGGGCGCGCGCGGCTCGCTCACGAAGCAGCTTCTTGCGAAATTCGCGCTGGAGCAGGGCCGCGAGCCGCAAAAATTCGGCATCGGCTTCAAGGAGCTGTGGCGGATCCCGAAGGCCCGCCACAAGGCCGGCCACGTCCAGCACTCCTTCGGCTGGCCGCTCGACAATGACACCGGAGGCGGATCCTTCCTCTATCACTACGATGAAGACCTGGTCTCGATCGGCTTCGTCGTGCATCTCAACTACGCCAATCCGACGCTTTCGCCTTTCGACGAGTTCCAACGCTTCAAGTCGCATCCGCGCGTCGTCGCGCAGCTCGAAGGCGGCGAGCGCCTGTCATATGGCGCCCGCGCGCTGACCGAGGGCGGCTGGCAGAGCGTGCCGAAGCTCGTATTCCCGGGCGGAGCGCTGCTCGGCTGCGCCGCGGGCTTCATGAACGTGCCGCGCATCAAGGGCTCGCACAACGCCGTGCTGTCGGGAATATTGGCCGCCGACCACCTTGCGAAAGCGATTGCTGAAGGTCGCGCGCATGACGATGTGAAAGAATATGACGCCGCCTGGCGGGCGTCGGAGATCGGGGGCGATCTCGAGCGCGTTCGCAATGTGAAGCCGCTGTGGTCGAGCTATGGCCTCTATGTCGGCGTTGCGCTCGGCGGGTTCGACATGTGGACGAACGAGCTCTTCGGATTCTCGCTCTTCGGCACGCTCAAGCACGGCAAGCCCGACCATGCGGCGTTGAAGCCGCTGAGCGAAGCGTCGCCAAAGATCTACGGCAAGCTTATGGCGAAAACCGTCTTCGACAAGCTCTCCTCGGTCTTCGTCTCGAACACCAATCACGAGGAGGACCAGCCGGTCCATCTGCGCCTGACGGATCCGACGATTCCGATCCGCGAAAACCTGCCGCGCTACGGCGAGCCGGCGCGGCTCTACTGTCCGGCGGGCGTCTACGAGGTCGTCTATGGCGACGAGGCGACGAGAAGCGATCCGCGCTTCGTGATCAACGCGCAGAACTGTGTGCATTGCAAGACTTGCGACATCAAGGATCCGGCGCAGAACATCACCTGGGTCCCGCCCGAGGGCGGAGGCGGGCCGAATTATCCGGGGATGTGAGCGGACGGCGGCGGCGAGGAGGCGTCATGCGAAATTCCGGGACCTGCCCGAAATGTCAGGGGAAGAAGATCGTTCGCGTTCCGGGCAAGATCGGCGAATGGGGCGCCGGCAACGTCATCCTGGCGGGAATGAGCCTCTTCAGCGCCGTCGGGGTGACGCGCTATATCTGCGCCGCCTGCGGCTTCAGCGAGGAGTGGATCGACTCCGCCGCGGACACCGCCAAGATCAATGCGAAATACGCGGGGGAAGAACGCCCGAGAGACGAACAGCGCTAAGACGCGTCAAATACAGGCTGATTGCGTCGACTCTTGACAGTACGACTATAAAAGCGCAGTTATATTCGCGGCTGATACAGCCCGCCGCTTGCGCCCCCGTGGGGGTAAGGTGAATGTATCGATCCGCCTCGGGTTTTTCCTTTGCCGAGCGAAGCGTCAGCAATGCAAGCGCCTGACCCCCTAGCGATCGCTCAAGCGAAGGAAAGCACATGCGCGATTATCGCGACTCGAAGGCTATTGCGCACAGCCTGCGCGAGGCCCTCGCCGCCCGCTCCGTCTCGATCTCTCACAGCGACAGCCTTGAGCTCGTGGCGAAAATTCTCGGGTTTCATGATTGGAACGAGCTCAGCGCGAAAATTCGGGCCTCCGACGGCGCCTCTCGGCGCAAACGGGTCGGCGACGGGGACGCGTTTGAATCGCCGATGCTTGCAGTGCGGGATCTCGTGCTGTTTCCCGGGCTGGTCTTTCCTCTCTTCATCGTTCGTGAGCGCTCCAAGCAAGCGATCGAAAGAGCCCGCGGCGACGACAACCGGGTGGTCGTCGTCGCACAAAGGAATGCCGGCGACGACGCCCCTGCGTTGGAAGGCCTTCATCGCGTGGGCGTGACCGCCCAGTTGCTTGACGTGATGGCTCTCCCGAAACAGAACGGCGTGAAGATCCTCGTGAAGGGGCTTGAGCGCACGGCGCTGCTCGGGCCGGGATCCCATGCGGGCACTACGGCGGAATGCACAGCCGTCGAGGAGAGTCGCGCTCATGCGCCGGAGGCGTTCGCGCTGCGCGACGCCGTGCTCGAGCAAATCCGCGCGCAGCCGCCGGCCGATAATTATGCGCTCGAGTTCTTCGCGGCGCTCGACACGCCCGGGTCCTTTGCCGACTCGGCGGCCGCCCATTTGCGCCTGTCGGTCGCCGAAGCGCAGGACCTGCTGGAGACCTTGGACGTGGTCGCGCGGCTGGAGAAGCTTCGCGCCAAGGTTTCTGCTCTTGGGGCGGCGGCCGTCACTTAGCGGCCGGCGCCACTAAGCGCTTCGCCGAACAAGGCGCAGCATTTCTCGCGACCAAATGTCGATGAGCCTCGCTCTCTGCGGATACAAATGCGTTTTCGCGCGCCACGTGGCGACGCAAAAGCGCCGCGACGACGCCTCACGTGCGGTAGAACAACACGCGTCCAGACGGCGCCGACGTCAACAGCAACGAGAAATCACGGAGATTGCGGGTCAGAACGGTTTGTCCTTGCTCCAAAGCTTGAAGGAAAATCGTCGCGTCGTTGACCAAAGCGCAGCGGGAGTCTTCGCGGGAGCTTCGCGCGCGCTCCACCGTTCCCGAAAGCATGCCGGCTTCGCCGCAAACCTGCGGGGAGGGCGCGTTGAGACGATGAGCCGGAATATCGAGGATCACGCCAGATATCTCCTCCAACGCGGCTTTCGTTCCAGGATGATCGGGATCCAGTCGACCGAAAAGATGGGTCAATTCGCACAGGCACACAGTTGAATGGTTTATCAAACGGGCGTCAAGGAGCGACTTGGCCGCCTGCGGCAGGCTGCCCTGCAAGATGTCGATGTAGACGCAAGTGTCGAGCAACAGCTGGCGCCCGACATCGACCTTCTCGCCGACGTAGTCCAACTCGTTGCAGATGCGAGATTTGATCGCGCGCTGCGGATCGATGCGCCGCAGGGCCCGCTGGAGATCAAAATTCAAGATCGAGGCTTTTGTCGACGGAGCCTTCACGCGCCAAAAGCTTGGCGGCAAAATCGTCCTCGAGCGCGACGCAAGCCAGCGCGTATTCGAGCAGCTCGCTGTCCGATTGGATTCCGGAGTTCGCCTTTGCAGCTTCGATCAGCGGCTGCCGGATGCGCGCGGCGATGCGCCCGTTCTCGCCCGAAAGCAAGCCGGCCGCCCGCGCCGTCTCAATGATTGCGGCGCGGCGGCCCAACGAGATTGTCGGACCGAGCTTCTTTTTGGGGGACACGCGCGCAACCATGGGGCTGTCTCTGCTTGTTGAACGGAATTACACATTTGTACAACAAGTGTGTCATCCGAGCAAGTCGTTCGCGGTACTCGCCCCGCTCGGATCACATCACATACAACCGGTCCGGCAGCTCGTCCTTCTCCTTGGGCGGAACATGCGGGGCGAGGAGGCGCGCCGCCTCCTCGATCGCCGCGATGTAGCCCTCGGCGATCCGCCCCTCGCGCAGCTCGCCGCGCAGCAAGTCGAGCGCGGCCGCCCATTCGGCTTCGGTGATCTTGTCGGCGACGCCGACGTCCGCGACGATGCGCGCATAGCGCTCGGCGAGCGAGGCGAAGATCAGCACGCCGGCGCGGTTGCTGGTGCGCCCCACGCCGCGCGTGAAGAACTGCTCGACGGCGGCGCGATGCGCGCAGCTGCGCTGGACGCGGCGCGGCGTCAGCAAGGAAACGATGGCCGGCGATGAGAGGACGAGCGCCGCGACGATGAACACCGCGATCTGCAGCTCCAGGAGCCAGCGCACCGGCCAGTGCGTGAAGAGGACGAACGGCCAGGGCGTCGCCAGCGCGACGAAAGCCGCCCAGAGCACCGGCACGTAAGAATAGTTGGAGCAGCGTCGCGCCAGCACGCAGACGATCTCGGCGCCGGTGCGCCGTTCAGCGGCGCGGATCGCCTCGGCGACGCGGGCGAAGTCGCTCTTTGTGATCGGCATCACCAGTCTCCCGAGGCGCCGCCTCCGCCCGACGAACCGCCCCCGCCCGTGAAGCCGCCGCCGTCGCCGAATCCGCCGCCTCCGCCTCCGCCCCAGCCGCCGTCGGAGAAGCCGCCGCGGTAGCCGCCGCCGGGCGGCGGGATGAAGATTATCGGTCCGCCGCCGCCCCGCCCCCGCGAGTTGCGGGACATATAGAGCAGGATGAAGATGAACAGCATGAACAGCAGGAACGGCGCGAACTCGTCGAGCGGGTCGCTCTGCGCGGCCGCGCGCTTGGTCCATTCGCTCTGATCGGAGGAGAGCGTGTCGATGATCGCGTCGACGCCGCGCTCGACGCCGCCGGAGAAGTCGCCGCTCTTGAAGCGCGGCGTCATGGCGCTCGTGATGATGATTTTGGAGACCGCGTCGGTCAGCACGCCCTCGAGGCCGTAGCCGACCTCGATGCGCGCCTTATGCTCGTTCGGCGCGACGAGGAGCAGCACGCCGTTGTTCTTCTTGGCGTCGCCAAGCTTTGCGGCTCGAAACAGCGCATTGGCGTAGGATTCGATGTCATAGCCCTGCAGCGAATTGACCGTCGCGACGACAAGCTGGATGCCGGACTTGTCCTCGAGATCCTTGAGCTTCGCGGTCAGCGCCGTCCGCGTCGGCTCGGCGATGACATTCGCCTCGTCATAGACGCGCTGCGTGATCTGCGGCAGGTTCAGCGCCGCCAGCGCCAGCGCGGCGGAGATCGAAAAGATGAGCGCCAGCGGCAAGAGCGCGCGGCGAATCATGGGCGTTCGGCCTCGGCCTCTGCGCAGCGCTTGCAGCGCCCGGCGATCTCGACGACGCTCGCGCCGGGGGAGAAGTCCTCATGGCCGGCGAGCGCCGCGAGTTCGCGCGCAAGGGCCGGCGAGGTCGCCTCCCTGACCTCATGGCAGGCGTCGCAGATCAGGAACACGACCGGCTCGCGCGCGCCATGCTCGTGATCGCAGACGACGAAGGCGTTCTGCGAGGCGAGCCGATGCGCGAGCCCGTGCTCCAGCAGATAGGCGAGGGCGCGATAGACCGAGATCGGCGCGGGGCGCTTGCCGGCGTCGTCGCACATGAGCTCGATCATCTCATAGGCGCCGACGGGTTTTTTCGCGCGCGTCAGAATCTCCAGCGCGCGGCGCCGGGCGGGCGTGAGGCCGCGCGAGGCGGCGAGCGGCGGACGGGGGTGGCGGCGCTGGGTCATGCCGCAGGAGTATAGGCCATTTTTGGGCGCGGCGCGCGGGGCGCGTCCGCCCCCTCTAGAGGGCGGCTCGCCGAAGCTTTGCTCGATCAGGACCGCTGCCTCGGCGCGCGGGCTGACCGAGGACGAAAGAGTGCGGCTGAGAAAAATTCACGATGGGGCTCGGCCCGCCGGAAGAGATTGAAAGTCGCCATATGAACATGTCGTACCTCTCACGGGGGCCTTTGCTACACGGTCGAGTTTCTTCAAGGCCCAGTCCTTGAGACAACCGTTGAGACAACCCTCCGTTGAGACAACCCTCTTGACAAACAATGCAAATGCATTACCCCTAATCCAACTTTATCGGGGTGGCGTGGCGTCGGAGACCATCATGGCGAGTGTTGGCGAGGTGCTGCGTATTCCCGCGACGATCACGGATCGCGGGCAAACGACCGTCCCTGCTGCGATCCGCAAGATGCTCAAGCTTGGCAAGCGCGGCAAGGTCGAGTTCAGGGGCATGGCCGATGGCACCGTGGTCATCGCGCGCGTGGCGGACGAGAACGAGATCACAGGCGATGATCCCGCTCTCGCCAATTTTCTCTCCTTCCTGGCGAAGGACATCGCGCAAGCGCCCCATCAAATCCGGCCCGTTTCCCGCGATCTCGTAGCGCGCGGCAAGGCGCTCGTCGAAGAGGTCGAGGTGGATCTCGAATCGCCGCTGCCGGATGACGACGGTTGAGCGAGGCGCCGATCGAGATCAATGGCTGGGCCATCTATGCGCATCCGCTGTTTCTCGACCAGATTGAGACGCTCGTCGAAGAGGTCGAGGAAGCAAGCAAACAAAATCCGTCGACGTATAAGAAGAAGCGCGCGACGAAACTCCTCGCGGCGATCCTAAAGGTCGCCTTTGAGGACATTCCGAGCGACCCGAGGCGCGCCGTCTACCGCCAGGGCGCCACGCTCGGCGACGAATATAAGCATTGGTTCCGAGCAAAATTCTTGCAGCAATTTCGGCTGTTCTTCCGGTACCGGGAAACCAGGACCGCGAAAGTGATCGTTCTCGCGTGGGTCAACGATGAAGAGACGCTGCGGGCATACGGGAAAGCCAATGACGCCTACGCCGTGTTCCGGAAAATGTTGAAGAATGGCCGCCCTCCGGACGACTGGACGGCGCTGCTCGCGGCCGCAAGCGAGGAGAGCGCTCGCCACCGGCTGAAGCGCGCGCGGTGACCTTTGAAGAGCAACATCGGCGAGGCTTGGCGTATCGCGACGCAGGCCTTCGCGCGTTTAGCAATGGTTAACTAAGATCGTGGCTGGTTACAATTCGGTGCGTCGCATGGCGCGTCGCGCTTCTCCCTTCGCGCAAGAAGGGGACGCCGCTTCGCGTCAAAGCTTCTTCGTCGAAAGGGTCTCGCCAGTGAAAAAACACGTCGCCGTGCTCATGGGCGGGCTCTCCGCCGAACGCGAGATTTCGCTGCGCTCGGGCGAAGCCTGCGCCAAGGCGCTCGAAGGCGAAGGCTTTCGCGTCACCCGCCTGGATGTGGACCGAAACGCCGCGCAAAGGCTCGCCGAGATCAAGCCCGACGTCGCGCTAAACGCCCTCCATGGCAGATATGGCGAGGACGGCGTCATCCAGGGCGTGCTGGAGCTGCTCGGCGTCCCCTACACGCATTCGGGCGTGCTGGCTTCGGCCGCCGCGATGAACAAGGAGGTCGCAAAGTCGATCATGGCGGCGGCCGGCGTGCCCGTGCCCAAGGGACGCGTCGTGCGTCGGCTGGACGCGGCCAAGGAGCACGTCCTGCCGCCTCCCTACGTTCTGAAGCCCGTGGCGGAGGGCTCCTCCTTCGGGGTGTTCATCGTGCGCGAGGACCAGCGGCATCCGCCCCAGGAGCTCACGCGCGCGGACTGGGCGCATGGGGAGCTCATGCTCGCGGAGGAGTTCATCGCCGGGCGCGAGCTGACCTGCGCCGTCATGGGCGATCGGGCGCTCGACGTGATCGAGATCGTCGCGGCCTCGGGGGGCTGGTACGACTATGAGGCCAAATACGCGAAAGGCGGCTCGAAACACATTCTTCCCGCAAATCTTAAACCGAATATTTACCTAAAAGTCCAAGAGTTGGCGCTTGAGGCTCACCGTGCTTTGGGGTGCCGCGGCGTCAGCCGCGCCGATTTCCGCTTCGATGACCGCCCCGATGGAACGGGCGCGCTCGTCGTCCTGGAGGTCAACACCCAGCCCGGAATGACGGAGACCTCGCTCGTGCCCGAAATGGCCGCCCATGCCGGGTACTCGTTTGGCGAGTTGGTCCGATGGATGGTGGACGACGCTTCCTGCGATCGCTGAAAGAGCGACTCTCGGCGCCCCTGGCGCCAATGACGCCGTACGCCCTAGCCGTCGCTGTCCCCCCAGGCGCCTACGCTCCGCCCGCCGACCAGCTCTCCCGCCATCCCCCGAAGCAGCCCGCCACGGCGGCGCGCGGTGGGAGACTCGACCGTTGGTCGGCCATTGCCGCCAAGCCCGGGGTCGGCGCGCTCGGGCTTGCGATCCTCTTTGGCGGCGCGCTGGGCCTCGGCTTCGTCCACGGCGGCGGCTATGACGAGCTGCTCGCGGAGGGCGGCGCGCCGCGCGACATCATCGCGCGCGCGCTCGGCTTTCCGTTGAGCGCGGTGACGATTTCCGGCCAGGCGCGGTTGCGCGAGAGCGAGATCATCGCCGCCGCCGGGGTCGATCCGCAGGCTTCGTTGCTCTTCCTCGACGCGTCGGAGACGCGTCGCCGCCTCATGGAGCTCGCGCTCGTCAAGGACGCGCGGGTGATGAAGCTCTATCCCGACCGGCTCGTCATCAACGTCACGGAACGCGAGCCCGCGGCGCTATGGCAGAACGACGGAACGATCTCGATCGTCGCCGCGGACGGCACGGTCATCGACCATCTGAACGATCAGCGCTTTCTGGGTCTTCCCTTCGTCGTCGGCGCGGGCGCGGAGAAGCGGCTGCCGGAATTCGCAGCGCTCTTGGCCGACCTCGGCGACTTCGCTCAGCGCGTCAAGGCCGGCGTGCGGGTCTCGGATCGGCGCTGGACGCTCAAGATGACGAATGGCGTCGACGTCAAGCTGCCGGAGCGCGACCCCGGGGCCGCCATCGGCCTGCTGCTGCGCCTCCAGCGCGAAGCGCGCATTCTCGACAAGGACATTCTGTCGATCGACCTGCGTCTGCCCGATCGCGTCGCGGTCAGGCTGACCGAAGAGGGGGCCGTGGCCTTCGCCGCCGCCAACCCCCGCAAACCCGTGAAGAGTGGCGGTAAGACATGAGTCAGTCGGTCGTGAAGCGCCTGAAGCAGCTCCCGCCGCAGCGCGCGGCGACGGTGGCGACGCTCGACGTCGGCACCTCGAAGATCGCCTGCGTGATCGCGCGGCTCACGCCGCGCCGCGACCGCGCGCAGGGCGACTGGCGCACGCATCGCGTCAATGTGCTCGGCCTCGGGCTGCAGCGCGCGCGCGGCGTCAAGAACGGGCTCGTCGTCGACATGGACGAGGCCGAAAGCGCCATTCGCAAGACCGTCGACGCCGCCGAACGCATGGCCGGGCTGCGCATCGACCGCGTCATCGTGACGGCGTCGGGCGGCAAGCTCGCCTCGCAGCATTTCGCTGCCAAGATCGCCATTGGCGGGCGCGAGGTCGCCAATTCCGACGTGCATCGCGTGCTCGAAGCCTCGGCGACGCATCCGCTGACGGCCGGCCGGCTCGTGCTCCACTCGCTGCCGACCGGCTTCTCGCTCGATGGCGTGAAGGGCTTGAGCGAGCCGCGAAACATGATCGGCGAGGAGCTCGGCGTCGACCTGCACATCGCGACCTGCGACCAGGCGGCGGCGCGCAACCTCATGCTGGCGGTGGAGCGCGGGCATCTCGCGATCGACGCCGCCGTCGCCGCGCCCTATGTCGCCGGACTCTCGGTGCTCGAGCCCGACGAGGCCGAGATGGGCGTCGCGGTCGTCGACATGGGCGCGGGCTCGACCTCGCTCGCGGTCTTCGCCGGCGGCGCGCTCGCCCATGTCGACGCGGTGACGCTCGGCGGCAACCACGTCACGATGGACATCGCCCGCGGGCTCAACGCGCGTCTCTCGGACGCCGAGCGCCTCAAGACCTTTCACGGCGCCGCCATCGCGTCGCCCTGCGACGATCGCGAGACCGTCAGCTTTGCGCATGTCGGCGAACGCGGCGAGCATCCCATGCATGCGCCGCGGTCGCAGCTCGTGCGCATCATCCGCCCGCGCGTCGAGGAGACGCTGGAGTTTTTGCGCGAGCGTCTGGCGAAGTCCGGCTATGGCGCGGGCGCCGGCCGGCGCGTCGTGCTGACGGGCGGCGCCTGCCAGCTGACGGGGGTCGCGGAATCCGCGCGCCGGATTCTTGGCGGCCAGGTCCGGGTCGGGCGGCCGCTCGGCGTCACGGGCCTGCCGGAGTCGGCCTGCGGGCCGGCCTTCGCCGCGGCGCTCGGCGCTTTCGTTTATCCGCAGGTGGCGGGACGCGAATATTTCGAGCCTCATCGCGAGCGCAAGCTCGCGAGCGGAGCCAATGGCTACATGTCGCGCGTCGGACAATGGCTCATGGAGAGTTTCTGATGGCTTGCACGACGCAGTTGGGATCGAGCACGCCACTGGCGGAAGGGGAATGCGCCAAGGACCGGCTTCGTCGCGTATTTCGCGGCGAAGCTCCGAGGCGAGATTGGTTGGACGCGGCAGCGCAGCCCGAGCACCGAAAGGCCTGAAGATTATGAGCATCACTCTGAGAGCCCCCGAGTTGAGGGAACTGAAGCCGCGCATCGCCGTCGTCGGCGTCGGCGGCGGCGGCTGCAACGCCGTCAACAACATGATCGCCTCGGGCCTTTCCGGCGTCGACTTCGTCGTCGCCAACACCGACGCCCAGGCGCTCACCTCCTCGCGCTCCGAACGCGTGATCCAGATGGGCCTGCAGGTCACCGAGGGACTCGGCGCGGGCGCGCAGCCGGAGGTCGGTCGCGCCGCGGCTGAAGAAGCTCGCGACGAGATTCGCGAGCATCTCGCGGGCGCGCACATGTGCTTCGTCACCGCCGGCATGGGCGGCGGCACCGGCACGGGCGCTGCGCCCGTCATCGCGACGATCGCCCGCGAGATGGGCATCCTGACCGTCGGCGTCGTGACCAAGCCTTTCCATTTCGAGGGACAGCGGCGGCTGCGCATCGCCGACCTCGGCATCACCGAACTCTCGAAATGCGTCGACACGCTGATCGTGATCCCGAACCAGAACCTGTTCCGCATCGCGACCGAGAAGACCACCTTCGCCGACGCCTTCGCGATGGCCGACCAGGTGCTCTATTCGGGCGTCGCCTCCGTCACCGACCTCATGGTCAAGGAGGGGCTCATCAATCTCGACTTCGCCGACGTGCGCTCGGTCATGCGCGGCATGGGCAAGGCGATGATGGGAACGGGCGAAGCCTCGGGCGAGCGCCGCGCGATTCTCGCAGCCGAAGCCGCGATCGCCAATCCGCTGCTCGACGAAGTCTCGATGAAGGGCGCGCGCGGGCTGCTGATCTCCATCACCGGCGCGAACGACCTCACGCTCTACGAGGTCGACGAGGCGGCAAGCCGCATCCGCCAGGAAGTCGACGAGGACGCTAATATCATCCTCGGCGCGACCTTCGACCCGTCGCTCGAGGGCGTCATCCGCGTCTCGGTCGTCGCGACGGGCATCGATCCCGCGGCGATCACGGCGCAGGATCCCCTGGCCGAGCTCAACCTGAGCGACGAGACGCGGGAGCGGCTGCGCGCTCAGATTCAGAGCCAGGCGCAGCGCACGAATGAAGCGCGCTCGGCGCGGGGCGTCGCCCAGCCTGCGCAGGCGCAGATCTATGCCGAGCCGACCCCGGCGCGCATCGAGGAGGCCGCGCCGCAAGAGCTGGACTACTCGTCTGCGCACGCGATCGAGCCACAGGATTATGCGGAGCCGGCCTATGAAGAGCCGCAGCCTTCGGCTTATGGGGCGGCCGCGGCGCATGGCGTGCATATCGAGCCCGTGACGCCCGCGCGCCCGTCCTATGCCGAGCCGCCGCGCGCCCCGGCCCCGCCCCCGCGCCGCAGCGCCGAGTTCGACGCGCCCTACGTGCCTCCGGCGCCGGAGCAGCCTCTTCGCGCCATGCGCATGCCGCAGATCGAAGACTTCCCGCGCCCCGTGCAAGAGCAGATGCGCCAGGCGCGCGACGCCAACGCCTCCGACGCGCGACGCCGATCCATCTTCGAGCGCCTGGCGTCCTTCGGCGCCAGCCGTCAGGAGATCGCCGCGGCCGAGGCTGCGCAGGCCCCCGCGCCGCCGCCCCAGCCGCAGCGGCCCTATGTCCCGCCGCCGGCGCACAGCGACTATGCGAAGCGTCCGGCTCCGGCGCAGGCGCAGCCGGGAGGTCTCGACCCGCTCGGGCGACGTGCGCCGACGCGAGGCGTCGAGGAGGATCACCTCGAAATCCCGGCGTTCCTGCGCCGCAGTTCGGGCGGTCGCGAGTGACAAAACGCAAGAGCCCGCCTTCGGCGGGCTTTTTGTCGACTATTTGGCTTGCGCCAAGGGCGCGGGCAAGCGGACGCGCGTTTGTCGCGACCCGTAGTATTCCCACGCCTTTTCGTGTCCGAGATAGAGGAACGGCCCGGCTATGACGCCGAAGGCCGAGAGCGCCAGGGCGGTTGGGACGTCGCGCACGAAGACGTAATTCGTCGTGAACTCCGACACCGTGGCGAAGACCCGGAAAGTGACCGTCTTCATCAGCGCCCGATCGATCGTGAACCGCCCTCGCGGCGCGGGCGACGCGGATGCGAGCTTTTGACCCTCGACGGAACCGCGCCACAGGCCCATCTTGCGCATCGCGGCGGTCCCGAACTTGTTCCAGGCCGTCTCGTGCAGAAAGTAGAATATCGGACTCACGACAAGCGAGAGCGTCGAGAGACCCGCCGCCGCCGCCGCCTCGCCAATAACGGCATAGTTCCAGCTGAAGTCGAGGCCCGTCACGAAGACGCGATAGGTGATGGTCTTGGCGAGCGCTTGGCCCGGAGCGAAGCTCGCGGGCGTGGCTCCGCGGGGGGCGGGCGCCGCGGGCTTCGACGCCGGCAGGGCGAGCAGCGGCTTGAGCCTGCGCCGCAGCCTCGGGGCCCATCTCGGCGCGAGCGCCGCAGCGGCGCCGATGACGACGGCGGGAATCAGCGCCGCCTCGATCGCCGCAGCGCCGACGCCGACGATTCCGACCGTCGCGGCGAGAACGGCGACATCGCCGGATATTCCGGAGACCGCGCGCTTCGGTCCGGACCTGCCCTTCACGGCGACTTTGGATTTCGACACGGCGCCTCCCTGTTTTCTTGAAGGTTTGAACGCAAAGCCGCGACATATGCATGACGCCGGCGGCCGCGGCGCTTAACGGGCTCCTGCGGACAGTCCGTCCAGCCATCCGCCGAGCGCGAAGATCAGCAGGCCGACCAAGCCGCCGACCAGCGTCCCGTTGATTCGGATATACTGCAAGTCCCGCCCCACGCTGAGCTCCAATTTTTGCACGAAGGTCTCGCTGTCCCAGCGGCGCACGACCTCGGAGACATAGGCGCCGATCTCGGCGCGGCGTGGCGGCAGCGCGCGCAGCGCCATGAGGCGGATGCGGCGGTTGAGCGCCGCGGTGAGGCTCGGATCGTTCGAAAGCCAGCTTCCAAGCCCCGAGAGCGCGGCGTCGATTCCCTTGGCCACGTCGTCTCCGCGAGTCGACAGATCGGACAGCAGCCGCGCCTCGATCTTCGACCACAAGAGATCGGTTTGCCGCAGGAAGACCGGATCGGAGAGCACCCGCGCCTTGATCGCTTCGCCCTCGGCCCGCATGTTTGGGTCGGTGGCGAGAGTCGCGATGAAGGTCTCGATCGACTTCTGCAATTCCCGCCGCCAGGGATGCGTCGGATTGCGCATGTTCGTGAGCGAGCCGATGAGCCCGGCGACGACGCGCTTCACCAGCAACGCGTCGATCCACTTGGGCAGCCATCGCGGCGCCTTCTTGGCGACTCGCGCTTCGATATCCGCCTGATTGCGCAGCAGCGCGTCGCCCGCATAGACGATGGCGCGGTCGAGCAGCGCCTGCGCCTCGCCCTGCGCCCACAGCGTCTCCAGCACCTGCGCGCTGAGCGGCGCGATTGGAACGGATTGCGCGCCGCGCCGCGCCACTTCGTCGACAACCTCCCGAATGCGGTTCTCGGGGACGATCTTGACGAGCTCCGGCAGCGCGCGCCCGCAGAAGGCGGCGATCTTGCTCGAGTTTTGCGGATCCGCGAGCCACCTCGCGACGGCGCCGGCGATGTCGAGCTTCGCAAGCTTGTCGTTGACGGCGCAGCGCGTGAGAAAATTCGTCGAGATGAAGCGTCCAAGGGCGTCGGCGATGCGCTCCTTGTTGGCCGGGACGATGGCGGTGTGGGGAATCGGCAGGCCCAGCGGGTGGCGAAACAGCGCCACGACGGCGAACCAGTCCGCGCAGGCGCCGACCATGCCGGCTTCCGCGAAGGCGCGCAGATAGGGAACCCAGAGCGCATCGCTCGCGATGACCTTCGTCGCGACGAAGAGGGCGGTCATCGCGACGAGCAGCAGCGTCGCCGCCAAGCGCATGTGGTCGAGCTCGGCCTGTCTCTGGTCCTGCATCCTGATTCCCGCGGATCGCCCGTTGCGGGCCTTATGCCACGCCGGGCGGCGCGATGCAGCCGCGCTTCGGCTCGTGGACGGGTCACGGGGGCTACTCGACCTCCGCAAGCGCCTGCGCTAGGGCGTCTTCGCCCGGCTCCACGAAGCTCGCGTCCTGCGTCCACACCAGCACGCAGCGCACCCTCCTGCCGGGATAGAGCGGCGCGACGGCGGCGCGATAGAGCGCGAGCTGCCGCAGTTCCTGCGCGCTTGGGCGTTCGCGCGGCGCGCCGGTCTTGAAGTCGGCGACGATCGCCTCCTCCGCTGTCACGGCGAGGCGGTCGATGCGCCCGACGATGTCGCGCGGGCCCCGCGGCGTCTCGACTCGCGCGGCGATGTCGACCTCCGCCATTGACTGAGCGCCAAATAGCGGCGCGAGCGCGGCGTTCTCCAGCACGCGCAGAACCGATTCCGCTATCGCCCCTCGTCGCGGGTCGTCGAGGCCCGGCGCGCGGCGGCGCAGGAACGCAAGCGCCGCGTCGCGCCGACCTTCGGTTGGCGCTTGCGGCAGGTGTTGGAGAAGCGCGTGCGCGAGTCGCCCGACGAGCAGCCGTTCGGCCTCGTCTTTCGTTGGCCTTGCCGTCGCCGGAGGCGGCGCGGAGTCGGCGCCGGCGAGCGCGCTCGAGGGTCTCAGCGGCGGCGGGGGCGGAGTCTCGGGGGGCGCGGGCGCGCAGGCAAAGGGCGGGATCTCGATCGTGCGAGCGACGGCGGCGGCGCCGAAGGCGCTGAGCGGGGCCGGCGGCTCGGGACTGCGCAGGATCGTCGCGCCGGGGTCATCCGGATCGGGGACCTTGTCGAGCCAGGGCTCCAGCGCGGCGCGGATCATCTCGTGCCAGCAGCCTTCGGCGGGGCCGCGGCTGCCATGGTAGCCCGCGACATAAAGCCGCTCCTCGGCGCGCGTCAGCGCGACATAGAGCAGACGGCGATACTCCTCGCGGTCGGCTTCGCGCTCAGCCTCCCGCGCCCGCGCCACGGGCTCCGGATCGTCATCCTTGCGGGGCGACCAGGCGAGGCTTGCGGCCTCGTCGTCGTCGTGGTCGCGCAGCTCGAAAATCTTCGGGTCGTGCCGGCCCGAGGGCGCGCCGCAGGTGTCGGGCAGGAAGACGATCTTGGCTTCAAGCCCCTTCGCTGCATGGGCGGTCATGACGCGCACCTCGCCGCCCGCCGCCTCCATGTCGCGCTTGATGGAGTGGTTCAGCCCCTCGACGCTCGCGAGGAACCCGGCCAGTCCGCCGGCTTGCCGCCGCTCATAGGCCAGCGCGAGGCGCAGGAATTCGTCGATGGCGTCATTGGCCTCGAGCCCGAGCCGCGCTACGAGCCGCCGGCGGCCGCCGCCCGGCCCCAGCGCGCGCGCGAAGAAGTCAAAGGGGGCGCGCTCCCGCGCGTCGCGGCTCCAGTCCGCGAGCTTCTGCGCCGCCTCCTTGTGGGCCGGAGCCTCCGAGGCGGTCAGCGCCTCATGGAGCGTTCCCCGACGGCGCGGGGCGATGGCGAGCAGGTCGTCGTCGTCGAGTCCGACGAGCGGCGATTTCAGCAGCGTCGCGAGCGTCAGATCATCTTCGGGCAGAAGCGCCGCTTTGCCGAGCGCGCAAAGATCCATGACGGCGATGTGATTGGCGAGATCGAGCCTATCGGCGCCGGCGACGGGGATGTGCTGCTCCTTGAGGGCGCGGATCATGGCCTCGAAAAAGGCGTCGCGCCGGCGCACGAGGATCAGCACGTCGCCCGGCGCGACCGCGCGCGGTCCTTCGGGTCCCTCGACCCAGGCGCCGTTCTCGGGCGCAAGCAGGCTCTTGATCTTGCCGGCCACTTTTCTGGCGACCGCGACCGGCGGATCGTGCTCGGAGGCATAGTCCATGGGCAGGCGCCAGTCGGTCGGTTCTTCGGCCTTGGCGGCGCCGATCGGCTCCCAGATCTCGACGAGCCCCTTGGTTTCGCTCTTCAGCGCCCTGTGCTTCGGCGCCGGCTCTTCCTGGTCGCTGGAGAGGCCGCGGCGGTGATCGGCGTGAGCGAAGACGCGGTCGACGCATTCGAGGATGACCGGCGCGGAGCGAAAGGAGAGATCCAACCGGATTTCTTCGAATGGCAGCGCCGCCGCGCCGAAGCGGCGCTTGAAGTCGCGCCGCATCTCGTCGAATTTTTTGGGCGCCGCGCCCTGGAACGAGAAGATCGACTGCTTTTCGTCGCCGACCGCGAAGAAAGTGCGCCGCCGGCGCGCGCCGCCTTGGGCGAATTCGGCGCCAATCGCTTGCAGGATCTCCCATTGCGGCGCGCTCGTGTCCTGCGCTTCGTCGAGCAGAACATGGTCGATCTGCTGGTCGAGCTTGTAGAGCACCCAGGAGGGGTTGGAGCGGCGCAGCAGGATGCACATGCGCTCGATGAGATCGTCGAAATCGAACAGGCCAAGGCGGTTCTTTTTGCGCTCGTAGTCAGCGAGCACGGCTTGACCGAGCTGCGCGAGAGCGAGCGAGCGTTGGAAGAGCGCCGCAGCGCGGCGTTTCGCGATCAGCGGCGTCAGCCGCGCGCGCTCGGCTTCGAGCTCGGCGAGAAGGCTCTCGTCCTTGCGGCAGAGGTCCTTCGTGATGATGGTTCCCTTGCCGCCGCGCGGCTCGCCCTTCTGCGTGAAGAAGACCAGCAGATAATCGTCGATGCAGACGCTGCGCGGCGCAAGGCTCGCCGCAAGCTCGAGCTGCTCGCCACGCTCGTTGTCCCGCGCGCTCCCTCTCCGCAGCCGTTTGGCGAGCGCCCTCCAGCTCGCGGACGGGATGCCGCCGTCGATCATCTGCGCCTCGATCGCGCCGAGCGTCTCGCTGTCGCTCAGACCCAGCCGGCGGCGCAGATCACGCGCGTAGTCGGACGGATCATCGGCGTCGCCCAATGCGCCGCGGAAGTCGAGCAGCTCGGCGATGAGGCCTTGAAAGCTCGCGCCGCTCGCCCGGCTCGCGACCTCCGCCACGCTTTGCTGAAGCGGGTTCGCCGCATCGCCGGCGCGCTCTAGCGCATCCCGGCGCGAGTCGGCGAGCAGCTCGGCGCGTTCGAGCTCGTCGAGCACGTCAAAGCTCGCCGGCACATTGGCCTCGAAGGGAAAGAGATGCAGCGTGCGCTCGCAGAAGGCGTGAATGGTCTGGATCTTGAGCCCTCCCGGCGTCTCCACGGCGCGCGCGAAGAGCTTTCGCGCGAAGTCGCGGTCGGTCGGGTCGAGCGGCCTGCCGGTCGCCTCGATCACGGCGCGGTCGAGGGCGTCGTCGTCCATGAGCGCCCAGCGCGCGAGATGGTCGAAGACGCGCGCCGCCATATTGGCGGCGGCCGCCTTGGTGTAGGTGAGACACAGGATGCGTGAGGGCGGCGTGCGCGCGAGCAGCAGGCGCACGACGCGCTGCGAGAGCACATGCGTCTTGCCGGAGCCCGCATGCGCCGAGACCCAGGCCGAACGCGCCGGGTCCGAGGCCTTGTGCTGGCTCTCGCGCGTCTGCAAGGGAATGGAGCGCCGCGCGCTCATGACGACGGCCCCGTTCTCCTCGCCGAAAGACAAATCCTATTCATTATCGGCTCCATCCGCTTGCCGCCCCAAAACAATTCCGCCGCGATTCCGGCTGGCCGCAGCTGCGCATAAGCGACCCAACGCTTCTGCTCTGCGTAGCAGGCGCGAGCCCTCAGGTCTCCGCCGCGCCGGCGTCGCGCGACCACTCCTTGAAGCGCGCGAGATGATCATAGTCCCCCACGCGCGACTTGAGCTCCACAAAGGGCCGCGATGGATAGGAGCGGTTCTCCTCGCGGAACTGGTTCAGCAGCTCGACGAGCCGCCCCGCGTGCTCGGCGACGAGTTCGCCGAAGGTCGTGTCCTTTTTGGGCTTGATCCAGACCGGCTCGCCGTCTCCCTCCGTGGCGTCGCCGATGGAAAGATAGCCTGCGTCCGCAGTTTTGTAACGCCCGACCTCCTTGAATGCGCCGGCGGCGATCATCGCGGCCTGCAGCGTCAGCTGCGGCGCGAAGCCGACGAGCACCTGAGGGTTCGACGGCGGCTTGCCCGTCTTGTAATCGAAGATGTGCGAAGCGCCGGCCTCGTCCACTTCGATGCGGTCAGCGCGCGCCGTGAGGCGGAAGATCGAACCGTCCGCAAGCTTGATTTCCCAGTCGCCAGCCTCTTCGACGAAGATCTGCATGTTCAGAGCGCGGCGCGCCTTCTCGAACAGCAGCGCATGGTCGAGCCCGGCGACGACGCGCGGCCACTTGAAGGCGCGAAACTCTGGATCGCGCAGAAAGGCCGAAAGCTCGCGCCGCGCGCGTTCGACGAGCCGCGCGCGCGCGTCCTCGGGCGGCGGCCCGTAGGGATGCGCGCGGATAAAGTCTTCGATCGCGGCATGAATCGCCGTGCCCATCTCGCGCGCGCCGAGCTCGCCGCCGAGCGGATCGAGCGGATCGAGCCGCAAGATGCGCTCGGCGTAAATCGAATAGGGATCGCGGCGCAGCGTCTCGATGCGCGTGACGCTGAGCTGCGTCGGCCGCAGCTCCAGCCTCGGGCGCGGCTCGGGGCGCGCGCAGCTCTTGAAGACCTCCGGCCGATCCAGCGCGCCGGCAGTCGCGAGCATGGCGTCGCCGCGCTTCTTGCAGGCGGAGAAGGCGTCGCCCGCAAGCGCGCGCAACCGCGTGACGAAGCGCGACGCCACCGTCGGCGCGCCGTCGCGCTTGATCGCGCGGGAGAGCACGACGTCCTGTGCGCCGAGCGCCATCTCGAAGTCATGCGCGCTCTGACCGATGCGCCGCTCCGGCGGCGTCAGCCCGAGCTTCGCGCGCATGCCGCGATTGAGAAAGGCGCCGGCTTCCGCTTGCGGCGGCCAGACGGACTCGTCGAGTCCTGCGAGCAGCAAGAGGTCGGCGTCGATGAGGCGCGCTTCGAGCGGACCCAAAATTTTGAGGCGCGGGTGGGCGCGGCGCGGGCCGCGCACGATGGTCTCGAACAGCAGCTGATCCAGGAAAGAGGCGAAGCCGGCGGCGTCGAAGTCGAGCTCGACCTGCGCGGTGGCGAGCGCGTCGAGCAACGCAAGAAGCTCCTCTGCGCCCACACCGTTCGCGGCGGAATCCGCGCCCGCCGTCACGGCCTCAAGACTCTCGCGCAGGGATGCGACGCGTCGTGCGAGCGGGATCTCGCCCGGCTCCGCCAGCAGCGGCGCGAGGCTTTGGTCGAGCCGGCCGAGCAGATCCTCGACCTCGCGCCGCCAATTTTCTTCCGCAAGGCGCTTCAGGAGGGGCTGCGCGTGCTTGTCGTTAGCCCGAGCAACCGCCTCCGGAACGCGCGCCGCCCAGCCGCCGCCGTCCCCAGGCGCGGCGCGCAGCAGGGCGATTTCGACCACCGGCGCGAGGCGCGCGACAATGTCGCGCGTGAGGCCGAAGGCGGCCAGCGGATGCGCGAAGAGCGCCGCCAAGGCGACCGCAGTCGCGCCATCGGCCGCGATCGCCGAAAGCTCACGCGCGAGCGCGCCGAGCGGCGTCGCGCCGAGCGGCTCTCCCCCGGAGTCGTCGATCTCGATCGCGAAACGCCCGAGCTCG
>Ga0187782_10000573_pt1 | contig 25258 bp, 26 predicted proteins | sample 0715_SJ02_MP15_2_FD_132454 | JGI IMG/M metagenome (GOLD analysis project Ga0187782, IMG submission 132454) | Tropical peat soil microbial communities from peatlands in Department of Meta, Colombia - 0715_SJ02_MP15_20_MG | ecosystem: Environmental > Terrestrial > Soil > Wetlands > Peat | place... | reverse complement strand
CCCGTCGAAAGCCCCTTGAAGCCCCAGTTGTATGGCATCCAGACCACCGTGATCTCACGTCCATCCACCTGCAGCGGCTGCATACGCGGAGTAACCAAGGCCTTCACGTGGACCTGGCCCCGTGCCGAGACGACCTTCACCCAGTCCCCCGTCTTCACGGAGAGCTTTTTCGCCAAGACCTCAGGGAGCTCCACCATCGCCTCTGGAACCAGTTCGTTAAGCCAAGGAATATTCCGTGTTGTCGAGCCCGCGCACCAGTGCTCAGCCACTGTGGATGTCATCAAGACGTAAGGAAATTCTTCTACCGTCCCGATGGGCTGGTGGGATGGCACGCGAGGGTACTTGAGCAAGGGATTGTGACGGACCTTCGTGTGCAAGAGGTTTTCCACCGGGCTTTCGACCGGCTCGTACATCTCCGGCAGAGGGCCATCCTTCGGCACGTAGCTAAAGTCTCGGGGTATGGCGGAGTTGTTGGGGTCCGGGTCGCTGTAGGGAGCCGCGAACAGGCGGCCCACTCCCTCTGCATTCATGTGAAAGGCCCGTTGGCCGTTCGGCGTATCTGGGCCGTCAATCAGCGAAGGGACGTCAGGCACATCGTATCCGGTCCAGCGCTTGGCCGCTTCGTCCCACCAGACGATTGGTTTCGAGCCCGGATAGGGCCGGCCGTGCCGATCGCAGGAGGCGCGATTGTAAAGGACGCGCATGTTGTTCGGCCAAGTCCAGGCAAAATTCGGGTATACGCCTAGCCCCCCGGGATCGGTGGCGTCGCGGCGCTTCGACAGGTTCTGCCCCCCGGCAAAAACTCCCGCCAGGATCCACGACCCGGACGAAGTTGATCCGTCGGCCTGCAGGTCAGCCACTTTGCGAAGATAGTCGCCCATCTTAAGATCCGCGCCCGGCACATCGCGAAGCGCTCGTCCATTGATCTCGCGCAGCACGTCTTCGGCGCTCGTGTAGCTCCAGTGGGCCTTCTGAATGGCTTCGTCCCTCGGGTCATTGGAGGCCTTGACCAGATCCCGCACGCGGCGGAACACAAGATCGACAATTTCGCCGTCCGGTTTGGCGACACCCGGCGGCTTCACTCCCGCGTAGCGCCACTGCACGAGCGCCCCTGAATTCGTGATGGTTCCCTGTTTCTCCATGAAAAAGGCGGCCGGGAGCAGGATGACCTCTGTTGCAATCGATGTGGGGTCGGCGCCAGGACGCCGCCAAAAGTCCGCTGTCTCGGTTTCCCATATCTCCTGAACGACGAGCAGCTCGAGCTTGCCCAATGCTTCGAGTGTCAGGTTCAGGTTGGGCATGGTCACCGCCGGATTCTGGCCCACAATCCAGAGCATTTTCATCTCTCCGGCCAGAGCGCTTTCGAAGATACCGTAAGCGCTGTAGTCCTTCGCAGAGTTCCGCTTGGGCAACCACTGGTAGCCGAAGTCGTTTTCCGGAGTCGCCGCCTCTCCGTAGAAGGCCTTGAGGGTGTTGATTAGAAACTTCCGGCGGGCCGTCCCGTTGTTCAATGTCCAGGCGGCCAGCGTGGGCTCGGTGTGAACCGGGTAGTTCAGATAGCCCGGCATGTAGTTGTTGAGAACTCCCATATCACACGCGCCCTGGACGTTCGGTTCGCCGCGGAGCGCGTTGACACCGCCGCCAGGTTTGCCGATGTTGCCGAGCAGCAATTGCAGGATGCCGAAGGCACGGATTCCCTGCACCCCGGTTGTGTGTTGCGTCATGCCCAAGGCATACAGGATCGCGCCGGGTCGGTTCTTGGCCATCGTTTCTGCAATCTGCTGGATCTGTGCCGCCGGGATGCCGGAGATACGCTCTCCTACCTCGGGCGTATATCGCGCAAAGTATTTTCGGAGCCGGGCAAAGATGCATTGCGGGTCATCCAGACTCCTGGCGACCCGCGGGCGACCGGCTCCGTCGAGCTGATAGCCCCAGCTCGCCGTGTTGTATTTGTGTCCTTGTTCGTCAAACCCACTGAACAACCCGTCCTTAAACTCAAACGTAGCGTCGCCCAAGAACAGAGCATTCGTATGAGTCGCGACGTAGTCCTCGTCGTAGAGCTTGTGAACGAGGAGGTAGTTGATCATGGCATTCAGAAACGCCGCATCGGCCCCCGGCCGAATTCGCGCGAATATGTCCGCACCTGCCGATGTCCGGGTAAAACGCGGATCGACGTGGATGATGATGGCGCCCTGTTCTTGGGCCTTGCGGATCCACTTGAATGCCATCGGGTGGTTTTCGGCCACATTACTGCCTTCTACCAGGATGGTCTTGCAATGCTGCATGTCGTTCCAGTCGTTCGTCATGGCGCCCCGCCCGAAGCTGGCCCCCAGACTGGGGACCGTGGGGCTGTGTCAAAGCCGGGCCTGATGCTCGACGTAGACGGTGCCGAGCAGGCGCGCCGCTTTTTGGAAGAGGTAGCATTCTTCGTTTGTGTTTTGGGCACCGCCCATAAAGGCAAATGCGTCGGTCCGGTTGACTGGAACTTCCGCGCTCCCACTCCTGTCCGTGGCAATCCACGTCGTGTCGCGCGTCTTGCGGATCTTCTGCGCGATCCGCTCGACCGCGTCTTCCCAACTGATTTCTACCCAGTGGTCGCTCCCCGGCGCACGGTATTGAGGGGTTCGGATCCGCTGAGGCGAGGCATGCGTTGCGAACATGGAGATGCCCTTCACGCACAGCGAGCCACCGTTCACGACGTGGTCAAAGTCTCCTTCCAGCGAAACGAGCTTGCCTTCACGTACCGCCGCAACCATGCCACACCCGCAGGAGCAGAAGTTGCAGGAGGTCGTGAACTCGCTGACGTTGGAAAGCTTCAGTTCTTGCGTGGCGGCCCGTGCGGCGGAAAGGTCGAGAAGCCCGTCGAGTGCGAGCCCGATGCCTCCGCCGACGCTGGCCCTCAGCCAGTCTCTGCGCGTGAGCCTCGGTACGTCCATCGGTCTCCCCCTGTGCCGAACAGACGTCGTGAGTGCCTTCGAACGGTTCGAAATGGCGCTACCGCAGACATGGCTAGACTATCAGGGGCGGGAAGCACGGTGTAACTGGTATTTCTTACAGTGAGGCACGCGCAACTCCCAGGGCCGAAACAGTAGGTTGACAGCAGGTCCATTTGCATGTGAGATAGGGCCGAAAGCCTGGGATCAGGAGGAGGCTCGGATGAAAGGCAAATCCTTGTTGACCGCAGCGATGTCGTTATTCGTCCTGTCGAGTGTTTGTTGGGCGGCAGAAGACGGGGCAGCGCTCTACAAGAAAAAGTGCTCGGGTTGCCACGGCGCGAACGGCGAGGGCAAGACAACGATAAAAGCGCCTGCGCTAAAAGGAACCACACTCGATGTGAAACAACTTACCGACCATATTACCAAAGGTGAGCCAACCAGTAAGGCACCACACAACAAAGGCATGGCCGGGCTGAACGAGGATCAGGCCATGGCCATCGCGGAATACGTAAAGACACTCAAGTAGGCGATCCCTGTGGGCGAGGGGCAGCCCCGTTGCCGTGCGTGCCTGATGGCTGCAATGGACTCGCGTTTTGAACGTGTGTTTCTTCTTACCCTCCCGACGCTTCCCAACCCGTAGGAGACCGGTACGGAAGAGCGATTGAAACGCCTTCGATTTGACGAATGGTCCCCCTTTGGATCTTAAAGAATTCACCCATCTCCACGCTCGATGGCCTTTGGGTAACCGCAGGCATCGGCACTTTGCCCACACCTGGTACATCGGCCCACTTTACGGTTCCTGGGTGATTGAACATGAAGACGCCGAACACAATTCCCATCTTCTCGTCGACAACCAGGTACCGCCGGGGATCGATCGATTGAATGTAGGTCCAAATCCCTGTGTTCATGTTCTCCCGGATTCCCATCGCATCGGGTCGAAAGGAGCCCTTGTCGAACCACCCCTTCGCGGTGGGATTGTTGGTGTCCTGGTATCCATCGAGGATGCGGTTGCAGTTCGGATCAAAAGGCACGCTATCACCCGAGGAATGAAGGATGCCTTCGAAGTACGAGTTCGCATCCCTGACCATGTCTTGGCGTGAGGTCTTCTCGGAGGGTTCGAGAGGTTGAAGCCAGACGGGGTTGGGGCGTCCCAGCTTTTCGAACGCCTGAGCGTCTTGCGCATTTCGATGGACGAGTGTCTCCACCTCGCTGATCTTCTTCCCAACTACTTTCAAGCGGAGCAGCAGGATCGCCGCTGTGCCGTTCTCCCGGATGGTCCCTTCCCAACCAACTGCTCCCTCCTGCGGATCAGCAAAGTAAAGCTTGTACGTTCCCATTCCGCTCATGGTGCCCCACAGCCCGTCGCCGAGTTTAAGCGCAATCGTGTTCTCGGTGAATTTGACGTGATCGGTCACAGGAATTTGGCTGAGATCATGCGCCACGAGGGCCTTCAGGTACTGATCCACGAAACCTGTAAGGCAGGAGTAATCGCACGAATCGACGGGCTGTTCGTTCGCAGGCTCGGCTGTCACCCGCGCGTACACCCCCAAGGCCAACAGCATCGACAGAAATAGGCTCGTGACCACTCCATACCTGTTGGGCATATTCACGCTCCTTTGGGGGCCTCGCATCCTGAGTCGCTTTCCGCCAGGACCAGCGCTACAACCTTCCGACGCGTGGCACGTTCGCTCCCGCCAGCTACCGTTCGAGAGAGGTCGCAAAAAATTGGGCCTGCGTGGACATGGACTCCGGCCAGTTACTCCATCCCGAACCCATGCCGTATGGACAGCGATGATACACCGCCTCGATGCGGCGGATTTCTCCGTGCTCGACCCGAAACACCTCTGCGATTTCCCACGTCCAGGGGGTGGTGGGTCCGCTGGTCACCGTGCGCCCGTCAGGCAGCGGGAACGTGCGAGTCTTGCCAGCAGCGTGATCAAAGAAGCAGAACGCCAGGGCCATTCCGCGTTCCGGATCGACGACCACGAATCGTCGATCACGAATTCGTGTGACAAAGTGCAGCAATCCCGACTGAAACTGCTGTTTGCATCCCCAGGCCGCGGAATAGGTTACATCCGATTTTTGACGAGAACTGCTTTCGACCGAATTGCTTTGTTCTGCAATCACATTCTCCGTGCTGGGAGTGTGATTGTTGGTTGCTTCCGCGCCGTTTTCAACTCGGTCGCAGTCGTCAGTGAAAGGATAGTTGCCTTTTCCGTCGTTCAGTTGCATGCCCGAGAAGTACATATTGGCGGTTTTGACGAGATCGGCGCGCGACGCACGTTCCCCTGGAGGGATTGCCTGCATAAACAAGGGATCGGGATGACCGCGCTTCTCGAGATTCTGCGCGTCTTGCACATTGCGAACCACGATTGTTTCGATTTCAGAGATCTTGTGGTCCTCGATTTTCAAACGGAGGGACAGAATGACCGGTTCGCCGGCTTCCCGCATGGTGCCAAAGAAACCCGCTTCCCCCGCTTCGACATCTTCCATGTAGAACTTGTAGGTTCCTTTTCCGGTCGAGGTGTTCCAAAGTCCGTCACCGAGATTCAGCCGTTGCCCATCTTCGGTGAACTTGACGGTGGCCGTTACAGGCAGGCTCGACGAATCGCCTACCGCAAGAGCCTCAAGATAGCGATCGATAAACCCGTCTAAGCACGCGCGATCACAACTGGGTGTTCGAGAGGAGGCGAGGGCCACGCACGGCACAACCATGCCAGCGATCAGAGCGAGTGTGGTACTCCCAACCATAGCAATAAGCCTGCGATCCATATGGTCCTCCTGCGGCAATAGGTTCGGGCTACCCCAGCCACCTGGCATAGGACGATGCCGTATGCTATGTCGTGCCTTTATCCACGCGCAAGTGTGTCTCTTGCGGACTGCGGAATAGGCAAGGGTGTCCCGGCCGGGAAGCAGCAGGATGCGCCGGGATCAGCGCGACTCTGAAAACGTCCGGAAGTACGCGATCAGCGCGCTCATCGTGGTGTCGTCGTAGTTTGGATTGCCGGGCATAGCCGAATGCGGGTTTTTCGTCTTCGGATCGCGCACGTATGCCGTGAAAAAGTCGGGCGATGCCGCCGCCCATGCGGAAAGCACGAGCCAAGGACGCCCCGACTTCTGGCCTCCCTCCGGGCCCGCATTGTGGCAGCGGAAGCAATTCTGCTTGGCGATCTGGTATCCAGCTTGGACAGCCGGATCGTTCGCGTGCGGACCCCGGGGCACGATCGCGCCGAAGACCGCCTGTTCGTCGCGAAGGTCCAGGCGGACAACGCCCCAAGGAATTTGCGGCTCGTCCGCAAGCTTGAAGCGAGGCACGAAATTCAGGAACGCGACGGTGTAGGGCCCCAGGTTGGTGCCGTGCTCGGCGTCTTTGGGCCAGTCCGGCGGCGCCTTGCCCTCGATCTCGAGAACGAGCAGCGGATGGTGAGCTGCCGTATAGCTGCTCGTAAAGTTCGCGCGGTAGCCATCGCTACAGATGGCTACGAGCATTTCTGAAGTGGGTGTACCTCCCAGGGCGCGCACCAACTCCTCCAGCAACACGCCGCTCACGCGGGTGGGCCCGGTGAACTTCTCATCGTTGGTGGCCGTAAAACTCACCTGTGGCAGCGCTAGCAGATCCTGTCGAGTCACGAAGCGCGTCGCGCCCGGCGACAGCCCTTTCAAATCGCCACCCAGTTCGAGGTCGAGCGGTGAGGATCGCTCGGTGCTCCACTGCTTAAGCAAGATGCCGGAGATCGCCACCGTGGCTTCTGACGATACTTCGCGCGCAAGGTTGAACTGTTCGCCGAAAAAAATGAGAATGAACACCGCGAGCGGTAAAATGGCAGTTCGTCGCATGCACCATCCTAGCGCAACCGTTTGTGTCTGAGCCAGGAATCTCCCGGACACCGCTTGAGCGGCGCTAGCATTGTCGAAGGCGGATCGGCGATGACAAAAAACCAAACGGACCTGCGACCGAAGGCGTGGCTGGCATGGAGTTCGGGGAAAGATAGCGCTTGGAGCCTGCACGTCGTACGGGAGCGTGGCGAGCTGGAAGTTGTGGCGCTGCTCACGACGGTGAATCAAACACACGCCCGCGTGGCCATGCATGCGGTTCGGCAGTCGCTGCTCGAAGCGCAGGCCGCAGCCACCGGGCTGCCCCTGCGCATCGTTGCGATCCCTTGGCCTTGCCCAAACCAAGAGTACGAACGAGCCATGGCCGTCGCCATGCGCGGCGCGCAGTCCGAAGGCGTCACGCACGTAATTTTTGGCGACCTGTTTCTGGATGACGTGCGCCGCTACCGCGAAGAAAACCTGGCGAAATGTAGCATGACGCCCGTGTTTCCTTTGTGGGGCGCTCCCACGAGGCAACTTGCTCAGGAAATGATTGCTGGCGGCTTGCGTTCCTATGTCACTTGTGTCGATCCACGAAAGCTTGATAAATCGTTCGCCGGGCGCGAGTGGGATGCGGCCTTGCTTAGGGATTTGCCTTTGTCGGTTGATCCGTGTGGCGAATACGGCGAATTCCACACCTTTGCGTGCGCCGGGCCGATGTTCAGCGCGCCCATCGCGGTACGACGCGGAGAAGTTGTGGAGCGGGACGGGTTTGTGTTTGCAGATCTGCTCCCGTAAGCCTTGCCGATTGGATGGCAATCAACAGTTTGTCTGGCCTGCGGTTGTAATCAACCACCCGGAAAAGATATCCTTTCAATTTACAGGGCCGCCATGGATACCTCCCCTAGGCGTGAATTGAGCTCGGATCCGCCGGCGGAGGTCTCGGCCGTCCGAGCGGCAGCCGCGACCCCATCGCTCGAGGGGTCGTCGCCCGATCGCCCGACTCTGAGCTTGGAGTCTTCTGAGCTATACATCAACCGAGAGCTCAGTTTGCTGGAATTCCAAAAACGAGTCCTCGAGCAGGCACAGGACCCTGACAATCCCCTTCTGGAAAGGATCAAGTTTCTTTCCATCGTCAGCTCCAATCTGGATGAGTTCTTCATGGTGCGGGTCGCTGGCCTGCAACAGCAAGTGGCCAGTGGTGCCCATGAAACCAGTGTGGACGGCTTATCCCCGGCGACCCAGTTACGCCTGATCGGGGAGAAGGTTCGAACTCTCGTTGACGACATACAGGGTCTTTTCCGCGACACGCTCCTGCCGGCCCTTGCCCGCGAAGGAATCCGAATCCTTGACATCTCCTCGCTCCTACCCGAAGAGCGAGCCGAGATGGACTCGTATTTTCTGCAAAACGTGTTCCCCGTCCTCACGCCTTTGGCGTTTGACCCCAGCCGCCCATTCCCTCACATCTCGAGCGGCAGTTTAAATCTGGCCGTCGTGGTAGGAGATAACCAGGGCACGGAAAACTTTGCGCGTATCAAACTTCCCGACACCCTGCCCCGGCTGGTTCCGTTGGTCTCCAGTGCGGGTCCCGGAAAGGTCACGAAATCGTCGAAGCAAGAAACTGCCTTCATATGGCTCGAAGAGTTGATTGCTGCCAATCTTCCTGTGCTGTTCCCCCGCATGGAGATTGTCGAAGCGTACCCCTTCCGGGTGACCCGCGATGCGGAAGTCGCCATTCAGGAGCTCGAAAGCGACGACCTTCTGGAGAGCGTGGAAGAGGCGATGAGACTGCGGCGGTTTTCCTCCGTCGTCCGTCTGCAGGTCGATGCCAATGTGTCTGAAAGGATTCTGGAGATTCTGACCAACAATCTACCGATCGACAAGCAAGATGTCTATCGCATCCGGGGCTCCATCGGCCTCGCGCGGCTCATGGAACTCTATGCATTGGACCGTCCCGACCTGAAGGACAAACCGTTTGTACCGTTTGTTCCGCCGGGCCTTCGGGCGGACGCGGAAGAGGACATATTTTCCGTCATCCGTCGAGAAGACCTCTTGCTGCATCATCCCTACGAATCGTTTCAACCGATCATCGATTTCCTTCAAGAGGCAGCCCACGACCCCAACGTGTTGGCGATCAAGGTGACCTTGTATCGTGTGGGCCGCAATTCGCCGATTGTGGCTGCCCTGCTGGAAGCCGTCGAGTGCGGCAAGCAGGTAGCGGTTCTGGTTGAGCTGAAGGCACGGTTCGACGAGGAAAGCAACATCGAGTGGGCCCGCACTCTGGAAGATGCCGGCGTACACGTCGTCTACGGCTTGGTCAACCTCAAGGTCCATTCCAAGATCGCCTTGGTGGTGCGGCGGGAAGGCGAACACATTCGCCGGTATGTGCATCTGGGTACGGGCAATTACAACCCCGTGACCGCGCGCGTTTACACCGATTTCGGCTTTTTGACATGCGACGAAAAAATTGCGGACGACGCGAGCTATTTTTTCAACGCTTTGACGGGATATTCGCGGAAAAACGAGACGCACGAGCTGCTGGTAGCCCCCATCAATCTCAGACAGCGGCTGGAAGAATTAATTCTCAGGGAAATAGCGCTGCAAGAGAAAGGCGAGCACGGCCATCTGATTTTTAAGATGAACGCACTGGAGGACCCGCAAATGATCCGGCTGCTCTATCGGGCCTCACAAGCGGGGGTGAAGGTGGAGCTGCTGGTGCGGGGACTTTGCTGCTTGCGTCCGCTGGTCAAAGGATTCAGTGAAAATATCCGTGTCACGAGCATTGTGGGTCGGTTCCTAGAGCACAGCCGCGTTTACTATTTCCGGAACGGAGGCGCTGAGGAGATTTATCTTGGCAGTGCAGACCTGATGCGGCGGAACCTCAGTCACCGCGTCGAAATCCTGTTTCCCGTCACGCTTCCTAGGCTGGTGCGCCGTTTGAAAGAGATTCTCGATGTTCAGCTGAGGGATGAACGGAAATCCAACCATCTGCAAAGTGACGGACACTACCTCCGAAGCAGGATCAGCGACCCCGATGCAATCGATAGCCAAAGGCAGCTTCTCACTCATGAGGGCGCGCCCCGAAAGGTTGCGAAAGGTCTGGCGGTCCTCGCCCGCAAGCGCCGTGTGGGAGACCGAAGGGGTCAGGGTCGGCCAAAAGCTTGAGGTGGGTAACCGCACATCCCCTGGCAGCCTGTGGCTGGTGGGGACGAATGGCCATCCTTCAGGGCCGTTCGCCCCCCGAGCCAACTGGCTTCGCCGCAACAGAGGTAGTTTCTAGCTGGCCCGCTAGGCTCCCGCAGCCCTGGTCTTGTGTCCGTGGTGCTCTACGTGCAGCTTGGCTGCCTCGCCGGCGTGGTGAGTTGCGTGCTGATGATGTCCGTGTGCGGTGTGTGCGTGATGGGCAGCGGTTTCGTAGTTGCCTGCCTCATGGTGTTTGGCCGCTTCGCGATGATGTCGCGCCGCGTGCTCGTGGTGCTCGGCTGCTTTGTGATGATGTTCTGCGGCTTGCTTCGACATAGTTCCTCCATGTGGAAATCTCAAACAGCAGCGAGAAAACTAGCGGGTATTCGTGAATGCACGGTTAACAAACAATGAACGGAGTGCAAGCCGTCGCGTCCGGGCTCGGCGTGAATCCAAGGGGATCGGTCCCCAGCCAATTGATCGGCCGCCTGCATTCTCAGCGGCTCCGGTCAAATGATGCCTTCCTTTACGAGCTGCTGAACCACCAATTTGACCACGTCATCAATGGCCTTGGATACGGAACGGGGATTAACCGTATTGCTGGTGCCCGTCCAAACGATTTCGCCATCGGGCTTCGCCGTGGAGTAAAAATTCGTCTCGATTTGCGCGGTGGTGTCCGTCTGAAGATAGCCCGGGGAATAGACCACCGGATAGAGTGCCCCGTAATAGCCGTAAAAGGTGCCGTAATAGGGATAAAGCGGGTAAGCCTGCCCGGGAACGTAGGTGACTGACTTGTCGTATTTGACCAGACGAGAGACCAAGACGGCATCAAAGCCCTGACCCCGAACGACACTCCTCAACTGATCCATCTCAATCGGAGTCGATTCCGGCCGGGGAAGGAGCGAGTAGCTGGGAACAGCCTGTACACCTGGTCTCGCAATTCCCGCGACCATGCGATCTTCGAATTCAGCGCGGCCGGAAGCCTGGCCGTTCATGGCGAGCACGAAAATGTTCTTGAAGCTACCACCGGCGTATTGCGGGTTTCTCCAAGAGAAGGCCAGCTTGGAGGATTTGGCACTCGATATCGCCACACCGCTCAGAACAGAAAGAATCACGATCGCTAGCCTTTTCATGTCGCCTTCCTGCGGCCCCGTGGTTGGGAATTGCCGGGCACGGCACCAGGTTCTGCGAAGAAAGATGAGGTCGGGCGAACATAGGGGAAACTGTCAAAAATAGCAGTGCGAGCTCGGCTTGTTTTCCTACCCTAGGCCGCTGCGATGAATTCGCGGTTTCCTGGCCCGGGGGCTTGTTCAAAATGGCGTGTGAGGGCGACTCCCTTGCCTTCGTAGTACTCAAGCAAATACGTTTGAAAACAGGTTTGGCACAGCCAAAAATGCTGTACCGAGTGGGTGTTGGCCGGGCGACCCTCCTCCACGGGTTGCTTGGGGAAGCAAAACAGCCTGCCCTGTCGATGATGGAACATGGCAGAGCAGTTCGGATTCGCACATTTTGAGACCATCGCCCCTGCGTCCTCTCATTCGATTTCCGGCTTTGACGCGCTGTTTGCCTTTACCAGGTTATCCGCTTGCCGTAGCTCTGAAATTTTGGCTCTCAGCCACTTTGCGACGGCCGATTCAACTTCCTCCTGCGCGGCTGAGCCATACAAAGAGTCCAGGGTTTCGCCCTGCTCGTTCAACGGTATGTGGCGACATGGAAACTCGTTGGAAATCTGGTCAGCGGGCACCAGAGGCGCCAAAATGCATTCCGAGCAAGGGCTTGGATTTTGCGGGCGGCTGTATCGGAGGCAGGTAGGCGAATCTTGAAAAACCAACGGAGCCCTCCGCGATGGCACATTCACGTTCCAGTAGCCCCCGGCCTCCAAAAACGTAAGTTCCGCCTGGAGCGCACTCACGAGTTGTTGACGGTCGCCTTTCATCTTTTACCCCACGCTAGTCTGCGCACTTTCACCGAGCCTCAGCAGTGATGCACGTCACATCCGATCTCACGAACACGTCGCAATCGCCACAAGGACGCTTCCCGCTTTTCCGGTGTTTCATGCTCCAGCCGTACAATGCTTATTGGTTCAAGATCTGGAAAGCTCAGTGAAGGAGGGGCCATGGATAAGGCGGCACAAGACGGAGCGCGATGGCGCCGAATCGATCGTTATGCGGCCTTCATGGAAGTCGTGCGCAGTCGGATGACGAACCGCGCATTCACGGCTTACGATGTGCCGCGCGAGCACTTTGAGATGATCCTCGACGCCGCTCGCCATGCTCCCTCCGGCGCGAATGCCCAGCCTTGGCACTATATTGTTGTCACCGATCCAGCCATGAAGCAGACAATCGGACAATGCTTCGTGGATGAGCAACAGCATCGCGCTCGGCTGCACATGGGTTTCCCCACGCCGAACTACAACGGGGTCAAGACCGCCCCCGGTCTGATCGTGGTGCTGGCTGATTTCCGCTTCGTGAGGGCCTTTCCCGTTCTGAACGACGGTTCCGACCTGGACCGGCTATATCATCAAAACGCAGAGCGGATTCTGCTCCAGTCCGTCGCTGCTTCGACGATGTCGGCCCACCTGGCGGCCGCCGCTTTGGGTTATGCCGTGTGGTGGATTACGGCCATTGGACAGGAGGATATCCAGCGCCGGATCAAGCCGTTGCTTGGCGTTCCTGACGAGGTATCGATCATTGATGTCATGTGTTTCGGCCCGCCGGCAAAACCATCCTACAAACGGTGGAAAAAGTCGCTAGGTCAGATCATGAGCTGGGACCGGCTTAACCCGGAGTGCATCATGACGGCCGGGCAGATTGAGGAATGGATCAAAACCATGCGACACAAGGTGATGTACCGGGACGAGTCTAAAATCGATTAAGGTCCTCCGTAACCGCCCGAGACTGATTTCGCGCACGGTTGGCCATAGCGGGAAGACGTAAGGTGCCGACTAGAGCGGCTTTAGGAGGAAGCGGTAGGGCCGTCGGAGCGTCCGAACAGCGCGTTCTTGATTTCCTTTGCGATCCAGATCGGCCCCACGAGGAAATAAATCACGCCTTGGAAGAAGGCTGGCTTGTTCCCTTCGATACGATGGCCCACAAACAGCAGAATCCATCCACCCACGAATAGAGCCAGCCCGACGCGCCAGAAAGTCAATACCAGAAGAACGATTCCCGCGATGATGATGGGGATTCCGATCCCGTGCAGAAGTTTGTTCCAGGCGTTGGCGTGCTCGTGGTCATACTGTGCCATGTATTTATCAAATGTGAGCATCACACGCCTCGCCTGCTCCGAACCGTCACGATCCGTGTATACCCCCACTGCGCCGCCGAAGCAAGTGTCCCCCTCGATCCGCAGCGTCTGGAGGCGCATTTGAGGATCTGCATGTCTTCTGCGAAAGGTGGACGGAGCATCGCAGACGCGGAATGGCAGTGATCTCCGGCCAGCTATCTCACCACTTGGCCGATGCGTTCCGAGAAAGATAGCGGCGCAGATACATCGAGAGGATCGCCGAACAGGCAAGCACCGCGCAGCCAGTGACGAACCATGGCGGCAAGTCAGGATACACAAGGGCGTCGAAAACGCGCACAAGAAAGGGTCCTTGGGCAGGCTCGATGCCCGCGCGAGCTTCTAGCCAGACTTCTAGCATGGTCAGCGGGCACCGAGGCCAAGGAGCTAACTCGATGACAATGGCGTAGAGCAACGAAGCGATGTGCAGTGTGCGCAAAAGGGGGCGACAGCGCGTCACTGTCCAGCCCAGCAACACCCAGCCACACCAAAGCAGGTGCAGAAACAGGGCAACTTCTACGAAAATGGGTGCAGAAACAATGGTGATCTCGCTGGATTACCAGCTCTCCATGATCCGCTGATCGCGGCCGATCGGCATTGTCAGCGGGCTTTCTTCCACTCCCCTTTGCAAGAGCGCCTGTCGGCACCTCCTAGAGGATATTGACGGCGCGCGCCGCCAGCAGGGCAATGATCGTGAGAGAGATCAGTGACTGAAGCATGGTGCCGAGCTTTGCCCATCGCGACAAAACGGCGGTATCCGTAGGTGAAAAGGCGGTGCTCGTGTTGAAGGCAAGAAACAAGTAGTCCACGAAATTGGGTACCCACAAGGAGTCCTGGTTTTCTCGGATCATCATTTGAGGAAACAGAAATGAGCTTTTCGACATGCCGTTCGGACGTTCGCGTAGGAGCGGGCCACCGCCGTCCAGTTTCCAGTACCACAGCGCAAAAATGAGAATGTTGGTGACCCAAAGTGAAACCGCCGAGCGCAGCAGAGCGCTCGGTGCCTCCAAGTGTTGCGGGATGCCTTGGACCAAATGAACCAGGGAAGCAATCATTGCGACGGTGATCAGGCCGTTCGCGACGAAGGTGAGAATTCGCGTCACGCGCTGATCACCGCGATGAGCGGAAACCACAATCGGAATCAGCAGAACACCGATCACTACCGGCAAAAGCCAGCTCGGACCGAGAGAAAGGGGCTCCGGAAGGGCCACATACACGCCAGCTGTGGCCATCATGGCTACGAAGGCGGGCCAGCGGGGTTCGCGAAGGACTTGTTTCATGCGGTTCGGAGAAACCATAGTCTCATACAGCTAACTCCGTCGAAACATAAAGTCTCCCCGGAGCTATGCATCGGACCCACAGCAGAAGTTGCAGAAAAATCGATCCGAGATAAGATCGATTTTGATCCCTCTGGTGACAGAAATCACATCGATGGCGTAACTGGCATCACATCGTCGGGCCTCGGGACGGCAGACACTGCTCAACGGAAGATCCGAGGCGACAAGCATGCCTCTGAAACAGGCGCCCGCACATCGCGGGATGGAACACGAACACACCCCCGAAGCAATTCGCCAGCGCTTCGCAAGCGGGCCACCTCGGAGCTATCTGAGGGACTGGGTGTATGGCGGCATTGATGGCATCGTGACAACGTTTGCAATCGTCTCGGGTGTTGTTGGGGCTCGCCTTTCACCGCACATCATTCTGATCCTCGGCAGCGCCAGTCTGATCGCAGACGGTTTTGCGATGGCTTCAGGAGATTATTTGGCAACACGGTCCGAGGACGAGGAATTTCACCACGCCGAGGCGATTGAGCGGCGCCATATCGACGGGTGCCCGGAAGGTGAACGCGAAGAGGTACGCGAGATTCTGCGTAGGCGCGGGATTCCTGGTGAATTGCTGGACCAAGTTGTCGCGTCAATTACGGCCGACCGCGATTTGTGGGTGCGAATGATGCTCCGCGACGAATACGGCCTGCCTGAGGTGGTGCGTTCACCGTGGCGGGCCGCCCTCCTGACGTTCTCGGCCTTTTTTGTTTGCGGGCTCGTACCGTTGGCCCCATTCGTAGCCGAGTTGAGAAACGCCTTCCCGACCGCCTGTGTCGCAACGGGCCTGATGTTCGTGCTGATCGGCGCGCTCAAAAGTCGATGGTCCACCCAGCCTTGGTGGTATTCCGGACTGGCGACTCTGGCCATAGGCGGTGCCGCAGCCGCGGTAGCCTACCTAATCGGCGCTTGGCTTCGCGGTCTTACGGGTTGATTGAGCCGATCTCTTGGTTTGCAACGCAGGCGAGTTTGGGGTGGGGAAGATTGCGATGAGTCCCCTGCCGCCTGTCACCGCACCACATGCCTTCAGGGGGTTTCCTTGTAGACGTGCTGAACCACGTTCGGAATCGCGTTCAAATTCGGCCAATCCGGGAACTTGGCCTTGAATTCGGCAAGCAAGACTTGTGCGGCTTCGTCCGCGGACTTGCCCTGACGCTTCAATTCGAGAATGCGCGCCTCTAGCTGGGAGAAAAACTGGTAGTTCTGCTCGATGAGCGATCCATCGCCCGGTGCACTGTGATCAGGCACGATGTGCTGCCACGACGTCGAGCGCAGCTTCGAGAGAACTTCTACCCAGCTCTTCATACTGGCGTTGTCGTCCGGCAGGTTCGGGACCATTTTGTTTTGCACGACATCCCCAGAAATCAGCGTGCTGTCCGGCTCGACGTCAACGAGTTCATCGCCCTTCGTGTGCGCCTGGCCCATCCAGAAAAGACGTGCGGTCACGCCGCCAAGGTCGAGCGTGATTTCGCGGTCAAACGTGATGTCCGGCGGGCGAAACTTCACTCCCGCGAGTAGCTCCTTCATTTGTGCCGACCGACTACTAAACATCTCCACGAACTGCATTCCACGCTGTTCCAGTTCCTTCTGCTGCTCGATTGTCCGTACCAGCAGTGTGTTCGTCGGGAATCCCCCCTCGCCCGCGGCGTGCTCTGGATGATAGTGCGTCGTTGTGAGGTACAGCACGGGGCCGCGCGAAAGCTTTTGCGCCTCACGCGCTGCGATCGCACCGTTTCGTGGACCTAGCCCCGTATCCACAACGAGCGTGGCACGATCACCCACCACGATGCCGATGTTCGGAAAGCCGATGATCACGGACACGTGATCCGACACGTGCGTAACTTGGTCCTCCGGCAGCATCAGGGTCGGCAATCCCTGTGGAGTGCGCCCCATTACCAGAGCAGCTGTGAAGAGCCCGGCAGCGAGCGCAAACGCCAACACCGTTCGATAGCTTCGCAAGAAGGTCATATCGGCTTGCCTCGTGGCTCCTATGTACTACAATTCGCTCACACCAGTCACTAGCCAGTGTCCTCGGGTTCGAACTTCCACTTGAAATAGGTAGGGCCAGGCATTGGCCGGTGTACCGGACAGGTGGTGCGGCTCGGACCAATCGCATTTATCAGGCAGCGCTGACAGACCCTTTGCGACAGCGCACGCAGGTTGGGCCGCCGGAGGGACGAGGAAGGAGGAATGAGATGAAGCGAGAATGGATTTGGGCGGGAGTACTGGCCGCAACAGGAATGGCAACGCTGGCCCCAGGACAGACACCGGGTTCGCAGCCGCCTGTGACGATGCAAGTGGGCCCCGCGGTGACAGCAAAGGCAGTGAACCCTGCGCCGAGTGCCGCAGCAAGAAATCAGGGACAAAAAACGGGAATCGGAACCGGGGCGGTGTCGGTCAAGGCTTCCGGACCTTCGGCCTACTGGACGGACCTGGTGGACATCGAGGGCAAGGGAGTGGAACAGGACAACCAGTTTCTCTTCGATAAGCAGCGAGGAATCCTATACACCTATCGACAGGACAATTACCGGTGTGCGGACGGGACCCAACAGAATGGAAACGTGCTGATGGGAATCTACACGCAGGGAAATCCAGCGGGAAAGCCGGTGGGATCCGGATGGTATGTCGTAGCCGTCAACGCGGGGCAATGCGGCGAAAAAAAAGCTGGCCTGTTCGGCTGCCGGTTCGACGGAAGCGGGCAGCCGACGACATGCGGAACGGCGAAGGTGAAGGAAGAATCGGGAGAGATAGAGGTCGTGGTCAAGAAGTAGAGGCGGAATAACAAAGACCGCTGCCGTTTCCCGACGGAACGGATCTTGCACAAGAGGCCTGGACCAGCCGGGCAGGCAAACGAGGACTGAACCTGAAATCCGTCGGCGTCTGGTGTGATGCGGGCAAGGTCACTACCAGGCCGGATTCCCGCCTTTGTAAGCCCAGTCAGCAACCTGCTCGTTGTAAATCTTTCGTTTGCTGAACAACCACTTCCCGTCGACCTTCACCATTTCGTCTTCATAATGGCCGAACGAGTCGAGACCGGCAGTTCGTTTGGGATTGTTGTTTCCGTAATGAAACCAATAAGCTCTTCCCATCGCCTTGTTACCGTCGATTTTTATTACGATGTTGGAGATGTTGTGACGTCCGACAGCGGGACGCAACCCCGAAGTATCCTGGCTCGCTCGGTCTGCATCGTTTTTGGCCATCCCCGCGATCAGTTTTCGGATCGCGTCACGGCCTTTTACCGCCGGACCGTAGTCAAGCACGCCATCCTCTGTGAATGTGGAGGCGTACGTATCGGCATCTCTAAAATCCAGGGCGAACATGTAGCGGGCCTGAAGATCCTCGATCAAAGCCCGATCGTCGCCATAGCTGTTTTGCGTGGAATGTGACGAAACGGCAGACGTCAGGAACAAAGCTGCCATACTGGCCAAGAGAATAACTGTCGCTTTCCGCATGAGCTTCCTCTCTTTTGGATTTTTGATCGCCTGGTGCATCTGATTGCGCACATCATACAGAATGCAGCGTCCCGAGCGTACCCGCAAAAAGTCAGGGCAGGCTTCCGGTTGGCAATCCCCACGCTTACCCACTTCAAGGGAGCGCATCAGTCGCTCCGTCGAGACCTTTGCAGTAAGATGTGTTCAATTCTCCGAACGGGAACAAGGCCCGGTGCGATTGTCTCGGGAGAGCTGATTGGCTAGAAAACGGTTCGTTCTCATCTCGTCTATTTTCTTGTTCTGCTTGACCTCCCTTGCCGCGTCGCAGTCACCCATCGACGATGCTACGCGCAAGTTATCGCATGACATCTTCAAGCAACTCGTCGAGATCAATTCGACCGACTCCGTGGGTAGCGTGACGGCAGCTTCGGAGGCGATGGCGCAAAGATTTCGCGATGCGGGCTTCGCCGAAACTGAAATTCAGATTCTCGGCCCTGAGGATCGCAAGAAGAATCTTGTCGTGCGGCTGCGCGGAACAGGAAAACGCCTGCCCGTTCTGCTGATAGGTCATCTAGATGTCGTCGAGGCTCGACCCGAGGACTGGACTACTGACCCTTTCACTTTCGTGGAAAAGGACGGCTTCTACTATGGCCGCGGCACGCAGGACATGAAGAGTGGTGACGCCATCATGGTCAGCACATTGATCCGCTTCAAGCAAGAAGGCTACACGCCCGACCGCGACATTATCCTCGCGCTTACGGCTGATGAGGAGGGTGGCAGATCGAATGGCGTCGATTGGTTGCTGAAGAACCACCGCGATCTGATTGACGCCGAATTCGTGTTGAACCACGATGGCGGCGGCATTGTAGTTGACCACGGCAAGCCGATCATGATGGCGGTGAATGCCTGCGAGAAGCTATATGCAGATTTTCACCTCCTCGTGACCAATCCCGGAGGCCACAGCTCGCTACCCAGGCCGGACAATGCCATCTACTCTCTGGCGGATGCGTTGGAGCGGCTCGAGCATTATCAGTTTCCATTTGAGTTGAACGAGGTAACCCGTGCCACCTATGAGCGCCTGGCCAGCGTGGAAACACCGGACCGCGCTGCCGCCATGAGAGCAATCCTAAAAGATCCGCCCGATGCGGCTGCGATTGCCCGGCTGTCGCAAGACCCTATCGACAACTCCACTACCCACACCACCTGCGTGGCTACTCGTCTCAGTGCTGGGCACGCTAACAACGCCCTGCCGCAGCGCGCCGAGGCGAATGTGAACTGTCGCATCCTGCCCGGACATTCAGCCGAAGAAGTGCGATTGGAATTGATTCAAGTGCTTGCTGATCCAAAGATTACGGTGCAATACGTAGACGAGTTTGGGAACGTTCACGACAGCGCGCCCGATCGGAAGAGTTTCGCTCCTCCGCCCCTGCCGCGCGACGTGTTCCGCCCACTGGAGAAAATCACGGCCAAGATGTGGCCCGGGACACCGGTCATTCCCATCATGAGCACCAGCGCCTCCGACAGCTTCTACACCATGAGGGCGGGCCTCCCCACCTATGTAATCGCAGGCCTCGCCATCGACCGCAACGACATTCGCGCCCACGGCCGGGATGAGAGGATTGGCATCGAGTCTTACTACACGGGAGTAGATTTCTACTACCGCTATCTGAAGGCGGTTACCTCGGAGTAGATCGCCATCCGACCGCCTCGGGTTCACGCGTTTGCTGTTTCAATCGATCCGGCCGCCGGGGCGTCATCCCGCTCAGAAGTGCGTGAGACGGTGACACGAAAATGGAAACGCCGTGGCTTGGTATCGGCCACGGCGTCTTTGTCATCGGAAATCACTAACGACTATTGAACGACCTGAATGGCCTCTTCGATGTGATGGTGCGCCTTGTCAATATGCTCCAGGGCGCGCTGCTGCAATCCCTGAGCAAAGGAGTTGTCTTCCTCTCTGGCAACGTCGTTGTGGGCCTTGTTGACCAGTTCCAGAGACTTGTGCAGACGACCGCGCCAGTCCAGGCTTGCGTCAACGGGAACGTGATCGTTTAAGTCCTTGCCGTCGTCGATCGAAGCCTTCTTGATTTCATTGATGGCCTCGTCGATTTCGTGAACGGCCTTCTTCTCTTGGTCTCTTAGTTCCCCGCCGTCGGGACGCTGTAAGTGAGCACGCGCGTCACGAAGATCAGACAGTGCGTGCAAATACGCGGGATGAGAAGGTCCCGGCCCGGGTTTTGCGGAGCTGTAAGCCGTGAACAACAACACCACAGAGATTGCAAAAATGAGCTTGCTGGCAGATTTCATCGAGTTGCTCTCCTCAGTCGAATGTGATGATGTCTTTCCACCTGGACATCCGGCTGACGGGAAGATGAGCAGAATGCCCGGTAAGTTCCGAGTGTAGGGACGAGAAATCAAGAAAGGGACCTGGCATCTGGTCCAGGTGTTTCCAATCAACAACCACAGCGTGGCCGGTCCCTCTCCTCCGGTGCACCGAGTATCGGAGCATTGCAGAATGCATGTACGATAGATAGACCAAACAGGCGTTGGTTGATCGCAGGCTACGTCGGCCGGAGGAACCGTGGAACATGAAGCGACAAGTTGGCCGCCGGGCGCTCCGGCTGCCATCGGGAATTGAGGCCGTGAAGGCTTACCCAAGTCCACGAGGGAGGACACGATGAGGACGAACTATGCGGCGGTAGTCGTTTGCGCGATTCTGTACTGGCTGCTCGGATACCTTTGGTTTGACCTCCTGTTTAGCAAGCCTTGGATGGCGCTCGAGAATATGTCAGCGGCGCCTAGCAGTATGGCAAACCCCGTCTGGATGGGGCCGTTCATTCTGACGTTTTTCCTCAACCTGCTGATTGCGTTTGTTCTCGCGCAGGTTTGTATCTGGCGCAACGCTAACACTGCCTCGCGCGGTGCGGCGATCGGCATTTTGCTGTGGCTCGGAATCGTCGGACCGATCGTCTGTACGACCTATATGTACGAAATGCGATCGAAACAGCTCTTCGCGCTCAACGAATTCTATCCGCTTGTTGGTCTCTGCGTCATGGGGGCTATTCTCGGTGGGTGGAGAAAAAAGACGACCTCAGCCAATGCCTGAGCGGAAACCGGTCTTTGTGAATACGTCAAGGACAACAGCAACCCCACCATATCGCCTGCAATCTGTTCAGCGTAGATTTCGCGGTGATTTAACTGTGATGGTTGTCCCAGCAAGGCGCTTTGCTAGGATGCGCCCGACCACTCACTTGCCCCCGGAACGCCTTTTCTGAAGGGAGAACAGATGAAGAAGGCAGCAACTTTGTTGGCCTGTTCGGTTCTGGCGGTTATCGTCTCGGGTGTTTTGGTTCACCTGCATGGTCAAACCCCGGCTCCGGAGGACAAGGCCGAAATTGAGGCTCTCGCAATGAAGTATAACGATGGCTTCAACACCCGAAATGTCAACGAGATCATGTCCTGCTACGCGCCGGGGAAAGGTTTGTTCGTTTTCGATGCCATTCCTCCACGTGAATACGCCAGCTGGGATGCTTACAAAAGGGACTGGGAAGGGCTGCTTTCTGCTTATCCCGGTCCCGTCAAAAACACAGTGTCCGAGTTAAGTATTACGGTTGTGGGCCCCGTGGCTTATGGTCACAGCATCCAGGCGGGCACGTTCACGCGCAAGGATGGCTCAAAGCTCGATGTAACCGTGCGGGTTACCGACGTGTACCGCAAACTCAACGGCAAATGGTTGATCGTGCAAGAACACGTCTCGGTTCCTGTCGATCTCGAGACCGGCAAGGCTGATCTGCTCTCCAAGCCATAGCCGCATCCTTCGACTGCTTTATTGAGAGCGCGGAGTTTTCGTGACGAGGCCCTTGCGTGAGGCGGGCGGTTGTTCGCTATAACCCTGCCCCGCTTCCACTCCATTTCAGATCCATTGTAAGCATAGGGACCGACTCCCCCTCCACTGGGATAATGCACTTGTCAGCGAAGGGGCTCTAAAGCAGTATGCCCGCACGAGCAAAGAGCCGTTTAGGGCCGTTCGATTAGAAGTAGGAGGAGACGGAATGAAACGCGAAGACACAAGAGTGCTGTCAGCAATGGGCGCAGGAATGGGATGGGGTCTCCCGGCCGGGGGTTGGGCCAATTCTGTTTTCGAGACCATGAACGAAGGGGTCAGGCGGTTTGGGAACTGGCCGCTATTTCAAATCGGGACAGTCCCGGTGACTCCGATTTTTCTCGTTAAATGCACGGTGTTTTTGGCAGCCCTCGCTTTCGTGGTCCGGCAGAGCAAGAAGTTGCTCGGGGAGCGCATCCTGGCCCACACAAGGATTGAATTAGGCCAACGCTACGCGATTGTCAGGGCGTTCGGTTATCTTATTTTTCTTCTCGGCCTTACGATCGGGCTCGAGTCCGCCGGATTGAACTTGCGCAGCCTACTCGTCGTCGGCGGGGCGCTGGGGATTGGAATCGGATTCGGATTGCAGAATATCGTGGCCAATTTTGTCGCCGGGCTGGTCATTCTGTGGGAGCAACCGGTGAAGTTGGGAGATGTCATCGATGTCAGCGGAACACTCGGAGAGGTAGTTAAGATCGGCCCGCGAGGAACGTGGGTTCGGACGTATGACAACGAGATCATCATCGTGCCCAACTCGGAATTCACCAATAACAAGGTCACAAACTGGACGGCAAATGACAAAACTGTGCGCTTTTCGATTCCTGTCGGTGTGGCGTCTGATTCAGACCTGATTGGGGTGCGTGATTTGCTGGAGGAAATCGCCGGGCGAAATCCCGAGGTGTTGAGCGATCCGCCCCCTCGAGCCTTCCTGCGTGCGTTTGGAGACAGCACGATGAACTTTGACTTGCGAGTTTCCAGTCAGCGTATCGCTCAACACCCGTGGAAGCTTAAAAGCGATCTGATGATTGACATTGCACGTGTCTTCAAGGAACGAAAGATCGAGATGCCGTTCCCTCAACGGGACATTCATGTGCGTTCCGTTTCTTCTCCCTTTGTCGTTGCCAGTCCCAGTGGGCGGTCTTGACAGCGGGCGCTCGTCGAGTGGGCACTTGAAAATGGTCGGTCGGGAGCGGTTTTCGCTCAGCCGATTCAGCAGGGCGTACGCGGGGCAGAGAAAGCATCCCTCGACTCCCTGTAAACACTGACAGATGTTATGCTTCCCGCCGCGCTTTAAAGAGGAGGAAGGAGATTTTATGGCACACAAGATATCGGTCACCTGCTCGTTAACATTGCTACTGTTCATCTGCTTTTTCCTGACGGTCCGGGCCGATGATACAGCCAAGGACCAAGAGACTCTCGGGAATGCCGCTACGGTGTTGCAGGCGATGCTAGATGCCAAGAGTGTTCCGGAAAGCCTGCTGGCGGACGCTGATTGCGTAGTCGTTCTACCTAGTGTGAAGAAGGGCGCGTTTATCGTCGGCGGAACCGGAGGGCGCGGCCCGATGAGCTGCCGAGGTGGCAAGAATTTCGGAGGCAAATGGTCACCGCCGGCTATGTACAGCATCGGTGGCGCCAGCGTCGGTCTGCAGGTCGGCGGATCGGCCACGGACTTCGTGCTCCTGATAATGGCGCAGAGAGCGGTGGACAAAGTACTGGAAGGCAAGACCAAGGTTGGAAGCGACATGACCGCCGCGGCAGGTCCCAGCGGCGCCACCTCGGCGGGCTCGGTCGGAGGAGCCGACATTCTGACCTATGGTCGAGCCACAGGACTATTCGCCGGGATGTCACTCAGCGGTGCCTCGCTCTCACCCGACGGTGACGCCAATGAACGGCTCTATGGCAAAGGCATCAGCGCGCGCGATATCGTGCTTGGGGGAGCGGTCAAGACCCCGCCCGGAGGCGAGCGATTGGTTTCGCTGCTGAACGCCAAGGTGCCAAAGCACAGCGCAAAGTGAAGAGCTATTGGTTCGACGCGGCCGCAGGCGCGTGAACAACCGGCTGGACAAGGCCTGAGCTGCGGAAGGTTATCGCCTGTTTGACTTTGTAAGGGCGCGTGTCTTGCGCCTGGCCCTATTCCTGTTCGGATCACGTCTCGGTTGGGGGCCTACTCTTGCCCGGGCATCAGACCATTCATACGCTTCGCGAAGCCAGTCGGTGAGCGGCTCCTCCACTTCGTCGCGATGGCTGACCTGAATGACGTGAACGAGCTTGGATTTCGAGGCGCGACCGACGCGTCGCACTTGCGGAGCCTTCAGCGTGCGACCCAGGAACACACAGAGTTCGAGAAAGTTCCTCTTTGGACGCACGAAGAAGTAGCAGGATTTCCGCGAGAACATGATGGACTTATGGGAAGCGTAGATCCGCTGATCTCCGAAAGAGACAGCAGTCTCGCGCAGTCTCTCCCAGGCGTCCCGCAGATCCTCTGAGAGATCCCGCGTGAGAACCGCCTCGGTCGTCGTCCAGCAGTCATGCTTCTCTCCTTCCCCAACCCGCTGCTTGCAATGGAAGCATGTTCGACCGACCATGGGTCTCTAAACTGCCGGGTGAGGGCTAAAAGCCTTCTTCGAGGCCGGACTTCGATCCGTCGTGCGCATTCCAGAGAGTGCGCGCGTTAAGGAGCGCCGGCCCGGCTCCGGATCACCTGTAATCAAATACGCGAGAACGGCCCCCTGGAAGAGTTGCAGCACGTCCTCCACGACCCGTTCATTGGGCAGAAACCTTGCGAGCAACTGCACCCACTGCCGCTGCTGCTCCGCGTAAAAGGCCCTTGCTCTTGCCGAGCCATTCCACGCGCGCCGAGACAGATCCATGACCAGTAGCAAAACCCCTTTTGCCTGAGGAGCCGTTGTCCGCTCCCATAGTGCCATCAACACGTTCATAAGAGAGACGCCCGCAGGAAATGATTCGGGCGCAAACTGTGCCCGCAATCTTTGCTCGAGAAGCGCCATAGCGCTCTCTTCCAGCCTTTCGCGGTCGCCGAAGTAATGAACCAGCATGCGCTTGCTAATTCCGACGCCGGTGGCCAATTGGTCGAGGCTGAGCTCGATCGTCCCAGCCTGGATAAAGGTGGCCAGGCATCGCTCCGCAAGCTCTCCCTGACGGATTCTTGTTTGTCGTTGCATAGACTTGTACCATGTGGTACATGTGAGCTGCGTACCATCCGGTACATCTTAATGCTAGGAGGGGATCTCATGAAAGGACAAGAGGTGGCTCTCCTGCTTGTTCTCGGTTCGATCCTTTGGCTGCTGGGGACCTTCTGCTACGCAAATTACGGTCGAGCGATCCTCGAGACCACCAGCCTGCGCTATTGGTGCGCCTTGGCCCTGTCGGCGATTGCTTCTGCGGTTCTTT
>Ga0187782_10000572_pt1 | contig 25262 bp, 22 predicted proteins | sample 0715_SJ02_MP15_2_FD_132454 | JGI IMG/M metagenome (GOLD analysis project Ga0187782, IMG submission 132454) | Tropical peat soil microbial communities from peatlands in Department of Meta, Colombia - 0715_SJ02_MP15_20_MG | ecosystem: Environmental > Terrestrial > Soil > Wetlands > Peat | place... | reverse complement strand
GAACCAACACTTCACCCGCCGAATATCGCATCTCAGTTCCACCTCCACCGCCACCTCACACCGCGCCGCCAAGCAACGTGTGGGGTGGCTTCTGTGTGCTATCGGGTCAACGCATCGTTCACCACTGGCACGTATCGCCGCACGCCGGGCCGTCGCGGTTGCCGCCGATGGCGTCGCTTGAATGACTCGACCACGTCGGGGTCGAAGAGCCGTGACCCTTGCGGCCCGATGATGTAATCGAGTTCGTGACGATCACACATGGCGCGAACGGTGTCCGCGTTCACCCCGAGCAGCTTCGCGGCTTCCGACACGCTGACCAAGACCGGCGCTGTGTTGAGCACGTCCCACACCCCTTCTCAAAAGGTCCTACTAATAAGTATTCCGAGAACCACTTTCAGCGGATGGGATTTGACCACATGAAGAAAGGCGGGTCGAGTACCCCCGCCCTAACGAAAGTGACGCCGCCTTCAGCGAATTGACTACACGGTCAGTTGCCGCCCCCCTTCTCTGACCGACCTAACCCTAGAACGACGCGCTCTGCGTCGTGGCTCCGGTCGTGACGAGCGTGAGCGTAATCTTCTGGTTTGCCACCGGGGTTCCCGTGCTCCCCGTCGCCGTCATGGTCGCACTGCCGGCGGTGCCCGCCGCAGTCCATGCCCAGTTCGCACTCGACGGCGCCTGGAAGCCAAGGTTGGAATCTGTATTGGCCGTGAACGAGCTGTACTGCTGGTAGTATGCCCACTCCATCGTCTTGAGTTCCTGGAGTGTGTTTTGAGCCTCGGCCTTGTACGCTTTCTTCCGTGCGCCGAGGTAGAGCGGAACGGCCGCCGCGATCAGGATGCCGATGATCGCAAGAACGACCACTAACTCGATGAGCGTGAACCCATGCTCTTTCCGGCGCTGATGCTTCCAAATGTATTCCATCACTGCGACTCCCCCGTTCTCACAGTGATCACACTGCCTCCGCCTCAGGTTTGTAGGATTTCCTCGTCGCACCGACATACAGGGGGACGGCCGCCGCGATGAGCACCGCGACGATGACCAGAACGACGACCAGTTCGAGGAGCGTGATGCCGAATACCTCGCGGCACGACGTGGTGTTTGTGTCGTCATGAAATCGTCCCCCCTCGTTGCCGTAATCCGGCACCGAGCACGATGGTTGCTGCGGGGAACCAGCGCTACGCCGGCGTTGGCGGAGGGAGATCGAGGTCCGTGATGCGGTCGGCAGGCCAGCCGACGGGCCGCCCCGCGCTGAGGCGACCCGGCGAGTTGCGCAGGGAGACGGTGAGGTATGCCGAACGAGACGGAGCGGTCGTCGGGACCGCCGGTGCGATTTTGCCAGAGCCGTGCGGCCGCGCCAGCGCGGCTCCGGTCGAATAGGGATGGCTTCCAGTGGCGGCCGCTGTGCCGAGGAGCAGCGCGAAAATGCACATCGGCAGCAGCAGTGCGGCCGCGTGCCTCCTCCATCGCCAGCGATCCGTTGTCACAGTCGGCATCATGGGTCCCTGATACATACATCATGCCCATGTGCGGAGCCGCAAAGACATGGCGAGCGGTGCCGAGTCCGGCGGCAATCGTCTTCCCGCACGAGTTGCAGCGTCGGGCGTACGTTGCCTTGGACGGCACCTCACGCCCCCACATGCCCGTCTACTTCCTGGGCAACGATCCCGGTCCCGCCGAGACGGTGCGCCCGAGTTGCCGCGCGAGGTCGGGCGTCACCAGCACGCCATTATTCAGGTCCGCGTGAAGTGACTGCACCCAATCAGCGAATCGCTCGACCTGTTCCTTCGTAGGTTTGTGCTGCGGCTTCGCGTTGTGCTTGCGGCCCATGTGATCGGTGCGAGCGGATTCGTCTTGAGGAGCCCCATCATCAGCAGCCACCGGATAAACGTCCGCAGGGCCCTGTACGCTTGGTGCACGGTCGACGGCTTCATGCCCCGTGCGGGGAGCTTCGCGAGGTACGTTGTGATCCCGAGCGTATCGAGGTCGGCGACGGTCGACATGTCGGCGGCAATCCGGTCGAGCCACCACCGATACGTCCCCATCGTCCGTGCCGAACACCCGCCGACCTGCTTTTGGAGCAAGAACGCGTCGACCAGTTGCGGAGTCGTGCGAGGTACTGACGGCATGTCACCCCGGCGTCTCCCGTGACGCCCTGTCGGACCCATGCGGGGGAACGATTCGGGGCAATGTCGGCGAGTCCGCGAACGGGACCGCCACTCTCACCACCCGCGAAACCGAGAGTCGGACCTTTTAACTTTTCGCCCTGTTTTGCACCCCCTTCATCGTGCGCTAGGCCGTACTGTGTAACGGTTTGGTCGGGGCGCCCGGACTTGAACCGGGGACCTTCTGCTCCCAAAGCAGACGCGCTACCAAGCTGCGCTACGCCCCGTCGTTTCTGGGTCTGCGGAGGTGTGCGTCTGCTCATCCGCGCCACCCCCCCAGATTCGCTCTAGGCTGGAGTGTAGCACAAATGATGACGCAAAGTGACGCGAGTGACATACCCCTCCCTTGCGAGTAATGCGGCAGACTCTCGGCACGAGACGCTGACCATGGCGCTGCACTACGCGCGCCTCGCCCACGTGGACGTCGCGGCGCCTACCGGCGGGCGAGCCCCGTGGACGTCCTCACGCTGGAGTAGGTCCTGCCAGCGTGACTACGCGCAAGGCCAGGCGGGCATAGGGGTCCTCAGACGGCCTCGGGAAAGGAGCGTTGACGTCGGCGCCATGAAGACCGAGAAGGCTATTCGAGACCGCGTGCGCCAGCTGCTCAGCCGCCGGCAGGGTTACCTCAACACGCTGCCGCTGGCTCCGCAGGTTGGCGTGCTCGAACGAGCCATTATCGAGCTGCTGTGGGTGCTCGGCGATGTGAAGAACGTCGACGAGGGCAACGAGGCGGTGGCGAAGCTGCAGCGTGCGCGCTCCCGCACCGGACACTCCGACCTCGTGGGCATGACCGTACGCGCCGTCAAGACAAACGGGTCTCGGGTGGTGCTGGAGCTCGCCTCCCGGGACGGCAGCGCGGAAATGCACGTGACGCACCCCGACTCGTCGGGAGGGCTCACCGTGACGCGTTGGGGGCGCACCTAGACTGGGATGGCTCAAATCTGGAAGATGTTGGCGCTAATGGCGGCCAGCCGGGCGTGATAGGTCGCCCGCTCCTGCGGCGTCGGCAAGTTACGGCCGCCCTCCGGCCATGACGCTATGAAGGCTCGTAGGGAATGCGAATGATGAGTACTTGCAACCGCTCTTCCACGAGTTGCGGGAGGCATCGGCAGACGCGTCAACTGGGAAGCAGTCCACCCGTGCGAAAAGTGCGTCGCGCACGGCAACGACATCAACGAGCGGGAAATCGGGCTGAGTGTGCGGGTCATACTGCGCGTGGGGCGCGGCCTCGCTCATCCAGAGCAACACTCGTACGCCCGGCTTCCGGTGGCGCCTCGAGTATGCGCCGAACGTGTGGACAATGGCGTTGCGCGCAGCCCACCACTCACTGCGGCTCAACTCTCCCACTACGCCCAGCCGGTGCAGGTCAGAGTTTCGGCCAGACCGCGCACGGTACTGTCACCGGCCGGGTGCAGTTCGCAAGCCAGCCGATTCAACGCGGCCTCCGCCTCCGCGTACGTCGGGCGCTCGTACGCCCACTGCAACTCCGCCGCCACGCCCCCTGCTGGCCGGTCGAAAGATAGGGCGTGACCTCCTCCGCGTAATGTCTGGTGTTGTCGCCGAGCACTCCATTCACCATGCCAGGGACGCTTCCCCCATTTCTCAATGAACTCCCGCGGAGACTCGTGCGCGGCGCCCCGCGTGTCCGATGCACGTCCGCGAGAACGCAAGAGGAGGATTCCGGAAGAATTCGCCGGTACTGGCCATCGAACACACGAAGGTGATTGACAGCACTTTCAACCCCACCCATAATGCCCCCAACAACCGAATAGTCAGCACCGCCTTCGAACGGGCAAACCCGAAGCAATTCGGGGACGCAAAGCCACGGGACCCTCAGGGTCGGCCGGGTTGCCGAAAAGGAGCCGGGTGTACGTTGCCGGGCACGGAGGCCGTTCTGTGGCATCTGTGCCCTTGTTTTATCCTCTGCGGCGTCCGCGCGTTGGCTCGCACCGCTCGTCCGATAGCACTGCCTGCGCACGACACTACGGGAACGTGCTCCAAAAAAACGAATTGGGGAGGCAACCCATGAGCAGTCGGGTCAATCATCAGGAGATCGTCAAGAAGGCGCTCGATGCCAAGGCGGTGGATTTTGCGGCGATCGGGAAGGTGATCGCCGAGGTGGGGCCGGCGCTCGCGCTCGCCGATGACCCCGGGGACTTCTTCTGCGGTACCATGCGGCATTTCGTGCACGTCTATTCCGTCCGTGTCGTCAACGACGGCAGTGCGGTGGAAGAGTTGGGGGCTCTCGGGCGGGTTGCCGCGGAATTGCGGTCATAGGTGGCGGCCATTCACGAGGACGCCGAGGCGAGCGCCGGTGCTTCCGATGTCAACGGAGCCCGGTGGGACTCCGAGGACTTGGTGCGCCGTCTCTGCTGGGCGCTTGATATTGCCGAGCGGGCGGTGGACCGGCTCGCCGCAGCCGGATATGCCGATCCGGATGAAGTTGGAAACCATCTTCGTCCCGAGAAGCTGATCGCCGAGACCGCGTTTCTGTTGCTCAGTGCTTCGACGGCCGGGCGGTATCCCGAGGTGGAGCGGCGTGTTCGGCGCGTGGCGGAGCGGTTGACCCCTCACGCCCGAAGCGAGCGCATGATTCTCGGGATCTGCCTGGAGCCGGCCCTGGCCCTCGATTACGCGGAGGCGCACATCTGCCTGGCGAGGCTCGGGTACCCCGACGTACGCTTCGACGCCGCACTCCGCCGTAGCCTCGGCGCACAGGCGCACGCCAGCCGCGAACGCCCTCCCCACCGTGTTCTCGAGCAGGATTGGCTCATGAGCGGCTGCACCGGCGCGCGAGCCTGCCGCGCGGCGCGCAGCTCGCAGGCGGTGTGGAACTCGGCACTGGGCCGCTCGATCGATCTGCTCGGCTGCACCCGTGAGGACGTGTACGCCTTTACTCACGCTCTAATGTACGTGGCCGACCAGGACCTCCATCCCCGGCGGTTGCCGCGCCCGAAGCCGGTGATCCTTGAAGAGGCCGAAGCCGCTCTCGCTTGGTGCCTCGACGAGCAGGATTACGATCTGGGCGGGGAGGTTCTGCTTGCATGGCCGCTCGTCCGGAGGCCGTGGAGCGCGGGGGCAGCGTTCGCGTTTCGAGTGCTGGCGCACGTCGAGGACCAGGCCGGCTTTCTCCCCGCACCGAGTACCCGCCTGCAGCGCCTCAACGCGCTGCGGGGTGATGCGCGCATCAACTACCTTTTGGCAACGGCGTATCACACGGCATACGTGATGGGGATGCTGTGCGCTGCGGTCCTGCGATTCGGAAGAACACCCCCATCCAAGATCCCTCGGACCCTGGCGGCGCGGGGCAGCGCACACAGAATCCTCCCGCTCCTCGACGCAGACGGAATGCACCCTCACTGGCGCGGCGAGTTTGACCACCTCCGTGGTCCGGAGCAGGACGCGATTGCGGGCTTCCTGCTGGCCATCGCACTGCGCCGGAAGGTGGGCCGGCGAGACATTGCCGGTCTCCACGACGTCCTGGCCATGGGACTCAGCCTGGGCCTGGCGGATTCCCCTGCGGCAAGCCAGGCCGCGGAACTGTTGGAACGCCTCGCCGGGGCGGCTCCGGAGTTACCGGTGGCCGCAGGGCGGAGCTAGTCCCGAAGAGTCAGCATCCTTCGAAGGGGCAAACCCGAAGCGATTCGGGGACGCAAAGCCATGGGACCCACGAGGTCAGCCGGGCTGCCGGAGGGCACGAGCACAAAGGGAACACGGACGCGAGCAACTGTGACGGTGCGCTCGCGTCTTGCTTTCTTGCTGACCCAATTCGAATAAAGGGGGAAACTCACGTGACGGACAACAGCGCCCAGAACCCCGTTTCACGGATCGGCAACCCGCCCGCGAAGGTTGACCTCACGAAATTACCGCCCGAGCGGGCCCGAGCGTCTTTTCGTGCGCTCATTCTCGCCAATCCCAACTACTTCGGAAACGTGACCGGCAGCCAATTCAAACCCGTCTTGAACATCGTTTCCGACACGACATACGAGGAGCTGCACTGTGTGGGATTCCAGCCCGCGCTGAACCGGCTGGAGGCCGTGGTCCACGTCAACCAGTCGACGGGGTATGGCGGCGACGTGTGCTCGAGCGGGTCGCGGGAGTACGTTCGCTTCTACCTCTCCTACGACAACGGCGCCACCTGGCAAGACCAGGGGTCGGTGAGCTTCGCGGTCTACGACGTGCCAGGGAACAAGCCGCTCGAATATGCTGCCACACTGGAACTCCAGCCCCCGCCGGCGGAGAAGCTGTGCTTCATTCAGAACCTCCCGAAAGTCAGGGCGATCCTCTCCTGGAACAACGATCCGCCTCCAAACACTCCGGCCTTTACGCCGGTGTGGGGCAACGTAGTGGATGCGCACATCCAGATCGAAGGGCTCGACCTGATCGTACTGGCCGACGTGCTGCAGGAGGCCAACGTCAGCCTGCCGATCGAGCTCGCCTCGTCGATCGACCTGTCGCAGAGCGTTCACACCGCCAAGGCAAAGGCGCTGAGCGCGGGTGAGTTGGTCGCTCTCTACCAGGGGACCAAGGTGCCATCGCACCGCTTCCTGTTCGCCGAGTTCCAGCAACTCCTGGCCCACCCGCCGTTGACCCAGACCTTGATGACGGCAACGCCGTCATTGCCGCTGGCCGGGCTCGGCGTCAATGTCGGGGACGCGGTGGCCGGGCTGCTTGGCACGAGCGGCGACACCACGTACGAGGAGCTGGACTGCGTCGGGCTCGACTTCAATCGGGACGCGGTGGTGGGCGTGCTGAAGGTCAAGCAGCCCGGGGGCTATCTTGGCGGCCCGTGCACGGCCGGGAGCCAGGAGTATGTGGCGTTCTGGGTCGACTGGGGGGATGGCAAGGGGTGGACCTATGCGGGGACCGCGTCGGTCTCTGTTCACGACTTCAGCAGTATTCCGCCGGACGGCCTTGAGTACTCTGTTTATCTCCCCGTTGATATCGTCAGCCACATGCAACCGTGCGGCAGCGGGGCCAAGACGGCGCGTGTGCGCGCCATCCTTTCCTGGGAGACACCGCCGCCGCCGAGTAATCCAGACTACGTGCCGGTGTGGGGGAACCGGGACGACACGTTGGTTCTCGTCCGGCCCGGGACCGCGCCCACCGCGTGCATGGCCAATATCAGCATCATCGGCGGGATCGGCATCGGCCAGATCGACACCGGCAGCACGGGATACACGGTGCCGAACGCGCTCTTTGCGCTCCAGGGCACCCCTGCCGATCCCTGGGTTCCCGCCCGGCAGTGCCCGTTTGGAGCCCGGATTGTCATTCAGGGATATCCGTGCGTCGGATACAAGTATCGCGTCAAAGTCAGGGACGTCACGGCCGGCGGGCTCCCGATCATATTGACCGATCAGATTTGGACGGTGGACAACAACGGCAACGGGACGTGGCGGAGTCCAGACGGGAGTGGGTTCTTCACGTACGTGGGTACGAGCGACAACATCGACAATGTCCTGGCCTACTGGGATTCCTCCGGCGACGATCTGTGGGAAGTCATGCTGGAGCTCGCGGACGCCAGCGACAACGTGCTCAACTGGACGCCCCAGTACCGAGTCCAGTTGGACAACACCGCGCCCATCGCTGCAATCCACATCGATAGCGGCGGTGATTGCAAGCAGTTTACGGCGGGCGCCACGATCAACGGCCACTTCGTGGCGCAGGACGCGAACTTCGGCGTGTTCGGGCTGAGCACGCTCCCGGCCTCCGTGAATCCCAATGAACCCACCACCGCCACGCCGGCGACATCGGAAACGGCGCCCTCGCCGGGTAACCCTTGGCAACTCAACACCGACACTCCCGACGAGATGCCGCCGTGCGGCTATGTCGTACACCTGGATGTGTGGGACCGGTCCATCCTGAACAGCGCTCCCGGTAACCACAACTACAATTCAGCCGACGTGGGCTTCTGCTTGCTGATCTCCTAGTCATAGGCGGGTGCGTTTCCCGAGGAGGGCTCTCCCGTTGGGCGAGCCCTCCTCCACAAAGGAGCGCTCTTTCGCGGAGCGACAGCCCAACTGGAACCCATTGCAGGGCAACAATTTCCGCACGACGGCCTCTTGAAGGCCGCCAGAAAGAGGCCCCCCTCGCTCCCGCGGATCAGTGACAGGGTCGTGGCGCTCCTCACGCACCTGCAGGTCAGCGGTGCGAGATCGCGCACCCTGGAACACCGTCGCATGGGCTCGGCGCGCTCACCAGCGTCCTCGACAACGCCGATCCCGACGCGCTGACACGTCCGAATCTCGTTGCATTCTTGGAGACGTTTCAGCTCAGCCGGCCTGCGGCCGCTGGAGGGTTCGCGTTCAGCTTCCACTCATCAAAGGACCGGCCCGGAAGACCGCGGTTGGCTGTCGTCAGGTCGAGCGGTCACGAACTCTTTTGCCCGCCACACCCCCCTTTCGCTCCCGCCCATCGCGCACGACAGTGTGGGAGTTGTTAGTGTCTGTACACCGCGGATTTTGGTCCTACCACAAGATATAAAGCACATGTCGAAAGGAGGTGCTATGCGGTGCCCGCGCGTCTGTTGACCCGCAGGAACTGGCTCGCCGTGTCCGGGTGGCACTTGGAAGACGAGCCGGCAGACAGCGGTGCGGCGGGCGATCGCCTCTCTGCTGACCGGCCGGGACGGCGACGGGCTACAGACGATCGAGTGGAAGATCAAGCTCGCGCGCGTCGATCGCAGGCGATGCGAACGAACGTCACCAGAATGCGCGTAGCCGCGAGCACCGTACCACGAACCGTTCCGGACACCTTTGAGGTGCCGCCGGCGCGGCGGCGATGCGCGACGGGGACTTCCAGGATTCGAAGGCCTGCGGCCGCAGCGCGCATCTGCATCTCCAGGTTCCAGCCGTAGGTCTGCTCTCGCATGGCCAGCCGTCTGAGCGCGTCCCGGCGGATGGCACGAAACGGGCACATGTCCGTGTACGGGACCCTGTACAGCCACCGCACGAGAAACCCGATCATGCGACCGGCGACCAGCTGGGAGAGGCTCATGCTGCCGCGTTCGCGCAGCCCGCGGGTGCGCGAGCCAACGACGAAATCGTAGCGGCCGGCGGCGATCGGTGCCACCAACTGGGCCATCAGTTCCGGACGATCACTTCCATCCCCGTCCAGGAACACGATGATCTGGCACGCGGGATCGACGGCCCCTGCGCCGGTGCGGCACGCCCGCCCGTACCCCCGGTGCGGCTCTCGCACGACGCGCGCCCCGGCGCCGCTCGCGCGGTCGGCGGTCGCGTCTCCGCTGCCATTGTCGACGACGATCACTTCACGCGCGACCTCACGCGGCACGGCGGCGACCACCTGGGCGATCGCCGCTTCTTCATTGAGCGCAGGGACGACGACCGACACCCAGGCGTCGCGGCTCGGACTGCCGCTTGCCGGCGCTGCGGCGTACACACTACTACTGCGCCACCACACGCTGCACAATCCCCCTCGCACGCAATACCGACTCGGCGGCCGCAAAGTAGTCACGTACGTCGGCCTGCGCTCGAATCCAGTCGAGATACCGCCCCAGGCCCACGGTCAGGTCCGTTCGGGGCACATATCCGGCCGCGCGCGCCCGGGAGATGTCAGCGACCAGATGACGGATCTCCCCCGGTCGAAACTCGCCGCGCATCACCGGACTCAGCCGGATCCCCAGCGCGTCCGAAAGCACGCGGCACAACTCGCTGATGCTGGTCGCGACGCCGCTTCCTACGTTTACCGGGAGCCCATCCCACGCGCTGGACGTCGCTGCGAGCAAGTTCGCCTCCGCAATGTCTTCGACGAAACAGAAGTCACGCGTCTGCGCGCCGTCCTCGTAGAGCACGGGCGGCTGCTGAGCCAGCAGACGCGTGCAGAAGATGGCGATGACTCCGGTGTAGGGATTAAAGATGGATTGGCGGGGGCCGTATGTGCATGAATACCGCAACGCGACGGCCGGGATGCCCGTGTGTCGCGCCCACGTCAGCACCAGTCGTTCCTGCGCGACTTTGCTGATCGCGTACGCCGTCTCGCCGCTCAGCGGCACGTCTTCCCGTGTCGGGACGGACGTCACCGGCCCATCGCAGCGGGGGCAGTGCACCGCAAAGTCGCCGCGGCGTAACTGCACGAGCGGCCTCACGGGTGGAAAGACCGTGCCGTGCCGCGGGCACTCGGCGGCGCCCTCCGGGTAGACGACCTGTGAGGATGCCACGACCACTTTCTTGACGGGCAACTTTCGATCGCGGATCAGCTCCAGCAACTGCGCGGTTCCGGACGCGTTCACCTCAACGTATTTGGCCAGCTCGGGCATGAATCCACCGTACGCCGCCTCATGGAACACGACGTCGATGTCTTGCAGCGCCGCAGTGACGGCGGCGCGATCCCGCACGTCCGCGTGGATGAACTCGGCGGCGCCGGGCACCCAAGCGGGCTTCCCGTGCGGATGTGTCTGCGGCTCCAGGTTGTCGAGAATGCGGACGGCCCAGCCGTCACGCAACAGCCGGTCCGCGATGTGCGACCCGATGAGACCAGCCCCGCCCGTCACGAGGGCCCGCCGGCCGCGCTGCCCGTCGCTTCTCATTCACATCTCCCTTCCAGCGAACGCCGGCCCGTCGGCGCGTGGCCGGTAGCGACCGGGCCGCCACGCTCTTGGCCAGACGCGCGGCGCGAGCGCCAGCAGCGCAAACGGCACGTACAGGGCCACGTCGAACGACAGCATTTCGTCGTTGATGCCGAAGAACGGACGATACCACAGCGCTGAGAACAACCACGTCGTCGCGGCTGTCAAATAGAGGAGCGAGACGGTGGGGGTAAGGGCCAGGAACAGCGCGAGCCACCCGAAGTACCACAGGTAGTGGGTGGAGATGAGCACGATAAACGCCGTCGCCAGCAGACCGGCGTGGCGGACGTCGCCGAGCGCCGTACGGTCCCGCTCGCGCCACACACGTATCGCGATCACGAGGAGTGCGACGAGCGCAGCGCCGACGTAGGCCAATGTGGGCACGGTGACGCCGGCGAGCCGCGCGACGTCGAGGAGGAAGAAACGATCGCCGCTGACCAGCCCTTCCTCCTGCGCATAGCCGGGCAGGAACCCGATGAGCCCCGTGCCGGCGCCCAGGTAGGGCAGATAGCCTGCAATCACGGTCGCCCCTAACGCGAGCGGCATGATTCTGTCCCCGCGACGATACAGCGCCGGGAACAGAAAGGCCGGATACCATTTCACGAGGATCGCGCACCCGAGCGCGACACCGGTGAGCGCCTCCCAGCGGCGAACATGAGCGAACAGCGCTACGGCGACAAAGGCGATCGCCGCCGCATCGACGTGGCCCGCCCCCGCGTACTGCCACAGCACGAGCGGGTTCCACGCGTAGAGCAGTACCCGGTCGCGGGGCAGGCCGAGGCAGCCGAGCGTGAGGGTGAGCATCCACACGGCCGCGGCCTCGAACGCTACCATCCCGGTTTTCATCCCGGTGACGGTGTCGCTGACCCGCGTGATGGCGAGAAAGATCATTTGCCCGACGGGCGGATAGATCGTGTGCGCGTAGGTTCGGCGGTTGATGTGTGGGTAGATGGTCGCGTCGCGCAAGCGCGCGAGCGCCGGGTCGGCCGGGACGTACCGGTAGGGATTGATGCCGACCGCCTGCACGCGCCCATCCCAGACATAGCGGTACACGTCGTCTGAGAACTGAGGCGGCATGAGCAGGAGTGGCACCCGGCACAGGATTCCGACGAGCAGAATCAGCCCGAGCCCCATGCGGCCGCTGCGGGATCGGAGGATGGTCCAAGCTGCGCCCAGAAACAGCACGGCCTGCACGAATGCCAAGGCTTGCAGGGCAAAGATATCTCGCACGGGCGCCCACAGCGGATAGAGATACGATCCCACTGTCAGCGCGCCAAGCATCGCCAGGACGGTCGTGGCGGTCAAGCCACGGGGTCGTCCGCTCTGCGCCGCCGCGACCGTCACGGTGGAAGCCGACTGCCGGCCGCGTGCAGCGGCCAGATCCGCTTCGGATCGCGCCGCAGCAACCCCCGGAGAAACTGTCGGCTGTGGGGCGCGCCGTAGCCCGGTCGCATACCGGTCGCCTCGTCGTCGGCGAACAACTCCTCGCACAGGCGCACCAGGCTGGGCCCGTCGTCCACGTCGTACCAGCGGGGCAACAGCTCGACGTCCAGGCCGAGCTCCCGCGCCCGAGCGATCGTCTCCGCCAGCACCCGGTCCGTGCTCCACGCGATGTCCGCAAACAGCTCGGGGCGGGATCGCGTCAGCCCGATGAGATAGTAGCCGCCGTCGTCGGCCGGCCCGAGCACCATGCGCTCGCCGGGCCGTGCGAGCGCGGCGGCGGCGTCGGCGAGCGCAGCCGAAGGCAGTGTGGGACTGTCTGAATCGATGAGGCACGCAGACGCGTACCCGGCCGCAAGCAGGTCCGCGACGCCACTCGCGAGCCGGTCGCCAAAACCGTCGCCTCGCTGCGGGACGAGCCGAAAGCTGCGCGGGAGCAACTCGGACAACTGCGGTTCCGTCCCTACCGGTGTATAGACCGCGACGCCGGCGCACGCGTCCGCGGCGCTCACGGCGGCGATGTTGTCGGCGGTGTCCCTGAGGAACGCGGTGTGCAGGCCGGCCGCTTCCTCGAACGTCAGCGGCGGGACCAGCCGCGTCTTCACGTGGCGCGGTCTGGGCACCTTCGTCATGATGGCAAGCGCGCACGCGGCGGCCACCGAGGCGGGCCGCCCGATCGCCGAGATCCGGTGCGTCGGCGCGGGCGTCATTGGACGTGTGCCACCACGCGATGATACCCGGTCGCGCCTTCGGGCGCGGAACGCCGCACCCGAGGCGTCTGAACGGCGCCGGTGCCGTCGATGGCGCGCACGGCAAGCCGGTACTCGCCCGCCTGACGCGGGGTCCACGTCAGGGTCCACAGGACCCAGGCGAGCCGCGATCCGCGATAGGCGAGCCCGGCGTCTCCCCACGTGGCGCCGTCGTCGGTGCTCACTTGGACTCGATCGACCCCGCGATCGCCGGCGAACGCGATTCCTTTCAACAGCACCGCGGCGCCGAGGGGTATCGGCGTCGCGAAGTCCGGCGCATCGAAGCGGGCCATCGTGTGCAAGACAAAGTCCGGGCCCCAGCCCTGCGTCTCATAGAAGCCTTTGGCGCCGTGATCGACGAGCTCGATGCGGGTCACCCATTTGACGCTCTTTTCGCCGACCAGACCGGGCACGATCAATCTGGCCGGGTATCCGTGGCGCGGCGGAAGGGGCACCCCGTTCATCTGGTAGGCGACCAGCGTGGTCTCAGTCATCGCTTTTTCCAACGGGATCGTATCCGTGTACCCATCGACCCCGTGACACACGACGTCCCGCACGGTCGCCCCCGGGCCGGCCGTCGCGAGCAGGGTCCTGAGCGGCACACCGGTCCACATCGCGTTGCTGATCAGCCCCGCCCCCACGCCATTGCTGATGCACTCCAACGTTGTTTCCTGCGCCACTGCGGGAAGGGCGCTCAAATCCTCGAACCGATAGGTCCTCGGGCGCTGCACCGAACCCGTGATTTCGAGACGCCACAAGCTCCGCTCGGGCCACGGGTCAATGTTGTTCTTTGTCACGACGTAGAAGCGCTCGTTAGGAGTGAACCGCTGGATGTCGGGGTCTCGATACTGCGTGCCGTCGTACGCGTACGCCGCCCGCCGGTACGCGGCGCGCAGATACGCGCCCACCCCCACGGCCGCGACGAGACCGGCGGCGGCCACCAGGAGCGCGCGCCGACCCTCGCTGCGTGGGGCCGCCATCGGCTCGCGCGCATTGTACGGCACGGCGACGAGGAACCAACACAACCCTCGGAGTACGAGGCCGTAGACCGCATACGATACAAGAAGCCCCACCGCCGTGGCAACCGCCGCCGTCCCGAGGGGGAGCCCGCTGTAGTTGGTCCCAAGGTTTGGCCAGAGTGCGGCCACAGACACGAGCCACAGGGCGACGACAAACGCGGAGAGAACACGATCGGCCCGGCGACGCGCGGACGTCTCCGGCCTCGGCGTCCGCCCATGCGTGAGGATCAGGATGTACGCTGCGCCGACGATCGCGCCCACGACGAAGAGCCCAGCGAGCACGCCGCCGACCCCGAGCTGTTTGAGCTGATTGTATCCTCCAACACGCGCCAAGAGTTCGAGAAAGTACCACACGCCCAGGAACGGGGCGACGCGGTCGCCGACCAGCTCTGGGAGGGTCGCGACGCCCCAGGCGAAGCGCAAGCTGAGCATGACGAGCATCGTGACAAGCGCGGCGACGCTGCCGGCGAGCATGCCGCCGAGTGCAGACTTCAATTGATGCATCATTCAACCTCCGGCGGACCCACCGAGCCCTCCGAGTCCTTTGACGCACCGACGCTCGCCGCGTTACGCGGCAACTTGAGTAGTGAGTGTAAGCAGCGACTGTGATGATTGTATAAAGATCAGATGGCGGTTCCGTTGCTGGAGCCGGGACCTGCGCGCGAGGGCGCCCGACCTTTGGCCTCTCCCCCCTTCCCGCCGCAACAGGGGACTGCGCCCGGATCCCATCCCACGGACTTCATATCCGCCTACTTACCCTCAAAGCACACATAGTACGATGTATCACCGATCCGTTGCCATCCCGCGGGCACGCGGCCGGCTGGCAGGTCCGCCGTCACGACGGCACGGGCCCCCGTGGACACGAGTGCTCGGAGCGCCTGCTCCCGTCTGCGTGCCGGGGCTTGCCAAAACGCTTCCACGGACTCGTCGGGCACCTCGGCGACAATCCTGACGCGTGCTAGCCGAGCCCAATATTCACCAAACGCGGTTCCGATCACGGCCACCCGGTCGCCTGCGCGGATCCCCATCGCCTGCAGACCAGCGGCTGTCCGCCACGACATGTCCCTGGTGGGGTCGTCCGCGAAGTTTCCAGCGGCGACGACGCCATGCCAGCCGAGCGCCAGGATCATGACGGTCGCAAACGTTCCGACGATGGCCCGCACGCCATGGAGGTTCCGGCCGGTCGTCGGGAGACGCACGGCGGCGAGGAGGCTGGTCCAGAGCAATACCCCAAACGCGGCGATGAAGCGCGGCTCGATGTAGACCGCGGTCAGGCCGGCAAGTCCGAGACCGGCCAGAAGCGCGGGGCCCCACGCATCGGCGAGGCCACGCAGGGAGGCGGTCCCACAGCGCGACACGATCGCCAGCCCCCACAGGCAGAGGATCGCGAGCGTCGTCGCGCCGTTGCGCACGAGCACGAATCGGGACAACTCCCCGAGGTTCGCCATACCTCTCGCCCACAGCTGGCTCGGGACGATACATGGGGCGATCCCGCCGTACCAGTACGCGGGAGCGTACCACAACGGGTACGTCGCACGAACAGGGGTTCCGAACTCGTAGACGGACGGTTCGTGCAAGAGTTGGCGAACCGGATGCGTCAGCACACCGCACCCCGGGGGGCCACCCCGCCAGTGCACGTACGGCACGCCGTTGACATGGAACGCGTAGTTGAGTATCGCGCTATCCCCAATCGTGAGATGGCCGTCCTGCAACGACATCGCCACGATCAGCGGAGCGGTGACGGCCACGAACAGCCCGATGGCCAGCAATGCCGACCGTCGGGCGCCGCGTGCACCCGGCAACGCCCAACCGGCGCCCAGCAGGACGACCGCCAGCGGGAAGAGTAGCCCTCGAGCCAAGTATCCGATCCCCAGCACGATCCCGAGCGCAGGCAGATGCCCGCCGCCGACGTCCGACGAACGGCGCCGCACCGACAATCCGGCGGCGAGATATATGAGGGCGGCGGCGAGCACGTCGGGTGCCACCACCGCCAGGCCGGTGCCGGTCAGCGTTGCCCATGTGAAGAGCGGGTAGCCGACTGCGCGTAATGCCCACACGGGGAGCGGGCCCGCAACGTCGTGCGTTCGCGTTCCCGCCTCTTCGTCGCCACGGTCGATCAGCGCCTGCAAGAAGAAATCGAAGCAGAGCACCGCAATGACGTAGAAGACGAAGTTCACGGCGTGGACCATCGGAAATTCCCCGTGTGGCCCGGTTCCCGTCGCGCGCAGCACGGCGCCGATGAGCACGCCATACAGCGGGCTCCACAGTCCGTTCACGGCCGCGTGCCAGTCACCGCGCCAGAACGCACTGCCCATGTCCAGGTACGAGATCCCGTCCGGGTTCATGGTGTTGCGAGCCGCGACGCTGTCGATCAACCCGAGGACCAGCGCGAAGACGACAAACGAGTGTCGGAGCGTGCGCGGGAGGGCGCCGCGGGCTGCGCGGACCGGCCGCGTGGCCGGCCAGGAGGAATACGCCGCTGCGCTCGGCCGAGTGGCAACCCGCGGCAGGGCAACTCGAGAATTCGTCACGGGCTCATGCACGGCGCCGATCCGGTGACGCTCTGCCGGGCCCGACGTGGGCGTTCGCGATCTCGTCCACGCCGAATGTGCGCAAGTGGAGTGTAGATGATCACGATATCCGCTGATTCGTGGATCGCGCGATAAGGCCTACCACCTTTAAGGAATCTTTACAATGGTTGCGTAGAGCGTGGGCCGAGAGTCACCGCCGACGGGATGCGCCTTGGGACGGTGGCGTCATGTGGAGCGAACTTACGCGCAGGCTTTGCGTCAACCCGCGCAGCGGCACGGGTTGGCCTTCTCCCGCTGGCCAGGTGGGGATAGGAATTGGCGGCAATATCAGCGGAACCGCGGTCTTCCTACCGGTTTCAGCGGCCGATGGCCAGTCTGGTTGGTTTCCCGCGGCCACTGGTGATTCTACCGTCGTCGGCAGTTGGCTGACTTCAGGATGCACGGCTCGGGCTCGCCGGACGGTGAGGACAACCCATGCTCGATGCGGCGAGGGCGAGAGACTATCGCACCTCGAAGGACGTACTGAGGGTCCCTTCTCTTGACCCAAGTGAACAGCGCGCTTGTATCGGCCACGTTCCCGGAGTGGTGCGGCTCCCGACCAGCCACGTCCAACTTACGATACCGCCGCTGTCAGCTGCCTTGGGCGTCAGACCTTGCGCACGGCTGGGCCCGGATTTGTAGAACACGGTGATGTCGCAAGTGGCGTGCGGCGCAGTCCGGATTGCGATGCTTGCGGTGTTGCCGTGATTCACGGGAGATGTCAGCGATACCACTGTGATTGGCACCGGCTGTTGAGCTAGAGCAGTTCCCGATGTCAAGAGAAGCACGGTCAGCACCAAGAAAAGACACGGACGTGCCCGTCGTGAAATCCTCTTCGCCATGACGAGCCACCCCGGAGGTTGACCGTCTCGCCAGCAACGACGTGGCTTCTTCGAAGCGCGTCGTCGCCCGTGTCTCACCGGTGTGAAGACGTGCGGCGCCGCCCCGCGCTTCCGCGGCCCACCCGTCACATCCCTTCCTCGCCCGCGCCGGACTTCAGCGGCGCGCGCTAGCTCTTGTCGGAAGGCTGCTGGGTCTCGCGCTGGGCCTTGAGGGCTTCCGCTTTGGCCTTGGCCGCAGCGATGCGCTCCTCGCGGCTCATCGCGGCGGCTCCCGCGGCCGGGCCGGCAGGCGTACCGCCCCCTGGCGCCGCGACGGCCGGAGAGGGTCCCGCCTCAGCGGGCGGCGTCTTCGGGACGGGCGCCTGACCCAGAAACTCCTGCCGGAGGTACTGCTCGACGGCCTGCCGGATTCGATCGAGCTGGTCCTGCTTGCCCGCGATGGCGTCCGCCACCCAGGCCTTGTCGAGACGGCACGTGACGAGGCGCTTCTCACGCGTCAGGTAGACGACGAAGTGGCCGTGTGCATCCTGCAGCACGAGCGTGCGGGCGTGAATCCCGAGACGTTCCACCACCGGGGTGACCTGGTCGAGCACCCACTTCTGCTGTTGCGTCATGGGCCGGGAGGTCAGCGTTTCAGCGGGGGACCGTCCCGCGAGCGGATCGGTGACTTCCAGCCTGGCTCGCGCCGCGGCCGAGCGCTTCCGGAACGCCTCGAGCAGTTCGTCTTTGACGGTGAGCAGCGCGACGAGAACGGAGAAACCCCAGATCGTGAGGATCGCAAACAGGAGCGACCAGTAGGTCAGGAACTTGCCGAGCGTCATCGACCGATCAGCGGCTTCTTGAACCTCGCCCGCAACTCGTCTTTCGCATCGATGAGCGCGACTAGCATGGAGAGGCCCCAGATCGTGAGGATCGCAAACAGCAGCGACCAGTAGGTCAGGAACTTGCCGAGCGTCATCGACGCCCTCCCGAAGATGACTCGTCCCAGCCGTCCGTATCGGGCTGCGAGAACGCCGGCGTCCCCGGCGCGCCCGTCCTGGTATTGGCGCCGGGCGCGTGCCGCTCCTCCCCGGCCGCCGCGGCGATCACCCAGAGCAGATATGGCTCAGCCGCCCGCAGCGCGCGGGCCCGGTGGCTGATCCTGTTCTTCTCCTCGAACGACAACTCCGCCATGGTCCGCCCGTCCTGCGTAGCCACGAACATGGGGTCATACCCGAAGCCGCGCCGGCCGCGAGGCGCTCGCGCCACCTTGCCCTCACAGAGTCCCTCGAACACCCGAGGGGCTCGGCCGGGTGACGCAACGGCCACCGCCGCCCGGTAGCGAGCGGTCCGCCGGTCGTCTGGCACATCGGCGAGCAGGGCGAGGATGTGCCGGTTGCGTTCGTCATCCGTCGCCCCGTCCCCGAGGAAACGCCGCGAGTTGGGGCCCGGCGCGCCCGCCAGGGCATCGATCTCGATGCCAGAATCGTCCGCGATCGCAACGAGTCCGGTCGCCGCGGCCGCGGCGGCCGCCTTGCTGGCCGCGTTCTCCGCATAGGTGATCCCGCGCTCCGGCAGCTCACCCACCTCAGGCCGGTCGTTCAGCGTGATGATGTCGAGGTGAAGATGCGCGTAGATTGCACGGATCTCCCGAGCCTTGTTCGCGTTCCTCGTCGCAAGCAGCACGAGGCCGCGCACCCGCCGACGGGCGTCCGCGGTCACGTCGCGGCCAGAGAGTCCGCCAGGGCATCCCGCTGCCGCGCGATGAGCGTGACGATGCCGCGCTCGGCCAGGGACATCAGGGCGGCCACCTCCGCCTTCGTGAACGGCCCCCCTTCCCCCGTCCCCTGCACCTCGACGAACTTCCCGGACTCGGTCATGACGATGTTCATGTCCACGCGGGCGCGGGAGTCTTCCTCGTACGTGAGGTCGAGCACCGGGACGTTGTCCACGACGCCGACGCTCGTCGCCGCGATGAACTCCACGACGGGCAGCTTCGGCACCGCGCCGGTTCGCCTGAGAAGCAGCAACGCGTCCATGAGCGCCACGAACGCTCCCGTAATCGCCGCCGTGCGCGTGCCGCCGTCCGCCTGCAGGACGTCACAGTCGATCTGGATGGTGCGTTCGCCGAGTTTGGTCAGATCCACCGCGGCGCGCAGCGAGCGGCCGATCAAGCGTTGGATCTCCTGAGTGCGGCCCCCGACGCGCCCGACGGCGGAGTCGCGGGCGCTCCGCTCACGGGTGGCACGAGGAAGCATTCCGTATTCGGCCGTGACCCAGCCCTGCCCGCTCCCGCGGAGAAACGGCGGCACCCTCTCGTCGACGCTGGCCGTGCAGATCAGGCGGGTGTCCCCGAGCTGGACCAGCACCGATCCTTCGGCGTACTTGTTGTATTTCCGGGTCAACACCAGAGGCCGCAACTCGTCCGGCCTTCGGCCGTCGTGACGGGTCATCGTGGACTCCTTGGAGAGAGTCGAACCGTCGCTACCTTCGCGTCCGCGAGGAGCCGCTCCTCCGGTGCCGGTCCCGCGCCGGTTGCCGGTTCAGTGGGCCGTCGGCTGGGATTGCTCGGCCAGGAACTTCTCGATGCCCCGGGCGATCGCGTCGGCTATGCGCCGCTGGACTGCCGGATCGCAGAGCATCGCTTCCTCCTTGGGGTTGCTGATGAACGCGGTTTCGATCAGGATCGCCGGCATCTGCGCGTTGACGATCACGTAGAACCGCGCGGTCTGGAGGCCCCGATCAGGCTCGCCGAGCGCGTGGGTCACCTCCGTTTGCACCAGTTCGGCCAGCGGGCGGCTCTGGGGAGTGTAGTAGTAGGTCGTCGTCCCTTGAACGCTGGAATCGCTGCTCGCGTTGGCGTGGATGCTCACGAACAGGACACCGCCATAGCGCTGCGCGAGGTCCGGGCGATCCTCGAGCGCGACCGAGGTGTTGGTTGTGCGCGTCATGACCACGCGGATCCCCTGACCTTCGAGCGCGTCCCTGACCATCGAGCCGATGCCGAGGACGACATCCGCTTCGTGCGTTCCGTGGGGACCGATCGCCCCGGGGTCGTCGCCGCCGTGCCCGGGATCGATGATTACCGCGGGTACCACCGGTCCCCGCCGACCCGCGCCGGCGAACGCGACCGTGAGGGTCCGGCCGCCGTCGGCGGCCGCCACGGTGTAGGCCACCTTCTGGTTGAGACGCACCAGAACTCGGGTCATATTCGGACGGAGGGTGAATTGAGAGACCACGACGTTGCGAATGCCGCCGCTATCGATCTCGATGTCGGCCCGCCGGTCTCGAAACACTCCGTTCGCGATGTCGATCGCGATGCGGTCCGGGTACGTCCACTGGTGCACCTCGAACGCAACGCGCTGAGACGCTTGGATGAGAAGACGCCCGGTAGCGCCGTCGTACGTCACCGACTGGACGTGAAACGCCCCGGGACCGTCGGTGAACTCCGGGAGGGGCGGCAGTGCAACGGGCTCCGGCTCGCCCGAGGCCTCGGCCGTCGAGACCTGTCCCGAGCCGGAATCGGCGACGCTAGCGTCCGATCCTCCCTTGGCGCCGGTCGCAGCGGACGTCGGTTCTGATCTGGGCGGCGCCGGCGTCGAGCCGGGAGATTCGCGTCCCGGCGGCGCACTCCCCGCGGCGGCACCGGGCGGGCCCGACCCCGCCGCGGACGGGACGGATCCCGCGGCCTGCGGCCCGTTCCCCGCCGCGTGCGCGCCGGTCGAGGCCCCTGGCGCCTGGCCCGACGGGGTTGACGCTGCGCCGCTCGCCGCCGCCGTGGCTGCCCCGCCGCCTCCGGCGCCGCTCGCGGGCGGCGTCGAGGCGGACGAGCCTGCCGCCGGAGATCCGGCACCGAGCGCCAGCGTCACCGCCCCGGGGCTCGCCGTCACGCGAAACGGCAACGGGCGTGCGAGGTCGAAGACGAGCCGCGTCACGTAGGGCCGTACGTGGAACTGCGCGGCCCGCATGCCGATGACCGCGCCTAACCCGATCGAGGCTTGAGGAGGATTGAGCCGGATCACCGCGCTCTGAAGATCGATAACGAGCCGGTCCGGCGCGTGGAGCACACTCCCGGTCGCCCGCACCGGCCCGGTCGAGGACACCGTCACGGCCAGGCCCGCGGCGTCTCCGTGCCAGTCCAGGCCGGTGACCTGCGACACCACGTCGAGCGTCCCGTCGTCGTGCTGCTCGACGTAGGCGCCGAGCCCCCGCAACACCCGCGCCACAGGGGCGACCACCACGCCGTCCTGCAGGACCGGTGCCACCGGGAGGTCCCATTGGGCATCGCCCTGGGTGACGGCCGTCTGGCCGACGACCAGCCGGAGTGTGGTGCCCGAGACGCCACGCAACACGAGCGCGTGCGCCGCCGCGTCCCACTGCGTCGTGCCGCCAAACGCCTGCACGATCGGGGCGATCGGGGCCACGACGACCCCGTCCCCCGCTTCGGCCGGCGCGGGCAGCGACACCGCGGTATCGTTCACCACGATTTGAACCGGTGCGGCTTGAGCGGACGCCGTACGGGAACCCGCACACAACAATGCCGGGAGAAGAGCGAGGGCGGCCCACCACGGCTTCATGCCATCCTCCGACGAAAGGTGCGATCTGAGCAGCCTGCCGCGCAGCGCGTATTCGCGCCGGATCGTCTGATTCCTGCGTTCGCCGGGTGATCGCGCGGGTGGGGGAGCCGGCGGAGCGCCTCCGCCGGGGGGATCAGGACAGCCGCCGCGGATCGAGCGCGTCGCGCAGGCCGTCTCCCACGTAGTTGATGGAGAGCACGGCGAGACAGATCATCAACCCGGGGAAGATCGCCATGTGCGGCGCCATATCCAGGTAGTTCTGCGCGTCGTAGAGCAGGCGTCCCCACGTCGGGGTGTCGGGCGGGAACCCCAGCCCGAGAAACGACAGCGTCGACTCGGAGATGATCGCCGCCCCGATCGACAGCGTCGCCGACACGATGACGGGGCTCAGCACGTTCGGCAGGATGTGGCGGAAGATCTGGGAGATCGTCCCCACGCCGATGCTGCGGGCCGCCTCGATGAACTCCTTCTCCTTGACCGCGAGGAACCCCGCGCGCACGAGCCGCGCCGTGGGCATCCAGTTCAATCCGCCGATCACGCCGACGATCAGCCAGAAGATGCCGAACTGCGGCCCGAACGTCCGCGCCAGCGTGTCCCGGAACAGGTAGATGACCAGCAGCAGCAGCGGGAGCGACGGCAGCGAGATGAACACGTCGGTGATCCTCATGAGCACCATGTCGGTGGTCCCCCCGAAGAACCCTGAGATCGAGCCCATCAGGGTCCCCGCGGTCACCGACATCAGCATCGCCGTGACGCCGACGGCAATCGAGACGCGCCCGCCGTAGAGTACCCGCGCCAGCATGTCCTGGCCGAGATCGTTGGTGCCGAGGGGGTGCGCCCCCGACGGCGCCGCCATCGACGCGTGGAAGTCGATCGTGTTGATCCCGACGTGATAGATCACCGGACCCACGAGCGTCGACGCCACCAGGAAGAAGAACACGGCGGCACCCGCCATGGCGAGGCGGTGTCGCCGGAACCGGCGCCACGCGTCTCCCCACATCGTCCGGACCGGGCGCGGCTGGACCGCCACGACCGCCCTCGAGGCGGCCGCCGCCCCGGCGACGGCGGCGACCGGATCGGGCCGCGCGCTAGCCATATCTGATCCTCGGGTCCAGGAGCCCGTACAGCACGTCGGCCATGATATTGAACAGCACGACCAGGATCGCGTAGACGAACGTGATCGCCATCACCACCGGGGTGTCGCTGTTCTGAATCGACGAGATCAGGAGCGAGCCGATCCCGGGTACGCGGAAGATCTGCTCCGTGACGATGGCGCCGATGAAGATCGCCGGCACGCCAAGCGCGAGCAGCGTGACAACCGGGATCAGCCCGTTTCGCAGCACGTGCCGCATGATCACCTTCCGGTGGGCCAGTCCCTTCGCGCGCGCGGTGCGCACGTAGTCCTGCCCGACGTTGTCGAGCATCGACGAGCGCACAAACCGCATCAGCGCCGCCGAGTTGAACAGCGCGAGCACACCCACCGGCATCACCGCCTGCTTGAGCATCGCGACCGGGTCCGTCAGCTGCGCGTTATAGATGAACGGCAGCCAGTGCAGCCGCACGCTGAAAATGATGATGAACAGGACCCCGGTGAAGAACGTCGGGAGAGAGAACCCGATGAACGCGAAGGTCGTCGCGACCTGGTCGAGCAGCGAGTACTGCTTGACCGCGGACAGCACCCCGATCGGAATGGCCAGCGCAACCGCGACGAGGTACGACGAACCGATCACCCACAGGTCCGTGGGCAGACGCTGCAGGATGAGCCGGTCGGCCGGCACGCGGCTCGCGAACGAGTACCCCCAGTCGCCGTGCAGGAACGCCGTCGCCCATTTCACGTACCGCACCGGCACCGGCTGATCGAGCCCGAGCTGGTGACGGATGTTCATCCGCACCTCGGGCGGGATGTCCGGGTTCGCCGCGAACTGGCCCAGGGGATCCCCGGGCGCGAGCGCCAGGATGCCGAAGACCACCATGCTGATCAGGATCAGCGTGGGGATGGACGAGAGAAGCCGCCGTCCGATGTATCCCGTCATCCCGGCGCCGCGCTCCGGTGCGTTGCTCCTACCCCTTGCGCGTCCAGTCGGCGATGTTCCAGGTCTCGTCGTCGAACGGGGACATGTTCGGTCCGACCTCCAGGTTGTTCGCCCGCGACGACACGATCCTCCGGTCGATGAGGGGAATCGACACACCTTGCCCGACGACGCGGTCGTTCATCTGGATCCACAGTCCGGCGTTCTTCTTCGGGTCGAGCTCGACCTGCGACTGGTCGTACCACGTGTTGTACTGCTTGTCCACCCACCGCGGGATGTTGAGCCCGGACCAGTCGTTCTCCTTCTGCGCGAGATCCTTGGCGGGGTCCCCGCTGTAGAACCGGCCCATGTACTGCGCCGGGAACGGTGAGCTATACGTCGATTGGAACATCTCGACGTCCGTGTAGAAGTGCGCGTACGTGTCGTCGTTGCCGGGGGAACTGCTGAAGAACACCCCCGCGTCCACCGACTTGAGCGTGGTGGCGGCGCCGAGCTGCTGCCAGCCCGCCTTGACGATCTCCTGCTCCTTCTGGCGGAGGCTGTTGACACTCGTCTGGTACGTCATCTGCATCTTCACGCCACCCTTCTGGCGGATCCCGTCCGGCCCCTTCTGCCACCCGGCCTCGTCCAGCAGCTGGCCGGCCTTGGCGATGTCGAACACGATCTTGGTATTCTTGGACGCGAGGCTGGTCGGGATCGTGAGGACGTTCGGGGTGGCGTCGCCCTCGAGGCCGTACAACTGCTTCGCCATCGTCTCCGTGTCCACGGCGAGCGCCAGCGCCTGGCGCACCTTCACGTCCGACAGGAACGGGTGCGGCGCCTTCGCCGAGGACCGCTGGCCGTCGATCGTCTTGTTCGGATCGGTCATATTGCAGTAGATCTGCTCAACGCCGTTGCTGGGACCGACCGCCAGCTGGCCCTTGCCTTCCCCCATCATGTGCTGCAGGACCGGCCACTCCACCTGGAGATTCCACGCGTAGTCGTACTCGCCCGTCTCGAACACCGCGCGCGCGGCCGACGTCGCGTCCCCGCCGCCCTTCAGCTGGACCTCGCTGAACGCCGGCTTGTTGGGATCCCTGTAGTACGGGTTCATCTTGTACACGACGAGGTCCCCCGGCCGGAAGCTGTCCACCATGTACGGCCCCGTGCCGAACGATTTCAGGTTGAAAGGCGCGTTGCGCGAGTTGCTCCCGATATAGGCGTCGAGTGCGTGGCGGGGGAGGATCATGCCCAGGGTCCCCACGAACGGCAGGTACCAGGCCGGCGTCGGCGCATTGAACGTGATCTTCACAGTGTAGGGATCG
>Ga0187782_10000571_pt1 | contig 25272 bp, 21 predicted proteins | sample 0715_SJ02_MP15_2_FD_132454 | JGI IMG/M metagenome (GOLD analysis project Ga0187782, IMG submission 132454) | Tropical peat soil microbial communities from peatlands in Department of Meta, Colombia - 0715_SJ02_MP15_20_MG | ecosystem: Environmental > Terrestrial > Soil > Wetlands > Peat | place... | reverse complement strand
GAACTCTGCCCGCCAAGTGTTTTGTGATGAACGTTTCCCCCCTTCTGACCGAATTGATTCTCCATGCCTGCACGTTTCCGCGTTTGAACAGAAACATACCGGCCCAGAAGCGAATCATGGAAATCCTGGTCGATCAGCTGCAGGAGGCCCACTCCATTCCGCTGCAGTTGCCTCATCCATCGGACTCGCGCGCCCTGCGCATCGTGCGAACCCTGCTGAGCGATCCCTCGGAGAAACGCACCTTGCCCCGCCTCTCGAAGGACTGCGGAGCCAGCAAGCGCACCATCCAGCGCCTGTTCCTCGCGGAAACCAAAATGAGTTTTGCACGGTGGCGCCAGCAATTGCGCCTGCTACATGCCATGCAGCTGCTGGCTTCAGGAGAAAAAGTGACGGTCGCGGCCCTGGACTCCGGCTATAGCAGTCCGAGCGCGTTCATCTCCATGTTTCGCAAGCAGCTCGGCACATCGCCTTCCCGCTACTTTGCCCCTAAAAACGGCCACAACATGTAGCGCTCCCTGCAACAGGCTTGGCATTCGTTCGGCGGGACTCAAGAAGCCTCGAGCACCTGCGCCACCGCCGCGGCCAGTTTCTCCCACTCATTTCTCTCCGCCTCCAGTTGTTTCTGCCCGTTCTTCGTCAGTTCGTAGTATTTCGCCTTCCGGTTGTTTTCGGACGCACCCCAACGCGCCTTGATCCATCCCCGCCGCTCCAACCGGTGCAGAGCCGGATAGAGCGACCCCTGCCGCACCAGAAGAACCTTGCTCGACACCTGGTGAATACGCTCGGAAATCGCCCAACCATGCCGTGGTCCCAACGCCAGCGTGCGCAGAATCAAAAGATCCAGCGTGCCTTGCGGCAAATCAATCCCTTGTTCCGGCATATCGTCCCCTTGCACTTCTACAAGGAACCTACCACTTCTCCTGTCGATCGACAAGGGGAAGATCCGTTCCCCGCTCAACTCGCCATTCATGAACTTTTCGCCCCGCATTTCATTGCGGCTGGGACTCGCGCGCCCAACCATCTCGGACTCGCGGCGACCCCTGTACGCCCTCCCCATCCGTTGACTCGGCGGGGAATTCGGGAGTTACATCGGCCTTTCGCCCTCGTGCATCGAGAGTAGCGCCTGCAAAAACAACAGTTTGAGGCCGGTTTTCACCCTCCTGAAGGGGCGTGACGGCCCTCCTTGCATCTTTTTGCTCTTCTCCGTCAGTATCCTTTTGTAATCTCGCTTGGTCCCGCTCTGCGGGAGGAAAGGAAGTTTGTGCCCGGAGGGGCTCCGATGGAGAACCCGGTTGGTCTGGTGATTACCGGTGGTGGTGCCAGGGGTGCTTATCAAGCCGGGGTTCTGCTTCGCGTGGGGCAGCTGAAACAGATCGCCGCGCGGGGCAATCCCTTTCCTCTCATCGGAGGTTCTTCAGCCGGCGCAGTGAACGGCGCTGCTTTGGCTTCCGGATGCGACGATTTCCTCTCGGCTGCGAAGGCGCTGGTTCATTTGTGGGGGAACATCAGACCTTCCGATATTTTCCATTGCGATTTTGTCTCGCAAGCCCACAACTCGATTACCTGGATCATGGATCTTTCTTTTGGCGCGATCCTCGGCGGCGGCAATGCCATCTCGCTTCTGGATGCCTCGCCCCTGCGCAAGTTTCTTGGCCAGCACCTCGATTGCGACCGGATCCAGGCAAACATCAAGCGCGGTAACCTGTACGCCCTGGCCATTTCGGCTACCAACTACAACTCCGGCAAAAGTTATCTGTTTGTCCAGGGTGCCAAAGGACACCCCGTCTGGCAGCGTCTCCGCCAGGTTACTCTTCCCACGAGAATCACGGTGGATCATGTATGTGCCTCCGCCGCCATTCCCTTGGTGTTTCAACCCGTTCGGCTGAAGCTCCCGCGCGGAGAGGCCTATTTTGGCGACGGATGCATCCGCCTGCAACAACCCCTTAGTCCCGTGATTCGCCTCGGTGCGGAGAAGGTCTTCGCGATCGGCGTTCGCTGCGGAAACAAGGAACGGCTGGAAATAAATCCGCAAGAAAAAAGCCCGTCGCTTGCGCAGGTGATGGGTATCCTCTTCAACGTGATGTTCCTCGACCATCTCACCACCGACTTGGAGCACTTGGAACGGATCAATCATCTACTCGAAAGCGGTCACATCGTGCAGCCGGACATGGACTCCTGCGAGGAGTGCGAAAAGATCCGTCCGCTTTCTACCCTCTTCATCAGTCCTTCTGAGAACCTCGGCGACCTGGCCGGGCAGCATCATAAGGATATGCCGGGGCTGATCAAGTACTTCGTCACCAGCCTCGGGCGCGATGCCGCTGCCTGTTCGGACCTGATGAGTTACCTGATGTTCACGCCGCAGTACACGCGGGAGTTGATCTCCATTGGTTACCATGATGCCGACCAGCGGATTGACGAAATCGAGGAGTTCCTCTTTTCGGGAAATGGCAATGGCCACAGGGTGGACCGTTCGTGAATCTTTGCCCGCCGCGCTGAGTTGTTCCTACGCCGCAGTTCTCATCCCCTTCGGCTTTTCGTCACTGCACCTTTGGCGGTAAACTAGTAAGGTTTCGCGGCTCGCGCGAATTGAGCTGCGAGCAGACTAGGCTCCACAGTCATTGGGCCCCAGACGCGAAGGAGAGAACTCCCATGGCAGTTGATGTAGTCATGCCCCAGATGGGCGAGAGCATCTTTGAAGGCACCATCACCAAGTGGCTGAAGAAACCCGGCGACAACGTCGAACGCGACGAGCCACTCTTTGAAATCTCGACCGATAAGGTCGACGCAGAAATTCCATCCCCCTCGGCAGGCGTGCTGAAAGAGATCAAGATTCCTGAAGGCCAGACCGTTCCGATCCAGACCGTCGTCGCCGTCATTGACGGGGCCGCTTCGGCCGCCGCCACCGCGCCCGCGGCTTCTGCGCCCGCCGCCGCGCCCAAACCGGCCCCGGCGCCATCTCTCTCTGCGGCTGCTCCTGCCGCGCCGGCCAAGACTCGAACCCCGGCTGCGGCCCCCCCAGCCACTTCTGTCGCCGCAGCCCCTGCCTCCGGCACAGGCATGGAGCGCATCCACTCCTCCCCCCTTGTCCGCCGTCTGGCCAAGGAGCACAGCATCGATCTCGCGTCTCTCGAAGGCACCGGCGCAGGCGGCCGCATCACCAAGGAAGACATCGAATCCGTCATTGCCGCGCAATCGACCGCCGCCGCGGCCCCTTCAGCCGCTCCGTCCGCGCCCGCCACGCGCCTGGCTACACCGCCTCCGCCGGCCCCGGTTGCTGCGCCTGGCGCACCTGCTGTTCACGGCAGCCAGTTTGTACCCGCGCTGCAGGTCGGCGTCCCCCGCGAACGGATCTATTTCGGCAGCTACGAAGTCCAGCCGCTCAGCGTCATGCGCCAGAAGATCGCAGAGCACATGGTCGCCTCCAAGCACGTTTCCCCGCACGTCTACTCCGTCGACGAAATCGACATGAGCAAGATCGCTGCGCTGCGCGCCAAGTCCAAGGACGAATTCGAAAAGCGCTACGAGACCAGGCTCACCTTCATGCCCTTCTTCGTGAAGGCCACCGTGGCCGGCCTGCGCGCCTATCCCACGCTCAACGCTTCGCTCGACGGCACCAATATCGTCCTGCACAAGGAAGTGAACATCGGCATCGCCGTCGCTCTCGACTGGGGTCTCATCGTTCCCATCATCAAGAATGCGGATGAGAAGAATTTCCTCGGCATTCAACGCAATCTGAACGATCTCGCCGAGCGCGCCCGCACCAAGAAACTCAAACCCGAGGAGGTCCAGGAGGGCACTTTCTCCATCACCAATCCGGGTGTCTTCGGCGGACTCTTCGGTCTACCCGTGATCAGCCAGCCGAATGTCGGCATTCTCGGCCTCGGTGCCATCGAAAAGCGCCCTGTAGTCATCAACGACTCCATCGCCATCCGCTCCATGTGCTATGTCACCTTGAGCTACGACCACCGCGTCGTCGATGGCGCCATCGCTCACCAGTTCCTCCACAAGGTCAAGGAGACCCTGGAAAACTGGTCTGAACCTCTGATCTAGGCTTCTTCTCAATTTAAAAAGCCCGGGCATCTATTCCTGGCCCGGGCTTTTTTCATGCCCGAAATCGGCCGCCCCCGGACGAGCAACTTCTGCCTACGAACTTCTGACTACCGACGACTGACAATTGCCGCCCCCTCCTCTCTTCCTGTTGTACGATATCCCGTTCGCTGCAACTTAGGAGGCCACGCACCCCATGCTTGCCCGCCGTGAATTTCTCCGAACCAGCCTTCTCGCTACTGGCGCCGCTGTCTGCTCCAAGCCTCGAACGCTCGTCGCCGCAAGCGCCTCGGACTCGCGCATCGAAATCCTTCTCGACGAACCGCTCGGCGTTATCTCTCCGAACATTTACGGCCACTTCACGGAACATCTCGGAAGCGTCATCTACGACGGCATCTGGGTCGGCGAAAACCCTTCCGTTCCGAACGTGAACGGCATCCGCAAACGCCTGGTCGACGAGCTGCGCAAGATCAAAGCGCCCGTGGTGCGCTATCCCGGCGGCTGCTTTGCGGACAGCTACGACTGGCGCGACGGCGTCGGCCCCGCGGACAAGCGTCCTCGTCGCACCAATTTCTGGGGTGGGACGGAGCCAAACCACTTCGGCACCAACGAATTCATCCAGTTCTGCAGCCTCGCCGGTGCGCAGCCCTACCTGGCAGCGAATCTTCGCAGTCTTCCCGCGGAGGAGTTTTATCGCTGGGTGGAGTACTGCAATTCTCCCGCGGGGAGCACCACGCTCGCTGACCTCCGCGCCGCCTCCGGTTCGGCCGAATCCTTCCACGTGCGCTTCTGGGGCGTCGGCAACGAATCCTGGGGCTGCGGTGGCAACTTCACCCCGCAGGAGTACGCCGTCGAATACCGCAGGTTTGTGACCTGGCTCCCGCATTATGGGAACGGACAGGACCTCTTTCTGGTCGCTTCCGGTCCCTATTCCGAAGACTCGAGCTGGACCCGCGGTTTCTTCGAGGAGCTTCTCCGCAAGGGTTCCGACCAGCTCAATTCCGTCGATGGACTGTCGGTTCATCATTATGCGTGGAACCTCAGTCGCGGCCGCACCACGGATTGGGATAAGGGCAAGGGCAGCGCGCTCGAATTTGAGCCGGTCGACTGGTATGAGCTTCTTCGCGAAGGCCAGCGTATCGAGGAGATCATCGGAAACCACTGGCGCGCGTTGGGCGAGTACGACACACAGCACCGCATTAAGCTCATCGTCGACGAGTGGGGTCCGTGGTACCGTCCAGGCTCCGAGGCAACACCAGGCAACCAGCTCGAACAGATCCCCACGTTGCGCGATGCCATCTTTTCAGCCATGACCATGGATATTTTTAATCGTCATCCGGAAAAAGTGGCTATGGCCAACTGTGCACAGCTCATCAACTGCCTCAACAGTCTCTACCTTGCCCACGAAGACAAATTCTGCGTTACGCCCGTCGGTCTGGTGTTCGGCATATATGCAGCGCACCAGGGCGGGCAATCCATCCGCACCGTCATTTCCGCTCCTCCGATCCGCTACGATCGCGACGGAAAGACAGCGGCGTTCTGGGGCTTGCAGGGCTCCGCTTCTTTGCGCGGAAAGGACCTGGTCCTTACGGTCGTGAACCCCCATGTTAGCGAGCCTCGTGAAACCGCCATCGATCTTAAGGGCACGCGGGTGGCTTCTGCCTCTGCTACTACGTTGAGCAGCACCGACATCCATGCCCACAACACGTTTCGGGAGCCCGCCGCCCTTGTGCCGCAATCGAAGCCTCTGACGCTGAGCAGTCCCGCCTTCACCTACGTTTTTCCGCCCGCCTCCGTCACGTGCCTCTCGCTCTCTTTGGCCTAGGCGCCGCGGAGGTATGACCCGTGACCTGTCTTCTCGGAATCCATCGTGTTCTCTGTGCTCCCCTGGGGTGAACCCTTTCTCTTCTCTTTGTTGTCTCTCGCCACCCGGCCCACGAATCACTCATCGCGAACCGCCCGCTGCTGTATCCTCCCTCGAGATGGAGGATCCCTGCCGTGACATTCCACTTTGACAGCATCTTCTATTACGTCTCCGACCTCGACCGGAGCATCGGCTTCTACCGCGAGATTTTCGGCTTTCCCTTGCTCTCGCGGGACGCCGTCGCCCGATTTGATATCGATGGCGTGCTCTTCGAACTCGCTCCTCTGCCCGCCGGAAAGCAGCCGCCCCGCGGGGGAAACGCCCGCCTTTGCCTGTGCGTCGACGATGTCGAAACCGCTTTGCGGGAACTGAACGAAAAGGGTGTGGTCACCCGGGAAGCCGAGGAAAAATCCAACGGCGTCCTGGGCGTTCTCGAAGATCCTGACGGCAACGAGCTCTGCCTCTGGCAGTACAAACAGTAATCGGTTATCCGGAATCTGTTCATAGCCAGCCGACGGCGAGCTCGGAGTTCGCGCTTTGTCAAACCCCTTTCGTTCCCTCGACTATCCAATTACCGACCTCCCCAAGCGCCAACATTACCTTATAGATAGATACCGTGTAAGCTATCCCGGGTTCCGAACTCCTCTTTCTCATGCTCCTTTCTGCGCGCACAACTTCCGTTCCGGTATTCCGAGCAAACAAAAAAGGCCCCCCGAAGCTGTCGGGGGGCCCTTTGAAAGCTCTCTTTGGCCGATTACCGGCGGCGCTTCTTTCCGCCCTTCTTTGCCGCCTTTTTCGGCTTTGCCTTTTTCGCCGCCTTCTTCGCGGGTTTCTTTGCGGCCTTCTTCTTGGCAGGTTTCCTGGCCTTGGGGGCCGGTTTCTTGGGCGCTGTCTTAGGCGCTGGACGCGCCGGTTCTTCCCCTTCGGCCTCTTCCGCGGGCTCCTCTTCGACGGAAAGAACCTCTTCCTCTTCTTCGATTATGGTTTCGCCGCCCAGTTCCTCGTCTTCCTCCAGGCGCGACAGCTCATCATCCTCTTCGAATTGATCCTTCTCGAAATCCATGCTCTCCTCCCCTGCGGGCTCTTGCGAAGCCGTAATCCTTCTCATCGATGCGTTTTTGCCTGCCGTAGCCGGAGACGACCACGCTCCGTCCTTGCGCTTTGTTATCCCACTCCATCGTGCTTGTCAAGCGCTCTGCTCACTACCCCGCTGTTGCCCGCGAAAACGGCCCATTTTCTTCCTAATTCTTCGTCTCGACCGTGCTCGGGGCGGGCTTCTTCTTTGGGGCCTGCTTGGAGGTGGTGTGATGCACCGTCCGGGTCTCCGGGCCGCCTCCCACGGTGTAAATCCGCAATACCATTCCCCGGCTCACGTGGCCGGATTTCAACCCGTTCCACTTCCTCACCTGTTCGGAGGTAACGCTGAACTGGTCGGCGATCCCTCCGAGCGTGTCCCCCTTCCGTACCCGGTACCGCACCAGCCGCGGTTTGCTCTCTGCAAGGGGCTGCGCCGCCGGGATGATCAGCTTCTCCCCGGCCTGCAGTTCCGATCCCCGTTCGAGCCCGTTGGCCTCGGCAATGGCCGTGGGCGTCACACGGTACACCTTGGCAATCGACGTCAGTGTCTCCCCCGCCTCCACCCGGTGCCGCCTCCAACTGACCCACTTGTCCGGCGGAATATCCGCAATCTCCGCCGAGAACTTTTCCGACGAGCCCACCGGCAGGTGCAGCACGAACTCCGTGTCGTCCGGTGTAATCATGCGTAACAGCGATGGGTTCAGCGTCCGCAGCGTATCCACATCCACATCAATCGTCTCCGCCACCAGCCGCAGGTCGATCGCACGTCCCGGCTTCACGTTGTCGGTCGGCACCGGCTCCTCCGGGTCAGCCGATATTCCATAGTGCACCGCGTCCTTGGCAATCAGCGTCAGAGCCAGAATAATGGGCACATAATTCTTGGTTTCCTTGGGCAACACGTTCCTCTTGTACAGCTCCCAGAAGTCCGCGTAGCCTGTGCGCTCGATTCCTTTCTGCACGTTCCCCGGCCCGCAGTTGTATGCCGCCATCGCCAGGTACCAATCCCCGTACAGTCCGTACAAATCGCGAAGGTGCTGCGCTGCCGCCCGCGTGGCCTTCTCCGGGTCCAGCCGCTCGTCCACCCACCAGCTCCGCTTTAACCCATACTCGTTCCCGCGCCACTGCACGAATTGCCAGATCCCGCGCGCGCCCGCCCGCGAAAGCGCCAGGGGCTGAAATGCGCTTTCCGCCTGTGCCAGATAAATCAGGTCCTGCGGCACGCCCTCTTCCTTCAAGATCCGCGCGATCATCTCCTGATACTTCCCCTTGCGCCGCAGCCCGTTCTCCACGATGGCTTTACCCCTCGGCGTCTGGAAGAAGTTCAGATAAGACACCACCACGTCGTTCACCGTCAGCGGCAGGTCGTGAGATACGTTCTTCGCCACGTCCTCCGCCCGCTCCTTCAACTTCGGGTCCACCGGAAAGGTCATCTCCGCCACTTCGTCGATCGGCGCGGGCACAGCCGGCGCTTCCGTGAAGCCGTCCCCGGCACGGAACGCCTGCAGTTCGTAGGTATAGACCTTGTCCGTAACCTGGTGGAACAGTTCCTGCAGTTGCGGATCGCTGTTCGGGTCGTACCCGCTCTCGAGGATCCAGTCGACTGCGTCGTCAAAATCACGCCGCGCCGCCGCCAGATGCCCCGCGTTGTAATTCGCTTCGCCTGACGCGAATTTCGCCTTCACCTGCTCAATCAAGTAGGGAATTCCTCCCCGGACGGGAGGCATAAACGAGGGAAACTCTTCCGCCGACAACTTCTTCAGCGGCAAATCGCCGACGGCCGGACTCTGCGGCGGGTCTTGCCGCTGCACGGGACCCAGCGCCGGCGCTTTCGCCTGTACGGGCTTTTTGCCTGCGTCCTCGCAGCCGCACAGCCATGCCACCGCCAGAAGGCCGCACCCGGCTCCCGCCACTGCTCTGCGCTTTGTTCTTTGGCGCATCTTCTAATGGTATGAATCCCTTCCCGCCCGGGTCAATCTTTTAGCGCTTGGCGTTCCAAATCCCGCACTCCCGTGCTCTCTCTTCTCATGAAACTCTGGTTACCCACGCCCAGGCTCCGAAGCCTGTGAAGACCTCAAATCCGAAGTTTGCAAGAAAATGGGCGCGAAAGGCGCCCAGGTTGAGTTTACAAATGCCTCCGGAAGCGTCTACCGCTCCCCCTGTGCCACCGCCGGCGCGGCGCCTCGAATAGGCCTTTGCGCCACCTTCTTGCTCTGTAGTGTCGGGTCTTCCGATCCGTGCCTCTTTTCGGGGGTGGCTCGACGCTGCTCCTTGCGTTTCGCGGCGTGACCTTCGCCTCGAGAGCGTCCGGCTCTCGAGTTTCCGAACTTTTTCGAGAGCCTGTGCGTAAGTAATCCTTTTTTTCATCGGGCCTTTACCCAGGGGACACTACTTTGCCGGAAACTCTATTGCAGGACGCGGGAAAAACGCGTATTGTGTTCTCCCCAACGGCGAACCGCCCCTGGCTAAGATCGGAAGGTGTGGCTGCCATGCAAGCGCAAGAAAGACCTCTCGACAAGAAAATCATTCGGGACGAACTGAAAACAAAACGCAACCGCCTGCTTGAAAGATTCTTCAAGGATCCCTCGAACACCCGCTTCGCCGTCGAAATCCGGCACATCGACGACCAGATCGCCTACCTTACCGAACATCTCACCGCACTCAAGAAGTCCGGCTAGCGAGTCTATTGCCCACTACGTCTGCTTGTAGCTCTGCGCGAATGGCGTCGTCTTCTAGAGGTGTCGGCGACTTCTGCGGCTCCGACACCCGGGCGTGAGTCCTCCTGGCCGGTTCGTCTGCGAACTGTGAACCATAAACGGACCACTGTCGACCGCCTTGTTCTGCGCTAGACTCGAACTGCTGGCCGCTCCGCGCTTCCATCTTGACCAGGAGAGATCTTCCCAACATGAAACGTCCGCTCGCCGTTCTCGCCACACTGTTCTGCCTGTCGCCTGCCTTTGTCGTTTGCGCTCGCGAACCGCACCCTCGTCGAGCAACCGCTGCGGCAGCCAAACCGTCTTCCCTGCGCGAACTCGATTGGGACACCTATCTCGACAAGGTCCGGGGCGCGTGGATGGGCAAGATGATCGGCGTCACCTTCGGCCAGCCCTGGGAGTTTCAATACCAGAACACGCCGATCGGCTTCGACATCACCGATTGGCCGCTTTCGCCCACGCGCATGAAGGATTACCGGGCACGCACGGACAACCGCAACAAGGACGATATGCCGCCCGTCACGAGCGAAGCGGACAACAAGAAGGTCAGAATCAACTACGACTTTGTGGAAACTTCAGAGAAAGAGCACCCGAGCTTCGGCGCGCCCGACAACGACGACATCTACATCAATCTGCTTTTCCTCTACTGCCTGCGCCGCTACGGCATGGATGTCGATCCTGTCACCGTGGCGCACGAATGGGACGCCAAAATCCGCAAGGTCTGGCACGCCAACGATGCCGGACTCGCCAACATCCGCAAGGGTATTCTGCCGCCGCTTTCCGGCAATCCCCGCTACAACCTGCACGCCGACGACATCGATTTCCAGATTGAGTCCGACATCTTCGGCATGATCTCTCCCGGCATGCCGCAGGTCTCGAACCGCTTCGACGACCGCATGGGCCACATCATGAATTACGGCGACGGCGTTTATGGCGGTATGTTCGTCTCCGCGATGTACACGCAAGCGTTCTTTGCGAAGAGCATTCGCGAAGTCGTCGAGAACGGCTTGAAAGCGATCCCGGAGAAGAGCCTTTACGCGCAACTGATCCGCGACGTCATTGAATGGCACGACGAAAACCCGAACGATTGGCTGAAAACGTGGCACCTCTTGCAGGCCAAGTGGGGCGAAGCCGATCATTGCCCGGACGGCTACAAACAGCCGTTCAATATCGACGCCAAGCTGAACGGCGGCTACGTCGTGATTGGCTTGCTCTATGGCAACGGCGATTTCTATCCGACCATGAACTTCGCCACGCGCTGTGGGCAGGATGCGGATTGCAATCCCGCCAACGCGGCGGGTATTCTCGGCACGCTTCTCGGCGCGCACGCGCTACCCGCGGAATACCGCGAACCTCTCCACAATACGTACTGGAACAAGAGCCTTGCGGGTTTGCCCGACTCGTATGAGATTGATGCGCTCTCCGGAGACACCGCGCTTGTGGGGCTCAATGTCATTCTTGCCAATGGCGGTGAGGCGGTGACGCGCGACGGCAAGCTCATTCTCCGTATTCCCGTGCAGGAGCCCACGCCGCCCGCCAAGCTCGAACAGATCCAGTGGAAAGACGACACGCCCGTCCTCGATTCCCAGCCTTAGTCCTGGCGACCTTCAAGGCTCCGGGCAAGCTAGACGGCGGCCGCGACACAGGCCTTCGATCGGTTGAACACCGGGCTTCGGGGCTCGGACACAGCAAACACCGAAATTTGCCTTGACACGCGGAGGGTTTCACATAATGCTAAACCATATGGTTAACTATCCATCGCATTTGGACTCCACTTTCGGCGCGCTCTCTGACCCCACCCGCCGCGCCATTCTTAGCCGCCTTGCTCTCGGCGAAGCCACCGTCACCGAACTCGCGGAGCCGTTTCGCGTCTCTCTTCCTGCCATCTCCAAGCACCTGCGCGTGCTCGAATCCGCCGGCCTGCTTCACCGCAATGTCGACGGCCGCGTCCATCGCTGCACGCTTGGGTCCGCCCCCATGAAGGAGGCGGCAAGCTGGATCGAGCAGTACCGCGTCTTCTGGGAGTCACAACTGGATTCGCTCGCGAAATATCTGGAGTCCACGAAACAGGAGGCAAACACATGGCAATCCCGCAACCCTCGCACAGCGCGGAATTCCTCCTCGAAATCCGCCGCCTGTTCCGCGCGCCGCGCGAGAAAGTCTTCGCGGCCTGGGCCGAGCGCGAACAGTTAGAAAAGTGGATGGCGAAAGATGTTCCCCATCACGTGGTCATCCATCACGAGCAGGATATTCGCAGCGGTGGCCGCTGGCGCATGGAAGTCCGTGACAGCCGGAAGAATGAGGTATATTGGGGCCAAGGAACGTACCTCGAGGTGAAGCCGCCGGAAAAGATTGTGTTTACCTGGTCGTGGACCAGGGAAGATCCCCAAGCGGGCGTCGTGGACGACTGTCGACAGACGGAAGTCACCGTAGAGTTTTTCGACCGCGACGGCAATACCGACCTGGTGCTCACACACCGCGGGCTGCCTTCCGCCAGGCTGCGTGAGGAGCACGAAACCGGCTGGATTGGCTGCCTCAACGAACTGGAAAAGACTCTCTGAGAATTCTCAAGTCCCTTCGGGAAAGTTCGAAACTGTCGGTCTACTCTCGATCTGGAGGAAAAATATGCATCGCACCATTCTAGCGGCCGCGCTTCTCTCGCTGTCATTTTCTGGTCCCCTCCTTGCCCAGGAGATGCATCCGGGAGGACGATCCACGCCCGCGTTCGATCAGCTGAAATCCCTTGCAGGGGAATGGGAAGGGAAAACGGCCGGCGGGGGAACCACGAAAGTAACCTACAAAGTAGTGTCCAACGGCAGCGTCGTGATGGAACAACTGCAGCCGGCAAAGGAACCGGAAATGATCACCATGTACACGCTCGATGGAGACCGCATCGTCGTGACGCATTATTGTTCTGCGGGCAATCAGCCCACGATGCAGACGGGACCTGTCTCCGCCGCGACAGGACAATACGATTTTTCCTTCGTCCGCGTGTCTGGAACAAAGACTCCCGACGAGGGCCACATGGCGGCGCTGAGCCTGTCCATTACCGACAAGGACCACATTTCGCAGAAATGGACCTTCGAGGACCATGGCAAGTCCATGGTTGAGACCTTTACCTACACGCGCATCAAGTAACCAAGGCGCAGAGCGGTTCTGCGGAACCTAGTCTTGCTCGGACTGAGCCTTCCGTCGCTAACAGCGCTGCAGCAGACTGCTGTTGACTGAGAAGGGGAGAATGTCACTGAGCCACCACCTTGCGGACGGCCATGCCGAACATCAGGCGAGTGAATCCCGTCATCAGCAGATTTACGCCGACCAGTGTTCCTATCGCCCAGACCGTGCTCGATGGCCAGTGAAACCAGATCAAGCCGCCGAGCAGAATGGTGATGATGCCATTCAGCAAAACCCAGCCTGACGCTCCTTCGCTCCTCATGCGGAAATAGGAAATGATCTCTATGACGCCTTCCGCCAGGATGATTCCTGCGAGCAAAAGGGTGAGCGTAGCCGTTCCCATGATGGTATGCGTGAGGAAGTAGAAACCGCCAATCAGGTATAGAATGGCCACCAGCACTTGAAAGATTACCTGCTTTGCGCCGCCGCCTTTGAACGCCGCAACAAAATGGAACACCGCGCCGATGACCAACAGCCAACCGACGAGCAGCGTCACGCCGAGCCCCGCCACTCCGGGCTCGACGATCGCGAACATTCCGAGGACGATGAACAGAATCGCCGCGGCGATATACCATCCGGTGATTTTCTTCGCGACGCCTGCCGGGCTCCGCAATCCTTCCGTTGGACTCGCTGTTGCCATTGCACACCTCCACGATGGTCATGTTTGAGTTCGCCGCCTTCGGACGGCTGGTGACGGCGATCGATCTATGCCGGGGCAGAACCGTGGTCATTCTACCCTCGAATTCCCGGTTTTCACCACGCATTCTTTCCGCTCGCCGAATGCTGGTTGATTTCGGGTTGAGGGGTCGTGATCCAGGTCACCGGGGGCAGTGACGGCGAGGGTCCGTTGCGTTTTGAATGCCATCGGGGTGCGTAAATTCAGGTTGCCTTATCACTGACTTCCGCGACACAAGCGGGCAGAAATAGCTTTACGCAAAAGACGGAGGCGAGGACGCAGAAGTTGGCGACGGAAAAGGAGGGACAGATGGCTGCTCGGAGAGCAAATCTTGAGACGATACGGGATTTTCTTGCGCAGAAACGCATTGCCATGGTCGGAATATCGCACGAAAACACGAGCTTCAGTGAGAGCGTGTTCAAGGAGCTTTGTAAGCGCGGATACGATGTGGTGCCCGTGAATCCCTTTGTGAACGAAGTGCTCGGGCGCAGGTGCTTCGCCCGGGTGCAGGAAATTCAGCCGCCGGTAGGCGGGGCATTGCTGATGACCTCGCCGGTAGTGACCGAGACCGTCGTGAAGGACTGCGCGGAAGCGGGAATCCGGCGAGTCTGGATGCATCGCGCGGGCGGACAGGGCGCGGTAAGTGACAAAGCGGTCGAGTTCTGCCATGAGAAAGGGATCCAGGTGGTGCCAGGAGAGTGCCCGCTGATGTTCCTGCCAGAGGGTGGATTTGTTCATTGGTTGCACGGCTTCTTTCGCAAAATCACAGGACGCTATCCAAAACACGTGCATGCGTAGGGTGGGCGCAATCGGATTCCACATTCAGCCGGCGTGAGAGTGAAAAGGAGAAAAATCACGAGCTGGGGTTCTGTTTGGTCGGTTTGACGGCCATCGACCTGAAGACACTGAAACCAGAATGAAGGCGAGGGATGGGGGGAGAGTGCATGCAGGCGAAAGGATTCCGTCGCTCGGTGCAAAGTGATAACGGTGTCCTGTTTCTGCTGTCTTTTTGCGTTTTCCTCCTGCATGCGGCGACGAACGGCCGGTACGGATTTCATCGGGACGAGTTACTCACATACAGCAATGCGCGCCACCTCGACTGGGGCTACGTCGTCTATCCGCCCGTCACCGCGTTTTTGGCCCGCGTGGAATTGGCGCTTTTCGGCGCCTCGCTCTGGGGCTTCCGTTTTTTCCCGGCGTTATCGCACGGACTGGCGGTACTGCTTAGCGGTCTCACCGCACGAGAACTCGGCGGAAAGCGTGAGGCGCAGCTGGTGGCGGCCGCGGCCGCGGTCATACAGGGACCTGCGCTCGTTGCCGGATGGTTTCTTGGCTACACAACATTTGACTATCTGTGTTGGGTGATCGTGGCTTACACCGTAAGTTGCCTGCTGCGCTCGGAGGATCCACGTTGGTGGCTCGCGATTGGAGCAGCCATGGGCTTGGGGATGATGACAAAGTACTCGATGGCGTTCCTGGTGATGGGCGTTGTCGGTGGCCTGCTGCTGACTCGGGACAGGCGTTATCTGAAGAGCCCATGGCTCTGGTGCGGCGTGGCGGTGGGGTTGCTGATCCTGTCGCCCAACATCCTTTGGCAGATTCGGCATCAATTTGTCTCTCTTGCATACCTCGAGGCGATTCACGTACGCGATATCGGGTGGGGTTGGACGAATAACTTCTTGCTGAACCAGTTCTGGAGAAGCACAAACATCGTCACCGTGCCGCTCTGGTGCGCCGGGCTTTGGTATGTGTTTGCCACGCTGGAAGGGAGGCGCTATCGGTTGCTCGGCTGGATGTACGTCTTTCCCCTGCTTTTGCTGTTTGCGGCAAGAGGGCGTGATTACTATCTGTCCCCGGCCTACCCGATGCTCTTGGCAGCGGGGGCAGTCTGGGGCGAGCAATGGGTTCATTCGCTCGGCTCGGGAACTGCAGCGAGAGTTCGCGGGATCACCTTGAAAACGTTTGCGGTGGCCGGTCTTCTAGCGGCTTCAGCGACACTACCGATTGCGCCTTTGAATTCGGCCTGGTGGCACATTGCAGACCTCATAAACGGGGGCAATTTCAGTGCCCAGATCGGCTGGCCGGAGCTGGCTGAAACGGTGGCCAGGGTCCGTGACTCCCTGCCGGCCGAGGAGCGCAGCAGGGTGGGCGTTCTGGCAGGGGATGAAGGGGAGGCGGGGGCCGTGAACCTCTTCGGCTCCGCTTACGGTCTGCCACCGGCGATCAGCGGAATGAACTCCAACTGGTTGCGTGGTTACGGTGAACCGCCGCCGAAAATCGTCATCGTGCTCGGAGAGCACCGCGACTTCACAGAAAGAAACTTTGAATCCTGTGTCTCGGCCGGACACCTGACAAATCGATTTGGAATCGCGAATGGCTCTCTGACCGGATGGGACGAAGTTTTTGTATGCCGGAACCTACGTCAGCCGTGGCCGGAGTTCTGGAGGCATTTCCGGTATTACGGGTAGCGATCGGGGTTATAGCCCGAACCACCGCCTCCGAGACTGCCCGGTTATTACAACTTATTCATAAGATGAGGTCTATCGTCTTTTACAACCCATTCACATCGGCGTCATATCAGCGTTACCACGGTTGTTCACTCCCTTGTCACAATACGGGCGAGTCCTTATGAGCCACGAGGTGCCACAACCTGACCATGTCTATCGCAATCCGGCGCGCTACGGTAGACTTCTACCGATGCGATCGCCAGCTCGTGAGCTGTATATGAAACGCATCCTAATCATCGAAGACGACCGCGACATCGTCGAATTGGTCCGCTATAACCTTGCCAATGAAGGCTTTCAAGTGGCTGCCGCGTACGATGGAAACAGCGGACTCGCCACGATCAAGAAAACGCCCCCGGACCTTCTTCTGCTCGATCTCATGCTTCCGAAAATGTCCGGGCTGGAGATCTGCCGCGAAATCCGGAAGGAAGAGTCGCTGAACCGGCTGCCCGTGCTGATGCTGACAGCCCGCGGCGACGAGGCGGATCGCGTGGTCGGCCTGGAGATGGGCGCGGATGACTACGTCACCAAGCCGTTCAGCCCGCGGGAGCTGATTGCGCGCGTGAAGGCGCTATTGCGGCGGGCGGAGCCTCCCGCGGACGCGCCGAGAATTCTCGAAATCGGCAAGCTGGCCATCGATCCCGCGTCCTACCGTGTAAGCCATGGCGGAAAGCCGGTTCCGCTCAGCACGCTAGAATTTCGGTTGCTCTATTACCTCGCCTCGCGTCCGAACCGGGTCTTCACGCGCGATCAGTTGCTTGATGCGGTGTGGGGCACGGATCGCTTCGTCACACCCCGCAGCGTGGACGTGTACGTCCGGCGACTGCGCGAGAAGATCGAAGCGGACCCGGAGAACCCACTGCATTTGAAGACCGTGCGCGGCGCGGGCTACTTATTCGAAACCCGTGCAACGTAAATTCTTCGGCAAACTGGCGCTGACCTACCTCGCGCTCCTGCTGAGCGTATTGCTCGCGGTGGATTTCCTTGCCGAGAGGGCGCTTCGCGACAGCTACGAAAAAGACGGCTACCAGGAACTGAAGTCCCTGGCGCGCCTGATGCGCCTGCATCCCCTTCCGCTCACCGGCGGCGCGCCACAAACACCGGAGGAGCAGGCCGCGCTCAATACCTGGGTGGCCGCAAACGCGTCGAGCGGCGTCCGCATCAGCGTGGTTTCCGCAGACGGCCGCGTGCTCGCGGACTCTCAGACGGAAACGGCGACAATGGAAAGCCACGCGGATCGCCCCGAAGTTGTGGAGGCGCTGAAAAACGGGGAAGGCCGCGCGACGCGGCAAAGCGTTTCCCTGCGCGCGCAGCTGATGTACTACGCAGTGCGGGAAGACTTGCCTGGGGGAACCCCCGTAATCCTTCGCCTGTCCCTGCCGGTAGCGGAGTTCAGCAAACAGCTCTGGAGTTTCCGGCAGAGCCTTTGGCTGTGGTCGCTGCTGATTTACCTGTGCGCGGGCGGGATCGCGATGCTGATGTCCCGTTCCTACTCGAGCCGGATCGAGCGGCTGAGGGAGTTTTCTCGCCGCGTGGCGGAAGGGGACTTTCGTCCCTTGGCTGCGGATGGATCCGGAGATTCCTTGGAAGCGCTGGGCGCCTCGCTGAACCAGACGGCATCCCGGCTGGACCGCACCATCCGGACGCTGACAGAAGAACGCAATCTTTCCGCGGCGATCCTGGGCTCGATGGTCGAAGGCGTGGCGGTGGTAAACGCGGGCGAGAGGCTGGTGTTCGCCAACCCGGGATTTGCCGCGATTCTGGGACTGGATGTCCCGCCCGTGGCGGGAAGCTCCTTGCTCGAAGTGGTGCGGCAAACGGAGTTGATCGGAGCGGTGCGGCGGGTGCTCGTAGGGGAACCCCGGGTCGAAGCGGAGATCGTGACCGGCACCCTGCGGCAGCACTATTTTGCGGCGACCGTTGCGTCGGTGCGTGCGGGAGAGACCTCGGGCGCGGTCATCGTGCTGCACGACATCACGGATTTGCGGAAGCTCGAACGGATCCGGAGAGATTTTGTGGCGAATGTGTCCCACGAGTTCCGGACGCCGTTAACGGCAATTCAGGGATTTGCCGAAACATTGATTGGCGGGGCCATCGACGACCCCCAGAACCGCGGGCGATTCCTGGCTATTATTCTCGAGCACTCGCGGAGGCTGGCGCGCCTTACCGAGGATCTGCTGCGCCTGTCGCAAATGGATGCGGAGCAACTCGAGCTGGAGATCCGGGCCGTGAGCGTGGCCCAGTTCATCGAGTCGTGTTATGAGACGTCACAGCGGCGCGCGGCGGAGAAAGGCCTCGCACTCTCACTGAACGTTCCCACACAATTGCCGGATGTCGCAGCCGACAACCGGCGTCTTCAGGAAGTGCTGCAGAACCTGCTGGACAACGCGATCCAGTACACACTTCCGGGTGGCAAGATCGTTTTGAGCGCAGAGGCGCGCGGCGACGAGGTTATTTTCACGGTAGCGGATACGGGCATCGGCATTCCTCAGGCCGACCAGCCGAGAATTTTCGAGAGGTTTTATCGCGTGGACGTGGCGCGCTCGCGCGAGGCCGGCGGCACGGGACTCGGACTTTCGATCTCAAAGCATCTGGTGGAAGCGCAGGGCGGCCGAATCTGGGTGGAAAGCGAAGTGGGGGTGGGATCCAAATTTCATTTTGCGGTGCCGGTGTTCGACCCGGAGCGAGCGGCATCTCGGGGAACGCCCGGAAGCGGGATATCCAGGGCACTGCGAGGAAGCACGCTGCCCGGCGCATAACGGGTATTCCTTTTCACTTATTTACCTGACTGTGAAAGCGCTGTAACAAAGTTGTCGCACCTTGATAAAAGCGCGCGGCAGCGGGTGCGCCGCGACGCGGAGGCTTGAATGGCCACAGCTCCTGGCTTGACCGAGGCGGTGCTGTACGACGTGCTGGTCAACTATCTGGTGTCGATGGCGCGGGTCGTCGAGAGCGCCATGAATCGCGCGCTGGATGCCATCATCGGATTCGACAACCCGCGGACCGCCGGCCTTCCTGGAGAGGTTTTCCTTTTCGAACCCCGGATTAACGAGATGGAAATCATGATCGACGAGCATGCCATCCGGCTGCTGCGCCGGGGCGGGTTCAGCGATGATGAGCTCAGATTGATCGTGGCGGCGCTGAAGATCACAAACGACCTGGAGCGTATCGGGGACATCGCGGTGAATCTGGCCGAACGCGTCATCACGCTGCGGGACACGCCAGAGGCAAAAATGCCGGAACAGCTGGGGCCGATGACCGAAGCGGTGCGCTCGATGGTGAGCCGGAGCCTCGGCGCGCTGATCTTCCGGAACGCGGACCTGGCGGCGCAGGTGCTCGAGAGCGACGACCTGGTGGATCAATACCGGGACCAGATTTTCGAGACGCTGCTCGAAAACATGACCGAGGATGTGGCGCTGGTCACGCCCGGAATGCAGTTTGTGCTGGCGACACGTCACCTCGAACGGATCGCGGATCACGCGACGAACATTGCAGAAGACATCATCTTCTGGGTGCGCGGACTGGATGTGCGGCACGGGCGCGGGCTGATGGTGCGCACCGAAGAGCAGCAGAGCGGGCCGGAAGGAGCGGGCGAGGTTACCAAGAATTCATACGGCCTTCATTCGCAAGTGACCCCCGGCTGCGAAGCTCAAAACGTTTAATCTTCACTCCAAGTCCTACCTGGGGGACCGGCGCACCCCTGGCACCGGTCCCCTTCTCCTCCCTCGACGGAAACTGAAGGAAGGCATCCCCTTGACCCTTCAGGCGAGTCCAACTAACCTGAAGCGAATGGGGAAATCAGGAATCAATGTGTCTCGACAAGGACGCCGCGGAAGGTGCGCGTGGCAGATAGGCGTCTGCCTTCTGCTCATTGGCCTGGTTCTCTACAACCCCTTTCTCGTTCTGGCCCACCTGACGGACGGACTTGCTTACGAGACGCTGGCGCGCCATCGCGCGACGGTGGGCTCGTCTGAAATGCAGCATTTCGCTCCCGTGCAGGGCGCGCAGTTCGTAGCGACCGTAGAAGAGGTCGTCAGCAGCCTGACCGTGGAAAAAAGCGAATGCTCTTCCCACAGTCTGCATGACGAAGCATTGCCCGAACGGCCGGAACTGCTTGCCAGCACTTGGTTTCGGCCCCCACCGACGCGCTAAAAAGCGACACTCGAAAGCAAGATTAAAGTAGAAACCTCGAGACCGTCCGGCTGCTCTAACGAAATTTGGCCGCAACTTCTCCCCAAAAACTCGCGGGACCACAGTGAGGCCAGGACTACGCTGGCCGGACCGCGGTCAGGAAAAGGACATGATTCTAAAGAGACAGTGGTGGATTCCCGCACTCGCGGCCCTGGGCCTCGCCCTCGCGTTTGTACTCGTGCGCCACGCCAAGACGGAAGCGGACAATGAAAAGCCAGGGAACGCGCCCATCGCGGCGGTGGTGAAGGTTGAAAAGCGGAACATCACGAGCGGCCTCGATATCGCTTCGGAGTTCCTGCCCTTTCAGGAGATTGATGTTTACGCAAAGGAGTCTGGCTACATCAAGGAACTGCATATCGACTGGGGAACGCACGTGAGAAAAGGACAGCTTCTGGCGGTGCTCGAAATTCCGGAACTGCAGGAACAGTTGCAGGGCGACCAGGCCGCGGTGGCGCGGAGCGAGCAGGATCTCGAGCGGGCGCATGAGGAACTGACACGGGCGCAGTCGGCGTACTCGGTGGCACACGTTACCTACCAAAGGATGGCCGACGTGCAGAAGACGCGCCCGGAACTCATTTCTCAGGAAGATATCGACGTGGCACAAGGAAAAGACCTGGAGGCAAGCGCGAGTGTCTCCGCGGCAAAGGACAGCGTGGCAGGGGCGGAGGCGGCACTGGCCAATGCAAAGGCAAGCCTCGCGAAGGATAACGCGCTCTACGGCTATTCGCGTATGACCGCGCCGTTCGACGGAGTGGTGACGAAAATGTACGCATACACGGGTGCACTGCTGCCGGCGGGCACTTCCTCAAACATCGGGGAATCGGCGTTGTGCCGGCTATCACAGAACGACGTTCTGCGGCTGGTGATCCCGGTGCCGGAGCGCTATGCGGGGGACATTCACCAGGGCCAGGAGATCAGCGTGGAAGTATCGGCGCTGAAGAAATCCTTCACCGGGAAGGTGATTCGCTACTCCGACCAGATCGACATGAGCACGCGGACGATGCATACGGAGGTCCAGGTGCCCAATCCCAACTATGAAATCATCCCGGGCATGTATGCGGATATTCAGCTTCCGATCCACACGGAGGCAAATGCTTTGACGCTGCCAATACAGGCGGTTCTGACAAGGGGCAATGGCGTGGGGACGGTGATGATCGTGGACCCCTCCAATCGCATCGAGCAGCGAAGCGTGAAGATTGGAATCGAGACGGCTAGCCACTTGGAGATTCTTTCCGGCGTGCAGGAAAACGAAACCGCCATCTACGGCGAGCAGGACCAGTACAAGCCCGGAATGCTGGTCAAGCCGCAGCTCACCGAGCCCGCGCAAATGGAGTAGGAGCAACGGATGCCGACCTTCGCGATCAAGAATCCGTATTTCATCATCGTTTTGTGCCTGTTCGTGTGCGTACTTGGATTGACGAGCGTGGTGCAGATGCCGGTGGACATGTTTCCGCCGATCGAACTTCCGGAAGTGCTCGTGGCGACTTTTTATAACGGCATGCCGCCCCAGCAGATCGAAGCGGATATCACCGATACGTTTGAGCGATTCTTCACCTTGGCCAGCGGCGTCGACCACATCGAGTCGCGGTCCATGGCCGGGGTGAGCCTGATTTCCGTTTTCTTTCAGCCGGGAACGAATGCCGATGCGGACGTGACGCAGATGTCCAACCTGGCGATGGCGGACCTGCGCCGGCTTCCCCAGGGAACGCTGCCGCCGGTGGTCATCAGCACGGGCGCGGCCAGCTTGCCGGTTTGCCTGCTGACCGTGCAAGGCGAGGGGATGACCGATACCCAACTGCACGATTACCTTCAGTACCAGATTCGAAATCAGATTGCGGGCGTGCCGGGCGCAACCGTGCCTCCTCCGTACGGAGGAAGGTACCGGCAGGTGATGGTGTACGTGGACCCGCTGAAGCTGCAAGCTCATGGACTGAGCCCGATGGACGTGGTGCGGGCCACCAACCAATCGAATCTGATTTTGCCGGCGGGGGACGTGCGCATAGGGCCGCTCGACTACAACATCTATACGAACGCACAAGTGGCGAAACCGCGGGACATCAATCAGGTGCCGCTCAAAACGGACGGGCAGAAATCGGTCTTCGTTTCCGATGTGGGAGAGGCGGTCGATGGCTCGTATTTGCAATACAACATCGTGCGCGTGGATGGGCAAGAGTCCGTGTACGTTCCCATCCAGAAACAGGGCGGCAACAGCAACACCATCGAGGTCGTGAACGGAATCCGCAAGGCCATCAAGAGTCTTCGCGACATTCCGGCGGAAATGAAAGCCCGCGTGGTGTTCGATCAATCGGTATTCGTGAAGCAGGCGATCTCAACAGTGCTGAAGGAAGGAAGCATCGGAGTTGTCCTGACGGCGGTGATGATCCTGATGTTTCTGGGCAGCGGGCGTGCGACTTTGGCGATATTCCTTTCGATTCCCCTGTCCGTGATGATCACGTTTTTCGTGCTGCACACCATGGGCAAGACCATCAACGCCATGGTCCTGAGCGGACTGGCGCTGGCATTTTCGCGGTTGATCGACGACTCCGTGGTGGTCATCGAAAACATATTCCGGCACATGGAGCTTGGGGAAGACCCGAAGACGGCGGCGGTCAAGGGAGCGAATGAGGTGGCGCTGGCGGTGCTGGCGATCATGCTGGTGGCCGTGGTGGTGTTTTTCCCGGTCACGTTTCTGTTCGGCGTCAGCAAGTACCTGTTCGGGGCCCTGGCACTCGGCGTTGTCATCGCGCTGTTCGCCTCCTACTTCGACGCGGTGACCGTGGTGCCGCTGTTTTGCGCGTATTACCTCAAGCCACTTCATCACCGAGGAGGAGAGGACGGCGAGCAGGGCCACAAACAGTCCTGGGGGAGGCGTTTCAACGCCAGGTTCAATGCCAGGTTTGAGATTTTTCTGAATTTCTACGAAAAGTGGGTAAAAAGAGCGCTGGACCATCCCTGGGAAACGGTTGCTGGGGTCATCGGGCTGTTCTTGTTGAGCTTTCTGCTCTATCCCTTCGTCGGCGTGTCGTTCTTCCCGCGCACGGATGCAGGACAATTCATCATCAATCTGAAGGCTCCCACCGGAACCCGGCTGGAGCTGACGAACGACTATGTCAAGAAAGTGGAGAACATCGTGCGGCAAGAAGTGCCGAAAAGAGACTTGAGCACCATCGTTTCGAACATTGGGGTGTTTCCGGACTTGTCCGCCCTTTTCACGCAGAACTCCGCCATGCACACCGCGTTCGTGGAGGTGGGACTCGTCGAAGAGCATAAGGGCAGCAGTTTCGAGTACATGGACAAAGTGCGGGCGCGGATTCAGAGAGAACTTCCCGAACTACGGACGTACTTTCAATCGGGCGGGCTCGTGGACTCCGTGCTGAACCAGGGCATGCCGGCGCCCATCGACGTACAGGTGAGCGGAATGGACCTCCATGCGGTGAACAAGATCACCCTGGATCTGGCGCAGAAATTTAAGGGGCTAAAGGGAGTCTCGGATATCTACGTACCTCAGGACATGGACTATCCCGGCCTGCTGATGAATGTGGACCGCGCGCGAGCCGCGGAACTCGGACTAAGCCCGCAGGAAGTGGTGGATAACGTGATCACGGCGCTGACCTCGGACGTGATGATTGCGCCGAGCTACTGGGTCGATCCAAGGAGTGGGAACAACTATTTTGTGACCGTGCAGTATCCGGAGAATACCGTCAAGACGATTCAAGACCTGCAGTCGATGCCCTTGCGGGCCCCGAACATCAAACTGCCGACGTACCTGAATCAGGTCGCGAGTATCGAATCGATCCCCACGCCCACGGAAGTGGACCATTATCAGCTTGAGCGCGTGATGGATATTTACCTAGCCCCCTCGGGCGAAGACCTGGGCGTACCGAGAAGCGAAGTGAACAGCATCGTCGAGGGGTTGCGCCTGCCTTCGAACCTACGGGTAGATGTTCGCGGCCTGGTCGAGACGATGGATTCCTCGTTCAGGAGCTTCGGGTACGGATTGTTACTGGCCATTTTGCTGGTCTACCTGATTCTGGTGGCGCAGTTCAGTTCGTTCGTGGATCCGTTCCTGATTGTGCTGGCGGTGCCAACCGGGCTGACCGGAGTGATGGTTACGCTGGCGACGACCGGAACAACGCTGAACATCCAGTCGCTGATGGGCGTGGTCATGCTGCAGGGCATGGTGGTCTCGAATAGTATTCTGATTGTGGACTTTTCGAACGTTTTGCGCGCGGAAGGCCTCGCTCTTCGCGAAGCCGTTGTGAAAGCTTGCCGGATTCGTCTACGCCCCATTTTAATGACCTCGCTCGCAACGGTAGTCGGACTGCTGCCGATGGCATTCAAACTCGAAACGGGAAGCGAAGCGTACGCACCGCTGGCGCGCGCGATCATCGGTGGACTGCTCAGTTCCATTGTTCTCACCTTGTTCATCGTGCCAGCCGCTTACCTGCTGATTTATCGGCGCCGGGAACGGCTGGCGGCGCTCAAAGAGGCGGAGGCCCACTGATGGAAACAGACATGTACGTCCTCGCGCCTGTGCCTGCGCGAACGGACAGCAGGTTCATAAGAAGTCTGCTCGTGGCTTGCCTGATTTTCTCGGCGTTTGCATCCCCATCGAACGGCGGGCAAATGCCGGATGAGCCGGCGCCCATGGCAAAAAGTGCAACGAATCCAAAGATGGGCTCGAGGAGCACAGAGCTGCGACTCGAAGAGCAACGAACGCCGGGCAGCCCGGCACCGACAGCAACGCAACAGGCGACTCCGGGCGCGCGCCCACAGCAGGGGCGGCCGCTGACGATCGAGGAAGCGGAAGCGATCGGACTGAAAAACAACCCGCAGATTACCGTGGGAAAGCTCGAGGCCCTCGAGGCCCGGGAGTTTGTGCGCGAAGTGCGGTCCGCATGGATGCCGCAGGCAAGCCTGAACCTGACGGGGGTTGGCGCGGACCAGGGCAGCAGGCTTGCGGCGGGGTACCTGACAAACGGGAGAATGTATTCGCGCCTGGCCGGTGGAGCGGCGGTGACGCAGCTG
>Ga0187782_10000570_pt1 | contig 25299 bp, 22 predicted proteins | sample 0715_SJ02_MP15_2_FD_132454 | JGI IMG/M metagenome (GOLD analysis project Ga0187782, IMG submission 132454) | Tropical peat soil microbial communities from peatlands in Department of Meta, Colombia - 0715_SJ02_MP15_20_MG | ecosystem: Environmental > Terrestrial > Soil > Wetlands > Peat | place... | reverse complement strand
GCCCCGAAGGCCGCTCCGCCGGCCGGCGTGCCGTCAATGTTGGGCGGTGCTCCGACGTCGAGCCACGGCCCCGACGACGGAGAAGAGTAAAAGCTTATCCTTTGCTTGGGTTTGGCTCGGATTCTGCGAATCCGTACCTTGCCCGCAGTCCCATCGAGCGGGCTCCGAGGAACGGGCGCCTCACGCAAGCGAGACGCCCGTTCGCATTTTTAGCGGTCCCGACGGGACAGCGCGGGGCGTTCGACGGTTGAGCTGGCTTACAGCCGAGCTCGGCAACAGCAGCGTGGTTCGGCCCCCCTTCGGCGGCGTCAGGGGGACGACCCCGACGACGTGTGCCGCGGATGAAAGTTGAACGGGTACGAAGCCCTCGTTTCGTATCCTCCGGGGCTTGGCGCGAACCGGATTCGCTTGATGATGCCGACGATGCACGCAGCGGCTTGAGGCTCAACGATCTGGCTCCGGGCCGTATCGAGCGCCGCTTGCGAAACGATCCCCTTGGGATCGATCGTGAAGGACACGACCAGATCCCCCTCGATTCCGGGGTGGCTCGCGAGGGCCTTGTCGTAGCACGCGCGCGCCTCGTCTCGATGCGCGATGACGATGGCGCGGATGTCCTCGATACCCCGGCCGGGCTCGTGAGCGCGTCCGCGTCCGGCGCTGGCCGAAGGGGCGGGGGAGGCTGTCGGCTGCGACTCCGCGAGCTTGACGCCCGACGTCTCGCCGCCGTCGCCCAGCGCGTTCGTCGTGGTCGACGGTTCGGGCGGAGCCGCGGGCGGCCGCGCGTCCGCCTCGACGCTCACCTCGGCGGATTTGGCGCCCGGAGCCGACCCCGCCTCGCTCCCGCCGCACGCCGCGCACGCCACGAGACCGATCCCCGCGAGACTTCTACCGATTGAGAATCGAACTGTGCGCATGTTCTTTCCTCGGGGCTCTGCGTCCCTCCGCGGATTCAGCTGGCGACTTTGAGAAAGGGCTCCCACTCCTTGAACTTCGACCCACTGCCCAAAAGGATCTGCGCGGTCATCGTCCACTTGGGGCGGAACGGGCGGCAAGCCAGCCGCATGTTTGCCTCTTCGGGCGTCCTCCACCCTTTGCGCAGGTTGCAGGCGCGGCAGGCCGTCACGAGATTCTCCCAAGAGTCGTCCCCCCCGCGCGAGCGCGGGACGACGTGGTCGATGTTCAGATCGCGAAGCGGTGGCCGCTTGCCGCAATATTGACACTGGTGAGCGTCCCGGAACATCAAGTTGCGCCGGGTCAGGCGAACCGTGACACGCGGCGTTCGATCGTAACGAAGCAAGTGCACCACGCGGGGCACGCGAAGCTCTCCTCCGACGAGGGGAATGGCGTCGTCGTCGTTGCGCACGGGGAGACCACGCCACAACCCGAAGTCGTACGACTCACCGCCGTCGTCGAGCGCGAGCGCGACGCCGCCGTAGAGCAGAACGACCGCGCGCTTCACTGTCGTCACCTGCACGGGCAGCAGATGGCGATTCAGCACCAGTACTGGGAGCGAGAGCACGTCAGTCATCGATCGCGAAGAGCGGCTCCGTCGTTCTGCCACGTGCGAAGCGGTGCTGCAGCTGGACCGATCCAACCGCTATCGAAGCGGCGGACGCAGCATACACTAAAGCGCCGCCGCATGGCGTGGAACGCCATGGGGCTTCGCCCGCGCACTTCGTGCGCGAACGCCGCTTTGTTCTTTCCTCGGGGCTCTGCCCCGCGCTCGCTTCGCTCGCTCCCCCAAACGCGCTCCCGCGCGTTTGCTCGAGCGCCGGCGTCGGCCCGAGATCGCAGGCCGATGGCGCTTTCGAGACGCGACGTTGACGGCCGAACTTCGGAAGGTATCTTTTGCGGAACGCGATGGCGGCCGGCCACAATTCTCCCCTGCCCGCGACGCCGGGCAAGCGGACGTCGAGTCGATCCTGCCAGGACGCCGATGATTCCCGGAGCAGGCGCTGGGCGGGCCCTGCGACGGCCATGGCGGTAGCGATGGCTGCGGCGGCCATCGCCGTGCTGGTCCTGACCGGCATGCAGAGTAGCGCCATCTATTCGAAGCCGGTCGATCAGCTGCTCGCGCAGAAGGCGAAGTTTCTCGGACGCCCCGTCCGGGCCGACGGCCTCCTCGTCCACGGCTCGCTCGTCAAACGCGATCAGCCGTGCGAGTACCGTTTCACGATCGAGAAGAACGGGGCCGAATTGCCCGTCCGCTTCGCCCAGTGCGTCGTGCCGGACACGTTCCGGGACGTTGCCGGGATCGACGTCGGCGTCACGGTCGAGGGAGAGCTCCAGTCGAACGATACGTTCGAGGCAACGAGCGTTCTCGCGAAGTGTCCGAGCAAGTACGAAATGCAGCAGCGTAAGCAGCACGGCGAGGAGATGCCCCACGGTCCGCTGGCCGTTGGACAGCCGCTGCCGAGCATGAACGTGCAGGCGCTCCCCTAGTTCTTTCGTGGGGGTTCCAGGTCAACGGAGCGCGCGTCCCCTCACGCCTCACGCCTCACCGCTCGTGGCTCGCGGAAGGTTGCGGCATGACTTGCGTCCGCGCCTGGGCCCGAGTTTGACAGTGGGATCTTGGTGATTCGCCCCGACCCCTTTATGATGCGGGCTTACTCTGAAGAGGATGGCGCGATTGGTTCGGACCCGGGTGCTCGCGATCGGCTTTTCGGCTTTGTTGGTGACCGCGTTGCCTGCGATCGCTCAGCAGCCGCCGGTCAAATATCCGCCTCCCTGTGATCCGAGCCAGGTGACCAAGTCGGACGTCGACCGCGCGCACTCGGTCTTCCTCAGCGGCAAGCAGTACCTCGAAGAGTCCAACTACGACAAGGCGATCGGCTACTTCGACGACGCCTACTCAATCGATTGCAGCATCCACGCTATTTTGCCAATCATCGCCACGGCGTACGAGCGCAAGGGCGACAAGGCCGAGGCCATTCGCGCGCTCGAGGAGTACGTCAAGCGCGCGCCCGACGCGGCCGATCACGAGGTCATCGAGCGTCGCATCAAGAACCTGAAGGACCAGCTCGCGCGCGAGGCTCCTGCCCCACTGCCCGCGGCGCCCACGGCCAGCGCCGCGCCCTCCCCCTCCGCCGCTCCGGCGCCGGCCGCAGAAGCGTCCGCGGCCCCGGTCGCGAGCGCTCCTCCGGCGCCCCCCCCGCCGGCGGCCCCTGCCCCGTCGTCGACGAGCGCGAACGAGCAGCACAGCGCCTTGCCGTGGGTTGCCGTCGGAATAGGCGGCGCCGCGGTCGCGGCAGGGATTGTCCTTTACGCGGTGGGCGCAAGCGACGTTTCTTCCGCAAGCTCGCAGTGCAACGCGGCTCGCCAGTGCGGCACGCAGTCTCTCGTCTCGCAGGGCAACGACGGACGCACCCTCGAAACGGTGGGGGGGATTGTCGGTGGGGTTGGGTTGGCCTTGGCCGCCGTCGGGTTGATCTGGCATTTCGTCGAGAAGCCCGCGCCTGCGAGCGCCTCGGGCGCGATAAGGCCGGTCGTGGCTCCTGGCTACGTCGGGGCCGTAGGCGAGTTCTGACCGCACACGGGAGCCTTCGGCCTTCGACGGGCGCGCGCGAGCGCGGTACCATGGGAAGATGCTTTTCTCGCAGCCAAAACCGCACCGAGCCGTGCGGCAAAGCGGCAAAGAAGAGCTGCGGGCATCGGTTCTCAAGACCTACCTGCTCCGCGTACGCTCCGAGCGCGGCGAGCGCGCCGTGGCTCGACTCTTGGCGACCGCCGAGATCGACCCCGGCGCCGTCGACAACGAGACGGGATGGGTCAGTCAGGTCGCCGCCAAGAGGGCTTTGCGGGCGGTCGCGCAGCTTCTCGGGCGAGACGCCATTCGACATCGCGGCCCCTGGGCGACGCACCCCGAAGCGCTCGGCGTCCTCGTGCGGATGCTGCGCGCGAGCACGCGTCCGCTCGATGCGTTTCGTTACCTCGCGCAGAACCATCGCGAGACCACGCGGGTCGGCAACTGGAGCATCGAGGAGCTTCCCGGCGAACGTTCGTTGCGAAGCGGTCGCATCGAATCCGTACGAATGACGTATCGCGCCCATGCGGAGGCCGACGACTCACCCGAACGCGCGGATGCCGGTGGAGAGGAGCTCCTCTGCGACGCTCGCGCGAGCGAGCTCTCGAGCATTCCCCAGATCTGGGGGCTGGACGAGGCCGCGGTCGAGCACGAGAGCTGCCTGGCGAAGGGCGCCCATGCGTGCGTTTATCGACTTCGCTGGGCATGCGGTCGCGGGTCGCGCCGGGGTCTGATCGTCGGAGCGCTGGGGGCGTCCCTCGCGTGCGGCGTGCTCGTGGCCCTGACCGGAGGAACGCTCGCGGGCGTGCTCGCGGCGGCGCTCGGCGCGGTCCTCGGTGGCGGCGCCGGCGCGATGTGGGATCGAGCGCAAGAAGAGCGGGCCTCACGGGTCTTCGAGCGCAATCGCATCGCGGCGCTCGAACGCGGGCTCGAGCTCCGAGGCGATGTCGGCGCGGCGCCCGGCGATCTGACCGGCACGGTGCTCGGGGGCAAGTACCGCATCGGGCGCAAGATTGGCTCGGGGGGCATCGGCGTCGTCTACACGGCGGAGCACGTCACGCTGGGTCACGAGGTCGCGGTGAAAGTCCTTCGTGGTGCCGCAGCCCGCGACGGCGGTGAGATCGCGAGGCTGCGCCGTGAAGCGTACATCCAGGTCCACGTCGAGCACCCGAACGTCGCGCGCGTATTCGATCTCGATCAGATGTCGGATGGCAGCATCTACGTTGTCATGGAGCGTCTGAACGGTTGCTCGCTCGCGGAAAAGCTGGGGCGCGAGCGGCTGCTCGCGCCCGGGTACGCGACCGCCGTCTTCGTGCAGGTATGTCGCGCGCTGGACGCCGCGCACCGCAAGGGCGTCGTGCATCGCGACCTGAAGCCGGGGAACATCTTTCTCTGTGACGACGGCGTCTCGAAAGTCCTCGATTTCGGCATGAGCAAGCTGACCAGCGCGGAGTCGCTGACCCAGACGGGATACACACTCGGCACGCCCGAGTACATGGCGCCCGAGCAATGCGTGGGAGCTCAGGTCGAGCCCCGGACCGACGTCTACGCCCTGGGCATCATGATGTACGAAGCGCTGACGGGGGAGCTTCCGATCGTCGCCCACACGCGGCGCGAGCTGCTCGATTTGCATCAACGCCAGATACCGATGCCGATGAGGCAGCGCCGGCCGGACCTTCCCATTCCGGAGCTGCTCGATCAGGCGATCATGAAATGTCTGAAGAAGCGGATCAACGAGCGGCCGAAGAACGCGGCCCAGCTCGAGCAACTGCTGCTGGCCGTGCCGCCCGAGACTCTGGTTCACGTGTACCCTCCGAGCCTGACGGCGGTCCCTCCGGCCGGATTCGGTCACGATCCGCATGCGCATACCGCGCCCGGGCCCGTGGTCCCGCAGGACCGCCACGACAAGCAATAGGCGACGGCGCCCCGATCATCCTCGCAGCAGCCAGACGAGCCCGGCCAAGCTGACCGCGAGAACGCCTACGGCCGCGGTCATCACCGCAACGTCGGCGGCGGACCAGCGGCGGCGGCTCGGGGCGTGCCCGCCCGCACCCCCCTCAGGCGCAGCGATCCCCGAGACCGCATGCGGAGGGCCGGCGGCCGCGGCGGCTGGCGCGGAATCGCTCTCTTCCCCGCTCGAGCCGGAGGCCGGCGGTCGATCCGGACCCGCGGGCGGCAACGGTACGGCCGCGCCAGACGAGGGGCCCGGAGGCGAGCCGTCGACGGGCGCGCGAAGGCCGTCGGCGGCTGCGGAGGAGTCGCTCGCACGCGACTCTGCCGAGGCAATCGGCTCGTCGGGCGAACCTTCGATGCGCGCGAGAGCTTCGACGAGCGGCTCCTCGAGCGAGAGAACCGTCCGGCCGACCTGGACCATCTGAGCGGGACGCCAGACCGCCGGCTGGCGGGGACTGACGCGCGCCGCGCCGACGGACGTTCCATTTTTCGCACCGGTATCGATGACCACGACGGCTTCACCTTTGCGCATGACGCGAAGGTGCTCGCGCGAAACGTCCGGGTCGTTCAGTTGCAGGTCGCAGTGCGGCGCGCGGCCGATGACGTACTCGTGTCCGACTCGCGTCAAGAGGAGCGCGCTGCCCTGATCGGTGCCTTCGACGACGCGCACTCTGATCGTCGAGTCGGCTTCCGCCGCTTCGATCGCCTCGGCGACCAGAGCCAGGGCGAGGTCGCGCGTGGCGACGGCCAGGTCGCGTGTGACCGGGTTTCGATCGACCCGAAACTCCAGGCAGATTCGTCCGACCCGCACGCGATCGCCAGAACGCACGAGACGCGAGGTGTTCGGCGCGATGCGCACGTCACCGACGAACGTTCCGTTGGTGCTTCCCTCGTCCACCAGCACGAACTCGGCGCCCTGAGCCCGCAGCGTGGCGTGGCGATGGCTGACGCTCGTGTCGGGCAGACGCACATCGCTACCGGGGCCGCGGCCGATGACCACGCGCTGCGTTCCGTCGAAGGTCAGACGCGCCTTCTCGGGTCCGCCCGCGCGGACGATGACCGTGATCCCCATCGCCGGCGCTCACATCGACGGAAGGGCGTCGCGCGGCGTGCGATAGTCGCCCGAGTGGCGCTCTACCCAGGCGATGATGCGCTCGGCGACATCCCGGCCCACGTGGCGGCTCAGCTCCTGGATGCCGGTGGGTGACGTGACGTTGACTTCCGTCAACTTGCCTCCGATGAAGTCGAGACCGACAAACACGAGTCCGTCCGCGGTGAGCCGTCCCGCCATTTCGGCGACGACCTGGCGTTCGGCGGCAGTCACCTCACAAGGTTCGACCCGACCGCCCGCATGGATGTTCGAGCGCACGTCGTCGTCGCGAGCAATCCGGTTGATCGCTCCCAGCACTTCCCCGTCGAGCACGAGGACTCGCTTGTCCCCCTCGCGGACTGCGCTCAAGTACTCCTGCACCATCGCGTGCCGGGTGCCCTCGCGCGTGATGGTGTCGACGATCGACCGGGTATTCCGGTCCTCGTTCGACACGACCAGGACGCCGTTGCCCCCTGCTCCGTCGAGTGGCTTGACGACCGCGGTTCCCATCTCCGAGATGAATCGGTGGATCCGCTCGCGGCTCGTGGTCACGAGGGTGCGGGGCATGTATTTCACGAAGTGAATCGCGTAGAGCTTCTCGTTCGCCTCGCGCAGGCCGCGCGGGTCGTTCAAGACCAGTGCTTTGCCTCGCAGCCGCTCCAGCATGAGAGTCGCGTGCAGGTATTCGGAGTCGAACGGCGGATCTTTGCGAACGAAGACGCAGTCCGCCTCCGACAATCGAAGATCGTGTCCCGCGCCAAGCGAAAAATACGGTTCGGCGTCGCTCAAGCGCAGGGGACGAACGTTCGCCCAGACGTCGCCATCGTGGACGTAGACGTCTCGCAGCTCACAATGATGGCAGACGTGCCCTCGACGCTGCGCTGCACGCTGCATCGCAAACGTCGTGTCCTTGTCGACCGCGACCCGATCCATCGGGTCCATGACGAAGACGAACCGCATCCCGAAGCGAGCATAGCCGCCGCGTGGCGAGCTGTCGTCCGCGAGCGAGGAGTCGGGCCCTCGCGTCCGCGTCGGCGCGTACCGTCACCGATCGTCGTAGACCATCGCGGCGAGCTGCGCCGTCTCGTCGGGATCGAGGTCGCTCGCCACGAGGTACCCCTCGCCGGCCCGCTGCGTCGCCGCGACCGAATATCCCTTCTCGCGCCCTACCCGGATCTCCGCCGCGCCCACGGAACGCGGCGCCAGATTGGCGGTGCCGCCTTGAATTTTCTGCGCGTCGTAAACGAAGACGCTCACGCGCCGGGTATCCTCTCCCGAGCCCAGGACGTATTGGAGCATCGCTGCTCGCTGGGAACGAAACGGGACGACCCTTCCACCGACGAGGCGCGCGCCGGCGCGTTCGAAGCTCCCAGGTCGCACCGGGACTCCCACCCAGCGCTCCAGACCCCGCACCGCCTGTGCGTTGGTGGCTTCCGGGGGAAGAGGTTGGGAGTGTTCCGCGACCAGTTCCGCAAGGAGATCATCGCCAAAGCCAGCGTGCACCTCGTTTGCCGGCGATTGAAAAGCGCGCGTCGCCGTTCCCCACATCAGTGCGATCCCGGCGGCGACTGCCAGCGGCACCGAAGTTCTCCACGCCGACGGACCGAGAACCGTCGGTGGGAACCTCGACGCATTCGCTTCGCCTTCCGCAGTCCGCGCTTCTTCGCGGATGCGCTCGCCCGTCATGGCATTGCCGATCCGCTCGCGCAGGCCGACCGGAGCGGCCGAGCGCACGACGCGCTTCAGCGACCCGCGCATCGCACGAAGCAGCTGCACTTCCTCGCGGCATCCCTCGCAGACAGCGACGTGCTCGTCGATGTCGAGCAGCTTCGACGCTTCGAGCTCACCATCGAGATACGTGCCGAGCATCCGCGCGCGGTCGCGGCACTCGTGCGTGGTCATGCCGCACCTCGTTTGCGGACGCGGTACTCGGCCAGGTTGGCCGTCTTGTTGTCGTCGGCGCTCCCGGCATCCGCGGGCTCGACGCCGCCCGCGCCCACGCGGTCCTCGCCTCTCACGATCCCGAGTGCCAGCGCGTGATTGTAGAGTGAGCGCTGCAATATCTTTCGACCGCGGTGCAGTCGGCTCATGACCGTCCCGATCGGGCAGCCCATGATCTGAGAAATCTCTTCGTACGAGAACTCCTCGACATCGCAGAGGACGACAGCAAGCCGAAACTCCGGCGGAAGCAGGTCGAGAGCGCGGCGGATCTCCTCCTCGACGAGCGGCGTGAGGGCGATCATCTCCGGATGCCGAAGCTGTCGCATCGTGCTCGCGCTGACCCACCCATCGGCCAGTGGGTCCGCGTCCGGACCGTCGAGCACCGAGCGCTCCAGCCCCCCCCGCCGGTATTTGTTGATGAACGTGTTCGTGAGAATTCGAAACAGCCACGCTTTGAGGTTGGTTCCAGCGTGAAACTGCTGTCGCGCTCGCATCGCCTTGACGAACGCGTCCTGAACCAGGTCCTCGGCGTCGGTGGGATTCCGCGTCAGCTTGCAGGCCACGCCATACATGGCGTCGAGGTGCGTCAGTGCCTCATCGGCGAACGGGTCGCTCTTCGGCGCTACTTCGGGCGGGGCAGGAGGCATCGCTGGTCAACCTCGTTGGGCGTTCTTCTCGGCTCGTCGATTCAACAATCCACGCGATCCGCTATTCCTCAAGCTAAGGCTCCAACACGCCGTCGTCAGCCGAAAAGCAACCCGCGTCAGCCAGGAAGGCGACCCGGCTGCGACCCTGAAATGAATCGATTTTTTCGGGCTGCGTTTTTGAAGCCGTACCTGCAGCAGCCCCGACGTGCGCGGATGGCGCATGACCGGGCCCCGTTCGCCGGATCAGCTGGCATCCGGAGGGCGTCCCTTGAGAGCGCGTTCGAGCTCATCTATGCGTTCGTTCAGCCTCCGGACTTCTTGCTGGAGCTGCTGAAGGGGGCGAAAGCTCGCCAGAATCGACTGGATCCGATCATCGAGCTGGTGCTGCACCACCTCGAGTCGCTCCTTGGCCTGATCGACGAGCGTCGGTTTCAATTCCTTCGATGGCGGCACCTCGACCTCCGGGGTTTTTCCGCCGGGAATGAGGCGGCCGATGGGGCCCTCGCGCAAATCGGCAAGGACCTTCTCGGTTCGTGAATGGATGAGCTCTCTCAATGTTTGTAGCGGAACGCTGCGGGAATGGGCCTTCTGCTCCTCGTAGATGATCTGCGCAAGAGTGACCTCGGTGAGGTCGTCTTTCGTGTTGTTGTCGATGATCTGGACTTCTTCGCCATCCCGGACCATCCCGGCGATCTGAAGCAGGGTCACGTAACGGCTGTCCTTGGTGTCGTAGAGCTTGCGGTTCGAGTAACGCTTGATCATCCGTTTCGGCCTGTCGGCCTGCGAGGACGGCGCTCCGACTGCCTCGGATTTGGAATCGACCATAGGTCTCCTCGTGTGCGCGCTGCGGGGCGCCTGACCGCTTTGGCTACGATACATCATCGCGATCTTTTGGCCGACGGTTTTGGCCGACTCGCAGCGCGCGTACTCGCCCCGCGGGCGCAACTCGCGCCCTCGGCGGCCGGCCGTTTTCGCGCTCGGGTCGAGTGTGTCCCTGTATTCCAGTGATTACAGCGCCAGCTGCACGAGGCGATCGATTTCGCTCGCATCGGCGGCCCCGGTTCGAACGGCGACGACCACTCCCGCTCGCGAGACGACGACCAGGGTAGGCAACTCCTCGACTCGGTACTCGCGCGACGCTTCCCCCGACGCGTCCCGGACGATCGGGTAACTGAGTCCGTGACGAACCGCGTACTCACCGGGATCGCCTTGCCCCGGCGAATCCATGTCGATCCCGACGACAGTGACCCCGCGGTCCCGCCACCGCCGCGAGACGCCGTCGAGGACGGGCGCCTCGGCGCGACAATGCGTGCACCACGTGGCCCAGAAGTCGAGGAGCACCGCTCGGCCCCGAAGCTCCTGCAGACTCAGGGTGGCCGCGGTCTTCTCGAGAACCGCGCCGTTGGCGACCAGGCCGAGTCGAAAGTCGGGGGCTTGTCGTCCGACCAGAGCCCCGTGGGCGGGAAACGACCGCGCGTACACCCCGAACCCGACCAGCACCGCGAGCACGATCCCGAGAGCGCCCAGCGTGTCGCGCAGCGCAACGGGTTCGCGGCTCACGGGCGGGTCCGTTAGCACGCCGCTGCGACTCGGGCCTCTTCGCGGGGCACAATCCCCGGGGAGGCGAGAATCCCACGCCAGGGCGAGATCACGCGAGCGGCGCGCGGTGCGAGGCCGGAGGCGCACGCAGATCATCCCCGCGCGGATCCCGCGCCGCCGCGATGGCGAGTGAATGGGGAGGCGGCAGCGAGACGACGAAGGAAGCACCTCCCAGACGCTCGCTCCTTTCGATCTCGATCGATCCGTTGTGCTCGATGACGATCTTTTTCACGATCGCAAGACCCAATCCCGTGCCGTCCGCTTTCGTCGTGAAGTACGGATCGAACACACGATCCCGCGCCGCCTCGGGAACGCCAGACCCGTCGTCCTGGACCACGATGGCGCGCCGATCGCCGCGCATCTCCGCGGAGACGATGACGTGGCCTCTCGGGCCTCCTCCCTTCGGCTCCGGCCTCGCAGTGCGCACGGCTTCCACGGCATTGCGGACGAGGTTGACGAGGACGCGCCGCAGCATCTGGCGATCCACCGCGACGGGCATCGCATCGTCGGGAACATCCCACCGGACGTCGACGTCCGGCGCTGCAATCCCCTCTTCGGTCGGATCGTCGGGCATCTCGGTGCCGAGGTGCAGCAGCTGTTCGGAGCACTCCTGAATGAACTCACGAAGGCTGGCCTCACGCAGCTCGGCGTGCGGGAGCCGGGCGAAGCTGGAGAAGGTCCCCACGAGGCGTCTGAGGGTGCCCACCTCTTCCTCGACGATCTCCAGGGTCGTATCGAGGAGATCGCGAAAGCGCACATCCTGGCCGCTGTATTTTCGGTGACACTCCTGAACGGCGAGCTGGATGGGCGTGAGCGGGTTCTTGATCTCGTGCGCGAGACGCTGGGCCATTTCCTGCCACGCGCCGATTCGCTGGAGGTACTCGATCCGGGCTCGCGATTGCTGCATCTCGCCGAGCATGCGGTTGAAGACGCGTGCGAGCTCCGTGAGCTCGTCGGAGCCCGTCACGGGCACACGGGCCTCGAGATTGCCTGCGGCGACCTGGTCGATGGCGTTTGCAAGACGGCCGATCCGCCGAGTGATGCCTCGCGCCAGCAAGAAGCCGAGAACGACGGTCGCGACGACGGTGATCGCCAGAAGAACGGCGAACGCCTCGAAGTACCCCGAGTAGACCTTCGTCCGTTCCCGCTCGAGCTGCGCGTAGGCGTCATGAATTCCCCCGGCCTGAACCAGCTCGAGTTCGTACCGTCGATCGAATGCAAATGTGGCGGTCAGAGTCGGACCCCCGGTCCCCGAGGACAGGCCGCGCTGCACTTCGAGCTTGCGTTCGGTCCCCTCGTTCAGCGGATGCCCGCGATCGCGCGCGGCGATCAGCCGGCCATCCTCGCCGTCGACCTCGAGGGAGACGAGCTGGGGGTACTTCGTGAGCAGCGCGGAAAGCGCGCTCGCACACCGGACCGTGTCCCGCGTACGCGCCGCCTCTTGCAGCTCGCCATCGGAGGCGATGGCGTCGGTCTGGTGCTTCATCCCGTCCTTGATGGCCCGGATGTAGTCCTTGTAGAGGTCGATTCCTCGATCGAGCTCGAGCTCGACTTCCGGCCGCAGCCAGACGGACGACGCGTAGTTGAGCAGCGAGTACGCGAGCAGCATCGCGCTCGCCAGCGGCAGGATCGCCGTGATGAGCACGACGAGCGCGAGCCTGTGCTCAGTCTTGCGAAGCATGGCTCCGCACCCGAGCCGCGCGCTCCCGCCCCGCCCCTTGGCAGGCTCGCGCGCCCTCGAGCCGGAGCGATGGGCTCAGGGTGAGCCGAGCACCGCTGAGGGAGCAGGCTCTAGTGATATGCCCTCGGGGGCGACGGCGGAGGTGCGGAGCGACGCGCCATCGACCTCGGCAGCTCGTCGAGAACCGCGCGCTCGTCGCAAAAGAGGATTGCACAATGCTTGCTGTCGGTTGCTTGCATGCGACTGCAGAGCGCAACCAAGTCCTCGTCGGCGTCCACGACGGCCCCCTCGGTCGGCTGCGCCGTGCGGGGATCGTAGACGCATTCGTCGAGAGCCACCCATCGTCCGCGATATTCCTTGCTGCGACATATCTGTGGCCACGTCAGTCGACTACCCATTTGCGCTGTTCCCTCGATTCGCCCCCAGCCGCCGCGGACCGAAGCGTCCGCCTGGCGTCTTACGGTGTGGGATTGCCCACCGACGAACGAATAACCGGCTCGCGCCGACGGGTCAAGAAGGGGGTGTTGCAGGGGTGCAACATGGGACACTTTTGTTCAGTCTGCCCGACGATGAGCCGGGTCCGGGCAGTCGTGCTAGACGGAGGAGGCCGTGACCTCTGAGCGCTGGAATCCCGATTCCTGGAGAGCAAAGGCCGACGCACAGGCCATCGAATACTCGGACCCGTCTGCGCTTGCGTCGGCGTGCGCTCGTCTGCGTGAGCTACCGCCGCTCGTGACCTCATGGGAAATCGAGCGCCTCAAGCGCTTGATTGCCGAGGCTCAAGACGGCAAGCGCTTTCTCGTCCAGGGCGGTGACTGCGCCGAGACGCTCTCCGATTGCCGGTCACCCAACATCGCCAACAAGCTGAAGATCCTTCTTCAGATGTCCCTCGTCATGGTCCATGAGGGCAAGCAGCCGGTCATCCGCGTAGGACGTTTCGCGGGGCAATATGCTAAACCGCGCACGAAAGCTGTCGAATCTCGCGATGGCATCGTTCGCCCGAGTTACTTCGGCGACATGGTCAACCGCGCGGACTTCACTGACGGCGGCCGGCGGCCGGATCCGGACAATCTGCTCATCGCCTACAGCCACGCGGCGCTCACCCTCAATTTCATCCGCTCGCTCTCCGCGGGCGGCTTCGCCGACGTGCACCACCCGGAATACTGGGAGCTTTCGTTCTTCCGGCGGGCCGGGATGGCGGACGCGCTCCGCGACGAATACGAGCGCACCACGCGTCAGCTCGCCGAGGCCCTTCGCTTCATGGAAGCCCTCGGCGAGATTACGGTCGAGGATCTCACCCGCGTGGACTTCTATACGAGTCACGAGGGGCTCAATCTGCATTACGAGTCCGCCCAGACCCGTCAGGTCCCCCGCCGCGACGGCTGGTACGATCTCACCACACACTTCCCCTGGATCGGCGAGCGAACGAGAGCGCTCGACGGCGCTCACGTCGAGTTCTTCCGCGGGGTGGACAACCCCTTGGGAATCAAGCTCGGACCGACCACGACGGCGGATCAGGTTCTGCGTCTGGTCGACGTCCTCAATCCTCGCAACGAGCCGGGAAAAATCGCCCTCGTGACCCGCATGGGCGCTGGCAAGGTCGGCGACGCGCTGCCCGGCCTCGTCGAAGTGGTCAAGCGCGCGGGACGGCGCGTCCTCTGGGTGTGCGATCCGATGCACGGAAATACCCAGACGACTCCCTCCGGCCTCAAGACCCGAGACTTCGATGACATTCTTCGAGAAGTCGAACGTACGTTCGACGTCCATGAAGCGTGCGGAACGCGTCTCGGAGGGGTCCACTTCGAGATGACCGGCGAGGACGTGACCGAGTGCATCGGCGGAGCGGCGGGCATCACGATCGATGACCTCGACCGCAACTACGCGACGGCGTGCGACCCCCGCTTGAACTACCGGCAGGCACTGGAGATGGGCTTCCGCATCGCAAAGCGGCTCGGAAGTCACCCCCGGGCCCCCACGAGGTGACGCTCGCGCGAGCGGTCTAGGTCACTGCAGCCCCAGTCGTTCGGCGATCTGAACTGCGTTGAGCGCTGCACCTTTGCGCAGATTATCGCCCACGACGAAAAGGTTGAGCGCGCCGGGAATGGCGACGTCGTCTCGCACGCGGCCCACGTAGATCGGGTCCGTTCCCGAGGCTTGAGCGGGCTGCGGATGCCTGCCCGGAGCATAGGGGCCCTCGATCAGCACTACGCCGGGCGCGCCACGCAAAAGGCTGCGCGCCTCGTCGGCGGGCAGGGGACGATGAAACTGAACGTGAACGGCCTCGGAATGCCCGTTGAGAACCGGCACGCGGACGGTGGTCGGGGACACTCCGATCTGGAAGTCCCCGAAGATTTTACGTGTCTCGTGGACGATCTTCGTCTCTTCCTCGGAATAGTCGCCCTCGCCGGGCTTCCAGTCGCAGAGCACGTTGAACGCGATCGTTCCCGGGAAAACGCGCTCATGGACGGGTCTTCCGTCGAGCAGCGCCCGGGTCTGGGCGAGTAGCTCCTCCACGGCAGCGTGTCCCTTGCCGCTGGTCGCCTGGTACGTCGAGACCACGATGTGCTTGATGCGTGCGGCATCGTGGAGCGGCTTGAGGGCAACGACCATTTGGATCGTGGCGCAGTTCGGGTTGGCGATGATGCCCTTCGATCGGCGGTTCGCCGCGTGTAGGTTCACCTCGGGAACGACGAGCGGGACTTCGGGATCCATGCGCCAAGCGCTCGAATTGTCGACGACCACGGCGCCGGCCGCAGCGGCAATCGGCGCGAACTCCCGCGAGACCGTCGCCCCTGCACTGAACAGCGCAAGGGAGACGCCCGAGAGCGCCTGAGGCGTGAGCTCCTCGACCGTCAGCTCGCCGCTTCCGAATCGCAGCTTCTGCCCCGCGCTGCGCTTGCTTGCGAGCGCAACCACCCGGCTGGCCGCAAACCGCCGCTGTTCCAGAACCCGAAGCATCTCGCGACCGACCGCGCCGGTCGCGCCCACGACGGCCACGACGAGAGACATCGGCCGGACATTGGCGCATCTTGGACGGGCGGTCCACCTCCGTCGGTCGCGCTGCTACGATTCGCGGGTGCGATCGGGCGCGACGCCCCTGGCGGCAGTGGTCGCTCTCGCCGGGATCTCGGGGGCATGCCTCGTGCGGCGTGCGCCTACGACGACGGCCGCGCACCCTGTCGTCGGCAGTGTTCCAGCCTTCGGCGCCGTGGGCCCGATGGGCCCGGGATCGAGCGAGCCGATTCTTCTGCCGGCGAACCTGCAAGAAGCTCGATTCTGGGGAGAAGAGCCCGGCGGGGCGCAGCGCGCCGTCGTCGCGGGCGTGCGGATCCTGATGCGACCGGACGGCACCCTCGCCGCGGCCGCCAATCGTTTGCCCGCCTCTCCGTCGAGCGTCGTGCGGATTCCCGAGCGCCTTGGAGGGGGCTTCGTGTATGTCCTGGGCTCCCAGCTCTGGCGCTCGCAGACGTGGCTGGGCGAAAGCGGCCCGATTTTCGCCACGCCGGCCGCGATCGACCGCGCCTTCGTCGGCCTCGATCGACTCTACGTGCGATTCTCTCCCGGATCGCTGGCGGCGCTCGATCCCCGCAGCGGCCGGCTGCGCGAGCTCGGACCCCTGCCGTCCGCGCCGCACTTCGGACAGCTCGTCGCGCTGGACGCATGGCGCGCCCTCGCCGTCGCGGACTTGCGCGGCGCACTGGTAACGGCCGACGCCGGCGCATCGTGGCATCCGGTTGCGCTTGCCCGCGAGCCGTCCCACGTGGTCGCGCTCAAAGACGTGTTCGGGATCACCACGCTCGATGCGGACCGGCACGAGCAGTGGTGGCTGGTCCGCGCGAATGGCCGCAGCGAACCGCTCGCCGACAGGCCGCTCGAGCTCGCCTCGAACGAGGCGACCGAGGTGAGCGAACCGGTCGGCGAACGAAAAGCAACCGTCCGCCCCCTCTTCGACCAGCATCCGCTCGCGGCCGCGATCGAGGACGGCTGGCCACTCCGTGACGGCACCGCGCTGATCGCCCGCGACGGGATGCTCGCGCGGGTCCGCATTTCCGACGGCGGGCTGGTCGATCTGACCGCCGAGGCGTTCCCCCTGGCGCCGGCGAAGTGCCACGCGGTGGCGCTGTCGAGGCCCGTCGACATCGGGGGGTTTGGATTCGTGTGCGGGGAACCTCGCGGCAAGACCGTGATCTACGCCTGGGATCCCCTTGCCGCCGCCCTCGTCGAGCTGCGACGGTTCGAGGACGCACGCGAGGTCCTCGCTCCGGGCAACGGGCTGCTGGCCGTCCGAGGCGGTTGCAGCTTTCGTCGAGAATGGGACTCGGACCAGGAGCACCACTCGGCCCGACTGGAGACCTGGTGCGCAATGAGCGCCACGCGCCGCTGGGCCGAAGTGCGGCTGCGGGTGGATCGAGAGGGCGTTCAGCCGGTCGTGCTCTCGGATGGACGGGTCGCGTGGCTGCAGCCGCCGTCCGGCGGAGATCTGGCGACGGCGCGTCTGACTTTCGGGACCCTCGATGGAGACCGACCCGTCGTCGACGTTCCGCTGCGGTTCGGGCCACTCGACCGCGAGACGGCACACGTGCTGCGCCTGGGCACGTGGATGCATGGGTTCGAAGAGCGCCGCCCCGGCGTCCTCGGCGGCTGGGTCGATGCGGGCGGGTCGGTGCTCGGGATCGAAATCGACGCCCATGGGGACGTGCGCTCCGGGGAATACATCCGTGACGCCGGCGCGCCTGTCGTTTCGGGACGCTGGGCGTTCGGATGGACCGCGTCGCGCGGGGGATTCGAATCGATCGACGGGGGCATGACGTGGACGAAAGAGCTTCCGCTCCCCGACCCCGTCGCCGAGCCCAGAGCGCGCACCGAGCGTGTCTGCGGTCCCATCGGCTGCATCACGGCCGGCTGGCTGCGGATTGGATGGGGGGGGCACGACAGGCCGGCGCCAGTCGTACCTCGCTCGTTCAGAGCCCTGCCGGCATGGAGCACGTCTCGTACGCTTCGCCTCGAGTGCGAACCTCCCGCGCCGGGGATTGCCGCGAAGGGAGGCGGCTCGGAACCGATCGCCTTCCCGCAAGCGACATCGAGGGCGGCTGCGAGCACCACGGCGGGCAGCACTCCGAGCCCGGGCAACGGCGGCTGGAGCAGTCCCTCGTCGCTCCCGTCCTTCTCCGGACGCGTCTCTCCACCGGTGCCTCCGAGTGATCTCAGCCTCACAGCCGAGGGCTCGATCGGCCTCGAACGCTCGATGCGCTTCACTCCTGCGGCTCGGGTCTACGCGTGGGGTCCGGAGACCGGCGAGTGGAACACGCTCGGGCGATGGCAAGTGCGCTGGGATTGGCCCTGGGGCGGCTCGACCGATTCACGCGCATCGGCGATCGTCGGATCCCCGTGGCCGACCCTCGACGCCGCTCGACGAGCCTTGACCACCGGCGCAGGACCGCCGCCGACCGTGTGGTCGGTCGTCGCGGGCGACGACCCCGATCACGCGCTTCTCGTGGCGCGGCACGGTTCGACCGCAGAGCTCGTCGTTCTCGAGGCGGAGCGTGCGCCCGTGCCTGCCCAGCACGACGGAGACGACTCGTTTCCGGAGCCGCAAAGCGCGCGCTACGTCGGCGGCCGATGGTTCGTTGCCACTTCGCAGGCAGAAGCCGAACCCTCGGCCACGGTGCTCTGGACCCTGGACGGCCCCGTTGCGCACGAGCTGATTCGCATACCGCGCGCTGGCTTCGACTTGCATCCGGAGGCGCGACTCGCTCGGCGCACCGACGCGCGCGCCATCGGTGTGCTCGTCGAAGGCCAGCCCGATCTCACTCAACCGATGGCGCTTTGGTTGGCGCCCGTCGACCTCGAGTCGGGAGCTGCGGGCGAGCCGGTGTCCATCGGGCCGCCCGGAATTATCGACCGCTCGGGACGAATCTGCACGGGCGACGAGGCGGCCGACGTCGGATGGGATCTCGACCTTCCATTTCCGGGCGTGATCGAGCTTTCCCGGGACGAGCACTGGCACGCGCCGCTTCAATCCGCCATGGTGCGGTTGCACGTTTCTCGCGACGCGTCGTGCATCGAGCGCATTCTCGGTTCGGTCGACCCGTACGGAGCCGCGCCGCCCCTCGCATTGACCGCGCCGAGTCATGGCGTGCCGCGTCCCCGTTTGGCCGCCGGGTCCGAGGCCGCAGCCGCCGCGGCGCCGGTCGAGGTCAGCGTCTTCTCCGCGCGCATGCGATTCCCACTCCGATGCTGGGAGCGTTAGAGGAGCTTTAGCTCCTGCTTTAGCCGCTTCAGGCCGGAATTGCTTGGCGCGTCGGGGACTTTGACGCTCCGGCTGGTGAGCTCGAGGGGAAAGGCTTCTGCCGCGGCGAGGCGAGGCGCAGCAAGCGCTCGGGCTGACCCGGGGACCTAAACAAAACTAAACAAAAACAATGCACGCGCGTGGCTATGCCTTTCAAGATTGCACGGTAGTCGAGAAAAGCTTCGGCAATTTCGAGGCTCTGGGTCTGGCACGCACACTGCATTGTATCCCTGCGCCCGTGTGGAGTGCGGCTGCCCCCCCGGCCCCTCTGCGCGGGCACTTTTTTTATGCGAGCCGGCCCGAGCCCGGCGAACCTCCGACGATTGCGACCTCGGCTCCAGGATCCCAGACGAGGATCTCGTCGCCGACCACGCGGGCGATCAGCCGGCGTTGATCGCCGCAGAGACCAAGCGGCGCGAGCAGCCGTCCAGTGATCAAATCGAACCGGTAGCCGTGCATCGGGCAGACGACCGAAGCCCCGATGCGCTCCCCGTCACTCAGGCTCGCCCCGGCGTGGTTGCATGCGTCCTCGATCGCGCATGCGACGCCGTCGACGAGCGCGACGAGCACATGAAAGGGCGGATCGTCCAGACGGACCAAGCCGCTGTCCTCGACCAAGCCGCGGGACACGCGCCCGACGAAGCGCATGCTTCATCGACCGATCGAGAGCGCGGCATAGACGGAAGCCTCGTCCACGTCGCCTCCCGCAATGGATAAGGTCTCGACACGAGCACCATGCGCTCGTTCGCCGCGGGCGACCATGCAGGCGTGACTGAGCGCGATCCGACACGCCGTCCACCGCGGTGCCAGGTGCTTTTGCAGTGCTGCGACGACGTGCTGGCCGATGTGCTCCTGCAGCGCGAGACGGCGAGCATACGCCTCGACCACTCGCGCGACCGTGCCGACCCCGACGAGGTGCTCCTCGGGCGCAAACGCCACGACCGCAAAACCGGTCGAGGGCATCAGGTGATGCGGGCAGATCGTCGTGACGGGCAAATCACGAACCACGACGAGGTCCGAGCGACCGGCGAATACGCTCTGCGCAAGGAGCGCATCCACATCGACCGAGTAGCCGGCGAGCAGCTCGTCGGCATATGCCGCAGCAACCCGTTCCGGCGTGCCGACAAGCTCGGGCTCCCGCTGCGGGCTACGCCCGAGGGCAGTCAAGAATGCGTCGATCGCTCGCGCAGCCGCGTCACGGTCCATGCGCTCAGTTTAGATGACGGTGACGCAGCGTCGCCGCAATCAGCTTTCGGCCGGCGAAACCCTCGTCCAGGCCGTGATAATGGGTGACGGCCTCTTCGCCGTATTTCCAGCATAGCCAGACGGCCTTCCCGTCGACCTGGCCATAGAAATCCACCAGCCCGGCGCGAGCGTCTTTCAAGACCACTCCGAGCTCTTCCACCTCGCGCCAGGCGACGCGGTACTTCTCGATCCGTTCCGCTACATCACGCTTGAGGTTGCGGACCGGTGCAGGATCGTCGTCGTCGATGCGGATCGAGTCAGGCACGGCGCCGAGGATTTTTGCAAGCTGCTCCAGCCCGCGTTCGATCTGAGTCCGGCGCTCCATTTGCGCCCCGATGAGGGCCTTCAGCCGAGGGACGAGCGCGTTGGCCTCCTCGAGTGTGAAGACGGGGTGACCGGCCATCTCGCGCCATGATGGGACCCGAAATGCAGATGGTCAACGGGGGTGCGCGCGGCCCCGACAGGCAGCAAGCAGGGTGAGCCCCTCCGTCCGCCCGCATCAGGCAACGGGGTGGGCGCGCCTCTTTGCCACGAGCCGCGCCAGTCCGCCTCAGGTGGCCGGAAGCAGGCTCACGAAAATTCGTGTGATGAAGTAGTCCGCCACGAGAATGGCGATCGAAACGACCACCACGGTTCGTGTGGTGCTCTGACCGACCCCCTCGGTGCCTCCTTGCGTCGTGAGGCCGAAGTGGCACCCGACGATGGCGATGATGAAGCCGAAGATCGGGGTTTTCGCGAGGCCGGAGAAAAGGTCGACGAGATAAACACTTTCCAGCGCGGTCTGCAGAAAGAGACGCGGGCGAATGCCGTATTCGACGTCGCCGACGAAGATCGCGCCCAGGGTTCCGAGCGCGTCGGCGAAGACGCTGAGAAAGGGCATGACGATCATCGCCGCGAGAATTCTCGGCAGGACCAGCTTTTTCGCGGGATCCCCACCCAATGCACGAATGGCGTCCACCTGCTCCGTGACGTTCATTGCGCCCACTTCCGCGGCCATTCCGCTACCGATCCGCCCACCGACGATGACCGCGGTCAGCGTCGGACCGAGCTCGCGCAGAAAGGCGAGCATGATGACCCGCGGAATGTAGTCGATGCCCCCGAATCGCTGCAGGCCGTAGGCGAACTGGATCGTCATGACCATGCCGATGAATATGGAAGTCACGGCCACGATCCCGATCGAGCGCACACCCAGGGAGTCGATCTGGTAGATGGTCGCCTTCACCTCGAACGGTCGACGGAAGAGCGCGCGGGCAGCGCCTCGCGTGAGGATGCCGATCTGGCCCATTCGCGAGATGAAGGCCGTCAGGCGCTCCTGCCACACGCGGGCAAGCGACTGCGGCGGCGGCGGAGCTCGCGAGATGAACGACGGAGGGGGGATCGAGGGCGGCGGGACGGAGGGCGGCGCGGAGGACGAGGGCACAGCCGCAATCGGACCGTCGGTCACGGATCCCTCGACGGTTGCGATCGGGCTCCTTCGGCGGAGGTGGGCCTCGAAAGCGTATGCACTCCCGCCGCGAACCGCTCGAAGTCCCCGCTTCCCGATGGGAAGCGCGAGGGCGGAGCGACGTAGACGAGATCGTAGACGCAACCGTCTTTCTTGATGACGTAGATGTCGTACTGCATCGGTACCCCGTCGAGCTTTGCGCGCAGGACCGTATGCAACGCCTCCCGACTATCAAAGGGCAGGACTTTCTGACTCTCGATGTCGCGCTCGGTCGTGCCCATGATGAGATCCTCGGTCAAGATCGAGAGTGGGGCATCTTGCCCGGGCGCATCGCAGCGTACGTCGAACAGCGCCGACCCCTCGCGCTCGTCGTCGCGGAACGCCAGATCGGCCCCTTCGACTCCGATGGGCCGCCAGCCAGCGGGAAGGGGCCCCAGTGCGATGCGGAGCTCGCCTTTGGTGAACACGCCCTGTTCGACCGCATTGGCATGCGCACAGGCTGCACACGCCAAGAGCAGCGCAATGGGAGCGAAGCGGCGCATGCGGGCTCGATGGATATCACGCACGCGTCGACCCGCCCCGGTGGGGCTGCCGTTCGGAGCTCCGCCGATGCCGACGAGCGCCATTGCCCTAATGACAACACGGCTCAGCGGCTCGGACCACCGTCGAGCTCGTGGACTTGACAACGCCGAGACGTCCCTGCAGCTTGCGCGGCGGAGAGCTGTCCGAGTGGCCGAAGGAGCCTGATTCGAAATCAGGTGTGCCCGCAAGGGTACCGTGGGTTCGAATCCCACGCTCTCCGCTGAAAAAGGCGCGATATCGGGCCGCGAGGCGTCCGTCGAGTTGGCTCGGCCGGCGTGCGGCGGGGCGTCGTCAGCCGCGAGTGAGTCGTTCGATGACGGCCCGATGCGCCGGCATCTGATCGAGCAAACGCATGCGATCCGGGATTTCGAAGTCCGCGAAGTCGAAACCCGGAGCGACCGTGCAGCCGCAGAGAGCGTGGCGGGGCCCGACCGCGACCGCGCCTTGCAGTACTCCGGCCGGGACGACCCGCTGGGGCCGCTCCCCGCGCGCGAGGTCGCGACCGAGACGCTCGACTTGGTGCCCACCGTCGACGAAGAGATGAAGCTCCACGGCGTCCCCGTCGTAGTGATGCCACACTTCGTCCGACAGAACGCGATGGAGCACCGAGATCTCGCCGGCCGGAAGCAAGAAGTAGATCGCGGTCGACGCCGCACGCGCTGCATGCGGAGCGCCCACGGATCGCGGCGACCTGAAGGTCTCCCGGTAGAAGCCGCCCTCGGGATGGGGCGCGAGCCCGAGCAGCGCAATGACGGCGTGCGATTGTCGGTGCATGGTTGTCGTACCTCTCTTCCTCTCGGTCTCCCTCATTTTTCATCCCGGACCCGGACCGCACATGCTGCGCCGCGGAGGGCGCGGGGACCGTGCTAGAACGGTGCCGGGCTGCACGCTGCTGCGTCGCAGTCGCCGCGATCGCCACCCCCCCCGGAGAGATGACCGAGTGGCCGAAGGTGCATGATTGGAAATCATGTGTACCCGCAAGGGTACCGAGGGTTCGAATCCCTCTCTCTCCGCCGCGGATTCGACGCTTCCTCGCGTCGACGCTGCTGTTCGCGGGCTGCCTTCTTCTGGTGATGTTCTTTCACCAGGGCGTCAGCGCCAACCCCATGTCGCGGCTCATCACCGTGTTCGGGGTCGTCGAGGAAGGCCACCTTCATGGCGACGCCTGGGGGGCCGAGACGATCGACAAGGCGATCGTCCACGGGCACGTCTACAGCGACAAGGCCCCGCTCTCGAGCTTCCTCGTCATTCCGCTCTACGCCGCGTGGCGCCATGCCCATCGAAACGCTCCTCAAGCGGTCTACGAGACCGCGGCCGTGCACATCGCCGACGTCGTCGTCGCAGCCCTTCCGTTCGCCATCTTCGCCGTCCTGCTCCGTCGGCGCGCGGCAGTGTACGCAAGCGCGGGCGTGGCCTCGCGCATCGCGCTCGTCAGCTCGTTCTCCACGTGCTTGTTCAACTACGGCAACATCTACTTCAGCCACATGCTGTCCGCCCTGCTCTGGGTGACCGCGTACGTGCTTGCCGTCGATCGTGGCCGGTGCGCTTTGGCGGGATTCGTGGGCGGCTGCGGGGTGCTGGCCGAGTACCCCATTGCGCTGCTGGACTTCATCCTCGCCTGCTGGCTCCTCGGCCGTCGCGGCTCCACCTGGCGGCGGTCGGCCGCGTTCGTCATGGGAGCGACTCCACCGGCAATCGCAATGCTCGGCTACAATTTCGCCGTCACGGGCAGACCGTTCGACTTTCCTTACTCGCACGTCACGGACACGTGGCAGGCGATGCGAGTGGCGTTCGGAGTGCGGCTTCCCTCGATCGAGGCCGAGTGGGAGCTGCTCTTCGGTCAATACCGCGGCCTTCTTTTCTACGCGCCCACGCTGGCCCTGTTCGTGCCGCTGGCTCTGCGCAAACCATCGCCGGGTGATTTCGCGCCGGGCGACGACCTTGCGCGCGCGCGCCATCGATGGCTGCTGCTGCTCGCGCTTTGCAGCGCCCAGTACCTCTTCGTCTGCTCGTACTTCAAGTGGGACGGCGGCTGGTGCACCGGGCCACGTCATCTCGCGCCAGTGATTGCCCTTCTCGTCTACGAAGGCGCCGGCAAGCTCGCGCGGGGCTGGCCGCGCTGGCGGCTGGCGTTCTACGCGACGGGGCTCATGGGCATCGCAATCAACCTGGCCGCGGCGGCGACCAATCCGGTACCTTCCGAGTCGCAGATTCACCCGCTCGTGCAGGTATTCTTGCCCGACCTTTACGCGGGGCACGTCAACGGCCACAACCTGGTGGCCGAGGCCGGTCTGCGTAGCGGCACGGGGATCGTCGGGGTCTGGTTTCTGCTCTTCGGCGCCGTGCTGGGAATCCTTGCGATCGTCGATCGATCGCCCTCAGCCCGTCTCCGAGCGCGAGCGCCTGCGGATCACCGAGGCTGACCGCCCACGGCAGGCGGAAGGGTGAAGTTGTCCCACGCCGGAATGAGGTTGTTGACCGTGGAATCCTGGTTCCAGAGATAGATCGCCGGAAACGTCGAGATGGCGCCGGTGCCGCTCACGGCCACCCCCGCGATGTAGAGCTGGACTTTGCCCGGCGGCCCGCCGCCGTCCATCTGAGCCGAGCCCGTTCCCCCGGGGATACGAATCGAGGAGAACGTGATCCAGTAGTACGTGTTTCCGTCGTTCGAAGCCGAGATCCCTCCGGCCTGGGCGGGCGCCCACTTCGGCCAGGTATTTTGAACGCCCGGCGTCGTCAAGCCGGTGCAGGTGGCCGGCGCGTTCGCTGCGAGCTTGCAGGGCGGGCTCCCTCCACCCGCACAAGTGGCCGTATTGCCGGGCGACGGGACCACGAAGACTTCGGCAGCGGGCTGATCGTACATCGTGGCCGCCGCAGGCACGGCGTCGAACGCAAGGAACTTGTCGTCGGGCGACCACGAAGGAAAGTACTCGTTCAGCGAGGACGACGACGCGCCGGGAACGGGCGTCGCAGCCCCCCCCGCACCACCGGGCCCGCCCGCGTTCGCGTTGTACGGGATCGTCATCACGTCGGCGTTGGTGCCGGCTTTGGGCTGATCGAGCCGGCCATCCATCGTCCCCCAATCGGACGACGTGTAAGCGATCGTCGTGCCGTCGTGGCTCCAGCTCGGGGCCCCTGCGCTGTTGCTGTCGCCGGTCCGAGCAAGAACACCCCAGCCGCCGTTGCTCAGGGCGGTGGGGGCGGCGTTCGGACGTCCACCATCCGCCAATCCCGCGAACTCAAGATCGATCCAGATGAGCTCGGATACGACACCGCTCGGCTGCGTGCCCTCGGGCATCCCCGCG
>Ga0187782_10000569_pt1 | contig 25327 bp, 28 predicted proteins | sample 0715_SJ02_MP15_2_FD_132454 | JGI IMG/M metagenome (GOLD analysis project Ga0187782, IMG submission 132454) | Tropical peat soil microbial communities from peatlands in Department of Meta, Colombia - 0715_SJ02_MP15_20_MG | ecosystem: Environmental > Terrestrial > Soil > Wetlands > Peat | place... | reverse complement strand
GTGGCGGCGGCGGGCACGGCTCCGATGAAAGGCGCGGCGGCGACGGAGCAGAGAAAGAGCAGGCCGGTAACGATGGCGGTGACGCCGGAGCGGCCTCCGGCTGCGACACCGGCGGTGGATTCGACGTAGCTGGTGACGGTGGAGGTTCCGGTGAGCGAGCCGAAGATGGTGGAGGTGGCGTCGGCAAGAAGAATGCGATTCAAGCGGGGAATGGAGTGGTCTGGGGCGATGAGACCGGCGCGCTTGGTGACGGCGACCAGGGTGCCGAGGTTGTCGAAGAGGTCGACGAAGAAGAAGACGAAGACGATTTCGAGAAGGCCTTTGCCGAGGGCGGCGCCGATGTTGAGTTTGAAAGCGGTTTGAGTGAGCGCGCCGAGGCCACCGGTGGAGCGGTTCCAGTGAACGAGATGGAGCGGTGAGGCGAGGGCGGTGACGGCGAGAACGCCGATGAGGATGGAGCCTTTCACCTTGCGGGTTTCGAGAGCGGTCATGAGGACGAGGCCGGCGAGAGCGAGCCACGCGGTGGGATTGCGGATGGAGCCCATGCCGACGAGCGTGGCGGGGTCGCGCACGACGAGGCCCGCGTTTTGAAATCCGATAAAGGCGATGAAGAGGCCGATGCCGCCGGCGACCGCTGCGTAAAGCTGATGAGGAACGGCGCGAAGAATGATTTTCTGGATGCCGGCCACGGTGATGGCGAGGAAGATGATGCCGGAAAGGAAGACCGCGCCCAGCGCCGTTGGCCAGGGAACGTGCATTTTGAGGCAGACGGTGTAAGTGAAGTAGGCATTGAGGCCCATGCCGGGCGCCAGAGCGATGGGGTAACGGGCGACGACTCCCATAAGAATGGAGGCGAAGGCGGCCGAGAGGCAAGTGGCGACGGTGGCCGCGGACTGAGGCACGCCGGCGTCTTTAAGCACGGCGGGATTAACCAGGACGATGTAGGCCATGGTGAGGAAAGTAGTGACGCCGGCGAGGATTTCGGTGCGCCAGTTGGTGCCAAGGCGGGCGAATTCAAAATAGGATTCGAGCTGTTTGAGCATAGGCGGGTGATATGAGGAGAACACATCGCCGATGTGGCGCGCGAAAGGAGGTTGTGGGAATCGGCGCTCTTTTGTGCTGCCTTAGGCCGATTCCGATGGCATAGGGCGGCGCATGAACTCGTCGAACAGGGGCACGATGAAACTTCGAAAACATTCAATGAAGCTGACCCTATGTTGCAAAGGATTGAATGGGTGTGGATGATTTTCGCAAGGTGCGTGACGGAGAGATTCGACAGGAGTATTGTCTTGTGGTGGCGTTCGGCTTGCAGCCGAAGACGGCTGTAGCACGCACTGCCAATTCCCCGAAAGGAAAACCAAACGATGAAGTTAAATACGTATTTGAACTTCCCCGGCAACTGCTCTGAGGCGCTCGCTTTCTATGAAAAGCATCTCGGCGCAGAAATCCTGGTGAAAGGAACCTTCGGCGAGGTGGCGGCTCGGGGCGGCCCTCAAAACCTTCCCCCCGGGGATTAGGCCGGAGGGAATCATCCACGCCCGCTTTCAGATCGGCGACACGATCCTTATGGTCTCCGACGTTCCGCATGCCGAGCCCATGCGCAGCGCCTATATCTCGCTTTCCGTCGACAGCAATGAAGAAGCCGAGCGCATTTACAAGGTGCTCACCGAAGGCGGCGAAGTATTTATGCCCATGGGCGAGCAATTTTTCGCGCATCGCTTCGGCCAGTTCCGCGACAAGTTCGGCGTGAATTGGATGGTGATTCACGAAAAGCCGATGCCCGCAGGAGTTTAAGCTTCCGCCAAAGCCGTTTGAACCCGAAGCCCATGGACTGGTACCCTCAACTGTCCCGATAATCGCGGAAGGCAAGCAGGTGCCGCTATGGCCTCGAAATTCCAGGGTTTCGATTTTCTCCGTCTCGATTCGAGCTTCACGGAAGAGGAACTTCTCGTCCGCCGCACGGCTCGCGATTTTGTCGACGCGAATATTGTTCCCATCATCGAAGATTGCTTCCGCGACGGCCGTTTTCCGCGTGAGCTCGTCCCCAAGATGGGCGAGCTGGGCTTCTACGGCGCCAACCTCGAGGGCTACGGTTGCGCGGGCATGTCGAACGTGGAGTACGGGCTGGTGATGCAAGAGCTCGAGCGCGGCGATAGCGGCTTGCGCAGCTTTGTCAGCGTGCAATCGGCGCTGGTCATGTATCCCATCTTTACCTTCGGCTCGGAAGAACAAAAGAAATCTTGGCTGCCCGCTCTCGCCGCCGGCGAAAAGCTCGGTTGTTTCGGGCTCACCGAGCCGGGATTCGGATCGAACCCCGCCGGCATGACGACGCGCGCGCGCAAATCGGGCGAAGAATACATTTTGAACGGCGAAAAGATGTGGATTACTTCGGGCACCATCGCCGACGTGGCCGTCGTTTGGGCCAAACTCGAAAGCGAAGGCCGCGCAGATGAGGATGACGCCGGCAGCGTTCGCGGCTTTCTCGTCGAGGCGGGCCGGCCCGGCTTTACCGCTCACGACATTCACAACAAATGGTCGCTGCGCGCTTCCGTTACCAGCGGGCTCACGCTCCAGGACGTGCGCGTGCCCGCGGCGAATCTGCTACCCGGCGCAACGGGTCTCAAGAGCGCGCTGATGTGCCTCAACCAGGCCCGCTACGGCATTGGTTGGGGCGCCATCGGCGCGGCCATGGATTGCTACTTGACGGCCCTGGACTACGCCAAGACGCGAAAGCAATTTCGCAACCAGCCCATCGCCAGCCATCAGCTTGTGCAGGAGAAGCTGGTCTGGATGGCTGCCGAAATTTCCAAGGCGCAGTTGCTTTCGCTTCAGGTGGGCCGCCTCAAGGATGCCGGTACGGCCGGTCATCAGCACATTTCCATGGCCAAGCGGAACAACGTGTGGATGGCTCTCGAATGCGCGCGCCTGGCGCGCGACATCCTGGGCGCGAACGGCGTCACGGCGGACTATCCTGTCATGCGCCACAGCATGAACCTCGAGTCGGTGAAGACCTACGAGGGCACGCACGACATTCACACGCTGATTCTGGGGCAGAACCTCACCGGCATTGCCGCCTATTGAGCGGTCCTGCCGGCGCTTGGATTTGCCGGTGGGCGCGATTCTGGGGCGAACCGGCAGTCTTGGCGCGGGCCTGCACAGCACGCACTCCGGCCCCGCTTTCGCAGCGAATCGAGCATCGTTTAACCTATAGCTATGGGCCACTCTTAGCCAGCAACTCTCGAGCTGGAGCGGCCAATGGCTGCAAATCGAGATTGCGGGCCGATCGAACCGTTTCCCTTTTCGCGCAGGATATGAGATTCATATGCGGCCGTCTGCCAGACAGTTCGGCATCGTCGCGGGATTTACCTTACTGGGGTTGCTGCTCTTGGCGAATGCCCTGGTGACGAGGCGCCGGCTCGATGTGCAGGTTCAAAACGCCGAGCGAGCCCTCCACTCGCGCCAGGTGCAGGTGGCGATGGAGGACGCGGAGTCCACTCTCAAAGATGCCGAGACGGGTCAGCGTGGCTATATTCTCACCGGCGATCCAAGCTATCTTGCCCCGTATAATCGGGCAACATCGGAAATCGGACCGCGGATCGACGAGCTGGAACGCCTAAATTCCGACAACCCAGCCCAACAAGCGAACATTCGCGAATTACGCAAGCTGACGCGGGAAAAAATGGACGAGCTGGCGCAAACCATTGCGCTGTACCGCTCGGGCGACGCGGACCAAGCCAGAAAAGTTGTGCTGTCGGATCGCGGACTGCTGATCATGGACAAACTGCGCGAGCTGTTTGCCCGGATGCGGAAGGAGGAAATCCGGCTCGACGGAGACCGCGACGCGATATACCGGCAAAGCGTCCGGATGTCGGCGTTGAGCATCTGGCTGGCCTCGCTGGCGGCGCTTCTGGGAACAATCGCCCTTGCTTATTTCATCGTTCACGAGCGGACGCTGCGCGAAAAACACGCGCACCAGTTGCGCGTGAGCGAAGAATGGTTTCGCACCACGCTCAGCAGCATTGGCGACGCCGTGATCGCAACGGACCGCGAGGGAAATGTGATCTTTCTGAACGCTCAAGCAGAAAAGCTGACGGGCTCGACGCTCGACGCGGCGCGCGGCAAGAGAATCGACGAGGTTTTCCCCATCTTCAGCGAAGTCACGGGAAACGCGGCAGAGGATCCGGTCAAGAAAGTGATGGAGCAGGGCGCCATTGTAGGCCTGGCCAATCACACGGTGTTGCAGAAGAGCGACGGCACGCTGATTCCCATCGAAGACAGCGCGGCGCCGATCCGCGACGATCGCGGCGATTTGGCCGGCGTTGTGCTGGTGTTTCGCGACGTGACGGCCGGGCGCAAGGCTCAGGAGGCAATGCGCAGGACGGAGAAGCTTGCCGCGGCTGCCCGCCTTTCGGCAACCGTAGCGCATGAGATCAACAATCCGCTTGCTGCGGTGGTGAATCTGCTCTTTATCGCCAAGCACTCGCCTGGCGTTCCGGATGCCGTGGTTGAGCACATTGCGCAAGCAGAGTACGAACTGGATCGCGTCGCGCACATCACGCGGCAAACGCTGGGATTCTATCGAGAATCGGGCGCCCGGGAAAGAATCGACATTCCGGATCTCATCGAGTCGGCGCTCCGGCTCTATTCCAACAAAATATCGGCAAAGGGCATCCAGATCGAGCGTGAGTTCGACCATTGCGCGCCTGTGGAGGGCAATCTGGGTGAGCTGCGGCAGGCGATATCCAATGTCCTCGCCAATGCGATCGACGCGGTGAACCAGAACGGCGCCATTTCCGTAGCCGCGCGCACCATTTCGGAAGGCGAAGAGGGTATGGTCGAGTTCATTGTGGCCGACGACGGTCCCGGGATTTCCGCCGAGCACATGGAACGCATTTTTGAGCCGTTCTTTACTACCAAGAAGGATGTGGGAACCGGGCTCGGCTTATGGGCCACCAAGTCGATTGTCGAGCGCTACGGCGGCAGCATCTCGGTTCATGCCCGACAGGACGGAAGCGCGCCGCGCGGCGCGTCGTTCGCCATCCGGCTGCCTTGCGCAGCGCAAGTTGAGGGCGGCGCACCAAGCGGCAAAGCCGACTGACAATCGGGCGTTTGGCCCGCTGCCTCTTCGCGGCTTGCTATAGTCGTACCCATGCGGAGAGTCATTGTTTGCACCTGCTGCCTGATCTTCTGCCTAAGCTGCCAAGTGGGGGCTGCGTCAGCCTCTGCCCAGGAGCCGTCCGGCCGGGCAATTGTGCTCCACGCCGCGCGCCTGCTCCAGGTCGATATCGGCAACGTCCTCCAGCCTGGCGAGGTTCTTGTCGTGGGCGAGCGCATCCAAGCCGTCGGCACGACGGTTGACCATCCGCAGGGCGCGAAAATCGTCGACCTCGGCGACGTAACACTGTTGCCGGGGTTGATCGACGCTCACGTGCATCTCTTTCTGCATCCCGGCGCGGAAGACCTGCAAACGGTGGAGGAATCTGTTCCGTGGCGTACGATTCTTGCCGAGCAGGCAGCCAAGGCCGACCTGCTGGCCGGATTCACCGCCGAGCGCGACATGGGCACAGAGGGTGCGGGCTCGGCCGACACCGCGGTGCGCGATGCCATTAATCGGGGATTGATTCCCGGTCCCCGGTTGCGCATCAGCGGCAACGCCATCGATATTCTGGGCGGCCACGAAGACGCCAACCGCTTCAATCCCGCTCAGCGTGTGCTCTCGAACGCCGACTACGCCAACTCTGCCGACCAGATTGTCGCCGTGATGCGCGAGCAGCACAAGCAGGGTTCCGACTTTGCGAAGATTTACGAAACCGGACCGGACAAGATGATTGACGGCGTGCTGCACACGCCATATCAGTACACCGAGGCGCAATTGGCTGCGGCCGTCGAAGAGGCGCACCGGCTGGGCACAACCGTAGGCGTACACGCCATGGGCGAGCCGGGAACTCTCTATGCCGCCGAGGCCGGCGTCGCGTCCATCGATCACGCCACGCAGCTCAGCGGCGAAACGATTCGGCTGATGCGCGAGAAGGGCATCTTCGCCGTGCCCACCTTCACTATTTTCGATTACTTTGCGCATCACGCCACAGGCGCCGCCGAAGCCGCCGGCGAATCGGCCATGCTCGATTACAAGATTGCCGAATTCAAGAAACAAATCGCCGCCGGCGTCCCCTTCGCCGTAGGCTCCGACGTCGGCCCGTTTCCTCACGGCACGCAAGCCCGCGAATTCACCTTGATGGTCCGCTACGGGATGAAACCGCTGGCTGTGTTGCAGGCCGACACGATCGACGGAGCAAAGCTGCTGGGCTGGGAGGGCCAGATTGGCCAGCTCAAGCCGGGATACTACGCCGACATCGTCGCCGTCCCAGGCAATCCGCTCGACGACATCTCGGTCGTCGAGCGCGTCTCGTTCGTGATGAAGAATGGCCAGGTGGTAAAGCAGTGAGCCGTCCGGTCAAGCTTGAGCGGCAGTCGGGCGCTTATTGTGGTGGACCGGATGCTTGACGAGATAGCCCTTCAGCCAATGAGCGCCTTTGGCATTGAAACCAGACCAAGCAGCCGGTGAACCGAGCGCGGCGACCAGCAGCTCGTCGTTCTTATCCAGATACTGCCGCAGGTGGTTTTTCACCTGGTCCGCACTGTCGTCTGTTTCGACGATCCAGGTCGAGTCCAGGTGATGCCACCAGTTTCGATACGCCTTGAGCGCCAGCTCGAGGCCGGAGTAGTCCTGGACGGGTTTGGTGAGATCGTAGCCAACCATGTACATCGCCATTGCTCTTCCTCGCGAATACAAATTCTCAGTGATTGGAAGGTTAATCGAAAAATCTCGAAGGGGATAGCTGATCTCTTGGTAGCACATCGCGCAAGCGGCCGCAAGTAACCTTTCGTGGGAGATGCGAGCGCAGCGGGGTCCGGTCTCGCGCCGGCAAAGCCGCCTTCGGTCTAGCCCGCATAGCGTCTCCCGGTCGAGCTTCAAAGCTCTCCTGTGAACCGTGGCCACGTGATTCGTAGGCAGCGGTGCAATGCGCACTTCTCTAAACTGGCGATCGATTTCGAAGGCCGCCTGCCATCGCCCATGGCCCTCCCCACAAGCCGACGGCGATGAAAAGGCTCGACCACTCGTCGGGATTGCGCGGCGCGCCGGGAATGCCGTAGAGGCCCAGCACTCTGGGAAGATGGAGCGCGATTACCCACACGGCAAACATCACCCCGATCGCAGCCCAACTCCACCGCGCGAAGATTCCCGAGCCGATCCCCATGCCTATTTCCAAGCCGCATGCGATAAATACGGCGCCGAATAACGCGACCCAGGAGATGTGCCATGGAATCCAGTTGGGGATCAGCGACGCAATGAAGACGATTCCGAGGTAGTGATCGACGCCGAAAACAATCATGGCCACGGCGATGACGATGCGGCAGGCAACGGCCAGCCATTTCGGCGTCACTGACTCGCCGGGCAGCAAAAGCGCGATGCAGGCGAGCGACAGCGGCTCAAAGACAATCGTGCGGAGGCCCATGTCGCCGGGTTGCGCTATGTATTGCGGAACAACGTGGACCAATGTCCAGAAAATGTATGTTGCGCCGAGCGTGTACGCGGACGCGCGCAGCCAGCGTTGAACGAGCAGCCCGAGGCCGCAGGCAATCCAGAGAGTGCCGAAGAGAATTGCCAGCCAGGGAACCGGCGGCAAAAAGGGTAGTGCGGGAATGGAGCGCACGTCGTGCGCACGGACGATGTTTTCCGCGCCGAGGGCGACGATGGCGAGCGAGAAGATCCAGCGGCCCGGAAGCACAAGCGCGCGGATCGCGGAATCGAGTGCATTTCGAGGTGACGACCTTACGTTCTGCAAGACAGATACTCCCAACTTGAACCGAATCGAGACAGGCCCGTCCAAATCAGACGGCGACGACTAGCTCCGAGTAAGCCGCTAGGCGCGCATCGGCAGTGAGCAAATGCATGGGCTCGGTGATGGCCTGTGCCACAAGAAGCCGATCGAAGGGATCACGGTGGAGGAGCGGTAGACTTGCCACCGCCATCACATGCTGTCTCGCGATTTGAAGCTCATGAATCCCAGCCACGTCGAGAAGGCTGGCCAGACGGGCGATGTCTAGATGCAACTTCCCCAGGCTGACCTTGATCGCGAGTTCCCAGATGCTTGCCGTGGATGCAAAGACCTCCATTGCGCCTGAGATCGCGTCGCGCGCCTCTGCCTTGAGGCGCGCGTCACCCGCCATCAACCAGATCAGAATATGCGAATCGAGCAGAAGGCGCACAGTCAGGACTTCCTCATTTGGCTTCGCCCGAATCCGCCTCAGGCGGATGTTCAGCCGGAAAGATAGGACCGTCCTCGAATTCTGAGAGAATCTCATCTGGAAGAGGAGCATCAAAGTCGTCGGCGACCCAGATCTGCCCCTTCATCAGGCCGAATTTGATTTCGCGCTTCTTCGGTTCAAGCCGCGTCAGCCGCGCCACCGGCTTGCCTGCCCGGGCAATCACCACGTCCTGCCCTTTTTCAGCCATTTCAATGAGTTTGGATAACTGGGTTTTCGCTTCGAAGATGTTCACGGTCGGCATGACGATGTCCTAGCTAAGTCTAGCTTAGCACAAGTAGCGCCTTGTTCACACAGCAACCGTAAAACTCTCTTCGGTCCGCGTCACTGGCCGGTAAAGCGTGTCCCGCTCCACCGGAATCCGCCCGGCCTCCGTAATCAACCGGCACAATTCGCCTCGCGTAAGGCCCTGCGGCGTCTTCGCTCCGGCGTCGTGGTAGATCTTCTCTTCGATCACCGTGCCGTCCAGGTCGTCGGCGCCAAAGCGCAGCGCAATCTGCGCAATCTTGGGCGTCATCATTTGCCAATAGGCCTTGATGTGAGCGAAATTGTCGAGCACAAGCCGGCCCACGGCAATCTGGCGAATGTCGGTCAATCCCGTGGTCACCGGCAAATGGTCGAGCGGCGTGTTCTCAGGATGAAACGCTAGAGGAATAAACGTCTGGAATCCTCCGGTCTCATCCTGCAATGCGCGCAGCTTTAATAGATGATCCACGCGGTCCTCGTCGTTCTCGATGTGGCCGTATAACATCGTTGCATTCGATTTGAAGCCGAGCTTGTGCGCCGCGCGCGCCGTCCTAAGCCATTCCCCGCCGTCGATCTTGTGATCGCAGATAATCGACCGCACTCGCGGCGCAAAGATCTCCGCTCCGCCGCCGGGCATCGAGTCCACACCCGCATCGCGCAACTTGACGAGCGTCTCTTCAACAGTCAACTTAGCCCGCCGCGCCAGAAATGCGATCTCCACCATGGTGAAAGCCTTCAGATGCACTTTGGGGAATCGCTCTCTGAGTCCGCGCAAAAGATCGAGGTAAAATTCGAGTGGCAAATCGGGGTGCAGACCGCCGACAATGTGAAACTCCGTCACGCTCTCCGAGTAGCCCGATGCGGCCGTCTGCCACGCCTCTTCGAGGCCCATCGTGTATCCGGCAGGGTCGCCCTTCTTTCGTCCAAACGCGCACAGCTTGCACGCCGCCACGCACACATTCGTGGGATTGATGTGGCGATTCACGTTGAAATAGGTCACGTCGCCGTGCATCCGCTCGCGCACGTGGTTGGCCAGCCAGCCCACCGCCAGCACATCCCGCGAGCCGTAGAGCACGAGCGCGTCTTCGGCGCTCAGCCGCTCCTCGGCCAGCACCTTCTCGGCGATCGGCTTCAGCCGCGGATCGTAGGTGCGGAAGGGGTGCGTCTTGATCGCGCGATTTCCGTTGTCGCCGGTTCGGAGGGCCGCCGGCGTTTCGGCTGCCATAGATCGATCATACCGGACGCGCGGGTGATGCGGCTCACCCGGCTGGACGGCCATTCTCGTGTGGGCTGGATCACAACCGGTCCCGAATTCGCGGCGTACACTTGCCGTTTCACCGTTTCAAATGAGGCAGAACGATGCCTGTTGAAGAGCAGATCTGCACCCAGAGCTATGCGCGGGGGCCGGCCAGGCCGCTGCTTGAATTCACCATTGGCGACCTGCTTCGCCGCACCGCCGATCGCTTCCCCGATCGCTTGGCGGTCGCCTCGCGCCACCAGGACCAGCGCTACACCTGGGGCCAACTGAGCGCCTTGGCAGATCGCGCCGCGCGCGGCCTTTGGGCATTGGGCATTCGCCGCGGCGACCGCGTAGGCCTGTGGTCTACCAACTGCGCCGAGTGGATCGTGATGCACATGGGCTGCGCCCGTGCAGGCGCGGCCCTGGTCAACGTCAATCCGGCCTACCGCTCTCACGAGCTCGGATTCACGCTCACCCGCTCGCGCATGAAAGCGCTCTTCCTGTGGCACAAGGACAAGCACGCCGATTACGAAGAGATCCTCAGCCGCGCGCGCCATGGGCTCTCGCTCGCGCTCGAACACACCGTCTATTTCGATTCGCCCCAGTGGCCCGCTCTGCTCGATGCCGAAGGCCGCCTGCCCGATCGCGTCGCTATCGATGACGTCGCGAATATCCAATACACCAGCGGAACGACTGGTCTTCCCAAAGGCGTAATGCTCACCCATCGCAACATCGTGAACAACGGCCAGTTTCTTGCTCAAGGCTTTCACTATACCGAGCGGGACAAAATCGTCGTTCCCGTCCCGCTCTTCCACTGCTACGGATGCGTCATCGGCACCATGAGCGCGGTCAACTCCGGCGCGGCCGTGATCCTGCCCAACTGGACCTTCGATGCGCGCGCCACGCTCAAAGCCGTGCACGACGAGCGCGCCACCAGCGTCTACGGCGTCCCGGCCATGTACGTCGCGGAATTTGCGCTCGACGATTTTGCAACTTACGACACCACCAGCCTGCGCACGGGCATGATGAGCGGCGCGCCCTGCCCGGTGGAGCTGATGAAGCGCGTCCTCGAAAAGATGCACATCCGCGAGCTGGTCATCGCTTACGGGCAAACCGAAACTTCGCCCGTCACCACCATGAGCGACGCCGAAGATTCAATCGAGATTCGCGTGAAAACCGTCGGCCGCCCCATGCCCCAGACCGAAATCAAAATTGTGTCCATCGAAAGCCGCGACACGGTTCCCTGCGGCCAGCAGGGCGAGCTGTGCATACGCGGCTACGCATTGATGAAGGGCTACGACGGCGATCCCGAAGCCACCGCGCAGGTCATCCAGTCCGATGGATGGCTGCGCACCGGCGATCTTGGCGTGATGCGCGAGGACGGATGTATCCATATCACCGGCCGCTCGCGCGACGTGATCATTCGCGGCGGCGAAAACATCTATCCCCGCGAAGTCGAGGAGTTCCTCTACACCTGCCCCAAAGTGGGCGAGGTGCAGGTCATCGGCATTCCCAACGAGCGGCTGGGCGAGATCGTAGTCGCGTGGATTCGCTTGCCGCCCGGCGTCGAAGCCACGGAAGACGAAATCAAGGCCTTCTGCGAGGGGCAGATCGCCTACTACAAGATTCCGGCGCACGTGCGTTTTGTCACGGAGTTTCCGGCCACGCTCTCCGGCAAAATCCAAAAGTACAAGATGCGCGAATTCGAAATCGAAGCGCGGGGTCTCCAGTCCGTTGCCAAAACGGCGACGGCGTGATTGCATCCCGGCAGATTCGATGGAACAATAAGACTCGGAGAATGGGATGACTCTCGAACTCAATCCCGAGCAGGAACAGATCGTCGGTCAGGCTATAGTCGCCGGCCTGATCCGCGGGCCGGAAGACGTAGTTGCGGCGGGCATCGATGTTGTGCGGGAACGTTTGGGGGTCTGCCAAACGAGCAATGCCTCCGCAAACGCCGAAGCGTGGGTACAGGAACTCCACGAATGGATTCACAGTCATCCGGAAGACACGCCAATCCTCAGCGATCGCGCCATCGACAGGGATTCGATTTACGGAACTCGCGGTCAGTAGATGGCTACGCTGCTCGATACCAATATTCTCCTACGCTTGATTCAGCCAGGTTCACCCTACTCTCCGGTCGCGGAGAAGGCGTTGGCCGTAATGCGGCGCAAAAGCGAGGCGCTCTGCGTCGTCTCGCAGAATCTCTTCGAGTTCTGGGCGGTGGCTACTCGTCCTCAAGCGGACAACGGCCTTGGTTTAAGCGTAGATCAGGCGCTCCGCGAAATCGGGCGCCTCAGGCGTCTCTTCGTTCTTCTTCCTGAGTTGCCGCTTCAAAGCGAGTGGGAAAAGCTGGTCGTCCAATATCAGGTGACCGGGAAAAATAGTCATGACGCCCGGTTGGTAGCGGCGATGCGGGTTCACCAAGTCAATCAGATTCTCACGTTCAATGGCGACGACTTTGCCCGCTACGCCGACCTCACGGTTCTCGATCCATCGCTCGTTGTCTAGTTTCGAGATTCAAACATACGGCATCCGCGAATTCGAGATCGAAGCACGGGGCTTGCATGCATTGGCTAAGACGGCGACGGCCTAGTTTGCAAAAGCAGGCTCGGCGACCGGCAATTCCTGCGCCTGCGCGATCTCTCGCACCTCGGCCGCCTAGACGAATTCGTTATTGTGCGGGCGCAGCCGGAGCCGGAGCGCTGCCTGCCGACGCACGCTTGGCCACAAATTCCTGCGGGGGCCGATCGCCGCCAGGGCCGCCGTTGCCGCCGCCAAACGTGCGCGTGAATTTGATGTTGTCGCCGTCGGCTTTTCCTTTGTACGAAATAGTGAATGAATTGCCGTTGAACTCCACCACCTGGTCGAAGGAGATGTTGTCTCCATCCACCTTGCCGTTCGAGATATCGACGTCGCCGCGCGGCGTGGCGATCTTGCCCGTCAGCGCCGCGCCATCCGCGTGAAAGTCGAAGACGAGGGTCTGCGGGCCGTTGCGTCCCTGCACATCGGCGGTCCACTTGCCGTTAAAGTCGGCGGCCAGCGCAGCCACCGGAGCCAGCGCCAAAAACAATGCTGCGATTCCCAGATTCTTCGTCATGTGAGCGTCTCCCGATAGTTGAATCGATCCCGGTGCCTGGACAAATCTGCGCACCCTTTACGAGGGACGTTCGAGAGAGCAGTTAAGACCCAGAGCATACTTCAGCGTCTGCTCGGGATTGGTCGTCAGGCAGCGCGGCGCATCGATCTCCATCGCCCCAAAGGCGGAGGCCGTCAGCGCAAGGCTCGGCTTTACTTCACCAGCCCCTCGCGATGAATTCTCTCCACCTGCTTCGAGTATCGGCCGGTCAAGGCATTCCAGCGCACAATCGCGATGTCCTCGAGCATTCTGATCCCGTCTCTCAGGTAGCTGATCCGCGTGCGCTCGTCGTGCGCCCAACTCACCGGCACCTCGGTGATCCGATAGCCACGCTTCAGCGCGATAAACAGGATCTCCGGATCGAAACCCCAGCGCTCGATGGTTTGCAGCTGGAAAACAGTCTGCGCGGCATCGCGCGTAAAGGCCTTAAATCCGCACTGCGTGTCGGCGAAGGGTAGTCCCATTACCATGCGGGTCACGCCGTTAAAGCAACGGCCGAAGAACTGCCGGTACAGTGGCTGTCGAATGGTCTGCCGCGTCCGTTCCAGCCATCTGGAGCCAATGGCGATGTCGGCGCCCCCGGAGATCGCCGCAAGCAGCCTTTCCGCTTCTTCAATCGGCGCGGAAAGATCGGTGTCGGTAAACATCAGCACCTCGCCATGGGCCTCCAGCATCCCGTGGCGCACACTGTAACCCTTGCCGCGGTTGCCGGGGTTTTTGAGCATGCGAACCTCGGAGGCACCGGCGGAAAAGGCGCGAACCAGTTCTGCGGTTTCGTCGTGCGAGCCATCGTCGACCACGATCACCTCGGCCGACCACCGATGCTGGCGAATGCAACGGACGACCGCTTCCAGTGCGGGAGTAATTCGCGCGGCCTCGTTGTAGGCGGGGATCACGATACTGTATTGGGGATAGCTCATATCCTTGGCGATTCCTTAACCACTGTACCGTAGTCCCCGCCGTTCCCCTAGAGCGCGCATCCAGCTACCCGGGAATTTGCCCATCGGCTCGGGGTGCAAAAGTCCGCCGGCGCCGCCGCAACCCTGCCATCGTCACGCGCCAACTTGCTGATGCATAAAGGCTAAATTCCCACAAGGGACTTGCTTTTTCGTGCTTTCCCCGGCACAATCCGTTATGCTGAATGGCGGAGGCTTTTGGGCGATGACAAAGGCGGACCTGGTGGAAAAAGTGACTGGCCTGGGCGACTTGACCCGGCGCGACGGAGAAGTGATCGTCGAAACCATTTTCGACTCCGTGATCGGCGCTCTGCAAAGCGGAGACAAGATCGAAATTCGCGGCTTCGGTTCGTTTCGCATCCGCCAGCGCAATCCCCGCATCGGCCGCAACCCCAAGACGGGCGCGCGGGTCGAGGTTCCAGCCAAGAAGGTCCCTTACTTCAAGCCCTCGAAGGAACTGCGCGATCTGGTGAACCCAGGCGAAGCCGTCAAGGCGTAGCAGGTTTGGGATTCGGAAATACGGCCAATCGAGAGTTGAATCGGGATCGCAGAATCATGAGGCCTGCGACATTCTCGGCGCTTGCCGATTGTACGGGTAGAAGTTCACGCTACAACACAAGCGCACCAGTAGACGTAGCTTTTGGGTTGATAGGGGTAGAGGTCGCGGCCGTGCTCATCCTTCCCCTGCTTGTCTGCGTCGGGGACGGGCTCCCAATTCGGTTTTGCGTCCCAGGTGCTTGCCCGCAGGAGCATGCATTCGCATCGGCCGCGGCAGCTTGACGACGACTCCAAACCGGACCACTCGGTCCAACAGGATATCTGGCTGGATTTTTCATGAAAGTCCAGCCAGCACTTGCCTTTGTCGCAAACGACGTATGTGTGCCCGTTCTTCTTAAACTGGGCGCGAGGCGCGGGATAATCCGAATCTTTCAGCTCGGATTGTTTGAGTTTCGGTCCTTCGCCGTTCGACATACAGATAGTTCCTTTCGGTGGGCGCTAGGTTATCACATTGCCGCGTTCCAGTCTTAGCGAATTCCAATTACGCCCATCATTCGCCCCGTGTGTCCATGCGATCCCCGATGGGAAAAGAACAGTTTCCTTGAGCATTGTGTACAGCCTCCAACCACCTGAATCGATCCGGGCTGTACCCCCGCCGCTATCAATTGCCTGCGATTGGCCTCGATCAGATCCACGTGCAGCCTTGGCCCCATCGGCGAGTGTCCCGGCGCGCGCTGGGTCATGAACAGGAGCGGATATCTCCTTCGCACCGCTTCGGCATCGTCGACTTCCCGGAACAGCACGCGCCCATACTCGAATTGCGATTCGAATTCCGACAGTACCTCTTCCCCGACGGCGTAACAGCACGCGCCGATTCCCGGTCCAATTGCGGCAACCAAATCACGCGGCCGGGACCCGAAAGCGATCCTCATCTGCCCGATTCCGCATTCGACTATGCGCTTAACGGTTCCTCGCCAGCCTGCATGAAACGCGGCCACCGCGCGCTGCCTTCGATCCGCAACCAGAACCGGAACGCAATCGGCAGTTTGAACGGCCAGCAGAATCCCCACTTCATCGGTCATCTGTCCATCCGCCTTACGCGGGGTCAGGCGAGCTGCATCGGCCGCGGTCGCGCGCACGATCAGATTGGAATGGAACTGGCGCAGGGTCACGAGGGGCGTCGTTGCCGAGCCAGTTACCGCCTCCGCCAGTGACCGGCGATTGCGGATCACCGCTTCCCGTTCATCGCTTGGCGTGAAGCCCAAGTTCAGCTCGCCGCGCGCGCCATCGGCGCAATAGGCCCGGCTCACCCCGCCCACGCGGGTGCTGAATCCACACCAAAGCCACGGCAGATCCCAGCCCTCCACCGGCAGCCACTCCACCCCGTTAGGTGCGCGGCAGGGTTCCGGTACACTGCGGGTTAAATCCTTTGACGCCACGGGTTCAAATCGAGCGAAGCCCGCTCGCCGCGCGAGTTTACCGCGCCGGCTCGTCCGAAGTCCGGCGTCGCGAAACAAGGCGTCGATTGTCTCTAGTTTTTTGGGTATTGACGATTTGAGGCTGGAAGGTAACGGCATCGCTTTTAGGGGATTCTACGGCAGCGACGAACCGGCCTGCTATCTCTGGTGGGAGCGTGTGGGCCTACCTTCCGGTAGGCCCGCTCGAGAGGCAATCAAGGGAGGGCATCCAGGGGGGGATTAGGGAAGAGGTTCCGAAGAACCCTCAAGAGAGAGATGTTACCGTGCTTAGGTAGGACATTTGGGGAAGCCTCTGCTAATTACTTAATAGGATGCCTAATCTGCCGAAAGGTTGCAACTAGGATTTCCACTTGCGGAACTAAATTTAGCCCTTTGTTGAGTTGTGCCAATTACTTAATCGTTTATTTACCATTTCGGGAAGTCTTCGCCGCCTAAATCACTGACTCTCGCGTGCCCGAATTGGCACTGTGGGCATCAACTCGCCTCGTTTGGCTGTATTCACCCGGAAAGTAAGTGCTCCGGATCCCTCCAGAGTTCCACCTCTAGCCGCCCCCTTTCTGGCCCGGCCGCAGGGCCCTCTCCAGAACAGCCGTAATCAAGCGCGTGGGGGCGAACCTCACCATGAATGCGCCGACCGCTCCCTTGAAATTGGGAACAATGGTTCGCCTGCCGCGAGCCAACGCTAGCACGGCCTTGCGCGCCACTTCATCGGCCGGCTGCAGACCGAAGCGCCGGAATATACCCCCGCCCCCCGAGACATCGAAAAACTCCGTTTCGGTCGTCCCGGGACATAGCGCCGTCACTTTCACCCCCAATCGCTTCACTTCCTCGGCTAGAGCCAGCGAAAAAAAGCGATCGAAAGCCTTGGTCGCAGCGTAGGTGGCATCGTACGGTATCGGCTGAAAACTGGCAGTTGAAGCCAGAATGAGCACCCACCCCCGCCGCCGCTCCACCATGCGCGGCACAAACAACCGCGAAAGGCGCACCACCGCCTCGCAGTTCACGCGGACCTGGGCGAATTCCTGCTCCGGTTCGCTCAAGTGAAACGCGCCATATTGGCCCAGCCCCGCATTGTTAACGAGAATGTCGACGGCGAGCCCGGCTCCTTCGGTGGCATCGTAGATGCGCTGCGGCGCAGCAGGGTCGTTCAAGTCCGCAACCACTATGCGCGTCTCGGCCCCCTTGGCGGCCAGCTCGCCCGCCAGCGCTTCTAGCCGCTCGCGCCGCCGCGCTGTCAAGATCAACTTCGCGCCGCATCTGCCCAGCTCGCGCGCCAACTCTGCGCCAATCCCCGAGCTGGCCCCGGTGATCAGCGCCCATTTGCCGTGAAATTCTCGTGGCTCCGCCATTGCGGAACTAGAATATCGAACCCGGCTGCAGCCTACTTTGCTCCGGCTGCCGGCGACGCCGCCTGGGTCTTAGAAAACGTGCGAATGTAGATGATCAGGTTCCAAACTTCGTTATTCGGGGCGCGGCCCTCGGCCTCAGGCGGCATCTTATCCTTGCCATTTCGAATCACGTTGAATAGTTCCCAATCCTCCTTGCCGGCCAGCGACTTGGGGTCGGTCCAATCCCCCATCGTTATCTCCATGCTCTTGGCCAAATCCGTCTGTCCGTTGCCGTTGTCCCCATGGCACATCGCGCAGTCAATCGCATACAAGCTCTTCGCCTTAGCCTGCGATTCGGCCGTCGGCTTTACCGGATTCTTCACCGCGGCCGGAGCCTGCGCTGTGGCGGCGGGCGCAGGAGCCAGCGCCGGCGAAGGCGCGCCCTGCTGCGGATCGCGACCTTGCACGCGAACGGAAACCAGCATCGCCACAACCGCTGCAAACAAGATTGGAAAAGACTTCGACATCGCAGTCTCCTCACTAGATGTCAATCGACCGGCATCTCGTATGGGCTGAATTTCTGCCACGAATTATAGGCCGATTGGGCAGGGAAGGGCTATGGCCGCCAACACAGCTACGCACCCTCGCGCAATTGCGCTTCCCGCCCTTTGCTCACTTGGCTCTGAATCGCCCTTGGTTCGGCTTTGGTGCATTTGTCTGCGCCAAATCATCCGGGGCCGCGTCCGGCGGCGCCTATTCCATCGCGCGTGCGCCTCCGGCCTGCGGCCGATTTTTGTTCAGCATGAAGGCCAGCAGCACCAGCGCTATCGACGCATAGGAAAGCTGCATGTAGACGTCCTGATAGCCCTGCATTCTCGCCTGGTCGTTCAATTGGTTGTAGATTCGGTTAAGCGCCATTGCCCCGGCGTTCGCCGCGCCGAATCCGCTGCCCAAAAACGACCCCAGCGCCTGCTGGCGCTGATCGAACCCCAAGTACCCCGGCTGCATCGCCTGTTGCAGGTGCTGCTCGTGCCACATCGCCCGCGTCGTCACCTGGGCGTTGGTAATCGCAATCAGGATGGAGCCGCCGATGTTGCGCACAAAGTTAATCAGCCCGGCCACCTGGTTCGATTCCTTCTGCGGCATTCCCACGTACGCGGCATTGGTGATCGAAATAAAGCAAAACGGCAGCGGAAACATTTGCACCACGCGCAGCCACGACGCTTTGGCAAAGCTCATTTGCAGGTTGGTCACGTCGGCGGCGTAGCGAAACGTGATGACCAGCATGATGAATCCGAATGCCGCCAGATACCGCGCCGGATACCTTCCCGTGGCGATCCCCGCCAGCGGCATCATGATCACCAGCGCCACGCCGCCCGCGGTCAGCGCCAGTCCGGCCGTGGTCGCGTTGTATCCCAGCAATTGCTGCGTGAATTGCGGCTGCAGCACGGTGTTGGCATTCAGCACGCCGCCCACCAGCATCATCAGGAAACAACAGATGGCGAAGTTGCGGAAGCGGAACAGGCGCAAATTGATCAGCGGATCCTTCTGGCCCCACTCCCAAACAATCAGGCCGATGATCCCGAACACAAACAGGAATCCAAAGAAGCGGATGAAGTCCGACGCGAACCAGTCGTTCTCCTCGCCCTTGTCGAGCATGATTTGCAGCCCGCCCATGGCGATGGTGAGAAAGCCCAGTCCGACGTAGTCGATGTTACGCAGACGCGATCGATCCCCCCTGATCCACGGAGGATCCTCGACCAGCCGCGTGACCAGAATGAAGGCCACGATGCCCACGGGAATGTTAATGAAGAAAATCCAGCGCCAGGTGAAGTTGTCCGTGATCCAGCCGCCCAGCGTGGGCCCGATCGACGGCGCGAGCACGGCAACCAGGCCGTAGAGCGCAAATGCCTGCCCGCGCCTGTGCGGCTCGAACGAATCGGCCATGATGGCCTGTGCCATGGGCTGCATGCCGCCGCCGAACGTGCCCTGCAGCACGCGGCAAAGCAAAAGGATGGGCAGCGAAGGCGCCGAGCCGCAAAGAAAGCTGGCCACGGTGAAGCCGGAGATGCACAAGACAAAGAAATTGCGCCGGCCCATCACGCTCGAAATCCAACCGCCCAGCGGGAGTACGATGGCGTTCGAAACCAGGTAGCTGGTCAGCACCCACGTGGCCTCGTCGGTGCTCGCGCCCAGCGAGCCACCGATATGGGGCAGCGCCACGTTGGCAATCGAGGTGTCCAGCACCTCCATAAATGCCGCCAGCGCCACGGTCATGGCAATCAGCCAAGGATTCACCCTCGGCTTCCACCGGACCGGCACATCGCGATTCTCAATTTGTCGCGGCCGCGCCGGAGCTTCGCCGGCCGGTGCTGGGCCCTCCGCTGGGCTGGTTATGGTATTACTCGAAGCCAACAGTGATCTCCCAAGGTTGCCGTATGTCTTTGTTTGTCGATTTCCGGGAAAGCGTCGCGCCTATTCACGCCTATGCACGGGATTCGCATGCGCGCTCCCGCCCTCGCGCTGTGGTAGTTAGATTCGCGCGCCCGCAATTGGGGTTCACCGATTTCAGGCACTCGCGCTGCGCAATCAGCAGTTCACCGGTGGACAATATCCGCCGCAGACGAGAGAATTGTCCTTGCCCCTGGAGGCAATCATGAGGACACCGCTGTTTACACGGAGGGATTTCGTCCGTCTCGGCTCAGGTGCGGCCGCGGCGTGTGCTGCCGGTTCGCGGCTTCGAGCCAAACAGACGGCCACGCCCATCGGCCTGCAGCTTTTTACCGTGCGCGACCAACTGGCCAAAGATTTTCCAGCCGCGCTTGCCGAAGTCCGCTCCTCCGGATACACCGTAGTTGAAGCTGCCGGATTCTACGATCGCACCGCGGCCGATTTTCGCCGCGCCATGGATTTGGCCGACTTGCGGTGCGTCAGTGCGCACCTGACCTTAAGCGCGCTCCAGACCGAGCTCGATCGGTGGCTCGATTACAGCCACGCTCTGGGCCTCGATTACATTGTCTGCTCATCCTCAGACGATATACACCGCGATCCCGCCGCGAAGGGACCCAAGACACTCGACGATTGGCGCTGGACCGCCTCGGAGTTCAACCGCGTCGGCGAGCGCGTCAAGGCCGCTGGCATGACCTTTGCCGCCCACAACCACACGCCGGAGTTCGCCTCCCTCGACGGCGTCTTAGTCTACGACCAACTGCTCCATCTCACCGATCCAAAGTTGGTGTTTTTCGAGTTGGATTGCGGCTGGGTCTATGCCGCCGGGCACAATCCGCTCGATTACTTGCGCAAGAGCCCAGCGCGTTTTCCCCTGTTGCACGTCAAAGACATGGTCGAAGGCGCAAACGGCAATGTGCACTCCACCGAGCTGGGCCGCGGCAAAATCGATTACGCTCCGATTCTTCGCGCCGCCACCGGTCTCAAGTATTACTTCATCGAGCAGGAAGAGTTCGACATCGACCCTTCGCAGGCCCTCCGCGCCGATGTCGACTACATACGGCGGCTGGGAGTTTAGGGCCACCGGCTTCCACTCCGCTGGCCCCCGTTGTCACCGTGCCCCGCCGCCCCAACCTGTCCGGTTATTCGCCGCCCGACTGCACGTAAACTTCTTGCGGCGCATCGAGCTTGGCCGGCGCGCTCAACTTCAGCTTGAAGCTTGCCATCTGCGGCTTGCCTTTCACCGGCGCCATGAAGCTCAGCTCGTACTGGTTGTGAATGCGGCGCGCGATGTCGTCAAGGTACGGCGCAAACGATACCGGATTGCCATTGCCTTGCCAGTAGCTGTTGCCGCCCGTTGCCTGCGTAATCTGGGCCAATAGATTCTGGCCCGAGTAGGCCGCGTAGCCGGCACGGTCGAATCGGCCCTGATTGCGCCAATAGATCGAGTAGACGATCAGGTGCGCGCGCACCGAGTCCTCAACAGCCGCTTGCAAATAAGGGTCCTCGGGATCGTACCGCAAGTTGTAATAGTCCACGCCGTCTGTCACCATCACCACTTCCCGCCGTGCGCCGGTGTCGGCTGAAGGCCAGCGCTTAGCCAGGTCGGAGAGACAGAAATAGGGGCTGGCGCTCACTCCCGCTGAACCTGGCAAAGGCAGGTGCAACTGCCGAGCGGCTGCGGCACGATCGGTTGTCAGCGGACCTGCCAGCTTCGTTTCTCCGTACTCCATGTAGCCCACGGCAACTTTCGCGTTGGGCGGCAGACCATCGATGAAGTTGGCGATGTCCTTAAACTGCAGCCCGATGCTTTCGCGGGACCCGCCGTCAATCATCACCACCACTTCCAGTGCGCTCTCGGGACTACCCAGCGGCGTCCATCCCGTAACCACCGAATCTTTGCCGTTCACCTTCACGTGCAGCGCCTGCTGGGGAATGCCGCCAGGCGTTTCGTTGCCCGGCAGGACCGTGACCACTGCCTGTCCGTATGCCTGCGGGTTGGCGCTACTGTCGGCCGCAAGCGCGGGAATGCAAGCCAGCAACCATCCCGCCCCAAGCGCGCCGGCCAATTGCAATTTCCTCAAATTCATCTCCGGACCTCCGTCCTCTCATCCTGTTGGTTTTTCTTCAGAACCGGCAAACCCAACTCAGTTCGACTTGATGCACAAAGGTCTCTGGCCCGTGCGTTTGCGGATCGCCGGCGTCGCCGGATACCGCCGGCACGGGAACAGAGGCCAGCAACGTTCCCGCCCCAAGCAGCGCGGCGAATTGAATTTTGGTCAATTTCACTTCAGGACCTCCGTCCGTTTCCGTCGAGTTCGCTCGCATTGTTCCAATCGCACAAACCCGAGTCACAGCGGTTTGATGTGCGAAGAATGTCCGAGGTTCGCCACCGGCGAGAAGTGGGGATAGGGAAATCGAGAGGCAAACCTTGTGGGCTCAGTGAATTACCGCGTCACGAAAACAAGTCCTCAATCTTCGACAAATGCCTTCAACCGCAATAGCGCTCGATCCCACTGCCGCGAGACTCGTTCGAGATAAGCCTGCATCTCTTCGATGGGCTGCAGTTCAAGCACAAATCGGCGCTCACGGCCTGCACGCGCACTGCGCACGATTCCCGCCCGTTGCAGCGCTCGCAAATGTTTGGTGACGGCCTGGCGGGTAAGCCTCGTGCCCGCCGTGAGCTGCGCAATCGACGACGGCCTGCCCGCGCCGAGCTTGGCAATCAACGCCAGGCGGGTTCTATTGCCCAGCGCAGCAAAAAGCAGCGCCTGCGGCGCATTGGGTTCCGGTGCGCGCTTAGCGCTTCTGCGCGACATAGCTCTCAATGTTCTTCACCTGGGCAGTCCAGCCGCCATCGTTTTCGCGCATTGCCTGTTCGCGCCATTCCGCGGGCACGTTCTCGAATCCCGACTCCGTGACCGTCAGCAGCGTCCCCGTTGCCGTCTCCTCCAGCCGGAATTCCACCAGCGTGCGCGGCGCACCTGCGTAATCCGGCGAATAGCGCTCCTTGTCGTGATATCGAATCTGCGCCCAGGTAAACGAAAACAGCCGCTCCGGCTCCATCTTCACAATCGAGGCTTCCCACACCAGGTGCTCGAAGCCCCGATAAAGGACCTGGCCGCGCGTAACCTTTCCTGCAACGAACGGACCCTCGAGCGCCACGCGAAACCACGCGCCGAACTCGCGGTAATCGGTGAGCGCGCGCCAAACTCGCGCGACGGGCGCCTGCAGCTCGATCTGCTTCTCGATTTTGTTTTGCATCGTTATGCAACCTCTTGGTTGCATACTAACGCCGCCCTGCGGAAAAGGCAACCTGACGGTTGCCTTTCCGCAAAGCCTGGCGGCCGGCGAGATTTCTCCGCCAAAACAGTTGGCCGGCATACCCGGCCGGTTTTTTAGTAGAAAAGGTACTTCCGCCACCGGTCGTCGCTGCGGCCCAGCATGCGCATAATTTGCCGGCTGGTATGGAGCGAGAACGGCCGCGGTTCCCTGAGCAGGATCATGTCTTCAATCTCGCTCAGTAGGCGGTTTCCCTTCTTGCGGTTGCACTCGTGGCAGCAGGCGACCAGGTTTTCCCAGGTTGAGCTGCCGCCCCGCGAGCGCGGAACCACGTGATCCAGCGTCAGCTCGCTCGGCGGATAGGCTTCGCCGCAATACTGGCAGGTGTTGCGGTCGCGCAGCAGAATGTTCTTGCGCGACAGGGCCCGCGTTTGGTGAGGAATGCGCCGGTATTCGAGCAGCCGGATCACCGATGGCATGGCGATGATCGCTCGCTGCGCGTGCAGAGTCAGGCCATGCTCTTCCTCGGTGCGCGCCACGCCCTTCAGCACCAGCACCAGCGCGCGCCGCGCGCCGCAAATGTTAATCGGCTCATAGGAAGCGTTCAGCACCAGAACCGGCATCTGCAACACCTGGGCTTGCACGTGCGGCACCGCGCCGTGGTCGGCCGCTATCACTGCGGCTTTGGCTATCGCCTTCTGCTTGCGCGCGTGAATCATGGCTTTCCCCAGCGACATCTCATGCCCCCTTAAAAAGCTCCCGCTCCCGGCGCCAACCAGGATTCGGAACTCGAGCCGCTTCCCGGCCGGCTTGCGCCTTCCGCTGCAATGGCTTTCTCGCCACCCGGCAGGTCGGCATAAACCGGCTCTCCGTCGAAGCGGTAAACGCGCCGCGCCCTGGCCAACGTCGCCACCCACACTGACTCCGCTCCGGCCCCCGCCAGAGCCTGTGCTGCCGCGCGAGCCGTGGCGCCCGTCGTCAAAATGTCGTCTACGATCAGAACGTTCTTATCCTGCACCTTAGACCGATCGGAAACGGAAAACGCGCCGCGCACATTCAGCCTTCGCTGCCGCGGTGTCAACCCGGCTTGGCTCTCGGTCTGGCGCAACCTCATCAGCGCCCTGGGGGCCAGCGTCAGCTTCCATTGGGGATGGCTATTGCGCAACACCCGCAGCGCCTCCACGGCCAGCCAACGGGCCTGATTAAATCCCCGCTGCGCGTATTTCCGCCGGTGCAGCGGCACTGGAATCACCAGCATCTCGCTCGGGGCCTCGCCGGCCAATTGCGCAATCGCTTCAGCCAGCAGGCGGCCCAGTCCTCGCGCCGCCGGCTGCAGCCGTCCGTACTTGAGCACGTGAATGGCATCTCTCAAGCGCCCTTGGTAGACCCCGTATGAAACTGCTCGCACAAATGGCGGGGGAGCCAGGCGGCACGCACGGCACAGGGCCAACGGCGACTGCGATGCAGCCGGTGAATTCAGCGCGTCTGCGCAACGCACACACCCTCCGCGGCCAAGAACGCTCAGGGCTGGAAACTCCATCCAGCAAGTTTGGCAAATTGGAATGGGAGAAAATCGCGGCAGCGGGGAGCCGCAAAGAGCACAGGAGGAAGGGAATATGGCGCAACTTAAACTGTCAAAAGGACTTCGTAAGACGCGAACCACTGCGCGCCAGCGCACCGTTTGCGATGGCGGAACGTCCGCAGTGCCGATGCCGGAGTCCCTGTGGAAGACGCACCTCGCTTCGGGCCGAAGCACAACAAGCTCCGCCCGATACGCACAGTATAGCGCAATCCGAAATCGGCTCCAGGCCGCCAAACTCCGCAGCAGTAAACCGCTGAAACTGAGAAGCAAAAGGACAGCAGCAAAGATTCTGTTGCCCTTTTGCCCTGTTTAAGCGATGCCGGTTTTTAAGTCGCCCAGTTCTGCCGGTCTAATTGAATCACTCTAGTTAATTTAATGTGCTTTGGCAGTCGCACACCGATAGCGGGCCCTAATGGCTGTGACCCGAGTGTACCCGTTCCCGCTCCTCGCGCTCTAATTCGGTTTCCCTCTCTGGCTCTGCGGTGGTGGATTCATCGCGATGCGATTTATCCTTAGCGTCGCGCGCAGCATCCTTTACATTGCCCCACGCCTTTTGGGCCTTGCCTTTAATCTGTTGCGCCGATCCTTCTACCTGGGCATTGGTATCGCCGGTCCACTCACCCACCTGCCGTTTCACGCGACCCGCCGCGTCGTTCACTGCCCCTTTCACTCGATCTTTATCCATAAATCACCTCACGTTTGGTTGTTTCTTTCGCTCCTCCGAGAGGGTTGACGCCCCTCGGTTAGCCGTGGCGCCGCCGTTTTGCCGGCTCATTCTCACACAGCTCGTCGTCCTGTTATG
>Ga0187782_10000568_pt1 | contig 25335 bp, 23 predicted proteins | sample 0715_SJ02_MP15_2_FD_132454 | JGI IMG/M metagenome (GOLD analysis project Ga0187782, IMG submission 132454) | Tropical peat soil microbial communities from peatlands in Department of Meta, Colombia - 0715_SJ02_MP15_20_MG | ecosystem: Environmental > Terrestrial > Soil > Wetlands > Peat | place... | reverse complement strand
AGATGCCGTGGCCCATCCAGCTCGTCACGTATCTCGTGCATTCGCGCTACTACGTGACGATCCTCAAGGCGATCTTTCTGAAAGGAAGCGGGCTCTTGGATCTGTTGGCGCCGATGCTGATGCTTGCCATCTACGCGGCCGTCGTCGCGTGGCTTGCCGGGCGCGCCTTCAAAAAGACGCTTGGGTGACGGGCATGTGGGGCCGCGTCTTTCATTTGGTCCTGAAAGAGTTCCGCCAGTTGCGGCGGGATGTTTGGGCGCGCTTCCGCCTGACCGCGCCGCCGCTCATCCAGATGATCATTTTCGGCTACGCGGCGACGTTCGAGGTCGCGCATGTGTCGACAATCGTGCTCGACCTCGACCAAACCTATGAGAGCCGGGAGTTGATCTCGCGCTTCACGGGCAGCGATCGATTCAGCGTGGTCGAAACCGCCAAGACGCCCGCCGACGTGCGCGCCGCGATCGACCGTTCGGACGCGATCGTCGGCATCGTCATCCAGGCAGGCTTCGCTCAAAACTTACGCAAGGGAGAGACCGCGCCCGCGCAAGTGGTGGTCGACGGCACAAACTCCAACATGGCGCTGATCGCGCTCGGCTATGTGGACGAGATCGTCGCGGCGTTCGCCGCCGACGAAGCGAGCGATCTGGCGCGACGCTTGAGAGCCGGTCAGCCGCCGCCGCCCCAGGTCACGCTCGAGCCGAGGCCCTGGTTCAACGTCGACACGAACAGCCGCTGGTTCTTCGTGCCCGGCGTCATGGCCACGCTGACGCTGGTCATGGTCGTCAACCTCACCTCCTTCGCGGTGGTGCGCGAGCGCGAAGTCGGGACGCTTGAGCAGATCATGGTGACGCCGATCCGGCCGCTCGAATTCATCTTAGGCAAGACCGTGCCGTTCTTCTGCGTGGGGCTCGCGCTGATGGCGCTAGTCGCCACGGCCGGGACGCTGTGGTTTGCGATTCCGTTCCGGGGCAATCCGCTGACGCTCCTCTTTGGAACGTCGCTCTATCTTCTCAGCGTGCTCGGCATCGGATTGTTCATTTCGACGCTCTGCTCGACGCAGCAGCAGGCCTTCGCCACCAACTTCTTCGTGGTCAATCCGCTGTTCACGCTTTCAGGCTTCGCCGTGCCGATCGCCAGCATGCCGACCTTCATGCAGGACCTCACCTACATTAACCCCGTGCGCTATTATCTCGTCATCATCCGAGGGGTGTTCCTGAAGGGCGTGGGCGTCTCGGTCCTGTGGCCGGAGATGCTTGTGCTCGCCGCGCTCGGCGTCGCGCTGCTGGCGGCAAGCGTGCTTCGTTTCCGCAAATCGTTGGATTGAGGGAAAGCGGCGCAGCCCCTGCTCAGTTCGTTTGGCCTTTCTCGCCGACGCGCGGTTCAAGCCTCGCCAGCGTCTTGCGCAAGAATTCGAGCCCTTTGCGCTCGCCCTCCTTGCGCGCGTCGAGGTCTTTGCGCGGCCAGCCGAAATCGAGGTCCTCGTGCTCGATCGAGATCACCCCGTCGAAGCCGAAGCCTTGCGCCTCGCGCAGGAACTTCGTCCAGTCGAGCATCCCTCGCCCGGGCAGCCGATAGCGCCACCACCCGGAGCCGTAATAGCCGACCGCCTGCAAGCGTTCGGCGTCGATTGACGTATCCTTGCCGTGCAGGATCTTGACGCGTTCCTTTGCTTCTACGAGCGCGGGATAAGGATCGACGCCGAGCCGCAACAGATGCGAGGGATCGAATTCGAGTCCAAAGCGCGGGTCGGGGATCAGCGCGAAGGCGCGTCGCCAACCGTCCGGCGTGGTCACGATGTAGTCGTTGCGCGGCCCCGGCCAATTCTCGATTGCGATTGAAAGCTTGCTTGCCGCCGTCGCTGCAAGGAGCGTATTCGCGTGGTCGGCGAAGATCTTGTAGTTGTCGTCCTCGGCAAGGCCCGGGTCGCGGCCGGGGAAGATCACGAAGACTTGAACGCCGCAATCGGCGACCGCCTCGGCGTATTCCAGCGTCTCGACGCGCAGATCGGCGCGTTTGGAAAGGTCTGGCTCGAGCTGGTTGCCCGTCAGCGCGATGGAAGACACGAAGAGCCCGCGATCCTGCGCGGATTTGACGGTCGCCGCGACCGCGGCGGGCGACTTGATATGGCTTCGCGCGTCGAATTCGACGGCGTCGAAACCGGCCTCGACCGCGAAGCCGAGAACCTCCTCAACCGGCCGGTCGCTAAATGTCGAAGTAAAAAAGCCGACTTTCATCTCTCCTCCCCCGCAAGCCCGCCCTCGTCCTTATCGCTTCCAATCGCTGGCCGGCGTCGTGTAGCCTGCCATGGGCGCGCGCGTCGAGCCATCGGAGGCGCCTTCCTCTTTGGCCGGGCGCGAGCCTGGACGAGACGGGACGGCAGGCCGCGAAAAAACATCGGGGGGAACAATGCGTCTACTGATCCTCGGCACGGGCGGCATGGCGAACCGGCACGCGGAAAATTTCTCCGCAATCGCCGGCGTCAGCGTCGTCGGCGGGGTCGACGTCGTGCCGGAACGTTTGAGGACCTTCTGCGCCCAGCACAAGATCAGCCACGCGTTCAAGAGCTTCGACGAGGCGCTCAACTGGGGCGAGTTCGACGCGGTCGCCAACGTGACGCCCGACGCCGTGCATCACCCGACGACGATGCAGGCGATCGCCGCCGGCAAGCACGTGTTCTGCGAGAAGCCGCTCGCCACCGACGCGCCGAAGGCGATGGAGATGACCGAGGCGATCGAGAAGGCCGGCCTCGTCGGCATGGTGAACCTCACCTATCGCAACTCCCCGGCCCTGCAGCAGGGCCGCAAGATGGCGCTTAGGGGCGACATCGGCGCGGTGCGCCACGTCGACGCGACGCACCTGCAGAGCTGGCTCGTCGGCAAGGCCTGGGGCGATTGGAAGTCGGAGAGCAAATGGCTGTGGCGCCTCTCGCGCAAGCACGGCTCCAACGGCGCGCTCGGCGACATCGGCATCCATATCGTCGACTTCGCCTCTTACGGCGCCGGGCTCGACGTCGCCCATGTCTTCGGACGGCTGAAAACCTTCCATAAGGCGCCCGGCGATAGAATCGGCGAGTACGACCTCGACGCCAACGATTGCTTCGCCTTGAGCGTCGACTTCACGAGCGGCGCGATCGGCACGATCCAGGCGAGCCGCACCGCGGCCGGGCAGCTCGATCAATTGCGCCTGCGCGTCTACGGCGAGAAGGGCGCGATCGAGATCATCTACGACACCGGCCGCTCGTATTTGCGCGCCTGCCTCGGGGCCGATCTCGACACCGCCAATTGGCGCGATATCCCGTTTGATCCGGTCGAGACGAACTACCAGCGCTTCGTCGCCGCGGCGCGCGCCGGCGAGACGCAGGAGCCCTCATTCCGCCGCGCCGCGACCATTCAGAAGGTGCTCGATCAGGCGCAGGTCTCGGATCGTGAACATAAGGAGGCGACGATTGTCTGACGAAGCGCGCGATCGCCGCGAGGGTTTTGAGCGCGCGTCGTTCGCGTTGCGGATATCGACGCTTTGGCGTTATGCTTTGACGTTGTGCGACCGCCGGAAAATGGCCGACGGCGCCAAGGACAAAAAGGGAGAGAGACGATGGCCCGGATGCGGTGGGCGGCAAGCCTGTTCCTTGCCTCGACAATGCTTGCTGGACTGGCGCTCGGCGCGCGCGCCGACGATCTGGTGACCGCCGACCGCGTCGGCAAAGCGGACGCGCCGAACACGCTCGTCTTCCGCACCAATCCCGACTTCACCCAGACAAGCCCGACGGCGAGCCAGGCCGCGGGGTTCAAGGAGCTGTTCCAGGCCTTCGCCGAGAAGCACCCGGACTGGCAGATCCAGTTCCAGTACTTCACGCCAGACATCGGCGGCGAACATGCGCGCATGCTCGAGCAGGCGCGCGCCGGACGCGCGCCCGACTGCGCCACGGTCGACTCCTTCCAGCTCGCGCTCTTCATCAAGAACAACGCGCTCGCGCCTGTCGATCAGTACTTCACCAAGGACGAGCTCGCCGATCTCTTCCCGTTCGTTCGTTCCGGCATCACCGGCCCGGACGGCCACATCTACGCCTGGTGGTGGAACACGGACATCCGCGTGCTCTATCGCAACAAGGACTTCGTCGCGAACCCGCCGCAGACCTGGGCGGATTTGAAGACCGCCGCGCTCGACGCGATCAAGAAGGGCGCGCAGGAAGGCGTGCTGTTCAACGGCGGCCGCTGGGAGGGCACGGCCTTCGACTGGCTCGCCAATTTCTGGGCGCAAGGCGGCAAGCTCGTCGACGACAGCGGCAAGCCGATCTTCGGCGAAGGCGACAATCGCGACAAGATGCTGAAGGCGCTGGCCTATTATAAGGACCTGGTCGACAGCGGCGCGGCGCCGAAGCGGGTTGCGACCATCAAGGACTATGCGGATTTCAACGCCGCCGCGCTCGCCGGCACGACGGCGATGTTTTTGGGCGGTCACTGGCAGCACTTCCAGTTGAAAGACGCGATGAAGCCCGACCAATTCGCGAAGTGGGACATTTCCGAATTCCCGGGGCCCTCCGCCGATCAGCGCTCGACCGGCGCCGGCGGCTGGACCGTCGCCTCCTTGAGCAAGGACCCGGCGAAGGTGAAGTTCTGCATCGATCTCGTGCGCGAGGTCTATATGGGGCCGGCGAACGAGGTGATGGGACAGCTGCCGACCCGCGCTTCCCTCTTCACCAATCTGAAGACGTTCCAGGACCCGTTCTTCGCCCAGATCAAGCAATACCTTGCGCATGGCCAGGCGCGACCGGGCGTGCCGATCTATCCGGAGATCTCGAACCAGATCCAGATCGCGATGGGCGACGTGCTCACCGGCGCGAAGTCGCCGGAACAGGCTCTCGACGACGCCTGGAAGGCGGTGCAGGCGGCTTACAAGAAGATGTAGCCTGTGACCTTGCCTCAACGAACGATTCCCTCCCCGCTTCGGCTTGGAAGTTTTCAGGAGGGGACAGGTTGGACTGACGACGGATGGTCCTTAGGCGAATTGGGCATTTGCCCTTACACTCCCCCTTGCCTCCGGGCTTAGGGGGAGGCTGGGGGCCTGCCTTATGAACGAGGGCTCGGTCGCCGCCGCGCACGCGCCGGCGCTTGCCCGGCGAGCGCGAAAGCGATGGCGGCTCGCCGAACGCCCGCTTCTATGGCTCGCGCCGCTCGCGCTGCTTCTGCTCGTCTCCTACGTCTACCCGGCGATCGACGTCATCCGCTTCAGCTTCACCGACGCGACGCTGCTCAATCCCGACTACAATTACGCGCTGCAGAGCTACGCCAATGTCGCGGCCAACCGCGATCTGCCGGTCATCCTGCAGAAGACCCTCATCTTCGTCGTCGCGAGCGTGCTTTGTCAGCTCGTTCTCGGATTGCTCGTCGCGATGGCGCTCAACCGCGGCAAGAAGCGCGGCCTCGTCGGCGCGACCTTCATCCGCATCGTTATCCTAGCCTCGTGGATCGTGCCGGGCGTGTCTGCGGGAATCGTCTGGCAACTCATGTTCAACGAGGCGAGCTACGGGTTCATCGACGGGGTGCTGCGTCTTGCCGGCCTTCGGGCGGTGCCGTGGCTCTCCGATCCGCAGATCGCCATCTGGTCGGCGGTGCTCGCCAATGTCTGGCGCGGCACGGCCTTTTCGATGATCCTGCTCTATGCCGGCCTCGTCGTGATCCCGCAGAGTCTTTACGAGGCGGCCGCCGTCGACGGCGCGACCGCCTTCCGACAGTTTCTGCACGTGACGCTGCCGCAACTCAGGCCGATCCTGCTCATCAACACGATTTTGATCAGCATCTTCACTTTGAACAGTTTCGACCTCATCCTGCCCTTGACGGGCGGCGGGCCGGGCCGTGCGACGGAAGTCCTGTCGCTTTATACCTACAATACCGTCTTCCGGAATTTCGATCTCTCGAACGGCGCGGTGCTGGCGGTGCTGCTGCTGCTCATCAGCCTCGCCTTCACGTTCTTCTATGTGCGTCTGCTGCCGCGGGAGACCTCGGCATGACGATATCCCGCCGCGCGCTCATCGCCGACATCGGCACCTATGTCGCCTTTGCCGCGATCTTCCTGTTCTTCGCCGGCCCGCTTCTTTGGCTGTTCTCGCTGTCGATCCGTAATTCCGGCGAGGTCTATGTCAGCGAGTTGCGTCTTCTTCCCAAAGAGCCGACGATCGTCAATTTCGTGAACGTCCTGCACCATCCGCTGTTTCCGATTTATCTCTGGAACGGCCTGAAACTGTCGATCGCCGGGGCGTTCGGGGCCATGCTGTTCGCGACGCCCGCGGCCTATGCGCTGTCGCGCTTCCGCTTCAAGCGGCGCAATCTGGTGATGATTGGCTTGCTCGCGTTCCAGATGATCTCGCCGCTCGTCATCATGGTGCCGCTCTATCGCTACATGGACGGCATCGGCTTGACCGACAGCCTTCCCGGCGCGGCGATGGTCTATATCGCGATCTCCGCGCCGCTCTTCACCTGGATGCTGAAAGGCTTCCTCGACGGCATCCCGCAGAGCCTCGAGGATGCGGCGATGATCGACGGTTGCACGCGCTGGGGCGCGTTTTTGCGCGTCATCCTGCCCTTGAGCCTGCCGGGCCTCACCTCCGCCTTCGTGCTCAACGCGATTCTCGGCTGGTCGCAATTCGTCGTGCCGTTCATCTTGATCTCCAAGCCCGCCTTGTTGCCGATTGCGGTCGGCATCTTTAATTTTCAGGGCACGTACAGCCAGAACTCGACGCAGATTCTTGCGGCCGCAAGCGTGCTGTCGATCATCCCGGCGGTCGCGGTGTTCCTCATCCTGCAGCGGCTGATCGTCGGCGCGCTGACCGCCGGCGCGGTGAAGGGATAGAGGATGTCGCGCTCTCCTAACGCTCGCGTCGAATTTCAGGAGCCGCGCTGATGGTTCGCGTGGTCGTTAAGAACCTCGTCAAGAAATACGGCGACCTGCAGGTCATCCACTCGATCAACTTCTCCATCGAGGATGGCGAGTTCGTCGTGCTCGTCGGGCCGTCGGGCTGCGGCAAGAGCACGATTTTGCGGATGATCGCCGGCCTCGAAACGGTGTCGGGCGGCGAGATCGTCATCGACGACGCTGTCGTCAACGACGTGCCGCCGCGCGAGCGCGACGTCGCCATGGTTTTCCAGGACTATGCGCTCTATCCGCACATGTCGGTGCGGCAAAATCTCGGTTTCGGCCTCAAGATGCGCGGCGCGCCGCGCGCAGAGATCCAGGCGGCCGTCAAGCGGACCGCCGAGATCCTGCAGATTGAAACGCTGCTTGAACGCAAGCCGAAGGAGCTTTCCGGCGGCCAGCGCCAGCGCGTGGCCATCGGACGGGCGATCGCCCGCGAGCCGGAGCTCTTCCTGTTCGACGAGCCGCTTTCCAATCTCGACGCCAAGCTTCGCGTCGACATGCGCACGCAGATCAAGCGCCTGCACATGGCGTTCAAGACGACGAGCGTCTACGTCACCCACGATCAGGTCGAGGCGATGACGCTCGCCGACCGCATCGTCGTCCTGCGCGGCGGCGTGATCGAGCAGATCGGCGCGCCGGCCGATCTTTATGGCCGCCCGGCGAACATCTTCGTCGCCGGCTTCATCGGCTCGCCGACCATGAATTTCTTGAGCGCGCGGATCGTGGCGAACGGCGCCGGCGTCGCCGTCGCGCCGGATGGCGGGGCGCCGCTCGGCGTGCCGAAGGCGCTCGAGGCGCTCGCCTCCCGTCATGTCGGCAAAGCGGTGACATTGGGCTTGCGCCCCGAACACATCACCAACGCCTGGACCGACGACGTGCGCGACGCGCTGGCGCCGGTCAACGTCAAGGTCGAGCTTGCCGAGCCGCTCGGCGCCGACACGCTGATTTTTTCCAAGATCGGCGAACGCGAGATCGTTTGCCGCGTCAACCCGCAGGCGAGCGCCCGCGTCGGCGAGACCCTGGCGCTGCACGCCAACATGAGCTGCATGCACCTTTTCGACGCCAAAAGCGGCGCGGCGCTGACCGTCTCTTAAGGTCTTAGACGCCGCCCTGCCGCAGCAGCGCCTTAAGCTTTGTCGCCGGATCGGCGACGAGTTTTGGGCTGGGGGTCGCCTCAGCCGCGATCAACATTTCGGCGATGCGCATGTCCCTCGCGATCGCCGAGAGCGCCCCAAGCGCGCTCGCGCCGACGAGCCGTCCTGTGGCGTCGAGATGGAAGGTCAGCGAAGCGTCGCCGCCGAGGCGACGGTTGACGGCCTCGACGCCGAGATCGGGAAACCCCGCCACCTGCAGGGTGACGTCGTATTGGTCCGACCAGAACCACGGCACGGCCCGAAAATCCTCGTCGGCGCCGAGAGTGCGCCGTGCGATGTACGCGCCTTGGTCGAAGGCGTTGCGCCAGGCCTCGAGCCGCACCCGCCGGCCGCCGAACAGCGCGTGGGCAAAGTTTGCGCAGTCGCCGATCGCCGACACATCGGGATCAGACGTCCGAAGCCGCGCGTCGGCGATTACGCCGTTGTCGACGGCGAGCCCGGCTCGCGCCGCGAGGCTAGTCTCCGGCGCCGCGCCAATGCCGGCGACGACAACGTCGGCCGCGAACTCACGACCGTCGGCGAGCGCCACAATCGTCCGCTCAGCCCTTCGCGAGACGGCCGCGATTCTCACGCCGGAGAGGATGCGGACGCCCGCCTCGGCGTGCTTCCGCTCGAGCCGGCGCGCCAGCGCCTCCGGAACGCCGCGGGTCAAAATGCGCGGCGCCGCCTCGAGCACGGTCACCTCGGCGCCGAGCCAATTCGCGCTCGCCGCCAGCTCGAGGCCGATTAGCCCGCCGCCAATGACGACGATCGCGCCGCGGCTGTGAAAGACGGGACGCAGCGCCAGCGCGTCCTCATAGCGGCGCAGCGTCCTGACATGCTCGGTTCCCTCGAGGCTCAGCGTCCGCGCGCGCGCGCCGGTTGCGAGCACCAACGTCTCGTAGGCAAGCTCGCGACCGTCGCTCAACGCGAGCCTTTTGCGGGCGCGATCAAGCGAGACGACCTCAACGCCGAGCGCGACCAGGACGCCGCGCGCGGCGAGATTTTGCGCGTCGGCGATCCAAGGCGGCTGCGGCTCGCCGGCCGCGATGATCGCCGCTTTCGACAGCGGCGGGCGCTCGTAAGGCGCGTGGCGTTCGGCGCCGACAATCGTCACGGACCCCTTAAAGCCGCCGTCGCTAAGCCCGACCGCGGCGCGCGCGCCGGCCTCGCCGCAGCCGACAATGACGACCCCGCCGCTCATGTCATTTTTCGTCACGTCACGCGCAGGCGAACCCGGCCGCCTTCGACCTTCACCGGATAGGTCGTAAGATCAACGCAGACCGGCGCGCCTTTCGCGGCGCCGGTCGTGAAATCGAAGCGCCCATTGTGCTTCGGACATTCGATGATGTTGCCCATCACCAGGCCGTCGGCGAGATGCGCCCGCTCGTGCGTGCAATAGCCGTCGGTGGCGAAGTAGCGGTCGTCGTCGGTTCGGTAGATCGCGTAGGTCTTGCCGCCGTGATCGAAGCGGATCACGTCTTCCTCGTCGATGTCGTCGGCGGCGCAGGCGTCGACCCAAATCTCGGTCATGGACGGCTCCTCCTTTAGGGCGTCTTCATTCGGCCGCGATCGCCGTCGGCAGCCTTCCCGCGCCCGCAGGCGCCGGACGGCGGACGAAATAGGTCGGGTCGCGCAGCTGCCGCAAGAGCGTGGCGATGATCTCACGATAGGCGGCGATCGTGCTCGGATAGGCTGGCGGGCAATCGTCCTTCATCGCCTCGTGAAGTTTTGGCAGCGCATGATAGGGAACCATCGGGAACATGTGGTGCTCAACGTGATAGTTCATGTTCCAGTAAATGAACCGGAAGAGCGGGTTCATGCGAACGGTGCGCGAATTCAACCGGTGGTCGAGGACGTCCTCGGCGAGCCCCGCATGCTGCGTGAGGCCGAAATAGACCGCAAGCCACGCCCCGTAGAACGTCGGCAATCCGACGAACATCGCCGGCAGAATTGACTGTGAGGCGAGGCACGCGGCGACGAGCGCGGCGTAAATTGCGAGGTAAATCCGCGCGACCTTGAAGACCTTTTCGCGCTCCATGTCCGGGACGAACGTCGCCTCGTCCTCAGTCAGCCGCCCGGCCGCGTGAACCAAAAGCCCTTTGAAGAACTTGAAGCCGTTGGCGATCGCAAAGACGTTGAGCGCGGCGCGGATGACGTCCGGCGGACGCATCACGGCGATCTCCGGATCGCGCCCGACGATGATCGTGTCCGTGTGGTGGCGCGTGTGGCTCCAGCGCCAAATCGTCGGCTCGCGCATGATCATAAAGCAGGCGATCTGATAGACGGCGGCGTTCATCCAAGGAGTTTTGAACGCCGTGCCGTGGCCGCATTCGTGCCAGCGGCTGTCGGAGGCCGAGCCGTAGAGAACGCCGTAAAGGGCGAAGAAGGGAATGCACAACCAACTTCCCCAGAAGCCATAAGCGAGCGCGCCCGACGCGACGAGGCCGGCATAATAGATCGCCGTGTCGCGGATCGCCGGCGCGTCCTTGCGGCGCATCAGCTCTTTCATTTTGGCGCGCGGGACCGGCGTTCTATACCACTCAGCCGACGCCAAGCCGTGGGCGACCGCCTCGCGCGCTCCCTTGCTCGTGAGCCCGTAATCCGACTTCTCGTGAACCGCCGCCACAGCGCCCATCGCGCTCTCCCGGTCGTCCGAATATGCAACGCCTTATCCGCGTCGCTCGGTACTTGGAGCAGGTAGTCGTGGCAATGATAGACTTGCATTTTCTATCATTTCATATCAGAGAGGCCTCGACACGATTTGCAAGGCGCGCTTAACCGTGAAACGAGCCCGGCGAAGGAAGCGGGCGACGATCGCCGACGTCGCTGAGACCGCCGGCGTCAGCGTCGCGACCGTCGACCGGGTGCTGAGCGGCCGACTTCCGGTTAAGGAACACACGGCGAGCCTCGTCTTGAAAGCCGCCGAAAGCATCGGCTTTCACGCGACGCCGCTCTTGAAGACGCGCCTCTCGCCGGACGCCAAGCGGCGCCGCTTCGGCTTCCTCCTGCAAAAGCCCGACGAGTTTTACCGCCAGTTCGCCGGCGATCTCGAGGCTGCGACCCGCGCGGCGGCCTTTGGCCGCGTCAGGGCGTCAATTGAGTTCGTGCCGGAGCTTTCCCCGAGCGCGATCGCCGAGCGCATGCGGCGGCTCGGCGCGGCCTCAGACGCCATCGGCGTCGTGGCGGTCGATCACCCGATCGTTTGGGAGGCGGTGGCCGATTTGCGGGCGAAGGGCGTGCCGGCCTTCGCGCTGCTCTCCGATCTGTCGAGCGACGCGCGGGCCGGCTATATCGGCCGGGACAACCGCAAGGAGGGGCGGACCGCCGGTTGGATTATCGCGCATGCGGCGCGGGCGGCCGGCGAAATCGGCGTCATCGTCGGCAGCCACCGTTATCTCTGCCAGGAGACGGCGGAAATCTCCTTTCGCGCCTATTTCCGCGAATTCGCCGCCGACTTCACGCTGCTTGAACCGCTGGTCAATCTCGACGATTCGCGCCTCGCTTACGCGGCGGTCGCTGATCTCCTCGCCAAGCGCGACAATCTCGTTGGGCTCTACATCTGCGGGGGCGGGATGGCGGGCGTCGTCGCGGCGGCCCGCGAGGCGGGGCTCGCCGGCCGCGTCGCCATCGTCTGCAACGAACTCATTCCGCCGACGCGCGCAGGGCTCGTCGAAGGCGTCCTGACTGCGGTCATTTCCACGCCGACCGCGGCCCTTTCGCGCTCGGCGCTCGAAGAAATGGAGCGCGCGCTCGCCAAAGGCTTCGACGGTCCGCCGCGCAATTGCGTCTCGCCCTTCGAGCTGCTGCTGCCGACCAATGTCTAAAAGCGCGGCCTTCGTCGCCGGGGCAGGGCTTTAAAATCGTTGGACGAGGGCCTTTAAACCGTCGGCCCCAAAGCGCTTATTGCAGCCGCGGCTTCTTCAGGTAGGTCGTCCGATCGGCGCTTTGCACGCGCATGGTGAATATGCGGCCGTCGCGCTGGATTTCGAGCGGGATTTCAACGCCGGCCGACCCACACTTCCACACCGCGCGGTAGAATTCGCCGAGATCGGCGACGGACGTCCCGCCGACCGAGGCGATCACGTCGCCGCGGCGCAAGCCCGCCTGCGACGCCGGACCGCGCTCGGACACGTCGCCGATGACGATCTCGCCTTCGCTCTCGGCCGAATAGACGCCAAGCCAGGGCCGCGCGGGCTTGTTGCGACGCCCGAACCGCAGGAGTTCGTCGAGAATAGGCGGCAGCAAGTTGATCGGCACGATCATGTTCATGTCCCGCGACTGGCCGCTCTCGACGCGCTGCTCGACATGCAGCGAGCCGACGCCGATGAGCTTGCCGTCCGCGCCGATGAGCCCTGCCCCGCCCCAGAAAGGATGCGCCGGCGCGGTGAAGATCGCTTCGTCGAGCGCATATTCCCAGTAGCCGGCGAAAGGCTGCTTGCCGATAATTTGAGCCGAAATGAACTGGCGCTGGCCGCCGGCGGCGACAATGGCCGGATCGCCCACATTCGCAGCGTCGGAATTCCCGAGCGCGAGCGCAGGCAGCTCAAGCGCGCCCAGGGCCTGCACCAAGCCGAACCCGGTCTCCGCGTCGACCGCCAGGGCATGGCCGGGAACGACGCGGCCGGTCGCCGTGCCGAGCCAGACGCTTTCGGCTTCCGTGACGAGGTAGCCGATCGTCACGACAAGGCCGTTCTCGCGGATGATGACCCCGCTGCCCGCCCGCTTCTAGCCGAGCACGGAGGCGGTGAACGCGTCTTCCGGGATCGTCGCATGGAGCGTGACGACCGACTTAAGCGCCCGATCCAGGTCGAATCCCGCGTTCGCGGGGTCGAAGGGAAACGGCCGCTGGGGCTTTTCCACCATAGGGCGTTCAGGCGTTAAGAGCGTCGCGCCTGATGCTCTTAGCTCCGACGCGCGACGCCTGCAATTTGAAATGCGAACGGGGCCCCCGCGGCGCGAGCGATCGCGTCGGGATTGACGTCTCTAACGCGCCCGTTCGAAGCGGCCGTCTTCGCCCTCGCGCCAAAACGACAGCGCAAAACCCTTCGCTTTGGCCGCCGTCCATAGTCGCCGCGCCTCGGCGGTCGCCGCTTCGTCGTCGGCGTCGAACAGAATGGACAGACGCGCCGCGCTGTGCTCGGCCGCGGCCAGCGCGGGCTCAGGATCCGCGCCGCCGACGAAAACGCGGCGCGTCGCCCCGTTCGGATTGTCACCTGCGTCGGTGAGGTAGATCGGCTGCTCGGCCGGATCGCCGTCCCCCGCCGAGCCGTGCGGCAAGAAGCCGTCGTCGCGATAGGTCCATAGCCGCTCGTTTAAAGCTTCCGCCTGCTCCGCCGACGGCGCTTGCACGACCACGCGCTCGCCCTCGGCGAGCGCCGCCTCCAAGAGTTCCGGCAGCGCGACGTCGAGCCGTCGGCGCTTCAGACTGTAAAAGCGAATCTCGCCCATCGGCGCCGCCACGCTCTCGATCGCGCCCCATTCAATAATCCGCGCCGACGATCACGAAGGCGCGGTCGGTGTCGGTCTCGATCACCCCGAGGCTAACGCCGCCCGGCAGGTGTTCCTCGGTCTTTCCCGAAATATAGACGTCGCCGCGTTCGCGCGAAGCGCGCAGATATTCTTTGGCGTCGGCGTTCATGGCGCGCGCCTTGGCCTTGGCCTTCGCAGCGTCCCAGCCGAGCGCCGCGCGCAACGCCGCCTGCTCGAGCCTTTCAAAATTCGTCGCCGCGCGCGCCGAGGCCGGCTCGACCACGCGCGCCTCGAAGCGCGCCAACGTGTCCCCGCGGCACGTCAGCACGCCGTCGACGTCGCCTGACGTCGTGATGTCAAAGACATTTTCGTCGCTGCGGGCGCGCGAGACGACGATCGCGTGCGTGAAGTCGACCTGCAATTCGCTGGCGTCGGCCCTCAGCGCGGCGGTGAAGGCGTCGCAGCCGCTCAAAGGCGACTTCGCCGCCGTAGGCGTCGCGGCGAGAGCAAAGCCAATCGCGATCGCCGCGGCTTGCGTCCGCATGTCGAGCCTCTTTCGCAATCGACCCGGCCGGGCCCAATTAGCGCTTGTCCTCATAATGCTCGGCGAGCAGCCGATCGAGCAGCCTGACGCCCCAGCCCGAGCCCCAGGACTGGTTGATCTCGCTCGACGGCGACCCCATCGCCGTGCCGGCGACGTCGAGATGCGCCCAGGGGCCGTCTTTGATGAAGCGCTTGAGGAACTGCGCCGCGGTGATGGCGCCGCCGTTGCGCGCGCCGGCGTTCTTCATGTCGGCGAATTTGGAGTCGATTTGCTTGTCGTAGGCGGTCGAGAGCGGCATGCGCCAGACCGCCTCGCCTGTCTTGCGCCCGGCCGCGATCAGCCGCTCGGCGAGCTCGTCGTTGTTGGAAAAGAGGCCGGCGTGCTCTTGGCCCAGCGCCACGACGATCGCGCCGGTCAGCGTCGCCAGATCGACGATCGCGGACGGCTTGATCTTCTCTTGCGCGTACCAGAGAACGTCGGCGAGCACGAGGCGGCCTTCAGCGTCCGTGTTGACGACCTCGATCGTCTGTCCGGAGGCGGAGGTTAAAATGTCGCCCGGCCGGTAGGATCCGCCGTCCGGCATGTTCTCGACGAGGCCGATGAGGCCGACGGCGTTCAATTTCGCCTTGCGGCGGGCGAGCGCGTGCATAAGGCCGACGACGCAAGCGGCGCCTCCCATGTCTCCCTTCATATCTTCCATGCTGGCGGCGGGCTTGATCGAGATGCCGCCGGAATCGAAGCACACGCCCTTGCCGACTATGGCGAAAGGCGCGCCCTTCTTCGCCCGCGCGCCCCGCCAGCGCATGACGACGAGGCGGCTCTCGCGCGCCGAACCCTGGGCGACGGCGAGCAGCGCGCCCATCTTCAGCTTCGCCATCTCCTTCTTGTCGAGCGTCTCAACCTCGAGGCCGAGACGCTTCAGCTCTTGCGCGCGTTCGGCGAACTCGACGGGGCCCAGCACGTTCGGCGGCTCGTTGACCAGCGTTCGCGCGAGCTCCACGCCCTCGGCGACCGCCTCGCGCGAGGCATATTCGGCCCGCGCCGCCTCAACACCCTCGAGGCAGATCGTGGCCTCGATCGCGCCGGGCTTCGGCTCGTCGTTCTCGGTCTTTTTCGTCTTGTAGCGTTCGAAGCGATAGGCGCGCAGGCGAAATCCGAGCGCGAAATCCGCGGCTTCCGCCGCGCCCCACTCGCCGGAGGGCGCGAGGAAGGCGATTTGCGCGCGCTTGGCCGCTCCAAGCTTGCCGCAGACAAAGCCGCCGAGCGTGACGACGTCGAGCGGCTCGCCGTTCTTTTCCCGCTCGACGCCGACGATCAACAGCCGATCGACGTCGAGATCGGCTGGCGCGACGACGTCGACCGCGGTCTGCTTCTTGCCGCGAAACTGGGATTTCTTGGCGATCGAAGCCAGCCGTCGCGCGAGAGGCCCGAGCCGCTCGGCGACTGCCGGTGCAACCTTGAGATCGCCATCGACAAAGACGACGAAGACGCCGCCATGCGGGGCCGAGAGGGGGGCGAATTCGATTTTCGCTTCCGTTTCCATGAACCGTCCAAGCGCCGGGGAAGAATCGACGGACGGCGCCGATCCGGCGCCCGCGCGACCTATCGAGAGGTTTTTTCGCGCCGTCAATAAGGCGGGGGCGGGTTCCCGCCGCGCCGGCCAGCGCCTTGCCATCGCCGCCTTCCCCCGCTAGCGAGACCTTCCCGCCATCGCCTGCCCCGTCCGGTGGTCCGAGCCGTCGACGACATGACCCGCATCGATCGGTACGTGTTCCGTCAAACGGGGCTGGCGTTTGTCGTCGGCCTCGTCGGGTTGACCGCCGTCCTTTGGATCACCCAGGCGCTCCGGCAGATCGACCTCTTGACCACCAAAGGGCAGACGCTTGCGGTCTTCCTGTCGCTGACTGCGCTTGCGTTGCCGGCTTTGCTTGTGGTCCTGACGCCGGTTGCGTTGTTCGGCGGCGTGATTTTCGCGCTCAACCGATTAAGCGGCGATAGCGAACTCGTCAGCATGAGCGCGGCCGGTCTTTCGCCGGCGCAGTTGCTCAGGCCTTTCGCGGCGCTCGCGGCGCTGGCCTTGGCGGCGACCGCTTATCTGACGATCGAGGCGCTGCCCGACAGTTTCATCGCTTTCCAGCGCATCCTCACCCATATGCGCGCCGACATCATCGCCAATCTCGTGCGCCCCGGCGCCTTTACGGAGCTCGAAACCGGATTTGTTTTCCATTATCGCGAACACGCGCCGGATGGTTCGCTCCACGGCATTTTCATCCAGGATCGCCGCGACCCTGCTCACGTGACGTCCTATTTCGCCGAGACCGGCCGAACGGCCGAGCGCGACGGGTCGAGCTATCTCGTGCTCTCCAAGGGCACCTACCAGCGCCCCGAGGCGGCAGGCGACTCGGCCTTCGTCACATTCGACGAATACGCAATCGACCTCTCGCAGTTCCTTCACCAGGACAACGCCGCGCGCCGCCCCCGCGAGCGGTCGACCTGGGAGCTGATTTCGCCGGACCCCAACGATGCTTCCGTTGCGCCGCTTGCCGGGCGACTGCGGGCCGAGCTTGCCGAGCGGCTGACGAGCCCGCTCTACGCGCTGACCGGCATGCTCATCGCCTTCGCGGCCTTGGGGCGGCCGCGAACGACGCGCCAGGGGCGCTATCTCGCGGTCGGAGGCGCGATCCTCGCCTTCTCTTCGACCCGGCTTCTTGGCGTGGCGATGATCAACTGGTCGGCGGGCGCCGCGCTTGGCGCGGTCTTTGCGTGGGTCGTGCCGGCGGCGACGGCGCTCTTCTGTCTCGCGCTCGTCTTCGGCGACCTCTTTAGGCCCGGCCGCCAGAGGCTTGCGGCGGCCCCGGCGTGATCGGCGCAACGCTCGCGCGCTATTTTGCGCGCCGCTTCGCGGCGACGATGCTGGCCGCCTTCCTGATCGTCTTTGCGCTCATTTACACGGTTGACCTGGTCGAGCTCTTGAGGCGCGGCGCGGACTCGCCTGCTGTGCACGGATCGGCGCTTGCGTGGCTTGCATTCTTAAGGACGCCGCTCGTCGCCGAGGAGACGCTGCCGTTCGCGGCCCTGTTCGGCGCAATGGCAGTCTTCCTCAATCTTTCGCGGCGCATGGAGCTTGTGGCGGCGCGCGCCGCGGGGATTTCGGTCTGGCAATTCGTCGCGCCTGGGATTGCGGTCGCGCTCGCCATCGGCGTGATCGCGACCGCCGCCTATAGCCCTCTTTCCGCGACGATGAAGCGGCGCGCCGACGTCCTCGAGGCAGAACTGCTCGGCAACGGCGCCCAATCGCTGCGCACCGCCGTTTGGCTCCGCCAGAGAAGCGTCGACGGCCAGGCCATCATCCACGCCGCCGCGCGCGGCGAGGCGCCAGGCGACCTCGCGATGGTCGAAGTGTTCGAATTCAACCCGCTGGGGGAATTTATCGACCGAATCGACGCTGCGAGCGCCCGCCTTGAGCCCGGGCGCTGGGTCCTGAACGACGTAAAGATCGCCGCGCCGGGGTCGGAAACGACCTCGGCCGAAACCTTCCTGTTGGCCACCTCGCTGACGGAAACCGAGGTCGCCCAGGCGCTCGCCCCCGCCGATACGGTGCCTTTCTGGAGCCTGCCGGAAGCGGCCGAGCTCGCCGAGGGAGCCGGAATTGACGCGTCGGAATATCGGCTGCGTTTTCAGGAGCTTCTCGCCCGACCGGCGCTGCTTGCGGCCATGGTTCTGTTGGCCGCATGTTTTTCGTTAAGATTCTTCAGAATGGGCGGCGTCGGCATTATGGTTTCCGGTGGCGTCGCTGCGGGCTTCGTGCTTTATGTCCTGACTAGGTTAGCGTCCGAATTCGGAGGGGTAGGCCTGATCGACGCTCGGACGGCGGGTTGGGCGCCGGCGATCGTGGCCTGCCTGGTCGGCGTGACGGCGTTGTTGCACCTCGAGGACGGCTGATGGGCGGCGCTTGGGCTTGCCCTGTGCTGCGCGTCGCGGCCGCCATTCTCTTGGCGGGGCTTGCCGAGGTTTGCCCGTTTCCCGCCGCCGCCGACGTCGCGCCGAATGTGCTGGCCTCCGCCCCGGCGGGCGAGGCGCCGGAAAAATTGCTCATCAACGCCAACGAGCTCATCTACGACAAGGACACCAACACGATTTCCGCCGTCGGCGACGTCGAGCTTTACTACAAGCATCGCATTCTCCAGGCCGATCGCGTCATCTATCGGCGCGCCGAGCGGCGCGTGTTTGCCGAGGGGCACGTCAAACTCACCGACGAGCGCGGCGACGTCATTTACGCCACGCGCTTCGAGCTGACCGACGATTTCCGCGACGGATTCATCGATACCGCGCAAGTGCTGTCGACCGACCGCACGCGCTTCTCAGCGCCCCGGGTCGAGCGCGTCGGCGGCGTCTACACGACGTTCGAGCAAGGCGCCTATACGGCCTGCGAACCCTGTCGTGAGCATCCGGAGCGCCCGCCGCTCTGGCAGGTGCGCGCGCTCAAGATCATCGAGAACCAACAGACCCACATCGTCTATTACGAGAACGCCTGGCTGGAGCTCGCCGGCGTGCCGGTCGCCTATGTTCCTTACTTTAGCGCGCCGGATTCGACCGTCACCCGGCAATCGGGCCTCCTTGCCCCGCGACTCTACCAGGGCCAGCGGCTCGGCTACGGTCTGGGCATTCCCTACTTCTTCGACCTGGCGCCGAATTACGATCTGACGCTGACGCCGAGCCTTCTCAGCAAGCAGGGCTTTTTCGGCGAGGCGATCTGGCGCCACCGGCTTGAATACGGTGAATATAGCGTCCGCGTGACCGGGGTCGACGAACAGCGTCCCGACCTGTACTTGCCCGCCCCTTATGGCGCCGGCTCAAATCGCGTGCGCGGCTCGCTCGAGACAAGCGGCCTCTTCTATTTGAGCCCGAATTGGAAGTTCGGCTGGGACGCGACGTTCTTAAGCGACCGCTTCTACCTGGAGGACTTCAAGATCAAGGGCGTCGATTTCTCCAGCACCTATTACCAGGACGTCGTTTCGTCGATCTACTTGCGCGGCCAGGGCGAGCGCAGTTTCTTCGACCTGTCAGCGTACACGTTCCAGGGGACCTCGGCGAGCGACGAACAGCGCGAGCTGCCGATCGCGCTTCCCGTGCTCGACTACGACAAGACCTTCTCGATTCCGCCGGAGACGACGGCGGGCTTGGGCGGCGAGCTCACGATTGACCTGAACGCGACCAATGTCACTCGCCTCGAGGCCGCCTTCCAATCGACCGGCACGCAGACCTTCGATCAGGCTTACGGCCTTTACAACGTCTGCGAGACCAACGGCCAACCGACTTACGTGCCCGGAAGGTGCCTGCTGCGCGGCATGGCGGGCGACTATGCGCGCGCGACCGCGCAGGCGTCGTGGACGCGCAAATACGTCGATCCGCTCGGCGAAGAATGGACGCCGTTCGTCTTCGCGCGCGCCGACGGCGAGGCGGTCGATCTCAACATGTCGGGCGGCTACACCTATTCGAGCGCGGCGGGAACGAGCACGGTTCTCAACAGCAGCCAGGCGAATTTCTTCAACGGCGCGTCGAGCGATTCGGCGGCGCGAGGGATGCCCGGCGTCGGCCTTGAGTACCGCTTCCCGTTTGTCTCCTATTCCTCCTTCGGCACACAGGTGATCCAGCCGATCGCGCAATTCATCGTGCGGCCCAACGAGAGCATTCCGAAGGTGCAGCCCAACGAAGACGCCCAAAGCCTCGTTTTCGACGAGACGACGCTCTTCGCCTGGGACAAATATTCGGGCTACGACCGTGTGGAAGGCGGCACGCGCTTCAATTACGGCGGGCAATATACGGCCGACTTTTCCGACGGCGGCCATGCAAGCCTCATCGCGGGACAGTCGATCCAGGTCGCGGGCCAGAACTCCTATACGATCCCCGACGCCGCCAACACCGGCCTCGAATCGGGCCTCGACAAGAAATATTCGAACTACGTCGCCGGCGAGACGCTCGCGCCTTTCAGCTCCAGCCTGACGTTCGAGAGCAAGCAGCAATTCGACTCGTCGAACTTCTCGCTCACCCGATTCGACGGCATCGTCAACGCCAAGTTCGACCGGTTCTGGACGAGTTTCGACTACGGCCGCTACGGCGCGCAGCCGCTTCTCGGTTGGCCCAATCCACGTGAGGGCTTCGTGTGGAGCACGGGCCTGAAGCTCACGGACAATTGGTCGGTCGACGGTTCGCTGTTCGTCGACATGTCGCGGCATTTCTACGACACCGCCGGCCAAACGACGCCGCGCTTCTATCCCGTAAATTACAGCTTCGGCTTCGGCTACGCCGACACCTGCACGACCTTCAAGCTCCACTATTCGAACGCCTACACAAGTCCGATCGGCGCGCCGACCACCACGCCGCCGAGCACGCGCGACCAGACCGTGCTGCTCGAACTCGACCTTCGCACCCTCGGCGGCCTGACCGGCAGCTTCGACGTGCAGTGACGGCGGCTTAGGGCATGACGTAAGTCGCCTGGCCCGCCCCGACGAGCGCAGCAGGAATTGCGCCGGGCTCGTGCACCGAAAAGACGACGATCGGGATGCGGTTCTCGCGCGCCAGCGCGAATGCGGCCGTGTCCATGACCTGCAAGTTGCGGGCGATCGCTTCGTCATGCGACAGTCGCTCGTAGCGTTTGGCGGCCGGATCGCGCTTCGGGTCGGCGGTGTAGATGCCGTCGACGTTGGTCGCCTTCATGACCGCGTCGCAAGACAGTTCGGCGGCGCGCAAAGCTGCGCCCGTGTCGGTCGTGAAGAACGGATTGCCGGTGCCGCCCGCGAGCATGATGACCCGCCGCTTGACGAGATGGGCAAGCGCCGCCTGGCGCGAATAAGGCTGGCACTGCGAAGGCATCGCGACGGCGGAGAGCACGCGCGCCGGCTGGCCGATCTTTTCGAGCTCGCCCTCCATGGCGAGCGCATTCATCACGGTGGCCAGCATGCCGATGGAGTCGGCGCGCGCGCGTTCGATGCCCTTGTCGGCGCCTTGCAGTCCGCGGAAGAAATTGCCTCCGCCGACGACGACCGCGACCTGCACGCCGAGATCCGCCGCCGCCTTCAGGTCGGCGGCGATGCGCGCCAGCGTCGGCGCATGCAGGCCGAAGCGATCGGGCCCCATCAGCGCCTCGCCCGACAGTTTAATGACCACGCGCCGAAAGATCGGCTTCGGCCTCTCTTGATCGTTCATGCGGCGGCGCCCCCTCGCTCGCGGCGTCAAACAAAAAGGGCGGCTCTTCGGCCGCCCTCGATCCTATTCGGCTTCGGCCGGTTTCTCGACCCCCTCGCCGAGCGCGAAGCGGACGAAGCCCTTCACGACGATCGGCGCGCCTGCTCCCTTCTCAGCCTCTTTCACGGCCTGGGCCACGTTCTTGGCGGGATCGTGCACGTAGGCCTGATCGAGGAGGCAGACTTCCTTGTAATAGGTCTTCAGGCCCGATTCGACGATCCGCTCGAGGACATGCGCCGGCTTGCCGGCGTTCTTCTCGCGCAGGACCGACTTCTCGCGCTCGAGCGTCGCCGGATCGACGCCTAAGGGATCGAGCGCCGAAGGATTGGCGGCGGCGACGTGCATCGCGAGCTGGCGGCCGAGCGTCGTCAGCGCCTCGTGATGACCGCCTGACTCAAGCCCGACGATCACGCCGATGCGGCCGAGCCCTTCGACGATCGCGCCATGCACATACTGGCCGACCGCGCCCTCGAGCACGCGCAGGCCCGCCACGCGTCGCAGCGTAATGTTTTCGCCGATCGTGGCGATGGCGTTGGCGATCGCGTCGCTGACCGTGCCGCCGCCCGGATAATGAGCGTTCAAGACCTTGTCGACGTCCGCTTTCTCGCCGTGATCAACGGCGACCGCCAGAATGCCGCGAACCAGCGCCTGGAAATCGGCGTTGCGCGCGACGAAGTCGGTCTCGGAATTGACCTCGACGACGACGCCAAGCTGATCCTGCACCGCGACGCCGACAAGGCCGTCGGCCGCGACGCGTCCGCTCTTCTTGGCGGCCTTGGCGAGGCCCTTCTTGCGAAGCCAGTCGACGGCGGCCTCGATGTCGCCGCTCGTTTCCGTGAGCGCGGCTTTGCAGTCCATCATGCCCGCGCCGGTCCTCTCGCGCAGGTCTTTCACCTGCGCCGCGGAAATCGTGGCCATTGGTCGTCCCCAGTTTGGCGGGCCGCGCGCATCTCTAATGGGCGCGCGGCGAAAGCGTGAACTCGGTCCTGTCAGGCCGCGGCGAGAAGCGTGCGCGCCTGTTCGACCCAATGATCGCGCGCGACGCGGCCGTTGAGCTTGAGATCGGCGTCGAGCTTTTCGGCCTCGGCGTCGGTGAGCGCGGCGAGCTGCCAATAATGATAGACGCCGTGCTCATTGAGGCGCTTGACCATCTGCGGCCCGACGCCAGTGAGCTTGGCGAGATCGTCCGGCGCGCCGCGCGGCGCGGCGAGCAGCTCGAATTTCTCGGTCTGGGCGGCCGACTCGCCCTCGGCCGCGGCTGCGGCCGGCGGCGCCAAAGCCTCGGCGGGCGGCGCTTCCATCGCCCCGAGATCGACGCCGAGCGCGCTTTGGCTGCGCGAGATGCCGTCAATCGCCGCGCGCGCGGCGAGGTCGCAATAAAGCTGGATGGCGCGGCTCGCGTCGTCGTTGCCGGGGATCGGATGGGCGACGCCGTCCGGGTCCGAATTGGTGTCGAGCACGGCGACGACCGGGATCTTGAGGCGATTGGCCTCCTTGACGGCCAGCGCCTCCTTGTTCGTGTCGATGACGAAAACGAGGTTCGGCACGCCGCCCATGTCCTTGATGCCGCCGAGCGCCTTTTCGAGCTTCTCGCGCTCGCGCGAGAGCATCAGCCGTTCCTTCTTGGTGAGGCCCTTGGCGCCTTCTTTGAGCTGGTCATCGAGCTTGCGCAGCCGCGCGATCGACGCCGAAATCGTCTTCCAATTGGTGAGCGTGCCGCCGAGCCAACGGGAATTGACGTAGTACTGCGCGGAGCGCTTGGCGGCGTCGGCGATCGAGTCCTGCGCCTGGCGCTTGGTGCCGACGAACAGCACCCGCCCGCCCTTGGCGACGACGTCGGAGACCGTCTGCAGCGCGCGATGGAGCATCGGCACGGTCTGTGCGAGGTCGATGATGTGCACCGAATTGCGGACGCCGTAGATATAGGGCGCCATTTTCGGGTTCCAGCGGTGCGACTGGTGGCCGAAATGCGCGCCAGCCTCCAAGAGCTGACGCATGGTGAAATCGGGCACTGACATTTGCGTGTCTTCTCCGGTTCAAGCCTCGGCGGCGCCTGATGCGTTGAGCGGGAATTCCCGCCACCGGAACGGGCCCTTCAAGCAGGGTCCGAAAAAAGCGCCGCCTGTGGAATGGGCGCCCTATAGGGGAAGCGGCTTGCCATGACAAGGGCGACCCGACCTCGGAGAACACGCCCAAGCAAACCGCCCTCGCGACAACGCGCTACACGAGCCCAACCTTCGTGTGCGCCTGAACCGCCGCGGCGAGCCGCTGGTCCAGCGTCAAGAGGGGCGCGCAGAGGGACTCGGCCAAAGCTACGTAAACCGAGTCATACGCCGTGAAATTGGGCCGCAAACGCCAAATCCTCGACAGAAAGGAGCTGTGCCCATGGCGAACGAGCGGGATCATTGCCAGCGCCTCGACGGCTTCGCGAGTTCGATCGCCCGGCACGTCGCCCCGTATGTCGAAACGGCGAAGCGCCTGCATGACCTCGATGTCGATCAGGTGCGGCGCATGCAGCCGCCCGCCTGTCGAGGAAATCCGCTCCCTGACGCCAGCGGCGATCGGCGAAGCGATTAGAAGCTCCGTCAACGCCGACGCGTCGATGACGATCATCGCGAGTCGCGCTCTTGTCGGATGATGTCCGCCGCGGAGATTTTTGGGTCGACCGGTTCAAGGGCTGCCAGGCGTGCCAACATCTCCTCGAGGGTCGGGCGCTCGGCGATTTCGCGGATTTCCTTCAACAGCATCGCCGATAGCGACATGCCCGACAGCGCCGCGCGCGATTTCAGCTTCCGATGCAACGCGTCCGGAACGTCGCGAATCTGGATCATCTTCGTCATGCAATTAGTATGGTTTCATGTGATCTGCATGTCAAGACTCTCGTCGCGGCCCTGCGTCTCCGGACTTGTTCTTCGCACGTCCCCGACACTATCGATTTCTTGGCGCTCGAACGCCAAAATATCCTTTGGGACGATCGATGGCGGCATTCCCCGACTACGAACGCTACGACGCGCTCGGCCTCGCGGAGCTTGTCCGCAACGGCGACGTCAAGCCCTTGGAGCTAGTGGACGCGGCGATCGAGCGGATCGAGGCGCGCAATTCTCGTCTCAACGCCGTCGTGTTCAAGCGCTTCGAGCGCGCCCGCGCCGAGGCCGAGGGAAAACTCTCAGGCCCCTTCGCCGGCGTGCCGTTCCTGTTGAAGGACCTGATGGTCGCGCTTGAAGGCGCGCCGACGAGTTCCGGCAATCGTCGTCTCATGAAAATCGCCGCGCCCGCGGACAGCGAGCTGGTCAGCCGCTATCGAAGGGCCGGCCTGATCGTCCTCGGCAAGACAAATGTCCCCGAATTCGGGCTCGCGCCCGTCACCGAATCCGAGGCTCTCGGCCCGGCGCGCAACCCTTGGGATCTTGAGCGCACGCCCGGCGGCTCGAGCGGCGGCTCGGCCGCCGCGGTCGCCGCCGGCTTTACGCCGATTGCGCATGCAACCGACGGCGGCGGCTCGATTAGGATCCCTGCCGCGTGCTGCGGCCTGTTCGGCTTGAAGCCGACGCGGGGGCGGACGCCGACCGGGCCTCTCATAGGCGAAGCGTGGCGCGGCTTTGCGATCGGCCATGCGGTTGCCCGCAGCGTGCGCGACAGCGCTGCGCTCCTTGACGCGGTCGAGGGCGGCGACGTCGGCGCGCCTTACGAGATCAAGCCGCCGGCGCAGCCCTATCTCGAAGAGGCCGCGACGCCGCCCGGCAAGCTGAAGATCGCGATTTCGACCGCCCCGATGCTGGCGAAGTCCATTCACGCCGATTGCGTCGCCGCGGTCGAGAAGACGGCGCGGCTCTTAAAAGGTCTCGGCCACGAAGTCGTCGAGGCCGCGCCGCCCATCGAGCGCGACGCCTGGCTTATGGCCTTCATCGCCATCGTCGCCGGCGAGACGGCCGCCGACATCCGCGACACGGCGGCGGCGCTCGGCACGCCGGTCGGCCTCGGCGACTTCGAGCTTGAGACCTTCGTCGTCGCCTTGCTTGGCAGGTCGTT
>Ga0187782_10000567_pt1 | contig 25354 bp, 21 predicted proteins | sample 0715_SJ02_MP15_2_FD_132454 | JGI IMG/M metagenome (GOLD analysis project Ga0187782, IMG submission 132454) | Tropical peat soil microbial communities from peatlands in Department of Meta, Colombia - 0715_SJ02_MP15_20_MG | ecosystem: Environmental > Terrestrial > Soil > Wetlands > Peat | place... | reverse complement strand
GCCGAGCCTCGCCGCGCCGCCAGCATGCCCGCCACAAAAGTCCCATGCATGCAGGCAGCGCTCTGGGCGCTGGCGCAAGATCCTGGTAGGCTGCCAGGAAGCTCTCGAATGGTCTGACTGGCAAGATCGGGATGGGTGAGGAGTACGGGCCCGTCGATCAGGCCGACGCGAATCTCCGCTCGGCCAGATGTGCGTTCCATCAATGCCCTGAGGCGTATGAAATCCAACAGCCCCATAATGCGAGGCCCCCATGCTGACCGATTGTAAATTGTGCCCTTTACCCGTGTAAGACGTACTGAGTATGCCAACCTGGAGGGTTGGCTGTCAAGTAAATAGTTGGAACGTCTGCGGGACATCGCAGACTCCAAAAGGCAGGAGTCAGCGCCAGCCGCGCTTGATAGGGGGTTTGACCCTGACCCTACTGGTAGTTTCCAATGAGGACGAAGGGCGCCCAATAAAAGGGATGCGCGTAACCCGTCTCATGAGCTGAAGGTATTGACTCGGGCACGACTTGAACACCCCGATCACTCCCGCAACTCGTGGAGACAGGGGCGCCGTGCAGGAAGGCAAGCTGCGCCTGGCGCAAGGCCTCGGCTTTTCCCGGTTGTTTAACCCAGCGAGCGTAGAAGTCGCTCATCAGGCGGCTGGTGCTCACGTCGTTAACGTCCCAAAGCGTGGCGAGCACCGCTTCCGCGTCTTTCTGTTGCGCAATCATGCCCAGGCTGTCCATCTCGAGGCCGTCTTTTGCGGCATCGCCCTTCGCTGTGCTGCAAGCCGAGAGCGTCAGGAGTTCGGTTCCATGAAAGGTGATGGTGGAATCTTCCAGCTTGGACAGGGTCAGCGCATAGCCTTCCGCCGCTCCGGAATTCTCTCCGCCCAGCATCAGGTAAGGCTCGTTGTCGCTGCCCGCCTCCTCCACAAAATGACTGGCAATATGGACCACCGGGAAGCCCTGGCCGGGGGCGAGGTGAGTCTTCAAGGCCGCCAACGTGAACTGCTCGTTCGAAAGCAGTCTTCCCCCCAGGGGGCCGTGCGATTCCGGCACGACAGGGTCGTGAACCACGGCGTTTAGTTCCGGCAGCACGCCGGGCAGGGGCGGCAGGCCGCCATAGCCCTTGGATAACCCCATCGCCAACACCCGCAGTGCGTTCGAGTTGGCGCCGGAGGAGGCCGCCATATGTCCGTAGCTCTCGGGAGTAAAGAGGACGTTGTTGAAGCGCTCGATCATGTAGCGATGGCCATCGTAGAGCGCCGCCATGGGCAGGTAGCGCATCACGCCGTCCAGCGACCACAGCACGGTCGGAACTTGCCCTTTATGCGTTCCAGCCTGCTCGAGAGCCCTTAATTCCTCTCCCCAAGGAGCCACGACCATCGCATAGAGCTCCGCCAAGTGCGGCCGGGGATCGGAGGAGGGAGTGCGCAGATCGTCGCGCGCCGCGAGCACCTTGCTGCGCAATTCCGCCGGCGTGGCCTTCAACTCGAATTTCTTGCGCGCCTGCGCCGTGACCACAATTACATACGCGTGCTCCTCACCCAGCAGCATCCGCACGCCCAGAACGTTCGGTCCCAGTTCCGCCAGCGTATTTTGGAGGCGGCTCACTTCCGATCTCTCTTTGCTCAAGACTGCATTGGCATCCTGCGTCCCAGCCTTCTCGGCCAGTTGCGGATAAAGGGTCTTTTTGAAGAACTCTGAGACCTCTGAATTCCCGGACTCAATTTTCGTCTCCAGCATCTCGAATCGAGCGGTTTCCTCGGGAGTGCGCGCGGCCTTGGCCTGCAATCCGGCATATTCCGTACTCATTTCCGCGAGCGCCAGCGCCGTTTTCTCCGGAGCCGCGAGCTCGCTTTCCGCGCTCTGCTGGGCGGAGGTCAGCTTCAGCGGCTCGACCTTCGCGCCCGAACTGTCAGCTCCCCGAACCACTTCCTTCAGCTCCTGCTCCTTGAGGAGGTCAAGAACCTGCTCCGCCTCGCCGAGCCGGTCGGCCTGGACAAGGAGTTCCGCGAGCGCCCTGTAAGTCGCAGACTTCGCTTGTGAAAACCCGGACTGCAGCTCTTTATCCAACCCGGAAATGTTCTTGCGAATCCGCTGGTAGGAATTCACTGCCCCCGTTCCGAAGAAGATGGCTTCCTCAGGACGGTGCTGGTCGCGGAAGTCGATCATCAGGGAAGTTTCAATCCCGCCCTGTATGTCCGGATCGTCCGCGGCCTTGGCCAACGACAGTGCGGCGAGCTTGCACGACAACGCCTTCTCTCGCTGCCCCAGCTCGGAGTAGACCCTGCCGATGCTGATCAAGGCAAACGCTTGGCCACGCCGGTCCTCGACCGCGCGCCAGGCCGCGAGAGACGCATAGTCGGCCTCGAGCGCTTTGCTCTGCTGCCCCAGGGCGGAATAGTCTCTGCCCAGGTTGGTGAGCGTCGCGGCTTCGCCCCTGCGGTTCTTCGTGGCCCGCCAGATGGGCAAGGCCTGATCGTAAAACTCGAGCGCTTTCCGAGCTTGACCCAGATTGGAATAAACCCTGCCGATATCGTTCAGAGCCAGCGCCTCGCCGCTGCGCGTGCCTACCTCGCGCCAAAGAGGCAGGGCCTGGTTAAAGTCATTGAGCGCCTTCTCTGTTTGCCCGATGTCGGTATAAACCTTGCCCCGGTAGTTCAGGGCGTTGGCTTCCCCTTCACGGTTACCAATTTCGCGGAAGTTCTCCAGGGCGTTATTGTAGGATTCGAGCGCCTTCTGCTTTTGCCCGAGATCGGCATAGACCTTGCCGATGTTGCAGAGTGTCAGCCCCTCGCCGCCCAGCTCTGCGACCCCACTCCATAGAGCCAGGGCGCGGTTGAAGTAATCCAGCGCTTCCGAGCCCCGACCCATGTCAGCATAAGCTCTTCCGATATTGTCCAGCGTGCTGGCCTGGCCGGGGGGATTGCCTATCTCGACCCAGATCGGCAGCGCCTCGCGAAGGTAGATCAGCGCCCTCGATTTTTCTCCCAGGTTGTTGTAAACGCGCCCCAGGTTGTTCAACGTGCTGGCTTTGCCCTGCTTGAAAAGCCGCGACTCACCAACCAGGGCGGCGCGCCTGTAGTTATGCGCGGATTCCCAGAAGGGCAGTATCTCGTTGAACAAATCCAGCGCCTTCTGCTCCTCTCCCATGTCGGTGTAAATTCTGCCAAGGGTGTCCTTGGTGAGCGCCACACCCGTGTGGAAGCGCGACCTTTCTTCGATGGACAAAGCCTGATGGCAGTAATCCAGCGCCTTCTGCACCTGTCCCGCTTGCCGGTACAGGGTCGCCAGGACATTCAGTTCCACGACTTGGTCTTTCGCTTTGCTGGCCGCGCGCGCGTCGCCAAGCCGCGCCTCATGCTCGGCGATCAGATCCTGTAACCTGGCGCTCTGGGCCTCAGCCGCGGGCGCCCCCAACAGCCCGATGCTTAATAGGAGTGCCACGACTCGCACGCTTCTTCCCCGATTCACTTTGGCCCCCTCTCCGACCGGTGTAGGGGTAGGGCTTGCCCTACCCGCTCGTTGCAAGGGGACGGCAAGCCGTCCCCCTACAATCGTGTTGCTGCTGCCTAATCATTCTTCTTGGAGCCGCTTTTGCTTCCGCTGCTGGAACTGCTTTTCTTTGTACTGCTCTTGCTGCTGTCGCTGTCCTCTGAGCCTCCCGACTTGAGCGAGAATAAGGCCTGGATGGGCTCTACGCTGACTCGCATGGAAGCATATGTAATGCCGGGGACGGCGCTCTGCGCGCGCGTCTGCAAGGGCAGATTGGGGTCGGCATCCTTGCGCACCAGATAGCCCTGCACGAGATCGAGGTTCGGCAATTCCTTGGCCAGTTCCTCCGTGTGCACCTGGGGCAGCATCAGGTAGTCGCCGGACAGAAGTCCGAGGTAGCGGTCCTCGCGCTCGGGATCGCCGAAAGCCTTCTTGGTGGCCACGACCGTAATCAGGTTGCCGGCCATCAGGAACTTCGTGCGATCTTCCCAGTAACTCAGCGCTTCGGTGAAGGCGCTCAGCGCGGGGACGCTAATGGCGGGGAGGGAGACGACAGGCGCAACGACTTTGGCTGCTTGGATCATTACATGAAGCGCCTTCACAAAGACAGAGGTAGTGGGAGCCTTCGAAACATTGACCGCGAGCTTCCCCATCCCTTGGGTGAGCAGAATCTTGCTGGTTCCCTGCGCCGCCTGCGGTGATTTGAAGCCGAGTTGGTCTAAGGAGATTTTGCCGGACTTGTCGGGATTCAGCGAGGCAATGGCCGTCCATGCGAGCGGAGAAAGGAAGTTCACGAAGGGGCGAATCTGCGTGGTATCCACGCGAAGCTGCGAGGCACGCTGACCGGTTTCGCCGCTGCCCGGGCGATATTGGGAAAGCGCGATGCCGACCGCCACGTCGCCGTCGTGGTCGAGCAGTTCGTCTTTGTCGATATCGGTGGCATAGCGCAACTTCTTTGCGTCCGCTTTGTAGTGTAAATACTGCGTTTCCGCGCCAGGATCGGGAAGCTGATCTTTTGGCCCTCGGGACGCGGCCTTGCGTCCGTAGTTGCGGCTATAGGGATTAACGGAATCGAAGAATCCATTCCAGAAATTATAAGAGTCGTGCGGAGTCTCCTCGGTGGAAGTCTGCGGAGCGGAGGCCTTGGCAGCAGCGAACTCCGGCAGAAGAGCGGTGAGCAGGCCGAGGGCCGGCGCGTCCACTACAAAACAACGGCGGGAAATTGTCATGATCATCCTCCTTCAGGACGGGTTGGCAATTCAACAAACTGAGTCTCGCAAAATAGAGTGCCGAATGAACCCCCTCACCCGCCCTCGTTCCTCGGGCACCCTCTCCCCCAAGGGGGCGAGGGCCGGAATTACCGTTGTTGCCCCTCTCCTCCTTGGGGGAGAGGGTCGGAATTGCCGTTGTTGTCCCTCGCCCCCTTGGGGGAGAGGGTGGCGAGCGCAGCGAGCCGGGTGAGGGGGTTCTCCATCTGTCACCCTATCTTGGAACGCTGCGAATCGCCGTCAGCCCGATGCCCCAGTTGGTGGGCACCTCACCTGAAATGCCGCGGGTTCCACTGCTGGTATCGCCGAGGAGTTTTTCAAGGGGCGATGCCCCGCCCCGCGTACCCCGCGCGGCGACACCTTCAAAGTTCAGAACATAGGGGTCGGCCAATGGCTGAGCGGTACTAAGCAGAATGAGTGTGTCCAGGCCGTAAGGCGGGCCGATGCGCAGGGTGCGCGCGCCGGGCAGCACAAACCGGCGGCCGGAATCGGCGGCGTTGGGAAATTGGTTCTCGCCGTAGTCGAGCGGATAGAGCAGGGTACCTTTGCCGTGGCAATCGATGTCGAGAATGTAGACCCAACGCTTCTCAATCACGCGGTCTTCGGACTCGAGGGCCAGCTTCAGCAGATCGCCCTGGCGCACCGGCTGATCGGCGGCAAGCGGTGTCTCGCCGGATGCGTGGACTAAAGCCAACGTGTAATAGCCGGCCACGGAGGCGTCAGCGGGGCTATCCGCCAATTCGAGCCAGCCGTGCAGCTTGGCCAGCAGCGAGGCGTACTTGTCGAGCGCCGCGGCACTCTCTTCCATCGAGCTTGGGCCGTCAATCACCACCCAGTCCGTGCGCACGGGATACGGCGATGCAGTAGAACAGCCGGGACTGTGGTCGGTTACCACCGACGCGGGGGGGCCGGCCGCGAGTTCGCTCTTGTGAAACCAGGCGTAGGCAGGGCCATTCGCAGTAAGCACGCCGGTGAGCGCGTAGTGAGCATCGGCCAGACCAGCGGCTGCCTGGACGGCGCTGGTCCGATCACCCAGCGCAAGCTTCGCGGCTAGCTCGCGCGACGGGGGGAGGTTCACCCAGAGTTTAGCGCCCGCCGGAAGATGTTGCTTCAATGCGTCTCCAGTCAGGTGCGCACCCAAGACCACGTCCCGTGGCGTGCCCGCTTGTTGCAGCGTCCAAGTCGCGCCGTTCCAACAAAGGATATGCGTCCATGGCTCTTCCGCAGGGTCGGCGACGGAGATGACTCCGGATTTCTTGATCTCCGCCACTGCGGCAAGAATCTCGTCTTGAGCCCGGTTGGAAGGCCACAGCCAGACGCGCAGCGGCGCCGACTCTGCGGGGCGCCACTGGGTCAGTTCGAAGACTTCGCCAGGAGCAACCTTGGCCCCGGGCGGGCTAATGACGCTGGCGGAGCAGCGCGCGATGCCCTCGAGATTTTCGACTCGAAGCTTCACTGTCTCTCCCCCGCTATTTGGGACCAGGGACGTGAATTCACTGCCCTTGCCGATGCCGGAGATGCTGCCGATGTCGAGCCAGACGGCTCCCTCGTCGCCGGTCATCAGGGCGGCGGCATGCGCTTTGCCGGAATCCGCCCTCGCGCCGCCGAAGAGCGGTTGCCCTCGCCGCACGGGGGTAGCATCCAGATCGGGATCCTGTCCGGAGACGCCGCTGCTTTCCAGCACCGCCTTGACACGCTGGTAAACGATTGAGGCCGGCGTGCCCGCGGGCAGGACTTCGAGCGTCTCGATGAGAGCGGCAGTGAACGCCCCGTGCGGTTCTCTCACCTTGTCCGACGGGGGCGTCTCCTTGGCTGTCTGGTCCTGTTGGGCGGCGGAGAACACCAGAGCGGGATTGTCCGCGCGCTGGGTGGGCGCGGGACGAGGCCGCCCGTCGGGAAGCACCGCGGGCGCCTCGGCAATGTCGCGCGGATCAAAGGGCAGTGTGCGGCTGCGGTATTTCGGGCCGATGCCTCGGGCCAGGCCGCCGCTGTGGCAACTGTCCAGGATCACCGTGAGATGAACTCCCTTGTCCAAGGCGGCGTCGAAGATGCGGGTCATCTCGCGGTCGCGGATATCATACCCGCCCTTGAAGGCGTCCGAGGGAACCAGCGTGCTGTCGGCGTGGACATACTCGCCGTTGACCAGCACCGTGAGCTTCGTGCCCTTGCTGTTCACACGCAGCGACCCGTGGCTGGCCGCGTAAAACACCACGCTGTCTCCTGGCCTAGGCACATCGACGAGATACTTCCGCATGGCGGCGAGGATGCCCTCCCGGCCGGTCGCGCCGGGCGGCAGCACCACGACGCCGGACGCCGGCCGGGGCGGGGCGGGATTAGTGAGCAGCACCACCTGACTGGCGGGGAAAGCAAACTTAGGACTGAGCAGCAGGTCGGCCATGGCCTGCGCGTCGTTGACCGCGCCTTCCAGGTTGTCGAAACGTTCCGACTCGCAGCGGCCATAGGTGCAGCCGGCGGGATGTTGCGCGTGGGTTCCCTCAGGCTGGTAGGTGTTAATCCCGATGAGCAGGGCGCGTTGGGTCTCGGCCGCCGCCCCCATGCCCCACGGGCAGCAGAGAAGAACGGCGAGAGCGGCGACGAACGATTTCATGTTCCCTCGGAAACCCGCATTGCACCAAAACTGCGCTCCGAAGAGAAAGGCGCCCCTTAGTATAGCCACTCCCGAAGGCAATGCAACGGGAATGCGGTTTCGCATCGGAGCAGCGACGACGGTTCGTCCCGCCTAACCGGTGGCCGCGCCGACCTGGATTGTGATGCGCATCGGTTTGCGCCCCATGGCGGGCAGTGGGTCAGTTTGAAGTAGAGGCGGCTTTACGCCGCCATCTGGCGAGATAAACTCGCCGCTACAATTTCAAACTGACCCATTACCGCATGAGGGTCATCCTTGCATTTTGACGCAAGGCGTGCTAAGGAAGTTTCGCGCTGAGGGCCAGGCCGGCAGCTCGGTCATTTTGCCCTGAAGGACACAGCGCCCCACTGACACAAGAATCGCTCTCTTTACGCAGTCTTACTGGACGGGAAGTGCTGATGTGACCGGCTTACCCGGTCGATGCCGGGAGGTTTCGGAAAAACAGCGGGAGGGTACCACGATGTGCACCAATAAGCTACTTCATGGAAGTTTGCTTTTATGCCTGTTTATCGCGGGCTGTTCATCAGTTCCGCGTGCTCAACCGACGCTCACGACGCTCTCCGGTGCTCAAGGCGGCACCATCGTTTACGGGGTAGTGGACGGCGCCACCACACAGGCGGGGGCGCTCGCCAGCGTGCTGCGCTCCGTACACAACAGTTGTGGCGAGAAGCCGCAAGTGGGAAAAGTCTTTCGCGCGCGCGGCACCAATTCTGACGCGGTTTTCTTTACGGTAATCGACCATTCGCTGGGTAACCGGCAGGCAGCAGGCATGGTCATTGCCACCCAAACCGGCCCCAAGACGGTGGAAGCGGCCATGGTTACCGACGATGCCGCGCGCTTCGGTTCAACCATGAACCCGTTGCTGACCCAGTTGTTCAGTGTCTGGCATCCGGGCGCGGCTTCGGCGGCTCCCGGTGGGGCGTCGGCCTCAACACCTGCCGGCGGCGGAGGTGGAGCAGTGCCCCCCATGCGCCAGGTTAGTCTGCCTGATGGTACCGCCACCGTTAGCCTTCCCGAAGGATGGAACGTCGTCCCCAACCAGAGCGGCATGGCAATCACTACTGTCACCGGTCCCCAGGGGGCGATCCTAGGGCTCAACCAGTATTATGTGGCTTACGACCCTTACAACCCGCAGGTCCAGAACCGGCTGCGCATGCGGATCAGGTTTCAGAACGAGCTTGACTACCCGGCTAACGCGGACCTGACGAAGTCCTTTGCCGACATTCTCCAGAGGATCCGCGCCTCGGTGGGGCAGGGCCCGGCCCCTCTGAAGGTGGACACTGCCCAGGCGGCGCCCGGCTCGCAAGGGCAATGCGTTAATGTTACCGGCCAGTTGAATCCTGACGGCACCGGGATGCGTGATATGAAAGCGCAGTTGTGCAAGTCGACTCCGAATCAAAATGGTCTGTACTTCCTTACCTACACGAAGTGTCTGCTCCCTTTAGGCGCGAGTGACCAGCTCCGCGCCACCGCCAGCGCGATCATTGCCAGCTACAAACCTGACATGCAGCGCGCCCAAGCCATCGCCCAGGCACAGGCGGCGCCGATCATCGCCCAGATGCAGCAGACCTACCAGGCGCACACGCAGGCGCTGATGTCGTTTACTCAGTCACAGATCGCGCGCACTAAGCAGATCGGCGCCGAAGCCACGGTGCGGATGAACGCCACCGAAGCCTCCAACCAGCAGCAGTGGGCGGGCTTCGATCAGCAGGAAGCTAACATCTCAAGGCAAAGGCAAGGCTTCAGCAATTACCTGCTGGACCAGACCGTGGTGCAGAACAACAACGTGGGCGGTACGGGCATGGTGGGCCACGCCACCGTGTGGAACTCCACCGCCGACGCCATGGTGAAATCCAATCCCAACAAGTACCAGATCGTGAACACACCCGGCTACTGGAACGGAGTGGATTATTGACGCCTGCTCCGAGAACGTGTAGGGGTAGGGCTTGCCCTACCCGCGAGCCGTCGGCCCTCAACAAGGGGACGGCAAGCCGTCCCCCTACAAATGAGCAACGATGACCACGCAACAGAAAACACTTCTCACCCTGGCCGCGACTGCCGTTGTGGCATACGTTGCGTGCACGGATACCCTCAGGTTGCGTGGCCCAGCGTTCGCGTCGGATGCGGCGGTGGGCACGGAGTCGAAGACGCTCGAATTCGGCGGGCGAACCCGCACCTACCTGGTTCACCCGCCGGCAGGATACGACGCTAAGACGCCCTTGGCGTTGGTGCTGGTACTGCATGGCGCCCTGCAGGGGGCCGCCAATGTCGAATCCCTGTCCGGCATGAGCGCCAAGGCGGACAAGGAGAAGTTCCTTGTCGTCTACCCGAACGGCACAAGCCGGTCCGGCTTGGTGCCGACATGGAATGCCGGCGCCTGCTGCGGCTACGCGCAGACCAACAAAGTGGATGACGTCGGCTTTCTGCGCGCCCTCATTGACAAGCTCGAGCACGATTACAATGTCGACCCGAAGCGGATCTTCGCCACCGGGATTTCGAATGGGGGGATGATGTCCTATCGTCTGGCCTGCGAACTGGCGGACCGGATCGCCGCCATCGCTCCCGTGGAAGGCGCCCAGGACATCGACTGCCGGCCCTCGGGGCCCGTTTCGGTGCTGGTCTTTCACGGAACAGCCGACCTCCTGGTCCCGTACAACGGTGGCACAACCCCCTTTCAGCTTGGCTCCAAGCGAACAGACACTCCCGTGAGCTCCACCGTGGGGTTTTGGGTGAAGCAGGATGGCTGCTCGAAGACGCCCAAGCACGAGGAATCGAACCAACTGCGCGTTGACACCTACACCGGCTGCCAGGGCGGCGCCGGCGTCACGCTTTATACCCTCGAGGGTGGCCGCCACATGTGGCCCGGAACGCGCCTCAGCGGCAACGACGTGCCCGCCACCGACATCATGTGGTCGTTTTTTGCTTCCCATCCGAAGCCGTAAGCGCTGACTCGCTACGGCGGCTCCTGACGCCCGGCGTCGCTCTCCTGAAAGTCACTTGAGAAAAAGAGGCATAAGTTGCTTCTTATCTGACAAGTAGCGCGTTTTCCAGATGACAGGCGCCAACGCGTGACTTTCATTGACTAGGGTGGGCCGAAGGCCCATGAAAACTCTCTCGAAAGTCTGTCATTCTGAGCGAAGCGAAGAATCTGCATTGCCTCGGGTCGGATCGGAAATGCAGATCCTTCGCTAAGTTTACCCTGAGCGAGCAAACTGCAGACCCTTCGCTTCGCTCAGGGTGACAGCGAAGGGCTCAGGATGACACCGACTTTCATTTACAGGGGTGGGCCGCAAACCCATGGGCACTCGGAAGAATGAAAGTGCCCCATCTGGGACTATTCCAATTCAGTTGTTTATTCGGGTTTCGTAGCCGGGGCGAGATCTCGCAGAGCTTCCGACACCGTGGGATGGACTTTGAGGACTCTGTCGATTTGGGTGAGCTTCAGCGCACCCTCGACCATACCCTGCACCCCCGTCAGGCATAACGTTCCACCCAGCCTGTTCAATTTAGCCAGGCATTTCACGAGGGTTCCAATGCCGGAGCTGTCAATGTAGGACACCCCAGAAAGGTCAAAGACGACGCGCGTTTCGTGGCGGCGGATCATCCCCTCCAGCGCCTGTTCGATCTGCTGGCAATTCGGGCCAACGCGGATGCTGCCGGTCATCTTAATAACCACGACGCCGGGTTGGATTGCATTCTCGGTAAACTCCATGGCTCTTGTGCCTCATTTCGCGAAGTATGCCGCCGTCACCGAGAACCTCGGCGAGGGTCTCGCGCCGCTATTTCAGGTTCGCTCTTCTCCCTCGTAGGGGAACTCGCGGATGAGCCGCAAACAGCCTTCCAGGGCTTCCCACAAAGACTCACCCCAGCCTGCGGGCAGCAGGGCCGCGGTCTTCTGATTCACCAGCTTGTCGGCCTCGGCAAAAAAACGCACGCGCTGGCCCACGGGAGGCAGGGCAAACTCTTTCACCGTAATCCGAAAACTCACGTCGCCGCCCGGTTGCCGTTTCTTGATCGCGAAAAAGTAAAGTTGGGCCAGTTCCTCCGAAGGGTTGCTTCCCGTATGTTCCCACCTCACTGGTTGATCCTCCGTGAAAATCGATCGCTGAGCCCTGTCAACCGTCGGACGCTGTCAAGGGAGCTTAGGGTGTGCCGTCGGCGTTGTCAACGCACCATGGGAACAGGTCGCGCCAAAGTCGCCGGAAAGTGTCATCCTGAGGGGCCACGCGCCCCGAAGGATCTCCGTAGTTGGCGTTTTCATTACCCGAGTGGACCGCGGAGATCCTCCCGCCCTGGAAAACGGGCCTCAGGATGACAACCCTGGCGACTTCGACGCAACCGTGGGGAACAAAAGACAGCGCGCTCCGCGAGCCGGCTTGCGCCTGTGAAAGCGGCAGCAAGCTGCCGCGCTCCAAAGCGCTACGACCACTTCTTGCCCAGTTCGTCCAGGCCGGATTTTGCCAGGTCGTCGGGCGTCATCACGATGTGGAAATCACAATCCGCATTGAAAGTGATGAACCAGGGCTCCGCGAAAGATGGAACCTGCGATTGGTGTTCGACGTTGACGATCAGAATCGCGCCGCGGCGGCCTTCGTAATTTGTAAAATAAACCGCCTCGGGCTTGTGGTCGTGGAGAATGCGCTGAATCTTCGAGCCCGCGGTCCCGTCTTTCACCATGGCGGTGAATGGCTCGTGTGGAAACTTGACGTGGAGTAGCATTCGCATGTGTCACCTCGCTAGTTTTGTGATTGAAGAAGTTGGTTGCCCAAGAAGCTTACAGACATCATTACGCCACCGCGCGAGCCAGAAGTCAAGCAGGCTTCGAGGAGGGCTCGGCAGGGCCACAACACAAGACTCAAGATTCCAAATTCAAGAAAGAATATTGCAAGAATAACAACCTCCCACGATCTAGTACTACAGCGCGGCGTTGCGGCGGCGAGTTGACACGCCCAACGACGGCCGAAAGCCGCCGCTACGTCAGACGCCACCCGGATCGCGTCAAAGTCGTCAGCATTGTCAGCCTGAGGCCCGTTTTCCGGGCCGAAGGATCTCGGGAGTTCATTCGGGTGACGAAAAGAGGCAACTGCGGAGATCCTTCGGGGCCTGCGGCCCCTCAGGATGACACTTTCCAGCGACTTTGCCGCGACCTTGCAGACGCGGCTGCCCGGCTTTTATTTGCGGGCAACACGCGCTAAGCTGGGTGCTTCCTAGGATTGAAATGGCATTTCTGAAAAGGGAAGGTGATTTATGTTCAAGCGAGACGTGGTGCGCTGGCTGGTATGCGGTGTCGCGGTCGCATGGCTGGCCGGCGGGCGGGCCTTCAGCCAGACCGTCGTGACCTCCACCCAGCAGGATCAGAAGGATCTGGCGGTGACGGTTTACAACTCCAACGTGGCGCTGGTGCGGGACGTGCGCAGGTTGCGCCTGGCGGCTGGTACACTCGACCTGCGTTACATGGATATTGCCGCGCAGGTGAATCCGGCCACCGTCCACATCGTTTCACTCACCGCTCCCAAAGACTTAAACGTCCTCGAGCAAAACTACGAGTACGACCTTTTAAGCCCTCAGAAGCTCCTTGAGAAATATGTGGGCAAAGAGCTGACCCTGGTGCGCCTGGTGACGGACAACAATTCTACCAAGGAGGTTTCGCTCCAGGCGACCTTGCTGGCGCTGAACGACGGGCCGGTGTGGAAAGTGGGAAACGAAATCGTGACGGGGATGGGGACCGACCGGTATGTTTTCCCCGACCTGCCGGAAAACCTTTACAGCAAGCCCACGCTGGTTTGGCTGCTCGATAACGCGCGGGCTGGAGAACAGACCGTGGAAGCGTCCTACTTGACCAACCAGGTCAATTGGAACGCCGACTACGTGCTCACCCTCGGCGCCAATCAAAAGGCGGCGGATTTGAACGGTTGGGTGACGATCGTCAACGGCAGTGGGGCGGCGTTCCCCAATGCGCAACTGCAGCTTGTGGCCGGCGAACTGCACCGGGTTTCCGAGGGCGCGCCTCGGCCGCCCAGGCCCATGGCGATGAAAGCCGCTCAAGCTGCGGCGCCCGAATTTGTCCAGGAGCCAATCTCTGAGTATCACCTTTATACCCTCGAGCGTCGCACGAACCTCCACGACAAAGAAACCAAGCAGATCAGCCTGCTCGCAGTCAGCGGCGTCGGTTTTGAAAAAAGCTTCGAAGTGGACGGGCAGACCTACTACTATCATAACGCCCAGCGTCCGGGAGAGCCCATCAAGGAACCGGTGCAAGTCCGGATTAAGGTGAAAAACTCTCAGCAGAATTCGCTCGGCATGCCGCTGCCGGCCGGGACCGTGCGGGTTTATCAAGGCGACTCGAAGGGGCGAGTGCAGTTTATCGGTGAGGACCGCATCGGCCACACTCCTAAGGATGAGACGCTGGACCTTCACATCGGCAACGCCTTCGATGTGGTCGCAGAAAGGAAGCAGACGGATTTCAAATCTTATGGCCGGGCTTTCGAGTTCGCTTTCGAGATCTCGCTGCGCAATCACAAGCCGGAGCCCATTACGGTGGTGGTGAATGAACCCATCGGCGGCGACTGGACAATGCTCGATTCCAGCTACCAGTACGAGAAGACCTCGGCTTTTGCGGCGCAGTTCCAAGTGCCCGTGGCGGCGAATGCCGAATCGGTTCTCAAGTACCGCGTGCGGGTGCAGTGGTGAAGCCGCGGCGGAGTCAGTTTTCAGTCGTGCGTTGTTCGTCGATGAGCCGTGCTACACGCCGCGGTGAGGTCGGCGTTGAAAATTGCCATCGCAGGGAACGGCAAAGGCTCCGAGGCGGCCGGGAGGGCTTGCTCAAATAGCACAATTGGATTCGATGTACGGTCACGACGGCAGTTCGAGGCTGAGTGTGATCGGAAGCCCGGCCTGCCTCCGGAGAACTCTCGGTGGGTGAATTGGGATGCGACATCAGTTGCGAGAGCCACGACATCGCGCGTACAAAGGTGATGGCGGCTTGCTGCTCCTCCGAGACTCCGCGGGCAGGCGTGGGCACGGCGGCGGAAGGCCGGGCAATCCACTCCCCGAAAGAGGTGGAAAACAAGAAGAGGACGGACGACATCAGGATCAAAACCGGCAATGGTAGTCTGGCCTTTTTCATAAGCCCACATCTCCCTGCAAAGATGACCTTGGCCTGCTGCGGACCTTACATCGCAATCCCCGGTCAAAAGTTTAGACGCTTGACCCGGGTTTCGGTCACCAATGCCGGACAAATGCTTGAAGATTGTTGGATGGCAGGTCTGGCGCGGGGGTTGTGTGCAGTAGGCGCTAGACCACCAGCATGCAGTCGCCGTAGCTGTAAAAGCGATAGCGTTCGCGCACGGCATGCTCGTAGGCGCGGCGTGTGAGGTTGCTGCCCGCCCACGCACACACCAGCATGAGCAGCGTGGACTTGGGCAGATGAAAGTTCGTGAGCAGGCCCCTAATCACGCGAAATTCAAATCCGGGGAAGATGAACAAAGTAGTTTCACCTCGCCCGGGTTCGAGTCGTCCGCCGTGTTCCCGTCCCACATGCTCGAGTGCGCGGAGGCTCGTGGTTCCCACGGCAATGATGCGCCGGCCTTGCTCGAGCGCGGCATTCAAGGCGAGCGCGGCGGGCTCCGGAATCTCGAAGCGCTCGCCTTCCATCTTATGATCTTCCACTCGCTCCACCCGCACCGGCTGAAACGTTCCGAGCCCCACGTGAAGCGTGATCTCGCAAGTTTCAATTTGCCGCCGGCGCAACTCTTCGAGTACCCGTTCCGTGAAATGAAAGCCCGCCGTGGGAGCTGCCACGGCGCCACGGACTTTGGCATAGATCGTTTGGTAGGTTTCGATGTCCCGCGCTTCGTCGGCGCGCCGGATGTAAGGTGGTAAGGGCACGTGGCCCAACCGGTCGACGGCGTCTTCGACGCTACCTTGCGGCGCTGTCAAACGCACGCGGCGCAGTCCGTAGTCGCCTCGCCCGATCACTTCCGCCTCCAATTCTCCCGCGCCGAAGAGAAGATGTTCGCCCGTCCGCACCTTCCGGCCAGGATGGACCAACCCCTCCCAGACGTCTTCGCCTGTCTGCCGGGTCAGCAATAGTTCCACTTGGCCCGTCAGAAATTCCTTCGCCGCAGGATTGCCCTTTCCCGGGGATTGCGCGTGGATCCCGCGCCGGCGTCCCAGCAAGCGTGCCGGAAAGACTTTGGTGTTGTTGAACACCAGAAGATCGCCCGGCGCGAGGACTTGCGGCAGATCGAGGAAAGCCAGGTCTCTCACGGCGCCCGCTTGCCGATCCAACACCATCATGCGCGAGGCATCACGATCAGCTGGTGGCCGCTGGGCGATTAGCTCTGCCGGAAGGTGGTAATCGAAATCGTCAACAAGCATTGCGTTGGCATTGTAACAGTGAGACAGGTCCGTTGTCCGTAGTCAGTTGTCCGTTGTCCGGGGTCGCGGACAGTGGACGCTTATTCGTCTTGAAACCGCTCTGCCCAAGCTGGCATGATAGGCGTTGCGATGGCTACTTCCGCGGTTACCATTTCACAGCGCGGTGTCGACCGAGTGCTCTCAGGTCATGTGTGGATCTACCGCGCTGACCTGCTGGACGCGAATGGGGCCGGGCCTGGGGACGTAGTTCGTCTGCAAGACCGCAGGCGGCAATTCTGGGGGCAAGCGCTCTACAGCAGCCAGTCTCAAATCGCCCTGCGTTTCCTCACGCGCGACGAGCGCCCCTTCGACGCGGCCTCGCTCGCGGAACGCCTCGCCATGGCTGCCCGTCTCCGGCGGCAGGTGGCGGGCGGCGCGGAAGCGTATCGCCTGGTCTCAGCCGAGGGCGACCTGCTCCCTTCGCTGGTGATTGACCGCTACGGCCCCTGCTTCGTTCTCCAAACGCTGACCCAGGGCATGGACCGGCTGAAGCCGCAAATCGTCAAAATCCTCCAGCAGACTTACTCGCCTCGCTCGATCCTGGAGCGGAACGATGTAGCGGTGCGCGGACTCGAGGGATTGCCCGAGCAGAAAGGGACGCTGGCCGGAGAAATCCTTAGCGAGGTGGAAGTCGACGAGAACGGCCTGCGATTCGTCTTCGACCTGATGTCTGGCCAGAAGACCGGCGGCTTTCTCGACCAGCGGGAGAATCATCTGGCGGCCCGCCAATACGCGCGCGGCCGGGCGCTCGACTGTTTCAGCTACACGGGCGGTTTCACGCTCCATCTGGCGTCACAGTGCGACTCCGTTTTAGGCATTGACTCTTCCCAGGAGGCGCTCCGCCTCGCCCGCCGCAACCAGCAATTGAATGGCCTGACCAACCTGGAATGGAAGGCAGCCAACTGCTTTGACTTTTTGAAGGCCGCCGATCTGGGCAAGCAGCGCTACGACACCATCGTGCTGGATCCTCCGGCTTTTGCGCGGCAGAAATCCAAGCTCGAGGCGGCGTGGCGGGGCTACAAGGAATTGAATCTGCGCGCGCTGAAGATCCTGAATCCGGGCGGATTTCTTCTTACCTGCTCGTGCTCTCATCACGTCAGCGAGGCGGACCTGCTCGAGATCGTTGCGGAAGCGGCCCTTGACGCTCATCGCACGGTGACGGTGGTGGAGCGGCGCGCCCAGGCGCGCGACCACCCCATCCTCTTGACCGTGCCCGAAACTCATTATTTGAAGTGCTTGATCTTGAGGGTGGTTTGAGCCACACGCTTGACAGTATTGGGGAGGGCTGGATATGACGACAAGTTACGGAAGTGGCGGGTTGGTCCGCAAGCCGCTCGTCCGCATCGCGCTTGGCGCCGGGCTGGCCGCAATAGGTTTCGCCACGATCGCGGCCCTGCTCACAGTTCTCGCTGAAGGCAGGCCCGCCACGCGTCGCCCGCCGATCGTCGGGATCGCGCATATCGCGCTTCGGACTGACAACGTCCGGGCGGCCCGCGAATTTTACGGACATGTGCTGGGTTTTCAGGAATCGTTCTCGGTGGAAATAGCGAAGACCTCGACGGCGGATCTGGCCGGCCCTCCCGGAAGTCTCTTGATGACATTCTTCAAGGTGAACGATCACCAATATATCGAGCTTACCCCCGACCTCACCAGCCCAACGCAAGACAGGCTCTCGCACATCGCTTTCGAGACCGCGGATGCCCGCGGGCTGCGGGACTACCTGGCCGAGCAGGGCGTGCCGGTGCCCGACAAACTCGAGCCGGGGCGCGCCGGCAATCTCAGTTTCATGGTTAAAGACCCGGACGGTCACTTCGTGGAATTCGTCGAGTACTTGCCCGGCTCGCTCCACAGCCGGAATTTTGGTAAGTTCCTACCGGAGACTCGCATCTCGCAGCACATGATTCACGTCGGGGTGACGGTTCGCGATCGCTCGGCGGCGGACCGCTTTTATAAGGATATTCTGGGCTTCCAGTCGATCTGGTATGGAGGCATGACCGACGATGAGGTTGATTGGGTGGATATGCGTGTACCCGACGGCAGCGATTGGCTCGAGTATATGCTGAACGTCCGCAATCCCTCGCCGCGCACCCTCGGCGTCATGCACCACTTTGCCCTGGGCGTGCCGGATATCCACGCCGCGTATCAGGAGGCGATTGGCCGCGGGTATAAGGCGGAGGAACCCAAGATCGGACGCGACGGCAAGTGGCAGTTGAATCTCTACGATCCTGACTTCACGCGCGCCGAATTGATGGAGCCGAAACCCGTCCGCACGCCGTGTTGCTCTCCGATCCTGGGCCAGTAGCCGCGGACCTGCGAGAGACGCAGGCCCGCGCTACTTGTGCCTCGCGTCAAAAGAGTCCACTTGCCAGAATTGGGAGCATCAGCCAAGGCGTGTAAAGCACGGATCCCTGGGTCGTCGTGCAATTGCTGCCGCCCGGCCCGGCAAAGCATCCCCACCAGTTTTCCGTAGCGTTAACCGTACTCGCACTGAGGTTGTCGACGCCGACGGCACCCTGGCCAAGAAGGGCATTCAGATGCACGTCTACTTCCGCGTCGGTGTTGACCACGATGTCGTCGGCCTCGTTGACGATCACGTTCTGCGAGATGATCGTGCCGGTAATAGGATAAGCGCCGAAGACATTGATCCCCGTCGTGCCGGGGGTCGCGGCGTCCTCGGTATCGGCGCCGTTGCCTGAGATTTGGTTGCCGATGATGACATTGTCGTTGAGAATCTCGCCCATCGGTCCCCCGGTGTAATGGGCGTGGAAGGTGACGCCGGGCAGGCCATTGTTCATGATCCGATTGTTGATCACCACATTGCCCGTTACCGTCGCGCCCGGCAGAAAGCCGAAGATGCCGACTCCTGCTCCCGCTCCGGGAACCTGATACCCATTGTGCAACGACTCGTTGTTGGCAATGGTGTTATGGATGATACCCAGAGTTGTACGAGTGTAGGGAGGGTGCGAAGCCATGGTGATCCCGCAATCGAATGGGTTGTTTCTGACCGTGTTTCCCGTGATCAGATTGTCGTAGGTCTCGCCTGTTTCGTCGGTGAGCAAGATGCCGCCGGAGTTGTTTTCAGAGGTGTTATTGGCAAACGTTGAGTGATCGACGGCGATGAGGTGGATCCCCTCGCCGCAGTCGTCGCCTTCTGCTGTCTCGAAAGCCGGTTGGCCGGGACACGTGGAAGCGGCAATGTTCAGACTCAAGTCGTTGTTGGTCACCTCGTTATTCGTGACGGTGACGAAAGAGGCGTTGGTGACCAGGATTCCTTCAAAGTTGGCGTTCTCCACCGTGAACCCCGTCACGACGACATTGCTCAGGCCGGCATTGTCGAGGCCGTCGATGTAGATGCCATTGGGAAGGCCGGTGGCGTTGATGATGGTGAAGGCTCTATTCACGCCTACCAGCGAGAGTGGTTTCCCGATTACTACGTCTTCTGTGTAAGTTCCGGGAGCTACGTTAATGGTGTCGTTGGCCATGGCCGCCTTGACGGCACTGCCGATGGTCGCATAGCAGCCGTTAGTTCCCCCTGAATTGACGCACAAGGTCGCCGCGTGCGCCGATATTGCGGCGAACAGCGGCACGCAGAATGCAATGCTCAATGCTGCGGAACGCACGTTCCTCTTCATGACGACCCTCCTGAATTGGTGTTTGGGAGTAAATTCCCTACCGAAGAATCATATCATCAGAGGAACAGGGGAAACAAACGGAAGCCCGAGCGAGAAGGATGCCTCTCCGGCGAGACAGAAGGAGGGTCTTATCCGCAAACACACTTTCGACTTCTTATCGGCAGACTGGCGCCAAACGATGCGAGACCGGCGGCACTCGCGCGAACGCTGCGGTCCGCCGCCCATCTGCGAAACCTGCGGCCCACTTAACCCACTTGCTTGGCCGCCAGATCCCCGATAAATGGGATTTTGTATTGCTCCTGGTTGTAGGCTTTGTACATCAGGAAGATCCAGTAGGCGAGGATCGCCAACGAGATCACCAGCCCGAGCAGGCCCAGCGCCAGGGCCAGGAACCCTAACGACACAGCCCCCAAGATGCTCGTCACGATGGTGTAGGCAATCCAGAACACCACCAGCGCCACGTTGAAGAAGATCGACTGGAAGGCGTGGAAACGCACGAACTTATCGTTCTTGTAAGGTTCCATCACCAGAAAGATGATGCCGGTGATGAAACCCAAGATGTAAGTCAGCATGCCGGCAACGTTGGAGGTCATACCCGTCGCGGCTACCGCCGGTGCCGCCGCACCACCCCCGGCTGAACCTGCCGGCGCACCGCACGACACACAGAAGCTTGTTCCTTCCGTCATCTGAGCCCCGCATTTTGCGCAGAATGCCATGGTTTCATCCTCCCTTTCCAATCGCTCGAGCCCGCCCCAACTCGCGATGGCTCGATCGTTCACCGCTCACACTCTCCGGCCACCTCAATGTCAAAACAGGGACTGAAGCTTCTACCCAAGGCGGCACTATTAGTAGCACAAACAGTTACCGGGCGCAATCGCTTTCAGCGTCAAAGTGTTTCAACATCGTGCGACGGGCGGACACAATGCCCCTCACCCCAACTCCCCTACCCCTCGTCCCCCTCACCCGGGAGTTTGCGTGCTAACTGGGTTAGCAAGAATCTGACTCATCAAAGCGCCTCTTCTCTGTGATCTTCGTGGACTCAGTGTTGATGATGGGGAGAGCGGAAAATCAGAGGTGGGACTTCGCGACTTTCCACTTTCAAAGCTCGGTTAGGGGTTGCCGGATCAGACGCGTTGCGCGACGGCGCAGCGCGTCGTGCAGCCGCGCGCGAACATCGTCAGGCAAAGGAAAGAGCTTGCCGTCGCAATAAAGGTCGATGGTCTTGCGGGTGGTGTCAAACACCGCGTGGCAGTGATGGCACTTGCCCAGGTGGGTTTGAATGGTCTCTTTCAATTCCTCGTCGAGCTCCCCATCGAGATAATTGGATAGCTCATTGACTGCGTTCCTGCATTTCACCGGAGTCACCCTCGCTTTAGAACTTTGCTCAACTCTTCCCGCAGCCGCAGCCGCCCCCGGAAAAGCCTCGCTTTCACGGCGCCGATACTCAGGTTCAGCAACTGCGCCGTCTCTTCGGTGGAGAGACCCTCCACGTCGCGCAAATAGAAAACCGTACGAAAGCCCGGAGGAAGCGCCTGGATGGCATTGCGCAGGATCTGCTCCATCTCTTCCCGAGCTAGAGTTTGTTCAGGATTGGGCTTCCAGTCCGCGTAATCACGAACCAGGACTTCTCCATCCTGGTCCTCCGTCTCTTCGAAGGGAACTTCCTTACTGGAGCGCCGCTTGCGAAGTTTCATCAGCGCTTCGTTAACCGCGATGCGCACAATCCAGGTGTAGAAGCGCGAGTCTTCCCGGAAGTCCCCGAGATGCTCGAAAGCCTTCAGAAACGTGTCCTGGAGAACGTCTTCCGCGTCCTCGGGGTTTCCGGTGATATTCATCCCGAGACGGTAGATCTTCTTTTCGTAGCGGTTGACGAGCTCCTCGAAGGCGGAATAGTTCCCCGCCTTCGCTTCGCTGATAAGGACAGACTCGTCTCCGGCCAGTGCGGGTGCCTGAAGATCGCTCATTGGTGCGCCCTGCCCCCACTGGCCTTGCGCTCACGTGCGAGACTTGGGGGCGGCGCAGACGCGTGCCTCTCCCAACACTATGGATGCACAAGGCCTGTTACAAGATACAACCTTGAGGGGTGTTTCGCAAGAGTTGGGGACCATTCTCTACTGGCCCATGTTGACCTTCACCGTCATTTCCGCCCCGCTCTTCACGTTCACGGTGCCCTCGTACGGTTCCCATCCCTCCCGCCTGACGGTGTATTTGTGGCTGCCCGCCGGCAACGTGATATGCACCGGACTCGCTCCCAGCGCTTTCCCATCCATCGACACCTGCAAACCGGGCGGCGAAGTGATCACCATCACTTCTCCCGTCGCCTCTGAAAGCACGGCGTTGATCGTGGCGGTTTTCCCCGCTTCCACACTCACCGGCCGCGGGTACTCGGCGTACCCGTCTTTGGAAATGACGACTTGATGAGTGCCCGCGGAGAGACTGATCGGGGCGGAATAAGGGGTGAGCCAGCCCGGGTCGCTGCTGCCATCGATGGTGATCCTGGCCCCACTGACGTTGGCCGTGATCTGCAATTGGCCCATCTTGGCAGCCGCGTTGGCCCCACCGCCGCCGGCGGCAGCCGAGGCGGCTCCAGCCGCTGGGGCATTGGGCGCGGCATCAGATGGCGTTTCTTCAGGCGCCGGGACAGGGGAAGTGGCAGGCTTTCCTCGATTCGCCGCGGAGAGAGATTTAGCGTCTGCTGGACCGCCTCGGCCGCCGGGCGATGGCGTGGCCGGCGCTCCCCCGGCGCGGGAATCGGCGCGCGAGGTCCTGCCTGTCTCCGCGGGCGTCTCGTGCGACTTCGTTTGCGCAGCACCCGGCCCGCGATTCTCTGCTGCGGGACTGCCGGCGGCTGGGTTCGCCGCGCCCGGCACGCCGGCGGTGTTGCCGTTCGCGCCGCCGCCCGCGACCGTGACGGCCGGCTGGGAGCTCTTGCCCCTTTGCAGATAGAAATACCCGCCTCCCAGGACAGCGAGGATTAGAACGCCCAGTAACACGAAGACCCAGACCGCGGGCGAACTGCGCGGCTTCCCGGCCGTCGCCGGCGTTGCGATCTGCACCGTGGCCGGTGCTGCAACCTGTACCGTCGCTGCCGCCTGATCGGGCGCGGGCGCCTGGACCGGCGGTTGCGTGATGACCGTTTGCGGCGCTCCCGGGGCCACCATCGCCGCGGAAGTGGCCTCCGCCGGGCGCATCACGGTGGGGGCCGGCGCGCTCGCCACGCTCGCGCCGGGCGAGGGCGCAGTCTTGAGGACCATGGTAGCGGAGGGCGCCGTCTGTCCTCCCAACTGCTTGAAGTTCTTCAAGTCGTCCGCCAATTCCCGGCCGGTCTGGTAGCGCTCGTCCGGACTTTTGGCCAGGGCTTTGCAAATCACGTAGCTCAGGCCCGCATGAATCGAGGCGTCCAATTCACGAGGCGGCACAGGGTTCTCGTTGATGATCTTATAAATAACCGTGGTGATGTTCTGCCCGGAAAAAGGCTTTTCGCCCGTCACCAGGTCGTAAAGAATGACGCCCAGGGAAAAGAGGTCGGAACGGCCATCCACCTGGCGGCCTTTGACCTGCTCGGGCGACATGTAATTGGGCGTGCCCAACACCAGTCCCGTCTGGGTCATGCCCATCGACATCATTTTGGCTATACCGAAGTCGGTAACCTTAACCATGCCATTATTCAGTATCATTATATTGGCAGGCTTGATATCACGGTGCACGATGCCGTGCTGGTGGGCGTGGTCGAGCGCCCCGCACACCTGCTCGCACATGGGGATTATGGTTTCAATCGGGAGGATCTTCGTGGCCTCCACCAGCTTCTCGAGCGATTTGCCTTCCAGGAATTCCATGATCAGGTAGAGGATGCCGCCGTCTTCGCCGTAGTCGAACACGTTGACGATGTTGGGATGGTTCAACACCCCCGCGGCCTGCGCCTCGCGCTGAAACCGCGCCCGAAACTCCTTGTATTCGTCGGGCGTCAGACCTTCGGTCAGCATGGTCTTGATGGCAACCGTTCGTCCGATGATGGGATCGAAACCCTGATAAACTACACCCATCGAGCCTCGCCCCAACTCGCGCACAATCTCGTAGCGGCCCGTCTTAAGCAACGCGTCGGCCATGTGATTCTCACTTTCTTCCGTCTCTGCCCCGCAATGAGATCATGGAGCAGACACCATTCTCTCGCTATGTTCCGATAGGAGATTTGGGGGACGCAGTGCAGCCCTGACAGTCCCCATCGCTTGGAAGCCTACCGTACCGGTATCTCGGTGTCAAGGCCATGAATCGAAAATTGAAATTGTAGCGGCGAGTTTATCTCGCCAAATGGCGGCGTAAAGCCGCCTCTACCGCAAACTGACCCACTACCAATCGTAGGGGTAGGGCTTGCCCTACCCAGGGGACGGCAAGCCGTCCCCCTACATCTTCGCGGCAATGCCAGAAGCATAAACGCGCACGTAATCGACCAACGTTTCGGACGGGAATGGCGTCGAGCTCGTGGGATTGCCTGGCCAACTGCCGCCCACCGCCAGATTCACGATGAAAAACTGAGCGTTGCCGGAGTCGAAAGGCCACACCGCACCCGGGAATGAGTTCAAGCTCGCCGGGGTGAACGTGGCGTAGATGTTGTTTGGGTCGTCCACGTAATACTCGATCGAGCCCGGCTGCCAGATCATCCCGTAGGTGTGCCATCCGGCCGCCGTCTGGCCGCTCGGAAAGTTATACCGCGCGCCGAGGTATTGTCCGGTGAAGCCGGTGCCGTGCACGGAGCCCGCGTTCCAATCGGGATTCCCGGCCGAATCCACACGCTCCTGAATGTCGAGTTCACCGCAGGCGGGCCATTGGTCGGTCACGATGCTGTTGCCCAACATCCAGAACGCCGGCCAAAAGCCTTGCGCCTCCGGCACTTTGATGCGCGCCTCGACGCGCCCGTAGAGGATGCTGAAAAGGCCCTGCGACTTCATGCGCGCCGAAGTGTACACTCCGGACGACGGCTGCTCGGCCACGATATGCAGATAGCCGTCGGTGCCCACGTAGACGTTGGGGGTTGAGGCGTTGCACGGGCCGGCTTTCGAGGCCCAGGCGCAATAGTCTTCCAACTCCTGGTTTCCCCAGCCGTTGGCCCCCGTGTCGTAAGTCCACACCGCAGGGTTAGGTTGAGCATTGGCGCCCGTCGTATTGCTGAACTCGTCGGACCAGACCAGCGCGCCCGCCGCGACCGCAGTCGGCAAAGTCCAGGTAGCCACGCTGCTGGTGCTGGCGTCGGGCGCCGTCGCAACGGCCTTGATGGTCAGGTTTGTCGAAATCAGCATCGGCGCCTGATACGTGGGTGACGTGGCCGTCGGCGTCGACCCGTCAATTGTGTAATGTACCGCCGCCCCGGCATGGCTATCCGACATGGCGAGAATCACCGCCCCGCTCTGTGCCGCCGTCGTCGAGAACACGGGCGGGGCCAAGAGAACCTGTAGAGACCCCTGTTGAAAATTTCCAGTGCCGCTGCACGAGGCGCCAATAATGGCCAGTGCCAACGCAACCATCGTGTAAGCACCTGGTTTTTCAACAACATTCCGATGGTAGTTTGTTAAGTGGTGAATTTTCAATGACATTCCAACCTGGCTCCTCCTTTCTTCGTCGCGATCCTTTGTTTTCATCGACATTCCCGGATTGTTCCCTCGATTGTGATTATCAAGCTGCCTCCGGCTCGGCCACTAAGTCTTTGTAGGTGATGGTGTTGGTACTGAGGCAAGCGCGGGTGAGGCGGTGGAAGAGACTGCGCTCCTGCCAGCGCCGATTGAACCGGTAAGTGAATTCGGCCACATACTGGAGAATTTGTCCGTCCACAGCACGCTCCCCGCTTTCACTTGGCTGTCCAGGAAGGCCCGCACGCTGGCGGTGGTCACGTCGGGCAGCACCGCCAGGGCAG
>Ga0187782_10000566_pt1 | contig 25361 bp, 18 predicted proteins | sample 0715_SJ02_MP15_2_FD_132454 | JGI IMG/M metagenome (GOLD analysis project Ga0187782, IMG submission 132454) | Tropical peat soil microbial communities from peatlands in Department of Meta, Colombia - 0715_SJ02_MP15_20_MG | ecosystem: Environmental > Terrestrial > Soil > Wetlands > Peat | place... | reverse complement strand
TTGGACGCAGATGAGACTCTGGAGCCCGCTCTGGCAGCGGAGATCAATGCTGTTCTGAGTGCAGGCTCGAAACTTGAAGGTTTTTGGATTCCGCGCAAGAACTTCTTCCTCGGCCGCTGGATTCGCCATGGAGGCTTATATCCCGATCCCAAGCTGCGCCTGATCCGCCGTGGGGCGGGGCATTTCGAGGAATACGGCGCACATCCAACAATCAAAGTTAACGGTCCGACAGGAAAGCTAAAAAACGCGATGTTGCACAACGCGTATCCCACGCTGCCCGGCTATATCGATCACATGAACAGTTACTCCTCGTCGGGCGCTGAAGTCGCATGGGAAAAAGGCCATCAAACATTTAGTCTGCTTAATATCGTCGTCCGCCCGCTGCTTACGTTTATCTACAATTACTTTTTTCGGCTGGGATTTCTCGACGGTCGCGAAGGTCTGCTGCTGCACCTGTACCACTCCGTCTACGTCTCCTGGAAATACGCGAAAGCATGGGAGCTGGCGAAAGCGTCGCACGCAGACGCCGGGAGCAAAACGACGGGTAGGGCATAGCTTGCTAGGCCTTGGGGCGTCCACATATCATCTAATGAACCGGGGTACGGCATGGCCAATAAGAAGAACTTAAATACGGCAGAGACTTCCATTGCCGATGTATTCGAGGGACGCCATCCCTCCGACGCCGAGAAGCAATGGGCGGAAAAGACGCTGGCTCCGAGTCTGGAAAAGGCCCCTGAACATCCGATTGGCGCTCCTACCGGGGTAAATCGCGATGAAGCCGGAAACACCCGCTTTACGACTATCTCCGGCGTTCCTGTCCGCCGCCTCTATACACAAGCCGATCTTCCTGAAAACTGGAATTACGAACAGTATCTGGGCTATCCCGGCCAGCCTCCGTATACCCGTGGTATCCACGCCACCGGATATCGCGGCAAGCTCTTCACCATGCGCCAGTTCTCGGGCTTCGCTTCCCCCGAGGAAACGAACCAGCGCTACAAATATCTTCTGGAGCATGGCGGAGGAGGATTATCAGTTGCGTTTGATCTGCCCACGTTGATGGGCTACGACTCCGATCATCCCGCCAGCGAAGGCGAGGTCGGCAAGTGCGGCGTGGCGATCGATTCGCTGGAGGACATGGAGATCCTCTTCAGTGGAATCGATCTTGAGAAGACCACCGTTTCGATGACCATCAACTCGCCCGCCTCCGTTTTGTGGGCGATGTATCTGGTGGTGGCGGAGAAACAGGGCGCCGATTGGAAAAAAATTTCCGGCACCATCCAAAACGACATTCTCAAGGAGTACATTGCGCAGAAGGAATACATTTATCCGCCTGCCCCCTCCATGCGGCTGGTAATTGACACGTTTGAGTTCGGCTCAAAATTTACTCCCCGCTTCAATACCATTTCGATCAGCGGCTACCACATTCGCGAGGCGGGATCCACCGCGCTTCAGGAACTCGCATTCACCCTTTACGACGGGGTGGAATATGTGGAGTGGGCGCAACGCCGCGGCCTGGACGTAGACGAATTTGGGCCTCGTTTGAGCTTCTTCTTTAACGCGCACAATGACTTTTTCGAAGAAATCGCCAAATATCGCGCGGCTCGCAAGATTTGGCCTCAGGTGATGCAAGATCGTTTCCATGCAAAGAATCAGCGGACTTGGCTCATGCGTTTTCACACGCAGACAGCCGGCGTTTCCCTCCCGGCGCAGCAGCCGATGAATAACATCGCTCGCGTGGCGCTTCAGGCATTGGCCGCGGTTCTGGGCGGAACGCAATCCCTGCACACTGATTCCTATGACGAGGCACTCGCCCTGCCGACTGAGGAAGCAGCCCGGATCGCATTACGCACACAGCAAATCATCGCTTATGAATCAGGGGTAACCCAAACCGTCGATCCACTCGGCGGCTGCTACTTCCTGGAGCGGCTCACCTTGGACATGGAAAAGGGCGCATTCGACTATTTCGGCAAGCTGGATTCCATGGGCGGGATGGTGAAGGCGATTGAGCACGGATACCCGCAAAAGGAAATCGCCGAGGCCGCGTACCTGTATCAGCGCGCCGTCGAAGCTAAAGAAAAAATCATTGTCGGAGTGAACGATTTCACGATCGAAGAAGAACCACCGAATATTCTTTACATCGACGAAACTGTGGCCCGCCAGCAATCGGCAAAACTGAACGCTTTGCGTGCCCGCCGGTCTAATGAACAAGTCCGCCGCTGCCTGGATGCACTTAAGAAAGCGGCCTCTCGTGAACCCAGGGCAGAATCAAATGGCAACGTGTCCTCTGCCAATACCATGCCGTATATTATCGATGCCGTCCGAGCCTACGCCACCGTCGGGGAAATTTGCGAAGCCCTGAAAACCGTGTACGGAACCTACACGGAAGTAAGCATCACATAGAGCGCGCGAAGGCCTGCTGCGAAATGCCGCAATTCGAAACCGTACTCCCTTTTCCCATCCTTGTGCCCTTCGTAATGTTACTTGCCTCGAAATTACTGGCAAAACGTACTGCTTCCAGATAATTCTGTAATTTCCGCCATTCATTGGGATCTGATTCGCTATGCCACGCATGATCGACAGTATTCGCAACTCTGCACTGCCTTCCAACATGATGCAGTTTGCGGCCAAGGGTGCGCTGCTGGTTCCCCCGGACGAAATGATCGAAATCCTCGTCTACCTGGCTAAGCACAACAAGGTATTTGGTCAACAGGCGCGCCTTACACTTGCTGGTTGGGATGAAGCTTCCTCGCATACGGCAGCGGCTAACCCAAAAACGCCGAAGGAAGTCCTGGATTATTTCATTGACCCGGAGAATTTGCGGCCCGTGTTGCTACCGGCCCTGCTGGAGAACCGCTCGGTGGCCGAGAGTTTTCTGATTCGACTGGCCAGTTCAGCCAGCCGTGAGCAGGTGGAGGTTCTGTTGAACAGCGCCCGGGCAAGTCAATCGAGAACTGTGTTGAACACGCTGGCTGGCAATCCCAGCGTGACTGGAGCCCATGCGGAGAAAATTCGCGAAAAACTGGCTGCACTGGACGGGACAGCGGGAAACGCGCCGGCGGTGGCCGAAATAGCACAGCCCGCGCCGGCAAATCCAACCGAACCTGAAGCCGCCCCGGCTGCCAGTCAGGATGACAGTCTGGCGGATGTTTCAGACGAGACGGTCAATGCCTTCATCTCGAAGCACGCCGCCGAAATCGCTGCAGAGGCAGAGAAGCCCTTCGAGCCGGTCAGCGGCACGCTTGAGGAGTTACCCACTCAGCCTCCGCAAGAGCCGGTGCAGCCCCCCGTCGCCGTAAGCGTCGCCCCGGGGGTTGCCGCGCAGCCCGCCCCAGAAAGGGCCCCGCAGAAAAAATGGATCCTCAGTACGGAAGAGCAGCGCGGCAGCGCGCTTCAGAAAATCGCGAAACTCGATACCAAGGGCCGCATTCTGTTGGCAATCAAAGGAACCAAAGAAGAACGCTCCTTGCTCATCCGTGATGGCACCAAAATTGTAGCGCTGTCGGTATTGGAATCTCCCAAAGTGACCGACTCCGAAGTTGAAAGGTTCGCCAGCCAGAAGAACGTTTTGGAAGCGGTGCTGCGGGAAATCTCCATGAAACGCCGCTTCGTCAAGCAATATCCCATTGTTCGCAACCTGGTTTTCAATCCACGCACTCCAATTGATGTTTCTTTGGGGCTGCTTAAGAACTTGCTCATTCAGGATCTCCGCAACCTCGCCGGCAACAAAGAAGTTTGCGATACAGTTCGCAAGCTGGCCACTAGAATGTTCCGTCAAAAACTGGACGTAACCAAGAAGAGCTAACCCCGGTAGATTTCGCGGATTTTCGATCCGCGACTTGAATCTACTGGCTCACTTCATCAGCACCCAGCGTCCACCGTCGGTAAACAGAATGAGCAGGTTCATGAGGACGAAGATTAGATCGTAATGCCAGCCGTAGGTTTTTTCTCCCCAGAAGCCCGTGTGCCACGTAAAAATCTTCTTATAAATCGCGCCCAGCATGACAAGAATCAAGCCGATTGCCGCCAGCTGGGTTAGGACGCCAGAAGCTACCCCGAGTCCACCGGCAATCTCCGCGATTCCGAGAAACAAAGTGAAGGCTTTGCTCATGCCGATACTTTTGCTTCGTTCCTCGAGTTTGGTGACGTGGCTCCATCCGCTAGTCACGAACACCAGGCCGACCATCAAACGAAGCAGCAGAACTCCGAGATCGGTAAATTGGGCGAGTTGGGGGAACATAGGCGGGCGTCCTCCTTCTGTTCCAAGCGAAATCAAAGTAGAAAATGTATACCATGCATGAGTTGTTGCACGAAAACGGGACTAAGCGTACTTATCACGGAGGACACAAAGGATCACAGAGGATAATGCAATCATCGCTGTGGGCACCTCTGTGGCCTCTGTGGTCCGGCTTGCGTCTGCATCGGCCAATCCTGAGTTGAGCCGCGATTTTCCGCTGTGTTAGCATCCTAAGTTTCGGCAGGTCGATGCACGTTGGCCTATAGGAAGTCCTCTTTCTTTCGTTTATGGGCCCGCCGTGGTGAAGATCCGCAGAATATCGATTCATACAGGGCGGCGGATGCATCGTCCGCTCAGCCGAGCAACGCTCGGCAGTTTTCCATTGAAGGAGTAGTCCCGTGAAAGTTTACGAAGGTGCAAGTATCCGGAACGTGGCCCTGATCGGGCACGGCAAGGCCGGAAAAACCTCGATGGTGTCGGCGATGCTGTACACCGCCGGCGCCACCCAGCGGCTGGGCCGCGTCGATGATGGCTCAGCGGCTACCGATTACGACGAAGAGGAAATAGCACGACAAATGTCGATTTCGGCTACTACGGCCTTCGTCGAGTGGGGCAAGACCAAGATCAATCTCATCGACACACCCGGCTTCAATATGTTTGTGCATGAAGCCAAAATGGTGTTGCCGGTGGTTGACGCCGCGATTCTCGTGGTGGACGGTGTGGCGGGCGTGGAAGTGGTCACGGAGCGCGTCTGGAATTATTGCGAAGAGTTCAAGACTCCACGCGTGATCCTGGCCAGCCGTATGGATCGCGAGCGCGCCGACGCAAACCGTGTGTTGGAGTCACTCACCAAGGCTTTTGGCCGAACCGTCATTCCCTTGGAACTACCTATCGGCAGTGAAAAGAGTTTCACCGGTGTCGTCGACCTGGTCAGTATGAAGGCGTACACCTATGAGCTTGGTGGGAACGGCAAAGGCAAAGAAAGCGAGATCCCTGCCAATCTCAAGGCTCAGGCACAGGAAGCTCACGAAAAACTGGTTGAGATGATCGCTGAGGGCAACGACGAGTTGATGGAAGAGTTCTTTGAAAAGGGGACCATCCCTGAGGAGCACCTCATTCCCGCGCTGCACAACGCCATTCGCGAGGACAAAATCTTTCCGGTCATATTCGGCTCTGGCTTGGGAAACATTGGGGCCGACCACCTAATGGACTTTATCGTCGATTACACCCCGGCACCCTCGGAGCATGAATGGGTACAGGGGGAAGCCGCTGCGTCGGGCAACGGCGAGCCTCCGCGTCGGCATGAGACCGACTCAGAGCCGGTTTCGCTCTACGTTTTCAGAACTGTGAACGACGTTTTTGCGGGACGAATCTCATACTTCAAAATATTTTCTGGGATTCTGAAAAACGACGCTACGTTGCAGAATTTCACCCGCGGCTCGGCCGAGAAGCTGGCCCACATCTCCATCATGCAGGGCAAGACCGCGGTTCCTGTAAACGAGTTGCACGCCGGAGATATCGGTGCAGTCGCCAAGCTGAAAGATACTTTGACCGGCGACACCCTGGGCGACAAGTCGGCGCCAATTCAATATCCCAAAGTTCATTTGCCCGAGCCTGCGATCACATTTGCCATTGAGCCCAAAAGCCGTGCTGATGAAGATAAACTTGGCCCCAGCATTCACAAGCTGATGGAAGAAGACGCCATGCTGCGCTTCTTCCGCGATCCCCAGACCAAGGAATTCCTGATCGCCGGCACCGGCCAGCAGCACATTGAAGTCGTCGTGGCCAAGATGAAGAAGCGGTACCACGCCGAAGTCGTCCTGAAGGCCCCGAAAGTTCCATATCGCGAGACCATCCGCGGCAAGGCCGACGTGCAGGGACGCCATAAGAAGCAGACCGGCGGCCACGGCCAGTACGGAGACTGCAAAATCAAGATGGAACCGCTGCCGCGCGGTGGCGAGTTTGAATTCGTGAACGACATTTTCGGTGGGGCGATTCCAAGAAACTTCATTCCCGCTGTCGAAAAGGGAATCAAAGATGCCGCCGCGCGTGGCTACCTGGCTGGATATCCGGTGGTCGACTTCAAAGTGGTGCTGTATGACGGTTCCTACCACGACGTGGACTCCAATGACCTGTCATTCCAGCTGGCGGGGCGAATCGCATTCAAGAAAGCTATGGAGCAGGCCAAGCCCACATTGCTCGAGCCCATTATGTCGGTCGAGATCACCGTTCCGGACGAGTTTGCCGGCTCGATCATGGGCGACTTGAACAGCCGCCGTGGGCGTATTCAGGGCATGGACAATAAAGCCGGCAACACCCTGGTGAAAGCCGAAGTTCCCATGTCGGAGATGCTGAGTTACGGCGCCGATCTGACTTCCATGACCCAGGGACGCGGCAGCTTCAACATGGAAATGCACCATTACGACATCGTGCCCGCGCAGTTGCAAGAAAAGATCATCGAGAAGGCGAAAGCAGCCAGGGGTGGTGAGGCGGAAGAGGAAGAGTAGCCGCCCAGCAGAACTCAAGGCCGATTAACCCCGCCTTCCACTCTGTAAGCGCGCTAGGATTTTCCGTTTTTGTCCTCGCCGAAAATCTTTCTTCTCCGCGCCCTGAAATCCGGCCATTCGACCCCATCTTGCCTTTCAGGAATGAATCTGGCGATAACTTTGCCGCGATCGGTGAGATCGACCGTTTTCCCAGCGCGCAGCCAAGCTAGAAGCCGCCGCGGACGCCGAAGCTGGCTGAGGCCTATTGAGGGCATGCCTTCAATGTGGACGCACCGGGTCACACTGTCAAGATTCCTTTCCCCAAAATAGAAAGCCACTCGTTTCCCGGAGGTTTGCGGGATGCGGAGTGGCTATTTGGCAACCAAATCGTGAGCCGGGGAGACGGCTAGTCCCCTGAGGGCAGCAGCATGTCTTCCGAGGCTGGCATGATCGTCGTCAACGCAGGTTGGTGTGGGCAGCCGCCCAAGATCGGCTGGCAAGCTGCATCCGGTCCGGTCTTGGGATGGGCAAGCGACTTTACCGTTTCGAATTGCTCGGCTTCGGTTGAGCCAGCAAGCGCTGTCACTGACGAAGTTCCACCCGCAATCACCTGCGTAACTGCGTCGAAGTATCCCGTGCCAACGAAGCGCTGGTGCTTTACCGCTTCGTAGCCGTATTCGGCTTCGCGGCTGAATTCCTTCTCCTGCAGCCGCGAATAAGCAGTCATTCCCTGCAACTTGTAGCCGCGCGCGAGCTCAAACATGCTCAGGTTCAAGGCATGGAATCCGGCCAGCGTGATGAACTGGAACTTGTAGCCCATAGCGGCCAGTTCGCGCTGGAACTTGGCTATGGTTGCGTCGTCCAGGTGCTTCTTCCAATTGAACGACGGCGAGCAGTTGTAGGACAACATTTTGCCCGGGAACTTCTCGTGCACGCCTTCGGCGAACTCGCGTGCCTCGGCAAGATCCGGATGCGAAGTCTCGCACCATAACAATTCGGCGTAAGGTGCATATGCAATGGCGCGGGCGATGGCCGATTTGATCCCGCCCTTCGTACGGAAGAATCCTTCGGAGGTCCGCTCACCGGTCATAAACTCGTGGTCTCGCGGATCAATGTCACTGGTGATCAATTTGGCGCTGTCGGCATCCGTGCGCGCCATGATCAAGCTGGGTACTCCCATCACATCGGCCGCCAGTCGCGCAGCAACGAGCTTTTGAACCGCCTCGACGGTCGGCACAAGCACTTTGCCGCCTAAATGTCCACACTTTTTGGCCGAGGAAAGCTGATCTTCAAAGTGAACGCAGGCGGCGCCCGCTTCGATCATTGCCTTCATCAGTTCAAACGCGTTCAGGGTTCCGCCAAAACCGGCTTCCGCGTCAGCAACCAGCGGAGCGTACCAGTAAATGCCGTTCTTGCCTTCGGAATGGTGGATTTGATCGGCGCGCATCAACGCTTGATTGATCCGGCGACAGAGATTGGGCACGCTGTTTGCGGGATACAGGCTCTGGTCGGGATACATCTGGCCGGCATCATTGGCATCCGCGGCGACCTGCCAGCCACTTACATAAATTGCGTTTAGGCCGGCTTTCACCTGCTGGGCGGCCTGGTTGCCGGTCATCGCTCCGAGCGCGGCAACATAGGATCCACTGTGCAGCAGCTGCCAAAGCCGCTCCGCGCCTAGTTTTGCCAGGGTATATTCCACCTGGATTGAGCCACGCAGCCGCTCCACATCTTCCCAGCTGTAGGGGCGCGTAATTCCCTCCCACCGTGAATTCGACTTCCAATCGCTGATTCGTACTTTGCCGTTACTTGCCATGTCTATTCGTCCTTTTTAGCCAGAATGCCAAGCCGTGCTGCGCCTGCGCTCAGATGGAGGAGATTCCAGAAAGGTCGCCTCGCGGCAACTGGATATACGGGAAATTTGGCAGGTCCCTACTGATTTCCAGAGGCTTAGAAACGTCCCACATCAGCGGCGATTTTGTGCCAGGATGGAAAATCAGTCAAACGGAACCTTTCTATCACTCTGATAAAGGCAGTTTATCAGCAGTCCGGCTTGTGATAGAAATGGGTTGTAAGGTACCCCTTAAAAATGGAGTTGGATCAGGTTGAAACCTTTCTGGCGGTAGCTACTTTCGGCGGTTTTCATCGTGCTGCCGAGGCGCTGCGGATCAGCCAGCCGGCTGTGAGCGCAAGAATCCGGGCGCTCGAAGATTCCCTCGGCGTGCGCCTCTTTTCCCGCTCGCGTGGCGGACTGGTCGTCTCCGAGGCCGGCAGAACTTTTCGGCCGCATGCCGAGCAATTGCTGCGCACGGCATCTCTTGCCCGCCAGGCTGTCCATGACGCGCAACCTGCCAGCGAAATCCCCCTGCGGATTGCCGCCGCGCTTTCAATCTCTGTCTACTTTCTTCCTGATGTCCTGAAGAAATTTCAGCGGGCGCACCCCAACCTGATCATCAGCATACGTCCGGGGCACTCAAAGGAAGTGCTGGACATGGTTCTGGCCGAAGAGGCGGAAATTGGCCTGGCACGCTCCCTGCAGCACCCTGAAGTAGAAACCATTAGCCTTCGAGATGATCCTCTCTTGCTGGTTTCGCATCCACGGCGTGGGCCGGAGCACACCCGGCGCGCGCATTTGGAGAAGGTGGCGAGTTGGCCCTTGATTTTCTATGACCACGGATCGAGTGACTGGACTCTGACACACAGCTTGTTTCGCCGCGCTGGCCTGGTTCCCAACATCGCCTTGGAGGTGGACTCGATTGAGACCGCAAAGCGCATGGTCGAACGCGGGTTGGGACTTGCCTTTCTACCGCAGCTAGCCGTTGGACGGGAGCTTCGGGTGCACAAGCTTACAGCGGTCAAACTTCTGGATGCGGAACCCCTGCGCCGGAGCCTCGATGTGATCCATCTTCGCCGCCGGCCGCTGCGGCCAGAAGCGATCGCATTTCTGCAGATGGTTCGAGAAGCGGCGAATCGGATTCCCTAGCAAGAAAATTCTAAAATTGCACATTTTCGCGGCACGCAGTTCGCCTGCCGACGTGACTTCCAGATTTTCCTCCAGCCTCCACAAACAGAACTACATTTCGACAAAATCTACACAGCGAGTACCAATTTTTTTGTTGTAGCATTTCGGGTTGTAGTACAACCTTCAATCCGCATCCCCAAAACTTCATGGTATCTGCAAGCGTGGGTTCCAAGCGAAATCCAATAAGGGACTTCTTTCCGTTCTATATTGATCGGTTCGTACGTGATGCTCGCTACAGGGATCTACAGGACTACCAACAGGCTTGGTATTTAAATCTTCTGGCTGAGGCATGGGTCTCAGAGCGACCGGGATATTTGCTAGACAACGAGCAGCTGTGGCGTCTCGCGAATGCGCGCACTCGTCAGTTCTTCGAGAAAGAACGTAGGCCAGTGACGAATGGCATGTTCGAGCGCGAGGGACCGGCAGCTGACGGTGTGGTCTGGATATATAGCCGAACGCTAGTAGAGATCTACGATGAGCAGGTCCTAAAATTCCACAAAAAGAAAAGGAAATCAACTAAATCCACAGAAGATGAAATGACTTCTTATCTTGATTTTGAAGGTACACTACATAAAAAACCAAATGGACGAGAAAAGTGTGAGCGTCATCCGCAATCTGGTCTCACCCAGTGGGGGAGTTGCTGGGCCTGTTATGCCGAAAAATACGGTGATCAAACTAGCTGATGGGTCGGTGATTTGCCAAGTGTGTGGAGGGTCGGGTTGGAGAGAGATTTCGTCAGGCGCGGACCGGCGCGTCACGCGTTGCGATTGCTTTCTTGAAACACAAGCCAAACATCTGCTTGAGTCAGCGCGAATTCCCGCCCGGTATCTTGAATGCGATTTTTCGACATATCAGACGACCAGTAATGAGAGCCTGGCTGCTACAAAAATCAGGGTAGAAAGTTGGGTAACGCAATACCCCTTGGACCGGAATGGTTTGCTGTTCGTTGGTCCCAGCGGCGTCGGCAAAACCCACCTGGCGGTTGCGGCGTTAAAGTGTCTGGCCGGGAAAGGGATCCGTTGCCTCTTTTGTGATTACCGCGAGCTGCTCAAACAGATTCAAAATTCCTATGATCCTTCTGTCCAGACAACAGAATTAGAGTTGCTGCGCCCAGTGTTTGAAACTGAAGTGGTGCTGCTTGACGACTTGGGCGCGGTGAAGCCGTCAGAATGGGTCTGGGATACCGTCAGTATTATTCTGAACACCCGCTACAACGAAAAGCGCACGACTCTTATCACAAGCAATTTCTTGGATGGGCCCAGCGCGGCAGTTGAGGCAATGCCGGCCGTCCGGCGGGTAGTTAGGGAGGAGACACTGGGAGATCGTATTGGTGAGCGGATGCGCTCTCGCTTGTTTGAAATGTGCCGGCTGGTGGTTGTAAATGGCAGGGACTACCGCCAGAAATTTCGTGCCGCTCAGTAGCGGAGTGACTTTAGAGCTTAGGGCGCCAGCTTTGGCGTTAACCCACCTTACCAAGGCACGCTTGTTTAGCCGGAATGAGTTTCCTGTACAGGCCGTCTCTTTGCTGCTCCCTAATAGAATACCTACGTGCTCAGCCAGCGAGTAGAGTTCGTACCGGAGCGTGACAGCGAAGTTTTTTCGGCAGTTCCGGCTGCGCCTGCTGTCTTTCTTTTGAGGAGCCAGGATCCACAGGCTGAGCCTTACGCCAGCAAGACTGCAAACTTAAGGCGGCGACTACAACGGCTTCTGGGTAAACCAACGGAGCAGAGCAGGAAACTCAACCTCCGCGATCGGGTTCGGCACATTGAATACCAGCCGACCGGCTCCGACTTCGAATCGGGATTCCTCCTTTACAGAACTCTTCGCGCAACATTTCCGAAAAACTATGCCCACCGGCTCCGACTTCGTTTTGCTCCTCTGATCAAGCTGCACCTGGACAACCCCTACCCGCGAGCTTCTATCACGACGCGCCTTGGACGGCTGAATGGACGGAATGTTTATTACGGGCCGTTTGCCTCAAGAGCGGCTGCGGAGAAGTTCGCTAATGACTCGCTCGACTTCTTCAAAATGCGGCGGTGCGTGGATGACCTAAATCCGGACCCCAAGTTCCCCGGTTGCATTTATTCAGAAATGAAGATGTGCCTGGCACCGTGTTTTAAAGGCTGCACGGATGACGAATACAAGGCTGAAGTGTCGAGCGTGCAGAACTATTTTGCGAGCAGAGGCGAATCGTTGGTGAAAGAAATTTCAACTCAGCGGGATGCTGCATCGGCCAATTTAGATTTTGAGAACGCTGCCGCGTTGCATGTCCGGTTAGAAAAACTCCGGCCAATATTGAGCCTTCTTCCTGAAATTGTTTGTCGTGTCGATGCTTTAGCAGGGATCATTATCCAGCGATGCGCAGCTCCCGAATCTGTGAATCTCTTTCGCATCGACGCAGGATTCATTTCTGGGCCCATGGTTTTTCCTATTCAACCGGCTGAGCATGCGAAGTCGCAATCGATGGAGGCGCGCGTGGCAGAGGCGATCGCTGCAACTCCACAACTTGAGTCGCCAACCGTAATGGAAACGATGGAACATTTGGCCTTCCTGAGGCGTTGGTACTATCGCAGCAGCCGGGCAGGGGAAATCTTTTTTAAAGATGAAAAAGGCGAGCTGCCATTTCGCCGCATCGTACGAGGCATTTCCCGCGTCTATCGAGGTGAGAAGCTGGAAGTAACCTCAAATGCATAGATCCCTCCCAGCCTGAGGGCTGGTCAGGATGGCAGCGTAGGTAAAGGAGGCACAGTGGATCAGGACAAGATTCTACGCAAGCACCTCATCGATCTCCTTCAGGGCGGCAACGCGCACGTCAAGTTCGAGGAGGTGATTGCAGACTTTCCGGCTGAGCTGCGCGGCCACAAGGCTGCGAACCTGCTCCACTCGGCATGGATGCTGCTCGAGCACATGCGCATCGCGCAATGGGACATCCTAGAATTCAGCCGCAACCGCAAACATAAATCTCCTGATTGGCCTAAGGGATATTGGCCGGCGACGGATGATCCGCCCACTGCGGCGCAGTGGAACGCCAGCATCAAGCAGTTCCACACGGATTTAAAAGAAATGGCGGACCTGGTGAAGAACCCCAAGACGGATTTGTTTGCCAAGATTCCATGGGGAGACGGCCAAACAATTCTGCGCGAAGCCCTGCTGGTGGCCGACCACAATGCGTATCACTTGGCGCAGATTGTGGATCTACGGCGATTGCTGGGAGCGTGGCCGGACAAGTAACCACACGCCTGCCAACATCACTTTAGGCTGTCATCCCTGCGGCTAAACCCCTTTCCGCTCGCTTCCGGAACACCACGCGGACGCCCTCTCGCCATTTCTCATCGATGGCTATCAGTTCCCAGGGAATTTCCGCCGAAAGATACCGCAGCAGAGTGTCCGTGGCGGGATGTATGTGCAGGGCCGGCGCAACCAGAAAAAGTAGTGGCGTCTGAGGGCTGAGTTCCTGCCCCGGAAAATATCCAAAACGCTGGAACTCTCCGCGTTTGTGATGCCACGCTACTCGCGACCAATAGTCCACCCCTTGCAAAGGCAGGTGGATGTCTTCATCCGCTTTCAATTCCAGCAGCGCAAGGCGCGCTTCGCGAGTTGCGCAGAGCACGTCAATCATCGCTCGATCGGACGCCGAAAATGCCGGAACCTGGGAATACGAGCGACTGGGATCCAGGCGCTCATCCAAACGGCTAATGTCCTGCACTGCCAACGATTCCAACCAACGCTCAGGGTGCAGCCGCCAAAGCGGGTGGTCATGAGGGCCTTGCGCATGACGCACTTCTCCGATGCTTCTTACCAAATGAGTAAACCGAGGCATGTTGGCCTCAGTGAGAACGGTTTCCTCCGCTCCCAAGCCAAAAACCGTCTCGGTGTTGCTGCGGAGCGAACCCGGTTCATGCGTCAGCCGGGCACGGGCAAACTCCAAACCATGGCAGCGGAAGGCCATCTCAGCGGGAGATAAAAGGGCAATTTCGACTTCTGCCATCAGCTCTCGAACGGTAGCAATTGCCGCGGCAAACCGCTCTTGCACGGTCGATTCGTCGCTGGTATGCACCAGCCGAGTGTCGACATTGCCGCGATCGGAGATATCGATTTCTCTGAGATCATCGTCGCGCTCCTCGAGTTCGTATAATTCCCACTTGGCTGCCTCGGGATTCAAATGCGCCATTCGCTCGCGAGTGAGCGGAGATTTCCCTCGCGGGAGGAACAGCTTCAGTCCTTGAACGACTAATCTCCCTGCTTGGTTTTCTCGGCATGTATCGAGCCAAAGGATTCCAAAGGTCAGTGCTGCGTCGACGGACGCCTGAGCTTCCTGGGCATTGACCCCGAGAATCGCAAAGCCGGATTGCCCCTGGCGCAGCAGTCCGCGGGCGTAGATTGGGCCGAAAGATCGCTCCAGATCCATGCCGGAGCTGAGTGGGGCAGCTTTGTACGCTGGAAATCTGCGCTGCAGGAGGCGCTGCAACATGTTTCGATAGGCGAGTCGGGCCACGCGTTTCGCCGTCGGAGTTCGACGATCGCGCTCACGGCAGATTTCAAGCTTTGCTGCTCTGGATTGCCCCAGGCGCTGCACCGCCAGGCGCAGCCTGTCATTTTTCACCTCAGCCTCAAGGACCCGGCGAACGATGTTCCTCTCTGATGACCAGACATGCAGCAAGCACTTGTTGTACTCTCCAGAAATCGAACACTTGGCCTGCGCCAGATCAAAGATCACAGCTCCGTCTTCGATGATTACGGCATCACTGGCATGATTGAGAAAATCGCGTATGGAGCGAGCAAGCGATTCGGGATTCACATCGCGATTGTGGCAACCCGATGTTATGCCGTCTGTGATGGTTGACCACGAGGTCTTCGGCAGTAAGCCACCAGCAGGATATGAGTGTGGGATAATGAAAAACTCGATCCAGAGTCGTTGTAAATCGAGGGGGCATCTAAAGCAAGGTGAGCAAAAATCGTTTCTTTTTCGCGCATTATGGGCTAACCGAACGTGATCTTGAGCGCTACTTAGCCGCAGCCCTCTCCGCTGGCGGCGAATACACCGACCTTTATTTCGAGTATCTTTCCTCGACTTCACTGCTGGTTGACGAATCGATGGTGAAGTCGGCTTCGCAGGGGATTTCCGCGGGTTGCGGTCTGAGGGTTATTGCTGGCGAGCGGACCGGCTATGCCTACACCGATGATCTTTCCCCGGAACGCATTCTGCATGCGGCGCGCACCGCAGCCTTGATCGCCAGTGGGCCGGCCAAAACCCCGAGTGTGGGATTTCAGCAAAAGCCAGCCCGCAGTCTGTATCCGGTGACACTGCCTTCCGTTGACGCGGAGATTACCGCTAAAGTTCAGTTGGTGATGCGGGCGGATCAGGGGGCGCGTGCATACGACCCACGAATTAAAGAAGTCCGCGCCAGTTACGCCGATGAACTGCGCAATATTTTAGTGGTCGGTTCCGATGGAACGTTTGCTGAAGATTCGCAGCCGTTGGCGCGTTTGAATGTTTCTTGCATTGCCAAAAAGGATGGCAATTCGGCGCGTGGCAGCGCCGGCGGAGGCGGACGGGTCGCGCTGGATTTCTTTTTTGGCGAGAAGACTCCTGAGCAATTTGCCACTGAAGCGGCACGGCAGGCCGTGCTGCAGCTTGACGCGCGTGAAGCCCCGGCTGGCGAAATGGAAGTGGTGCTTGGTCCGGGATGGCCTGGAGTGCTGCTGCATGAGGCTGTAGGCCACGGGCTGGAGGCGGATTTCAACCGCAAACAGACGTCTGCGTTTGCTGGCCTGATCGGCAAGCAGGTAGCGAGCGAGAAATGCACGGTCATCGACAACGGCACCATGCCCTGGCGGCGCGGATCTCTGAACGTCGACGATGAAGGGCAGCCGACGCAAAGCACGGTTCTAATTGAGAAAGGAATTTTGAAAGGCTATTTGAGCGACAAGCTTTCCGCCCGCCTGATGGGAATGGCCGACACCGGCAATGGCCGCCGGGAAAGTTATGAGCACATCCCAATGCCGCGCATGACCAATACCTACATGTTGGCCGGGGAGGATGATCCGCAGGATATTTTGCGCTCCGTCAAGCGCGGCATTTACGCCGTGAATTTCGGTGGCGGCCAGGTAGATATTACAAACGGAAAGTTTGTGTTCTCGGCTTCCGAAGCTTATTTGATCGAGGACGGCCGGGTTACGGCGCCGATCAAGGGAGCCACTCTGATCGGCAACGGCCCGGATGTGCTCACCCGCGTTTCGATGGTCGGTAATGATCTGAAGCTTGACGAGGGAATTGGCACCTGCGGCAAGGATGGACAAGCTGTGCCGGTGGGCGTAGGTATTCCGACCATTAAAGTCGACCGCTTGACGGTCGGGGGCACTGCGAAGCGGGATACCGGCGGCTTCATGCAGTGAGCCGACTGGCTGGGAGATTTCCTTACGCTTGTCATTCCGAGTGTGTCGAGGAATCTGCATTGTTCAGCGTCCCATGTAATCTGTAGTGAATCTTTATGCCTTCTACTCAACTCGAAACTGGAAACCAGAAACTCGAAACTGACCTCAAAGAACTAGCCCAGGACATCGTTCGCCGTGCCATGCAAGGTGGCGCTACTGCAGCCGAGTGCGTCATTCGCGAAGGCGACGAATTTTCTACCCTCGTTCGCCTCGGCCAAGTTGAAACGTTGAAAGAATCCGGATCGAAGGCTATCGGAGTGCGTGTTTTTCATGGCAAGCGGGCGGCCAGCACCTACTCAAGCGATTTCTCGCGCCAAGGGCTGGATCGCATGCTCAAGTCCGCTCTGCAGCTGGCCAAAATTACCTCGGAAGATCCGTTTAGCGGGATTCCTGACGAATCCCAGCTAGGCTCAATTTCTGGTGATCTTGATCTTTACTCGTCAGACGTTTATTCCTTGCCTGGAGAAGAGCGCATCAGCTACGCCCGCCGCACTGAAAAAGCGGCTTTGGATTTTGATCCGAGCATCAAGAATTCTGATGGCGGCTCGTTTGATGCTGCTACCGGCCACAAGATTCTCGCCAACTCGCACGGGTTCGTCGGCGAGTACCGGCGTTCATATTGCTCGATCGCCGCGGTGCCTATCGCGCAAGCCGAAAATGGCAGCATGCAGCGCGATTACTGGTTTTCGGTGGCGCGCAGCCTAAGCCGCCTGGAATCGCCCGAGCACGTCGGCAAGGTTGCGGCCCAGCGCACAATCCGTCGCCTTGGTGCCCGAAAAGTAAAGACCGCGCATGTGCCAGTTGTTTTCGACCCGCTGGTCGCGACTTCGATCCTTGACCACATTTTTGAGGGTGTGAACGGAGACTCTGTCTATCGCGGGGCTTCGTTTCTGGCGGGAAAACTAGGACAGAAGATTGCTTCCGATCGCGTAAATGTGATTGACGACGGAACCATGCGAGGTGGCTTCGGAACCAGCCCATTCGATGGCGAAGGGATTCCGACGCGACGCACGGTCGTGATCGAGAACGGAGTGCTGAAATCTTATTTGCTCAATACGTACACAGCGAAGAAGCTCAGTCTCCAAACCACGGGAAATGCGTCCAGAGGTTTGGCTGGGACGCCGGGCATCGGTCCGGGGAATTACTTTCTACAGCCCGGAACGAAAACACCACAGCAAATCATCTCCGAAATCAAAGAAGGCTTGTACGTGACGGAATTCCTCGGGCATGGCGTAAACCTCGTCACTGGAGATTACTCGCGCGGCGCATCGGGGCTTTGGATATCCGGCGGAGAGTTGGCGTATCCGGTGGAAGAAATTACGGTGGCGGGAAATCTCAAAGAAATCTTTTTCAACGTTGCAGAAATTGGAAACGATCTGGAGTTCCGCGGCGCCATGGCTTGCCCAACGATCAGGATTGAAGGCCTAACTGTCGGTGGAGAATGATGCAGATGCTTCGGTGGCAGGCTATGGCTCCAAAGCAGCGGAAGTACGCGTTCGACTGCCCTCGATGATGACCATATTGGGGACGATTTCCGCATGTGCGCTTCGGTTGGATTGCTGCAGGCGTTGAATGCGTGCTACTGCGCGGTCAACTACCCGGGCCAATTCACTTCCCTGTGCGGATGTCCGGCGCTCTCGTAGACGCTCTTTGGCCTTCTCAACGGAAAACCAGGTGCGGTTGCGGCCCGGCTCGGGAGGCGGTTCCAGACGCGACACCTCGCACAAGTGCGCGCTGACTTTCATTTTTGTTAATGAAGAATTCCCTCCTTTGCGGTGCAGGTAACTGGTGAACGGCGCTTCTTCCATACGGCCATGTACTCCGGCTTCTTCGAAGGCTTCCAGTGCCGCAGACTGGGCGTGCGTCAGCCCGGGTTCGACGCTGCCCTTCGGAAATGTCCAACGGCCCCGCTTCGTCTGCACTAATAGAAATTGAATGCCGTTGGGCCGTATGCGGTAGCACACCGCTGCAACCTTCTCGCATTCCTTCAGGCGGCGAAGGTGCGCCAGGCGCAGAAATCTTGCGGCTGGCCCTTTGGTCGTCGAGCGGCTGCCGAGAACCTCCCCTTGGAGGCTCATAGGGTTCACGCGCACGGCAGCAGAGTGCACGATTGCAGCCGGTTCTGGCTAGAACCCAGTGTGGTTCAGGTGTATCGGGAATCTTCCTGCGTACTTGCGCGACGGGGCTCTAAGGCAGTATTCGTGCCCTCAGGATAAAGTTATTGTGGAACAGTTCCGTTGCCTGCGGTGCGGCCGGGAAATCGAGCCTGGACAAAAATCCGTAGCGGTTTACATGTTCGCCCAGACGGTGGGCATTCGTCCGCGGCAAAAGTCGGCAGCGCAGCGAATTTGTTTCTGCCCGCAATGCTCGGTTTCGCTGGCCATGGGACCGGCCCCCGAGGGCGCGCTGAACGTTGCCGCCTGGGAGATGTTGCGCGACCTAGTCAGTTCCGATCCGGCGCTCAATGAGGCCGCCTGGGATAACCTGCGAGGTCTTGCCGGATTGCTGCCCGCCACAGGAACCGACGGGCGAGGCCGCCGTGAGCCCACCAGCGGTTACTTCGAGTTCTGAACCAATGGTGATGCGAGCCAAGCGCGCGATTATGGCGTCGCAACAAGCGCGACGCAACGCGCGGCTCGCCCAGATCCCTCGCCGCGCAACTGCAGCTTGCTCGGGATGACAACTTGCCAAAATCGACAATCAAAATTCAACCATCTACAATCGCTTCGTGGGTGGGCTGATCGAACCATCTCCGCTGGGCCAACCGCAGAACGAATCCAACTTGCGGCCCATTCTGATCGGAGTGGTAATTGTAGTCGTTGTAGTCGGAGTTATCGTTCTCCTGTCCCGCGCACCATCACAAGGCCCTGCTGCGGCCCATCCCTACGCAAACAACCTGAAGCTTTCAAATTTGAAAATGAGCCAGGCCGAAAATTTCGTAGGCGCCAGCGTAACCTACATTGATGGAACGGTCACCAACACCGGCGACAAGACGGTCACGCATGCCACGGCGCACGTCGAGTTCAAAAACTCCATGGATCAGGTAGCGCAGGTAGAAGACCTTCCTCTACGCGTGTTGCAGACCAGCGGCCCATATCCTGACGCCGTCGATCTAAGCGCCTCGCCCCTTGCTCCGGGCCACAGCGAGCCCTTTCGGCTCACCTTTGAGCACGTCAGCGCGGATTGGAATCAGGCTTATCCCGATCTGCGGGTTACCGATGTGAGCGTGAGATAGAACGGCAGCTTTTTCCCGCCGTGCATTTGTGGCCAGAACCTCGGAAGCGAGCAGCTTGCCATCCCTTTACGAGCTGACGGTTGCGCCGGAGGCGCGGCTAACGTATCCTTGGTGCATTCGTCAAAGGGGTGAGTCTTTCCATGCAGCGTCAGACCGCCAGGCTCCTTTTGATTCTGTTGTTGGTGAGCATCTTCGCACCTTTGGCCTTGGCGATCTCTGCTCCAGCTCCCCACGCCTGCTGCATGCGAAAGCCGCTGCATGCGCAGAGTACGCACGACTCCCAATTCAATGCCCCGCCGGGTTGCTGCAGTCATAATTGCTGCCGTCCCCAGACGGTGCGGCAATGGGCGCATGTGCGTTCCGCGAATACCACCGGTGACGCTTTTGCCGCGCCTTTAAGAAGCGAAGCTCGAGCCGCGGTAACTCCCAACCTGTTCGTCAGTTCTCAGTCCAGTCGCGCGCCACCGCAGCTCTCCATCGCGTAAAAGGCAATTCATAGGGATTGCGCAGTTTCGAGGCGCCGGGGCCAATCGTACTTCCTCGGTGCACCCGGTTCCGCGCGCACTGTCCGTCTTTTTTCCTTAACCGATCGGAAAACTTTATGCGTGTGATTTTGACTGTACTGTTGTTGGCCGCCATGGCGGCTGCCACAATTTTCGGTTCCATTCGCGGCGTTATTCACGACCCACAGCACCGTCCCGTGCAAGGCGCGATGGTGATGCTCAAGTCCAAATCATCTGAATGGGCCAAGAATACGGTTACTGATTCCAGCGGAGAATTCGTGTTCACTGGTGTGGCTCTGGGCGAATACACGGTGAGCGTGGCCAGCCAGGGTTTTGCACAAACGGCGCAGACGGTTGTGGTCGAGTCCGGCACCCAGCCCGTCCTGCACTATCAACTGGCACTGGCATCCGCGCAGGAGAGCGTTACGGTCATGGCAACGCCCGCAGTCGTCCCGACCGATACAGCCACTCCCACTACGCTGATCGACCGCGTGAACATCGAGCAAACTCCCGGCGCCGATCGCACTAACGGCATGGAGATGATCACTGACTACGTACCTGCTGCATACGTGACCCACGACATGCTTCACATGCGAGGCGGACATCAGGTCGAGTGGCTGATCGACGGTGTTCCAATCCCCAATACCAACATCGCCAACAATCTTGCACCGCAGATCAATCCCAAGGATATCGACTATCTTGAAGCGCAACGGGGCAGCTACGAGTCCGACTATGGCGATCGCACGTATGGCATTTTCAACGTCGTGCCGCGAACTGGCTTTGAACGCGATCGCGAATGCGAAGTTGTCATTACTGCCGGAAACCTCTATCAGACCGACAATCAGATCAGTTGCGGGGGACACACGGCACGATCCGCCTACTACGCCAGCCTGAACGGCAACCGCAGCAATTACGGCCTTCAGCCCCCGATTCCGCAAGTGATCCACGACGCAGCCAATGGGTACGGAGGATTCGCTTCTTTCATCTTCAACTCCGATCCGAAAAATCAGTTTCGTCTGGTCGGTTCCTTGCGGCAGGATTATTACCAAATCCCCTACGACCCGAATCCCAACTCAATCGGAAATCAGCAGTTGGCAGCGGGGGGAAATGTTCCCAGCGATGGGTTGCGTGATGGCGAGCATGAGCCAGATGGCTATGTGACGTTCTCGTGGGTTCACACGTTCGATCCAAATACGCTGCTCACCGTTTCACCCTTCTATCACTACAACGGCGCCGACTATAACGGCGGGCCGAATGATACTCCGGTTATCTCCACCGTCAAGCAGAACGCCAATTATGTCGGCGCGCAAGCGGCGGTGAGCTCGAACTTCTACCACAATGATGTGCAGGCCGGCGTGTATAGCTTCTTTCAGCATCAGTACAACTATTTTTTTAACCATTACACAGTCCCGAATCCACCTGCGAACATCTCGCCATCGTCGGTTGACGTTAACGGCGGCGTAGCCGCCTTCTTCATCAACGACAAATTCAAAGTCACGCCATGGCTAACCTTGATCGCGGGTCTGCGCGAGACCGCATTCAGCGCGACCATCTCCGAGCATGCAACGGACCCGCGCCTCGGAGCTGCGATAAAAATTCCGCGGTTGAATTGGGTTTTCCGTGGTTTCTACGGCTACTACTATCAGGCTCCGCCTATCTCGACGGCCACCAGCCAACTGGAAAATTTGGCCACTGGCCAGGGGTTCGCCTTCGCTCCTCTGCACGGCGAGCGGGATATCGAGTGGCAGTTTGGTGTGACCATTCCTTATCACGGATGGACCCTCGACGCCGACAACTTCGAAACCCGAGCCCACAACTGGCTCGACCACAACAACATCGGTGAATCGAACATCTTCTGGCCGATCACCTGGACCTACGCCCAGATTCAGGGCTGGGAACTTACGTTGCGTTCACCGAACCTTTGGCATCGCGGCCAGCTTCATCTTGCGTACGCGAATCAATTTGCCCAGGCAACGTCGCCGATTTCCGGAGGCTTGATTTGTCCTCCCACGATGCCGATATGCCCGGCATATCCGCCTCCGGGATTTGGACCGGTTGACCATGATCAGAGAAACACGTTGAACGTTGGCTACAACACCGGTCTTCCCTGGCACACCTATGGGGCAACGAATGTCTATTACGGGTCGGGGTTCCACAATGCCTTCCCGGGACAACCTTATCCCGGCGATTATCTCCCGGGGCACGCCGCGTTTGACATCTCAGTCGGCAAAACCTTTCTGGAGAAGTATTCGGTTTCCGTAACGGCGCTCAATGTGGCGAACCGCCGCGTGGAACTGGATAACAGTCTGACCTTTGGTGGATTTCACTGGAACGATCCGCGGCAGATTTACGGCGAATTCCGGTACCGATTGCGCTACTGACCGGGTGGGTTGGCAGCGTTGCCTAGATATCACGACACGTCTCTCCAGTTTGCGTTATCCTGAGTTGCGACCTAACCCGCAATCGGATGATCGGGCAGACCATCTCGCATTACCGCATCACCGGCCAACTTGGCAGCGGCGGCATGGGAGTAGTCTATGAGGCCCAGGATCTCACGCTCGGTCGTCGCGTTGCCCTGAAGTTTCTACCTCCCGACCTGGCTCGCGATCCAGCTGCGCTCGAGCGCTTTTTGCTGGAGGCTCGCGCTGCCTCTGCCTTGAATCACCCAAACATCTGCACGATTTATGCGGTGGAGAACGATGCTGGCCAGGCGTTCATCTCGATGGAACTGCTGGAGGGCCAAAGTCTCGACCGCAAGTTGGAGTCGCGGCCTCTGGCTCTTGATCCGCTGCTCGACATCAGTATCCAGCTTTCGGATGCCTTGGATGCGGCCCATGCCAAGGGCATCGTTCACCGTGACATCAAGCCGGCGAACATCTTCGTTACCCAACGCGGTCAGGTGAAAGTCCTGGATTTCGGCCTAGCCAAGCTGACCCAAGCGGCCGAAATGGCGATCGTGGAGACTGTAGCCAGTTCAAGCCCCGTGCATTTGACGAGCCCGGGTTCGACGGTTGGGACTATTGCCTACATGTCTCCGGAACAAGCGCGCGGGGAGGAACTCGATGCCCGCAGCGACTTGTTCTCGCTCGGAACTGTTATTTACCAGATGGCGACCGGCCATCTTCCATTCGCCGGTAATACTTCGGCGGTGATCTTCAATGCCATTCTCGAGCACAATCCGGTTCCAATTATGCAGCTGAATCCTGTGCTTCCATCGAAGCTGCAGGAGATCGTTGAGCGGCTACTGGAGAAGGACCGTGATCTACGTTATCAATCCGCAGCTGATCTTCGGGGAGAGCTTAAGAGGCTGAAGCGCGATTCGGGCTCCGGACACAAAACACGCGCAGTCTCTGCATCAGTTGAGCCGGTTTCCGCATCAACATCCGCTGCCGCCCCTATGTCGAGCAGTTCGGACGTAGTTGCCGCCGCGCGCCAGCACAAATTCGGACTGGGGATCACGGGTTTGGTCGCCATTCTGCTGGTGGTGGCAGGGGCCTATGGAATCTATTCCTTCTTTTCTCGTGGCCGTGCGACCGCATTCCAAAACTTCTTGGTGAACAAAGTTACAGATACGGGCAAGGCCAGGCTGGTGGCGATTTCCCCGGATGGCAAATACATTTTGAATGTCCATGAAGAAAATGGCCAGCAGAGCCTTTGGCTGCGTAATATCGCTACCAACAGCAATACCCAAGTCATGGCCCCCGAGCCGTTGCAGTACCTCGGAGTACGGTTCTCTCCGGACGGAAATTATCTTTACTTTGTGCGTGGAGAGCTGGGCCAGGCACTGCATTACCTCTACCGGGCGCCAGTGTTGGGTGGCACTCCGCAGAGGCTGGCCACCGATGTGGACACCAACATCAGCTTTTCTCCCGACGGCCGCAACCTCGTCTATACCGTGCAAAACAATCCAGAGATGGGTAAGTTCCGCACGGTCATCCATTCGCTTGAGACCGGCGAAGGCAAAACCTTAGTGCAGGGCAGTCTCAGTCAGGTGATCGGTGATCCCGCATGGTCACCGGACGGCAACACCATCGTCGGAATAATGACCCAGCCAACCAAAGATGCGATTAGCGGCCTGGTGGCGATCGATGTGGCGACTGGCAAGCAGAAGCTTTTCTCGACCATCCCCTTTGGATTCCCGAGCCGTCCTGTATGGTTGCCAAATGGCAGCGGTTTGCTTGCCTTGTTGACCGACAAAGAAACTAACTTCACCCGAGCTCGAATCATAGAGGTTTCTTATCCGGACGGAAAGCTCAGGTCGGTGACTCAGGACATTAGCGACTATGCTGACCTCAGTCTGGCTGCCGATGGCCGCACCTTGGCCACGGTACTTCAACAAAGCCAATACGATCTTTATGTGGCGCCAGCATCCGCCTTAGGCAACGTCCAGGCCGAGCAGATTGTTACCCGCGCTCCTTTCATGGGCTTTTCCTGGACAAAAGACGGGCAAGTCATTATGAGCCAGAATTTCACCTTGAACCTTCTTGATCTTCAATCGCACAGCAAAACACCGCTCACTTCTACACAACAGGACGGATTCGCCATGATGCCGTCTGCATGTGCGAGCGGCCGTTATGTGGTTTTCATGCTTGCGGGGCACGCCGGCGCGAAGGTCCAAAACATCTGGCGTATTGATGCGGGCGGGGGAAATTTGAAGCAGCTAACTGATGGCAAGGCTAATGTCTTTGCCGTGTGTTCGCCAGATGGCCGCTCAGTTTTTTATATGGACATGTCGGCGGGCGCAAGGCTGACCAAAGTTTCTTTGGACGGCGGCAAGTCCGAGCCGATCAGCGAGTTTCCGCCATTGGGATTTGATCTCTCGCCTGACGGCAAGGTGGCGGCTTTTGCCACCTTTCCCTCTCCCAGCAGTCCGAAGGAAGTGCTGGCCGTGGTCGCGGTCGATTCTCCGCAGAGTCTCAAACTTTCCGAGTTGCAGCGCCCTTCCCAGGGAGGTGTCCGCTTCATGCCGGATGGCAAAGCTGTGGCTTACGCTTTCCGCGACAAGGATGCAGATAATTTGTGGGTGCAACCCCTTGACGGCTCGCCGGGCAAGCAGCTCACGAATTTCAACTCCGAACGGATTGCTGATTTTCATTGGTCCTTCGATGGCAGCAAGCTCGGTTTGATTCGCGGGCACACTGATTCGGATGTGGTTCTCATTCGCGACTCGCAGCAGTAATCAGAAAAGGAGCTCTTCTCCTTAATTATCAAGTTATATTTCCTGCGCAGCAGACATAAGCATTAATCTCTAGAACTCGATCCGCAGAGCCAGTTGACCGGTGCGGTTTCCGGCGTTTTCTGCGGTTTGTGGAGCGCTTAGAACACCGAAAGTCGTGGTGTTGTCGATCTGCGTCGCAGGCGGAGCAAAGTTGGTATGGTTCAGCACGTTGGTGAACGTAGATTCGAACCGTACCCGTGTTCCCTCCGTTACTCTAAAGACCTTTGC
>Ga0187782_10000565_pt1 | contig 25371 bp, 25 predicted proteins | sample 0715_SJ02_MP15_2_FD_132454 | JGI IMG/M metagenome (GOLD analysis project Ga0187782, IMG submission 132454) | Tropical peat soil microbial communities from peatlands in Department of Meta, Colombia - 0715_SJ02_MP15_20_MG | ecosystem: Environmental > Terrestrial > Soil > Wetlands > Peat | place... | reverse complement strand
CGCGACGACGAGGCCGGCCCCGAGCCCGCCCAGGGTCATTGCCGGCAGCGACAGGCCCGCGGCGAGATAGCCGAGCGCGACGCCGGGCAGGATCGCATGCGAGAGCGCGTCGCCGGCGAGCGACATGCGCCGCAGCAGCAGGAAAACTCCGAGCGGCCCGCCCGCGAGCGCCGTCGCCAGCGCGCCAACGAGCGCGCGGCGCATGAACGGATAATCGACGAAGGGCGCGACGAGCGCGTCATAGAGCATCGGCGGGCTCGCTCTCGTCCCTTTGGCAGAAAGCCGCGTCGGCCTGATGCGCCCGCGCCATCGCCCTCGCGGCGGCGAGATTCCCGGGCGTCAGCGCCTTCTCCGTGTCGCCCCAGAAGATCGCCTCGCGCGCGAGCAGCAGCGTCTTCGGAAAAGCGCGGCGAACGAGATCAAGCTCATGCAGCGCGGCGACGACGGTGCGCCCCTCCGCACGCCAGGCGGCGACGAGCGCGAGCAGATCGTCGGTCGTCGCGGCGTCGATCGCGCCGAAGGGCTCGTCGAGCAGAATGACGCCGCCGTCCTCGACCATGAGCCGCGCGAACAGCGCGCGCTGCAGCTGCCCGCCGGAGAGCTCGCCGATGACGCGCGTCTCGAAGCCCTCGAGTCCGACCGCGGCGACGGCGTTCGCCACGCGGTCGCTCTCGGCCTGGTCGATGCGGCCAAAAATCCCCTTGCGACGCAGCGCGCCGAGCGCGACGAAATCCGCGACGCTGATCGGGAAGGCGCGATCGAGCTGCGCCGCCTGCGGCAGATAGGCGAAATCGCGCGCCGCGGCGCCGCCGCGCCCGATGCGGCCGCCCATCGGCGCGATCAATCCCGCGAGCCCGTTGAGCAGCGTGGACTTGCCGCCGCCATTGGGGCCGCAGACGGCCAGAAGCTCGCCTGCCGCGATGACGCCCGAGAGGTGATGGACGGCGGGCCGGCGGTCGTAGCCGAGCGTCACGTTCTCGAGCGCAATCGCGGCGACGCCCGGCCCGGTCACCGCAGCGCCCAATAGACGCCGCCCCATAGCGCCGCGACCACGAGGGACACGAAGGCCAGCCGCTCGGCGGCCGAGAGACGCAAAGCGGAGGTTGGCGCCGGCGACGCGGCGGCCGGCGCGATCTTGTCCTGTGAGGCGGCGGAAACGTCGGACATTCGAATGTTATATTGTAACACCTCGCAGCGAGGCAAGGTTATTTTTCCGCCCCGCCGGCTCGGCGCTTGCATCTCGGGCGACGTTGCGGCAATGAGTGCGGCGCATAGGAGTGTAGCTCAATCGGCTAGAGCACCGGTCTCCAAAACCGGGGGTTGGGGGTTCGAGTCCCTCCACTCCTGCCAGTGAAAACAAATGGTTACAGACGAAAATCAGCCGTTATTGAAGCCGCGGAATTTTCCAGGGTAACGCTCGGGGTAACACTTGGAGCAAACGGGAGCGCTGCGCTCCGATCGCCCCGCCCTTCGATCGTCCAGCCATTGAGCCCCACTCCCGGCTCTTGCATGCCGAGCCTATGGCGCTACGCTGGCGACGCAGGGCGATCCGCCGCAATGGGGCTCCCGATATGGGCTGGCGCGGGCAAGAGAGCCGAGGCGAGGCAATGCGCCGCGAGCGGCAAGGTGGCAGTGAGCCCTGAGCTGCGCTTTCAGCAAGCATCCCGGATCGGCCGACGCGAGAACCATTTTCGGACCGGACTTTTGACACGCCAAAGCCCTTTAAAATCAGCGGCGTGAGTTTGCACCAAAATGCTTGAATTTTGACCAAACACCATTCGCTCGCGTCAAACGTTCGCCATAAAATACACACAATTCTTTTAATACCCTCACTTCCAACCTCGTCCCTCCCGATTCCGGAGAGAACAAATGGTCGCAGGATCGGCCGGATTAGTGGTCGCGGTTGGCGTAATATTTTGGCTCTTTGTTCCGGGCGGAGCCTTATCCATATACATGATAGAACTTGGACCAGAATCGAGCTTCAAATTCCTCCGAGACTTAATCCTTTACTTTTGGCTACTGCTTTTCGGGGGCGTGCTTTTTTCGTTGCAGACCGTGGATATTTTAGTTTTCGTCTTTAACTTTTAAGGTAAAAGCGGCTTTCCCGTTGTTTTCCGGACGACTCCGCGCGCGTCGAAATTCTTGATTAATGTAACGCATCAACGGTTCAAACGGGTCATGCGTTCGGGTTGCACTACCTACCGAGCATTCCTAGTGTTCGGCAACAAAGTAGCTGTGCTAACGCCACCGCGCACCGCGACGAGCTATTCATGCAATGGGGATGACCATGTTCGATAGGTTTATGACTGCGCTTGTTTTCCTTGTCGCAGGCACATACATTTGGCTCGTTTATTTCGCTCAATCAACTTGTTCGATAATTCCAAACTTCGGAAACAAATGTTCTGGCCCGGAAGGCGACATCTGGATGCTTCCATTCTTTGTAGCTCCAGTGTGTCTGCCGATCGTAGCGCTAGCCATGTTTCTAGCTGTCAGGTCACTTTGGCGTCACATGCGTAAGTCTTGATGGGTGGACGGCCCCCGCCACGCCGCCCTTGCGCGTTCCGTAATTGCCGCTTCCGCGAATCAACGCCAGCGGTGGCGGGGAGTCTGACTGGACTCCATGCGCCCACGCGCGAGCGAGAATTTTCGCGGCGCGCGCCAGGACCCGAAAGACCTCCGACTCACAGCGTCTTCAGAAAATTGACGAGGTCGGTCTTCTGTTGTCCCGTCAAATTTAGCGACCGAGATTGATTGTAGAAGCTCACCACATCCTCCAGAGTGGCCGCGGAGCCGTTGCTGAAATAGGGCGCGCGCGCAGCCAGCCCCCGCAGAGAGTGGACTTTGAATGCGCCGATGTCTCCACACTGCCCCGAGATCATGGCTCGACCGAGATCCGTGACCTGAGTAGACACTCCGGTCGCCTTGCACTTGACGGTGAAGACGGGCAAGCCTGAAAGGTCCAGCGCCGGAGCGCCCGGGAACGCGACGCCAGTGTCGATGAAACCTCCACTAAAACTATCGCCGGCGCCTACGACCGTGTGACAGCCAACACTGCATCCGTTGAAAATCGCCTCGCCGCGCGCGACCGACAGCCGAGCCTGCGTCACAGCGTCCGTTCCCGTCAGATTCGCCCAGGAATCATAAAGGTCGAAGGTCACGACGCCGCCGCCCTCCTGCTCGAATATCTGCTTCGACAGCACGCGCGGACCGCCTGTCGCGGACAGCGCGGTCAGAGACTGCGCGTCGGCGTCGTAGTCCTGCGCCGTGTAAATGCCGGACTCGAAGTCGACGATCTGCTTGAGTTGCGCGTCCGTGGGCGCGGTCTTGGCCTGCTCGTGGCCGAGAGCCGCGCTGATCGCTTGGGATTTGAGGTCGGGCACGCGCCCGTCCCATAGGTAGTCGACGAGGAAGAGCGTGTTGGTCGCCGGAAGCGGGCGCCGATAGAAGGAGTATATTCCCTTCAGGCCAATGGACGCGTTGTTCGAGCAATTGTATGGATCGTCCACTTTCGTTATCTCGAACTGCGCGTTCGCCGGCAGCGGCAGCCCGATCCGGATGAGACCCTTGCTCAAGAGAAGCTCATAAGCCGTTTTCTTTTCCGCAAGGGTCGTGACCTTGTCGCTTGGACAAGTGGCGCCATCGAACAGGCTGAAGATCGGGTCCGTCCCCGAGGTGGCTGTGAAGCGGGACTGAACGGACGCCGCGCTGAGGCCCCATGCGTTCTGAGGCTGATGACAGGTGAAGCAGCTGCGTCCGTTCGTCCCCAGGACCTGGAAGAACGCGTTGAACGCCGTGGTTGTGGGGCCGCCCGGCTGGTAGGTGGCGATCTTGCCGCTGGGGTCGGCGAATTCTTCGAACGTCGGGATGATGCTCGGCGGCGTCTGAGCCGACGCCGCCTGCAAGGAGAGACATAGGGCGAAAACGAGGGCGAGGCCCGCGACGGGAAACCCGGGCGTCTTGGCGATGGACATTTGCTTTCTCCTAAAAGGAGTGTGGACAAAGAAGGCGGAGATTTCCCGGCGCGGTCATGGTCACGACGAGCACGCGCTCCCGGTGACGAAGCCCGTGTCCGTCAGCTTGAACACCGTGCCGTTGTTGGTCGGCCCGCCGAATTGGGTCACGCCGTAGATATTGCCCGCGCTGTCGGCGGTCAGGGGGTCCTCGAGGGGGTTAGCCCCGTCCTTGCCGCCCTTAAAGGAGTACAGCACGGAAAAGGCGCCGTTCGGCAAGATCTTGAACACGACGCCGAGGCCGTGCGCGCCACCGTCTGCGGCCGTGCCATAGAGATTGCCCTTGCAGTCGGCGATCAAGGAGCTCCCGGGGAAACCCCCGTCGCTGCCGCCCGTGAAGGTGTGCAGCGTCGTGAGGAGCCCTCCCGGCGAGAGCTTCCAAACCGTGCCGCATCCCGCAGTGAGGGCGCCGTTGACGCAATCCTGATCATTGCCGCCCGCGTCGGTCGTGCCGTAGAGATTGCCCTGCGCGTCGATGAGCGGGCCCGCCAAAGGAGCAGCCCCATCCGTCAAGCCCGTGAACGTGTACAACACCTTTTCGGTCCAGCTGGTCGCCGAGCCGGAGGGCGGGGTGAGCTCAAACACGACGCCACAACCTGGATAAAATCCTCCCGCCGGGCAATGCGTGTCCAGCCCGCCTTGGGCGGTCGTGCCATAGAGATTGCCCTTGGCGTCAAAGACCAAGTTGGCATTGGGACCGTTTCCGTCTCGAGTCTGCTCGAACGTATAAAGCACGGAATAGGCGCCGTCCCGTGCGACCTTGAACACCACACCGCATCCTGCAAAATCGAATTGTGATTGGGGTGCGCATACCTTGGCCTTGACGGCGCCGCCAAAGGTCGTCGCGCCGTAAAGATTACCTTCCTTGTCGGCGACGAGCGCGCCCTCTGAGGGATCACCGCCGTCGCTGCCGCCCGTGAAGGAGTGCAACAGCGAGAATGTCCATTTGGTCGCCGAGCCGGAAGGCCGCTCAAGCTTGAACACCACGCCGCATCCGCTGCCGCCGCAACCCGTTCCGCCGCCCACTTGCGCTACGCCAAAGAGGTTGCCGTCCTTGTCGATAATCAAGGTGCTACTGGGATTACCGCCGTCGTGGTCGCCACCCACGAACTCGTGCAGCACCGTCTCGGTCCCGTCGGGCGCGACCCGGAACACCACGCCGCATCCGCCGCCGCCGCAGCCCGTCCCCCCGCCCAACTGGGTTGTGCCGTAGATATTGCCGTGGCCGTCCACGGTAGGGCCGCCACCGTAGGGACCCACCCCGTCGTTGCCGCCCTTGAAGGCATAGAGCACCGTCTCTTTTGGAGCGGCCCAGGCGCCGCCGCCCGTCGCCGAAGCCAGGGCGATCGCCGAAGCCAGCGGGACCAGAGCCTTTCGGGTGAAGCCGTATGATCTCATGTCGATTTCCTCCTCTTTTCTTTATTTGCGACCAATCGGACCGTGCTCGCTTATTGCATTGCCTGCGACTAAGACGTGCGACGCCGGCAAAAAGCGACACTTTTCGTGGAATTTTTTCGGCCCATCGCGCCTGAGGCAAGGTAGCCGGCGCGAACGCACGGGGATTTTGCGATGGGGCGCGGGGCTCCCGTTGCAGCGAGCGTGTCGGCGCGGCCGGCTCTCGACCGACGGCGCCTTTTAGACGATGGAGATCGGCGGTCCGCGCGGCGCCGAAGACGACAACTCCGAAGCTTTGGGCAAAGCGTCGACTGAAAGGAAAGGAGCGAACGGGAAGCCGCCCTCCGGCGGCGTGAAGATCAAGCTGGAAAGCGAAGGGAATGTGACGTCGACGACGCCGCCGTGGAGCAACGCGCAGCAGAAGCCTTCGCGATGATGGTCGGGAGAAGCCGGTCTCCCTTGGGACGGCGAGGCGGCGTCCGCCGTCTGCGCTTGAGCGCAGCTCCATCCGTGCAGCACACCGGTTCCGGGCGCAGACGCGGAGAGGCTGACGAGAAGGAGGGAGAGGACGCAAACCGCCGCCGTCGCCAGGACGACGAAGCGATTTTGCTCACTCCGGGCACGCCATCTACGCATACTCCCCCCAGAGTTGCAGATAATGCACGCTTTCCGATGGCGGTCAAGAGAGTGCAACGCTTCGTTAACGCTCGCCCGGCCCGACGCCGCCTTCCTGCGGATAGATGCGCTCCCGACAGGCGTCCGCCTCCTCAAATACGCTGCGCATTTTCACGCGCGCAGGACAGCACGCGCCCCGCTCAAACGCGTGCTTGAAGGCCACGCGTTCGGGTGCGCCTCCCAAAGGAGGGTCGAAAATGGTGTTTCTTGCGCATTCGGGGATCGATGCGCGGGGTGACGATTGCCCTATCGACCGCTTGAATTCATTTGACCGCCATGTCCTTGTCCGCCATCTCCTTGACGACTGGCATAGGTTCGCCGCACGCTCCTAGCGTGGGCTTCACCGGGAGGCGATATGCGGCGCATCGCGACGTTGATGCTAGGTCTGGCGCTTTCGTCGCTTCGTCTCGAAGCCGTGGCGGCCGACTGCGACGCTCCCGCCACAATGGCGGATGGCTGGTCGGTTTCGTCGCCCTCGGAACAGGGGCTCGATCCCGCTCTGATTTGCGCGATCGGCGCGCGCCTGAAGGACCTGTCGGGGGCCAGCGCCAACGGTGTGGTGATCGCAAGGCATGGCGTGCTCGTCTACGAGCAGTATTCCGCCGGCGCCGACCAGCGCTGGCCGGAACATAGCTGGGGCGAGCCCCTGCCGATCCTGCCGCACGACGCCACGACCAAGCACGACATCTCCTCGATCACGAAGAGTGTGGTCGCCCTCCTGGTCGGCATCGCCCTCGATCGGGGCGCGCTGAAGAGCCTCGACACCCCGGCGCTCGACTTCTTCCCCGAATACCCCGATCTGCGCTCGCCCGATCGCGACCGCATCACTGTGCAGGATCTACTGACGATGCGGGCGGGGCTGCGTTGGATCTATCAACCTTATCTCAGCTTCTGGCGGCGAATCGACGCCTCGCCCGATCCCTACCGGCTGATCCTCGAGCAGCCGGTGACGGCGACGCCCGGAACGGAGTTCCGCTACAACAACGGCAGCGCGGACCTCGTCGGCGCGATTATCCAGCGGGCTGCACACCGCCCGCTCGGGGAGTTCGCCAAGGAAGCGCTGTTCGAACCGCTTGACGTCACCGACTGGGAGTGGGGGCAGATGGCGAACGGCGATCTCGGCGCCTCCTGGGGGCTTCGCTTGCGGCCGCGGGATTTCGCCAAGATAGGTCAGCTCGTGCTTGATCGGGGCCAGTGGCGTGGGCGGCAGATCGTCTCGGCGGCGTGGATCAAGGACATGACGACGCGGCAGGTGACGCAGCCTGACGGGGGATATGGATATTACTGGTGGCTCCGATCAACGACGATCGCCGGGCGTCAGATCGACCTTGTCGAGGGGATGGGCTGGGGCGGCCAGAGCCTCTACGTCGTCCCCAGCCTGGACCTGATCGTCGCCGTCACCGCCGGCGTGTATGACTACGACGGGAAGGGCTCGCAGGGTCTTGCCGGGGATACGGCCAGTGACATGGCGCTGCGAGCCGCGCTCGGCGGTTGAATGCGGTTAGAGCAGCAAAACGGCCCGGTTCCATATACGAAAGGACGCCGTTCTCTCCACAGAGGGCGTTTTCCCAAAAACTGTAACTGGTGGCGATGCTTTTTGGATGTGCGAATATCTTGAATTTCGTGGCAAGCCGCGGACTTCGAAGGGGGCAAAGAAGCGATCAAGTCTTCCCAATGAAGGGCCATTGATGGCGCATTTCGCCCCCTCGACATCCCATGCCAGCCCCCGGCCTGACCCGCTCAATCCAGTTGGGCCGCACGTCCATAGGTCGCGCGCCGCAGCCCGCGCATCGCGATCGACGGCGTAGCGCCTGGACATGTGTTGAACCCGCGAGCCCCGAAACGTCGACAACGGCGCTGCGCCCGCAATAGCACGCGGCGACGATCGCGCGGACGCCATGGGCGCGCATGTTGTCGAGGTCCATCGGCGAGGGCAAAAGGCCGGCTCGGCGTCGCCACGGCCCTCGACGATCGCGCTGAGTTTGGCGAGAATTTGAAATGAGCGGCTTGAAGGTCGTCTCCGCAATGGATAACGGCTACAAAAGCTTGCCGCGGCAGGAATGCGCCCATGAAAAATTTCGGTCGAGTCCTCCTGATAGCCGTCTCGCTCTCTCCCGGTCTCACGCAGGCTGAGGAAAGCCACGAGTCCGCCGTCGATACGGAACACATTTTCGGCTTCGTCGAAGGCTCCACCATTGGCGAGAAGGGCGAAAAGGAGGTCGACCACAGCTCCTATATTTTTGCTGGCAAGCCGGGAAACTTCGTCGCCGTCTTGAACGAGACCGATTTCCGCTACGTGGTCGACGACGGCTTCCGCGCGTCGCTCACCACTCTGACAGACTATCACGGCGCTCTCAATTCGCCCGGAATTCCAAATCGCGCCGCCTTCGCCTTCAGCGGCGTCGGCAGCGAGCTCAATTGGGCCTTGCTCGAACGCGACAAGGCGCCATTTGGCTTGACGCTCGCATTTATCCCGCAATGGCGGCGACTGGACGACACTACCGGCGTCCGGCAAGAGAGCTTCGGCTTTCCTCTCCAATTGCTCGCCGATTACGCGCTTTCGCCAAGCAAATGGTTTGTCGCCGCGAACCTCATCTATTCGCCGAACTTTACGCATATGGATGCAAGCTGGACAGTCGGACAGCCCATCGAAATTTCATCCGCCACCTCGTTTGCGATTTCTCCGGAGATTTTCATCGGCGGTGAGATACGCCACCTGACGCAGAATGAGCGCGGCTTCTTTTCGGAGCACGCTATGTTTGTTGGGCCAAGCGTCTATGTGAAGCTCGCCGAAAACACGAACATCAAGCTTGGATGGTCGGCGCAGGTTCCTGACGAGACAACGCAACGGCTCGACCTTGTGAATTACGAGCGCCATCAAGTTCGGCTGCAATTCGCGACGGGCTTTTAGACCAGCTTGCCGCGAAGACGGATGCGCCTCGTGAGTTGGACGTGAGAAGTGGCTCCGGTTGTCGAACCGCCAGGATGACGCCAAGGCCGCAGCCGACGAACGATTCGTCCGACTGTTCGAAGCCCGCCTGAGTTTCACTTTTGCAGTTTGGATTAATCTGCAATTAACTGACTTTTCAAACTTTGCGGCGACGGTGAGCCCGCTACCGTCAGCAAAGCACGCGAGGATAGTGCGATGCAAAAATCGGCCAAAGCGTTTTGGAGCAGGGATTCCGGGGCGACGACGATTGAATATGGTCTGGTCGGGGCGCTCATGGCCCTCGCCATCATCGCCGCCTCCAGCCTCGTCGGCTCACGGCTCAAGCTTACGTTCTACGATATCGTCAGCAATCTCTCGGCGGCTGATCTCTCGACGGCTGATCGCGAGCGCGCCGCGCAACCCCAGGAAGACGCCAAAGGCGCATCCGCTGGCGAAAGCGCCGGCGAGATGGAGCGGAGGCGCTAGGCCGCGGCGAGCTTCGCCGCAGCCAGGTCGTCGCCGCGCGCAATCTCGACCAGCGCTTGGCGCGAGCCTGTGCGCTTCGGCCAGTCTAGCGCGATGCTCGCCGATCGTCAGTTTTCCAGGTTTTCCGCCTGAGCGATAACGCAGATTGAACGGGCGGGCGTCGTTTGGCCGCAGGGTGAGATACTGTCCACCCCATGAGGCTTTCTCTGGAGGGGCTTCGTGCGGTCCGGTCCCGGCGACGCTCATCGTGAGCCTCGGGGCGGCGTGCAGCACCGCATATAATCTGCGCCGGCATGACCACTTCGGCGGCGCCTTCCCGTTCGATTGGCGGCTTGCCGTCGACACAGACGGACGTCCGGCGCCGAAGCCTCTCCTTATTTTGACGCGGAATTCAGCTTGATGACCGGCGGCTTCCAGCTTCCGTCGAGGGCTTCTTCCTTCGGCCAATAAAGCCGCATGACGAGGTAGATCGGGCCATTGGGCGCCGGCAGCCAGTTCGATTCCCTGTCGGCCCCGGGCGTGTCCTTCTGCACGTAAATAGTCAGAGAGCCGTCGGCGTTTTTCTTCAGGTTCGGCAGCATCGGCGAGTTGATCAGATAGCGGTTGATCGGATTCTCGATAAGGAGCTGGGTCTTGCCGTCATACATCGTGACCGACCAGAAGGCGTTTACGGGCGGAAGGCCGCCGGGCGGAAAAGTGATCGTGTAATTGTGCTTTTTGCCGTCCAGCTTGTCGCCGTTGTTGTCGGCGACCGCAAAAGGATACAGCGCCTCGTCGGCGTTGTTTCCATAAATTCCGGCGAGCGCCGCGGCTGCCCGCAGGGCGTAGTCGCCGTTATAGAATGCCCGGTCGCCAAACGCCGCGCCTATGCGCCAACCATTGACTTCCCTGCCAATATTGTCGCGCCGCTGCTCGATTTCCTTATAGCCCTCCTTGATGCCTAACCCTTGCAGAAGGCGCTGCTCGAGCGACAGTTTCGAGAAATTATAGGGCTTGCCCGGAGCTATTCCGATCTCCGCGAATTTTGCGCGCAGCGGCTTCTCGACTTCCGCGGCTCCGGTCGCAGGAGCGAACTGCGTCAGAAAGTTGAGATACGAGAAAGCCTCGGTCTTGAAGGCGTCCATCGTGAATTTTGGAAAGGCCGGCGGCGGCAAGGGGCGCGGCGCGGGCTTTCCCAAAAACTCCGACAAGGGCTGCGCCTTGTATTGCGCCTGAATTTTTTTGACATTCTCTATGTCCGCCGGATCGAAGAGCTGCGTGCGAAAGATCGCCAGGCTGAGGTCGGTCTCGCTGCTGAAGGTTTTGGCGATCCCTGCGGGCGTTGCGCCTTTCCAGCGGGGACCGGTCACCATGTAGCAGCCGGCTCCGGTCCCCGTGGCGCGCGTGCCAATGTAGCCATAGTTGAAAGTGTAAAGGTCGGTCAACTGAACCGAATAATAGCGGCTCCTGTCAATGGCCGGCACGCACAGGACCAACGGCTCCGCACGCAAGTCCATCTGGACCATCGAGTAGGGCGTGTCGCTGTTCGGCGTGGGAATAGACGTATCCTTTGGGGTGAAGACGCGGCCTTCGCTGACGATGTGATTAAACGGCGCTTTATACTGCGACGAGGACTTGTCGATGTTGAACTCGTACATCGCCTTGTATGCGGCAATCATTGGGAAGCCGTAAACATAAGCTTCCTTGGCCGTGTCATAGGTTTCGAACAGGCCGGGAGACCCGGCCAACGCTCCGTCCTGCGGAAGCGTGATAAGCCAAGCGGCCAGCACGATAGAAAGTGCGCTTTCTGGTCTCTCGCGTAGACGGAGCATTCGGGCCTTCTTTCCGGTGATGAGTTTCCGTTGATCCCGAGCGGCGCGTCGCCGCGCTCATCCCGGCTCCTTTTCCGAAGCGAGCAGCTTCAGCAGGGAGTCGAAGCAGCCGGCCGACAATTCGGAGACATGTCGCTTGACGCAGGCCTTTATGCGTCCCTCGCCCGGGGCGACGCCTGCGCAGAGGCGTTCTATGTCGCCGGCGCAAGCTTGAAGGATCGCGGCGCGATCATCCGCGACGGGCTGAACCACCTTGTAATAGAGGCCGTTGTTTCCATAGACGGTACGAAACCACAGATCTCCGCAGATCACGTAGGAGACATTGCCGACATTGCGGAATTGCTCCTTGCAGCCCGCAGGCAGCGACACGACGACGCTTCCCACGGCGTAGCTCGGCGGCGGCACGGCTGGAGCAGCGGCCGCGGGCGCGACGTCGATGATCTCCGCTCCCGGCTGAGGCGCCGCCGGCGTCTCGACGGCGACGCCCACGGCGGGACCAGTGGCGGCGGCCACGGCGGCGCCCGCGACCGCGGCGCCCGCCGCTCCTGCCGCCCCGACGGCCACCGGCGCGCAGGCGACGCAGCCATGCGCATAATAGCTGTTGACGACCGTCGCGCCATGATAGCCATAGGCGCCGCCCCAAACGCCGCCTGGATGATATCCATCGGCGTGCCAAGTGCCGCCATAGGCGCCCACGCCGCCGGCATGCCAGCCGCCCATGGGACCCTTGACCGCTGCGGCCTCGCCGCCACGCGGCCCCTGGACCGCCGCCGCTTCTCCGCCGCGCGGCCCATGCGCCACGGCGGCTTCGCCTCCATAATAGCCGCGGTGATAGCCGCCGTGGAAGCCGCCGAACCTTTCCGCATGGAATCCGCCAAAGCGCGCGAATCCGCCCGCGCGAAATCCTCCAAAGCCCGCTCCCCTCCAGGCGAGCGCTGGATCCGAAGCCAAGCCGGCGGCGCACAGGATCAGAACTGACGCCGAAATTGCGAAACGCTTGCTCACCTGCGCTCTTTTCTTTCGAGGGCTCATGGGCTGCCGTCCCCTTCGCCGCTTGGCCGCGCGACTCCCATCCGCGGCGCTTTCGTCGCCGCAGCCGACCGGAAAGGCTCCGACGCCGAAACGCCGTTCACTTTCCAATTGGTGAACTCGACCATGTTTCGAGGCTTGTCTTGCGTCGGCGCGGGATTGATCCAGACGAGGCGCGGCAGATGGTCCTCGGCGCCGATCCAGAGCTGCGCCTGGAAGTCGGGATTTGCGATGGCCACAATATCGGTCGTCGTCGTGTCGACCTGCTTTGACTGACCGACGACGAAGGCCGAAGCCAGCCGAGTCGTGATCGCCGCATAGGGATCCGACACGATGAAGTCCACGAAGGGGAAGTAGACCCCGGCCTTCGCATAGGCCGCCTCCAGCGCGTCGTCGATATTGGGCGGCGCCGCGATCACGGCGGCGAGATTTTTCTGCGGGAGGAAAAAGGTGACTTCCTGTCCGTCGTAAAAGAACTCCGCAGGCGGACCGTCGCCTTGGGTGATGACCTTGAGCCGGTTGGGCCGGACGAGCGCCACATCCGATCCAACCATGTAGAACAAAGGCTGGCCGTCGCGCGCGAGCTCGTCGAATGCGCGACGCACATGAAACGAGAGCGACTTTGCTCCCGCGAGCCTTGCGCTCATCTCCTTCAGAATGGCGAGCGCGCCGGGCTCGATGGGCGTGGCCTTGCCGGCGCCGGCCGCCACTGGCGGCGTCTCTGCGGCGAGCGCCGGCGCGATCGCGGTCTCAGCCACAAGGGATGCAACAGCTGCCGCAATCGCCACAATCGAATTCCTGATCATCTCATCCTCGGGCTTCGGCGTCGATCATTGGCCTCAAGCGCCCCGGTCCGCCGCATGCGCGAAATTCCGGAATCGCGCCCGTGCCCCAAGCGACGGCGCGATCACGGAATGACCGCGCCCCGGCTCCAGCCGTGGTGGACTTTGCAAGCGCATCCGCCGCCTTGCACGGACGAATGATAAAGCAGGCACGTCGTCACATGCGTTTGACAGTGATTGCCCACAACGCCGATCTTGACTGCGTCGCCTTCCAGCAGGGGCGCGGGACGTCCCCCGTACGGCTTCTCCGTGTCGGGTCCGAAGATCGGCTCGAACGGACCGAGCTCCACTCGGTCGATCGGCCCTTGCGCGTTGAGCACAGGCGTCCCCGGCGGATAGTAGACGCCTTTCGACTTCTCCATGGGATAGAAGAAGGGATAAACGGGAGGCTCCGCATAGGCTGCGTCGCTGAACAGCATCGCCGCGACGAGCGCAAGAAATTTGATGAGCTTTGAACGTTGCACGGTTACCTCCTCGACTTAGGCTCTCGGAAGCGAAACATCATGCCTTTGAGGCAAGGCCCAAGTTAAACGCCCGTGGGAGGCTTTGGTTCCATACTGGAGCCGCGACAAAATTGCGTGGCGGTCGTCTTGAGGCGAACCCAAGCATGGCCGATGTCGCGCTGCATGCTGAAAGAACGAGGCGTCCGGATGGGTCGGTCGCTCCGCTTGTCGCCTACGACGAGATATCCGTGACCGTTCCTGTAATCCCCGACCGTAATGCGGTCTGAAATATGTGAGTTCAAGACCGCGCTCGGGCGCAAGCCGCCCTACCCTTCCCGCGCCCCCCACAGCCACGCGGCGCCGCGCACGCCGCCGCTGTCGCCGTGGACGTTGCGCAGGATCTTCGTGTCCAGGGCGTCGGTGAAGGCGTAGCGCTCGACCTGGCGCTCCAGCCCCTCATAGAGGGTTGCGACGTTCGACACGCCGCCGCCGAGCGCGATCACATCGGGGTCGATCACATTGACGACGCTCGCGAGCGCCCGCGCCAACCGGTCGCGATAGGCGGCGAGCGTCTCCTTTGCGCGCGCATCGCCCTGGTCCGCGCGCCTTGCGATTTCCTCCGCCGTCAGCCGCGCCCCGCCGCGCGTCGCGAAGTCGCGCGCCAGCGCCGGGCCGCAGAGAAAGGTTTCGATGCAGCCCTTTTCGCCGCAATAGCAGAGCGGCCCCGGATATTCGCTCTCGCGCAGGCGCGGCAGCGGGTTGTGGCCCCACTCGCCCGCGATGCGGTTGTGGCCCCTCAAGATCTTGCCGTCGATGACGATGCCGCCGCCGACGCCCGTGCCGAGGATCACGCCGAACACCACGCGCGCCCCCTCGCCCGCGCCGTCCACGGCTTCCGAGAGCGCAAAGCAGTTGGCGTCGTTCTCCAGCCGCACGACGCGGTTCAGGACGAGCGCGAGGTCGTGGGCGAGCGGGCGTCCGTTGAGCGCGAGCGTGTTGGAGTTCTTGACGAGCCCGGTCCTGGGCGAGATCGCGCCAGGCGTGCCGACGCCGACCGCGCCGCGCCCGCCGGCCTCCTGCTCCACCGCCGAGACGACGGCGCCGACGGCGCGCAGGATCGCGTCATAGTCCTCAGCGGGCGTCGCAATGCGCCTACGCGCCAGCATCTCGCCATCGACGGAAAGCGCGATGGCTTCGATTTTCGTGCCGCCGAGGTCAACGCCGACACGGATCATTGCGCCCGCGCGCGGTCGAGCCTCTTCGCGTCCTGCAATGCCGGCTTGGCGGACGCGTCGATGCTCGCCGAGTCGAGATCGAGCCCCTGAACCTTGGCGCCGTCGAAATTCGCGCCGAGGAAGTCTGCCCCCGCGGCGTCCGCGCCCTTCATGTCGGCGCCCGCGAAGCTCGCGCCGCGCGCATGCAGGAACGTCAGATCCGCGCTCATGAGATCGGCGGCCATGAAGTTCGCGCCTTCCGCATGCGCCTGGCCAAGCACGGCGCGCATGAGCCCCATCGACTGGTTCTTCATGTCGGCGGAAAGATCGGCCTCGACGAATTTGGCGCGTCGCAGGCTCGCGCCGGTCAGGTCGCCGGCCACGCGGGCGCGCGAGAAGTCGGCGTCGTCAGCGCGCAGGCGCTGCATCTGCGCGGCGAAGAGATGCGCGCCGACGAGCGATGCGCCGGTGAGATCCGCTTCCAGCAGCCAGGCCTGATCGAGCACGGCGCGGTCGAGCTTGGCGCCCGCGAGCTTCGCCCGCACGAGCCGCGCGGCGCGCAGGTTCGCGCGCGAGAGGTCGAGCCCCGAGAGATCCAGCCCATTGAGGCTCTTGTTGGAAAGATCGAGCGTCTCGCCGTCGCCACGCTTCCGGATCAGATCGACGACCTGCTGACGCGAAAGCTCGGACCTTGAAAAAGCCGGCTGGCTGAGATCGACGCCGGCGAGCAGCCCCTGCCCCGCCGCCGGAGTCAGCCAGGACAGCAAGGCGAGCACGATCCACACGCGCACAGATCGACTCACGACGTCTCGCCCTTGCCTTCGCCGGCGGCTGCGAACTCGCGCGCCTGCTGGATCCATCTTCCGCGCTCGACGCGTCCGGGCGTCGCGAGGGCCGCCCCGACATAGCGCGCCTCGTCGATCGACCAGGCGGCGATCTGGTCAAAGTGGTAGACACCGAGCGCGTGCAGCTTCTCCACGCTCTTGGGGCCGACGCCCTTGATGCGGGCGAGATCGTCGCCGCGACCGTCGCGCGGACCGGGAAGGGCCGGCGGCGGCCTGCCGGGGAGAGTCTTGGCTTGGGTTGGCGCCTTCTCGGCGTTCTTCGAGGGCGCGGGTTTGTCGTGAGCGGCGGGCGCGGCGCCGCGCAAGATGACGGGCGTCGGCTTCGCGGCGACCGGCGCGGGAGCCGGGATCAGGCCCTTGACGCCGCCGCCGACCGGCAGTCCGAGGAAATAGGCGACGGACCCGAGCAAACCGATCTCGAACAGGAGGCCGTTTCGTCCAGGGACGACGCCCTGCGCGGCGGCGATCCCCGCGCCGGCGAGCAGCAGGACCGCCGCAAGCAAGATCCAGCGCCCGGAAAATGCGACGGCGCCGCCGCGAGTCGCGGTCAGAAAGCCGACAACAAGGCCGAGCGTCGCAGCGGCCGCGAACCAGGGCCAGCCAAAGTTGAGGAGATAAACCACGCGCGTTCTTCCTGCCCCCTCTATTGGGACTTCACTTTGATCTCGATCGCGCCGCGCGATGGATCGTCGTCCGGCGGCGCTGCGGCGCTGGCGCTCAGGCGCTCGGAGGCGACGCCCAGGGCTGCGAGCGCCGCGGCCACGGCCTCGGCGCGTCGCTTCGCGATTGTGCGCCGCACCTCGTCGATGTTCGGCTCGGGCGCATGTCCGACGATCTCGACCGTCGCATCCCCGGCCCGGCGCAACAGGGCGGCAAGCGCCGCAAGCGCCTCGGCGCTCGCAGGCGGCGGCTCAACCTGATCCTTTTGAAACGCAATGGGCGACTTCGCGAGCTGGGCGTCGAGCGCGCGCTGCAGCGACGCTGCGTCCGCGGGGGACAAGACGTCCGCCGATTTGGCGGAGATCCGAACCGTCGCCGCAAATCCCTCCGGCAGCGCCTGTTTGAGTTCGGCTCCGATGGCTTCGCCGTCGCCGCCGGGCGCAACGCCCGTCAGCGCCAGGGTCCGGTCGGAAATCGCAAGCCCTCCGGACTCGAGCCGCGCCAGCGCCGCCAGCCCGGCAGAAGCAGCGCGCGCGAAACCCTCGGGCGCGCCGCTCGCAGGAGAGATTGCGTCGGTCACGGCAAGGCCCGGGAGCGCGCGCTTCGCGAGCGCGAGCAGCTCGGCGGCCGCGGCGGCGTCCGGCGCATGGCCCGAGAGCGTGAGCTCCCCCCCGCGCGCCGTCGCAGAGAACAGATAGGGAGAAGCGGGACCGTCCGACACCGCGAGCGCGGCGAGCTCGAAGCCCTCCGGCAAGCGCTTGCGGGCTTCCGCCTCGAGGCCCGCGCTGGCGACGTTGGCTCGTCCCGCGCCTTCGACGCGTAGCGCATTGTCCGTCAGCGTCACCTTCCCGCGCGCGAGCGCCTGCAAATCCACGAGCGCTGTTTCAGCCGCCGCGGCGAAATCGCCCTTCGGCGCGCCGAGGGCGACGCGCGTCAGATCGCTGACTTCGGCTCCCTCTGCAATGGCCGTGGCGCGGTCATGCAGGCGCTCGCGCGTGGCGGCGTCGGGTACGAAGCCCTTGAGCAGGATCATCTGATCGAGCCGCTCGGCGCTCCAGACAAAGGGCGAGACGCGCGCCGGCTCGATCGCAACGCGTGCGACTCGCACGCCCGGCGGCGCCGCGCGCGCTTCGGCGACGAGCTTGTCGATGTCGGCGTCAGCCGAGGCTGTTCCCTCGAAAGAGAGCTCGGCGTCGCTCAATTTCGCGACGCCCGACTCGAGCCGTCCGATGAGGCGCGCGGCGAAGGCGGCGGCGTCTGCAAAGCCCTGCGGCGCGCCGCTCGCATAGGCGCTGCGGTCGTCGACCTCGACGCCCTGACGGTTGAGCTCCCCGCGCAGCTTCTCGCGATCGAGGGGAGACGGGATGTGGCCTTCGACGGAGACGCGCCGCTCGGCGCGCCTCAGCGTCAGCGCGAAGGGTTGCGCGGTCTCGAGCGGCGTCGTGGCGTCGATCGCCTTGCGCGCGCCTTCAATCCCGCCCAAGGCTGCGAGCGCCGCCTGGAGGCCCTGGGCGGAGAGCGCGCGGCCAGTCAATACGATGTCGCGTCCCGAGATAGCGACGCCCGGAGCGTCGATCTCGCCCTTGGGGATCCGCGCCAGCGCCGAAGCCGCGCGCTCGGAGAGATCGACCTCGATGTCGCGCGTCAAAGATTCTGAGGCGAAATAGGTCAGCCCCGCTAAGATCGGCAGGCCGATCCACCATCTCTTTGGGTGCTGCACCGGTCGAGGCCTCCCCAAGTCTCAAGAGAATCGGTCGCCGCCCGCGACGCGCTTATCGTTGCGGGACCGGGACCGATGTCAAGGTGCGGCGGCGCCGCGCTTCACAGATTTCGAGCGTCGCCAACTGCAAAGGCGAAGCTCCGGCGGCGCGCGTCAACGTCGAACCGGTTTCTTCAGATGGCGCCGATCGCGCGATGAAGCTTGCTTTCCGGCGACTTTTAAGTACTTTTTCTCGGAAGGAACGGGCGAGAACAGGATTGCCATGACATTCATCGAGTCGCGACTCGCGCCGGCGGGACGCAAGACCGGCAGCATCAAATTGCATGGCCCAGAGGACTTCGAGGGCATGCGCAAGGTGGGTCGGCTCGCGGCCGATGCGCTCGACATGCTCATCGACGAGGCGCGTCCGGGAGTCACGACCAACAGGCTCGACGCGCTCGTCTATGAGTTCGCCATGGACCATGGCGCCTATCCCGCGCCGCTCGATTACCGCGGCTATCGCAAGTCGATCTGCACATCGATCAACCACGTCGTCTGCCATGGCATTCCGGATGACAAGCCGCTCAGGGAAGGCGACATCCTCAACATCGACGTGACCTTCATTCTGGACGGCTGGCACGGCGACTCGAGTCGCATGTATGGGATCGGGGAAATCCCGCGCCGCGCGCAACGTCTCATCGAAGTGACTTATGAGGCGTTGAGACGCGGGATTGCCGTCGTCAAGCCGGGCGCGACGACTGGCGACATCGGCGCCGCGATCCAGGCCTATGCGGAGTCCGAGCGCTGCTCGATCGTTCGGGAATTCTGCGGACACGGAGTCGGGCGTCTGTTCCACGACGAGCCCAATATTTTGCACTACGGGGTGCGCGGCCAGGGCGTCGCGCTTCGCCCCGGCATGTTCTTCACGATCGAGCCGATGGTCAATCTCGGGCGCCGCGAGGTCAAGGTTCTGGGCGACGGCTGGACCGCCGTGACCCGCGACCGCTCCCTTTCGGCGCAATTCGAACATTCGGTCGGCGTCACCCCGATGGGCGCCGAGGTTTTCACGCAATCCCCGCTCGGACTCGACAATCCCATCGCAGCGCGGCAGTCGTAGCTCGGCAGTCAGAAGAAATTTCCGACTGCCGGCTGCCTATTGCCGACTGCCGAGACAGGTTCATGGAAGGGAAGCAGCGGCCCCCTGGCGGATTGAGCGAGCCGGCGCCGCATTTTCACGGCCACCGCCAGCGACTGCGCGACCGGTTCATGGAGGCGGGCGGAGCCGCGCTCTCAGACTATGAGCTGTTGGAGCTCGTGCTGTTTCGCGCCATCCTGCGCCGCGACGTGAAGCCGCTGGCGAAGGCGCTCGTGGCGCGCTTCGGCTCCTTTGCCGAAGTCGTCGCCGCTGCGCCCGAGCGCTTGCGGGAGATCGAGGGATTGAGCGAAGCGACGATCTGCGAGTTGAAGCTCGTCGAAGCGGCGTCGCGCCGACTCGCCCGAGGGACGCTCGAGAAGCGGCTCGTGCTCGGGTCCTTCATGGAGACGATCGACTACTGTCGCACGATCATGGCCTATGCGCAGCGCGAGGAGTTCCACGTGCTCTTCCTCGACAAGCGCAATGCGCTAATCGCCGATGAGCTGCAAGGCGTCGGCACCGTAGACCACACGCCGGTCTATCCGCGCGAGGTCGTGCGCCGCGCGCTGGAGCTTTCGGCCTGCGCGATCATCCTCGCGCACAACCACCCATCCGGCGATCCGACGCCCTCTTCCGCCGATGTGCGCATGACGCGCGAGATCGTCGCGATCGCGCAGCCCTTCGGCATCGCCGTGCACGATCACCTGATCGTCGGCCGCGACGGCCACGCAAGCTTTAAGGGCTTGAAGCTTATCTAGTCGCGTCGATGCGCTCCTCGGCGAAACGGCAAAAGGATTGGCGGTCGCCCTCTACTTCCTCGGCGCAAGATTGGGGTTTGCGGGCGGCGGCGGTCTCGTGTCGTTTGGGTACCAATATTTCACATGACAAGCTTCACAAGCCTGATCGAGCTTGCCGCCGGCCTCGAACAGCCGCGCGACGTCGCGGGCGTCGATGGCGGCCAGCGCCTCCTTGGCGGCAAGGCGCAAGGCTCGGGCGCGCTCGACGAAAGCCGGGCGATCCGCGCCAATCTTCCGGGCGATTTCGTCTGGGCGGAGGATGCCCCTCACCTGCGCATCCTCGAGCTTGCCTCCGGTCGCAGCGACCCGTCGGCCCGGCGTTAAGAGAAGATTCGGGGCCTCCGCCAGGGAGACGGCGTAGCGCCGAACCGCCTTCCAGTCGTCTTCGGTGCGCGGCTGTCGGTCTTCCGTCCCCGAGGCGGTGGTCGTGCTGGAGACCGTCGCCCACAGCGCGTCCGCCGACGGATCGACCACGCTCTGCATGATGTCCTGAATGGTCGCGACCGCCTCCTGCCCCTCGTCAGCGCTACGCGGGGCGGTGAGCGCGCTCGTCGCGACGACTGCCCCAGCCAGGAGGATCGCCGCCGGCGCCGCTGTTCTGATCCACATTGCCCGTCTCCCTCGCGGTCTGCTCAGACGAAGCCGATGATCCGTCCCGAGACTCCGACGCCAAACCAGAGCAGGAGCGAGGCGACCGCCACCGCCTTGCCGGCAAAGGGTCTCTCCGCCGCTCGCCGGCTCAGCCACGCGAAGAGGGTCGCCTGAAACAGCACGGCGGCGATCAGCAACAGCATCTTCAGCTGGAAAAACTCATTGGAATAGTAGCGGACAGGTCCCGAGAGAAAGATCAGAACTCCGCTCAAGACCGCCGCCGCGAGACCAATTCCGAGGAGGATGTTTCCGGCGCCGATGATCCGGGCCGGGGCCTCTCTCGCGAAAGCGAGACCGAGGAGACGCAGATTGATGAGCGTCACCGAGGCCAACAGCAACACGAAGCCGATGATGTGGACGAGCTGAAAGGCGGCGCCCACCAGATGATTCGACTTGCGCAGCGCGACGCCGAAACCCGTGTCCTGAAACCAGCGCAGTATTTCCAGAATGGTCATATCGGGCTCCGGCTCGACATTTGGCGTCGGTGAGAGATCAAGGCGGTCAGCCGAGATAGGGAATGAGGCGTCCGGCCATCACGACGACCGACCAAAGAACAAGCGACGTCCAGCCCGCGACCCTGACCTTGATCGGTGGAATGGCGTGGTTCGCCCATTCGACGGCGCCCGGAGCGAGGCCGAGCTCGAACCACAGGAAATTGGCCCCGGCCAGAAGAATGAAGAGGAACTTGACCGGGAATGCCGGGTTAACGAGCAGTTTTATCGAGAGCGCCCAAAACAGTAAGGAGCCGGTGGCGAAGGTCAGGATGAACCCCCCGATGATGAAGGGGCGCAGCTGCCGCAGGACGTCTAAAAGCGGCGCATCCTTCAGCACCACGCCGGCCAGACGGAGATCCACGATCGCCAGCAGGCCGACGGAAAAGGCCAGTCCCAGCAGGTGGGTCCCCTCGATCACGGGAAAGGCGTATTGCGACTCGCGCAGGGCGGTTCCGAAGTCGGAATCATAGAGCAGCTGCGCGAAGTCATAGAGAACGGACATGAGCGGCCCTTTGGCGCGAAGTCGCGTCGAAAGATGCGAAGGGAAAGCCGAAATCGAGCCCTCAGCGCGCAGGATCCATGCGAAGACCCTGGCGCCAACGGGCGTCAGTACGGCTTTGTCTTGTCTCCGTGATACAGGTTTTCGACGTCGCGCTCGCCTTCCTGACACTCGTTGAACCAGAGCTCGTAACTTGGCTCTTTGGCGTGGGCGCGCGTGAATTCGGAAGCGATCGTCCAGGGCTTCGTATAGACGCTCGGGTCTTCGTAGCGCTGCTCGAGCCGGAAACTATTGGGACCGGTGAAGATATACTTCTCGACGATGTGGACCTTGTCGCTCGAGAAGTCGCCCTCATTGCTCAGCCGGTGTTTGGCGTTGTCGTTGGTGACATCGACGACAAGCGTCGCGCCTTCCCAATGTCCTCGGGAATCCGCCATCCACAGCTTGATTTTCTCAGGAATATGCGGCCTGCCGTCGAGCGGAATCGTCCGGCTGGTGTGGTTCTGGTCGTCGAGGAAGACGACATAGCCTGGATACTGCCGGATTTCGAAATCCTGGGTCCAGAAGATCGTCCGGGTGACGCCGCCCGGGACGCAACGCGCCTGCGGATCGATGTGCTCCGGCTGGGTCCAGTTCAAGGCCGACGCCTCGAGCGCCTGCTGCTTGTCCCGCGCCCAAGGCTGGTACGGCACCAGGCGGTCCGGCGGATCGACGACCCGGGACTTGCTCAGATCATTGGACGCCTTGCGCTTATCATATTCTTCCTGATCCCGGATCCCGACCCCGCGCCGCGGACGCACCAGCGAATAGGTTCCGGCGATCTCGGGCCGGTAGAAGCCTTGAACGTCGGGCTGACCGTCGGGCAGCCGCTTCGGCGTCCATTCCGAGGCAAAGGCCGCGCCGGACAGCGCGAGCGACACGCCGGCGACCAGCGCGAAAATCCGATGCTCAGACATGCCTTCGCCTCCTCGTTACGGGTAGAAGCGTTCGTAGTCGAAGGTGTAGCATTCGTATTCGAGCAGCTGGAAATTCTTCTCGAGATGACGGTAGAGGACGAGGTCGATCGTCCAAGGCCGCGTGAACACCTTCGGATCCTCGATCGTGACCTCGTAGCGGATATGATCGGGATCGATGAAGCTGTAATTCTCAATCACGTGCAGCGCGTCGCTGTGAAAATTGCCTGAGTGGTCGAACCAGGTCTGGTCGTTGAAGTCGACGACATCGACCACGAGCTTGTCACCTTCCCAATGGCCGCGTGAATCGCCGAGCCACCAGTCGATATGACCTGAAGGGTGCTTCGTGTCGTTCGTATAGATCGTGCGCGCCGTATGCGCATATTCATAAAGCAGCGTGAGATGCGTATCGCCCTGGAAGATCTGGAAGGGATAGGGCGAATAAGTGGCGCGCGGTATGCCCGGAAGATAGCACTTGTTGCGCGGATCCAAAGTTTCGCGCTTCTCGTAATTCTCTTTGCGCTTCTCCGCGGCCCAAGTCTGGTAAGGGATTTCGCCCCCCACGACCACGCCGAGCCCCGGCGGCGCGTCTTTTCGCGCGTGATGCGGCTCAAGATCCCAGTCTGCGGTGCTGAGAGCCTGCCAAAGCCCCGAGAAGTCGGGCTTGCCGTTGGCGGCGCGCGGCAGGGCGCCCCCTGTCTCGGCAGGGGCCGCGCCCGCAACGGGCGGCGCAGACAGCGCCATGAACAAGCCCAGCGCCAGTCCGAGCGGACGACTCGCCGCGCGAAACTTGGCCGCGATTGTTGCAGCTGACAAATGAGAGGTCATCATCGACTCACGATTGGCGAGGCTGGCTGCGGGTGGATCGCTAATTCCGGGGACGGTTCGCCGCCTCGCCGGGATTGCCGGTGCCCTCGCTGCCGGCGAAGAAATCGCGCCCGTCAGGCAGCTTCACCGTGCTTCCGGCGATCACTTCCTTGCCGTTCTTGGCGCGATAGCCGCTGACCGTGACCTCGCCGCCGATTGGGAAATCGTCCTTGCGGGCGCCTCGACGCAACAGCGCGTTCGGCGCGCCAAATTCCACCGCCCAATTGACGACCTTGCCGTCGGCACCCGCCACGTCGACGTAAACCCAGCCGTGCGGATTGGTCCATTCGATCTTGGTCAGCTTGCCGGAGATGGTGATCGGCTGATCGATGTCGTATTCGGCAGCGAAAGCGTGATGCGCCTGCGCTGACGACGATGTCCAAATCAGTAACGCAGCGCCCAAGGCGCCGAGCAGCGCAGGCTTCAAGGCCATCGCGTTTCTCCCATGCGGAAACCGCTCATCTCGAGAAGGCCGTAAGCGGCTGCGCCGGCCTTCCTTCTCCTGCGAATTGCCCGAGCATAAGGGATTCTGAAGGCTAGTCAATCGATGAATTAAGTCTATTTAGTCCAGTTCATCATTCGCGCGGGCGGCGCCTTTTCAGCCGAAGCTAATTACGCTTTTCGTCGGGTTCCCACACGACATCCCCCGCGACCAGCGTCTGCTTCACCACGCCCTGCAGCAAGGCCCCGTCGAAGGGCGTGTTGCGGCAGCGCGAGTGGAGCTTGGCGGGATCGACGACGAAGGGCTCGTCCGGATCGAAGCGGATCAGATCTGCGGGAGCGCCCTTCTTCAACCGCCCCTGCTCCAACCCCAAGATTTCCGCCGGGCGCGACGTCATCGCTGCGATGAGACGCGACAGGCTTAGCTCGCCGGCGTGGACGAGCCGCAGACCCGCAGAAAGCATGGTCTCGAGCCCGATGGCGCCGAACTCCGCGGAGGCGAAAGGCAGCCGCTTCGTCTCCACATCCTGCGGATCGTGGTCGGAGACGATCACGTCGACGAGCCCTTCCGCCAGCGCTTCTAAGAGAATCCTGCGATCGCGTTCGCGCCGCAGTGGCGGGCGCAGCTTCAGGAAGGTGCGGTAGTCGCCGATGTCGCCCTCGTTCAGCGTCAGATGGTTGATCGAGGTTCCGCAAGTCACGTTCTGCCCGCGCGCCTTGGCGGCGCGCAGCGCCTCGAGCGATCGCGGCGCGGCGACGATGCTCGCATGATAGCGTCCCTGCGTGAGGGCGAGCAGGCGCAGGTCGCGGTCGAGGATGATGGTCTCGGCCTCGCCCGGAATGCCGGCGAGCCCCAGCCGCAACGCCATCTCGCTCTCGTTCATGACCCCGCCCTCGGCGAGCTCCCTGTCCTGCGGGAAGTGCACGATGAGCGCGTCGAAGTCCTGCGCGTAGGTCAGCGCGCGCCGCATGACGCGTGCGCTGGAGAGGGAGCTGGCGCCGTCGGAGAACGCCGCAGCGCCCGCGAGCTTGAGGAGGCCGATCTCGGCGATCTCCCGCCCTTCGCACCCCTTCGTCAGCGCCGCCATGGGCAGCACGCGCACATGACCCGTATCGCGCGCGCGCCGCAGCACGAAGTCCACGACGGCAGGATCGTCGACGGCAGGCGAGGTCGTCGGCGAAGCGAGGATCGTCGTGACGCCGCCGGCGGCCGCCGCGAGAGTCGCGGTCGCGATGGTCTCGCGATGCTCGGCGCCGGGCTCGCCGACGAAGGCCTGCATGTCTATAAGGCCCGGCGAGACGACGTCGCCGCCGCAATCGACGACGCGCGCGTCCGCGGGCGCGGCGTCGGCGGTCACGGCGGGGCCGAGGTCCAGGATGCGCCCTCCGGCGACGAGGACGCCGCCGCGCGTCTCGCTCAAGGCCTCGGGATCGACGAGGCGGGCGTTGACGAGGGCGATGGGACGAGGATCGCTGGAGCGGCGCAAGGACATGCG